>Ga0247781_1000381_pt1 | contig 13619 bp, 14 predicted proteins | sample UWRJL184509B5_FD_179922 | JGI IMG/M metagenome (GOLD analysis project Ga0247781, IMG submission 179922) | Plant litter microbial communities from Arlington Agricultural Research Station in Wisconsin, United States - UWRJ-L184-509B-5 | ecosystem: Environmental > Terrestrial > Plant litter >...
CATGGGAACGAGCGAGACGCGTAGTTCGACGCGTTTTCGCGCGTCTTGTTAGCGTTCAATTCCGAGCCACTAACAAAGACCCCACCTCGTCATTGCTGATAAGATAAGCCGACGCGTCATTACCTCCTTACCCCACCAAACCTGCCGTTGAGGTTCTCAGTTGCTGCTCTCGTGAGGCAGCTCGCGACGACCAATCGCCTCGTTCTTAGCCGCATGATGGAATTGTCGCAAGGCTCACCCCCATTTATGGGCATCAATGCATCATCTGTCGTCTCCATCACCCTCGACTCTCGATGCCCTAAAGTTATCCCATCTTACGTGTTACCTATTTGCTCCACGCAATAGATCCGACGGCTATTATTTTGGTATTGAGTGAGGCCTTTGGTTATTTACTTTGGTCCTTTTCGATTTACTTGCCAGAAAACAATGCGCCTCATCAACACATACACACTTCAACTTGAGGAGTTCACTGGTAAACCTCCCAGCTATGCAATCTTGTCGCACACATGGACTGGTGAAGAGGTCTCGTTACAAGAGTTCACGTCGCCGAGTCCTCCTATCCATAAAGAGGGATACGCCAAGATCACCAACAGTTGCGCAATCACGCGGAAACAAGTACGCACAATGTTGGACAAGCTATTTGAAAACACATCATTCAACTGGGGGGGCATGAACGATGGCAAACAGTTCCTGGAATACTTATGGGTCGACACTTGCTGCATCGATAAATCCAGCAGTGCGGAGCTCTCCGAGTCCATAAATTCCATGTTCAGATGGTACCGTGATTCTCGCATCTTCTATGCCTATCTCGCAGATGTATCATCTGGCCCTGATTTCGCAATCGATTTTAGGAGGTCGAAATGGTTTCGGAGAGGCTGGACGTTGCAAGAGTTAATCGCTCCTTGCGATGTTCACTTTTACAGCAAAGAGTGGGATTTATTGGGTACCCGAGATAATTTGGCTGATCTGATCGCCGAGGTCACGTCAATCGACTCTGTCTTATTGCGTCGAAATTCTGTGGCTCTTTCAAGGAATACTGATATTGACGTTATGCTTGATTCTTTCAGCGTCGCGAGGCGAATGTCGTGGGCCGCGGAAAGAAAAACGACCAGAGAAGAAGATATAGCTTATTGCTTGATGGGCATATTCAAAATCAATATGCCACTCCTATACGGCGAGGGCCAGCGTGCTTTCTTGAGGCTTCAGGAAGAGATTGTCAAAGTTTACAACGATCAGTCGATTTTGGCCTGGCAACACCCAAACGATCCCGACGGCACTTTTGTTATACCTCCAATATCCTCACTGTGGGCAATGCATCCAAGTTTCTTTCATAAATGGGTTGATGTCTCGTTTTCCAAGCCACAAGTCCCCATGTCGCTTGATTCCCGGGGCTTAGAACTCGAAGTTGACCTTCTTACCGACTTCGAACCTCCGTTGATGAACGGTACTTCGTTTGCCATTTTACAAGGACATATCCATGGCGATCATCTCTCTCGACCTGCAATTCAACTAGATCCTATTGTTGGGCTGGAAGGGATGTTTCGGAGGAAATCCGGCAGCCCACTGCTTGTTCTTCGTCGAGGAGCCACTCCACATATTGATTTTGTCGGCCCAGAGCCGTATTTCTCCGAGTTGCCAATGAGCCAAGAGGGGTTCATTTCAGAACGTCAATGTAAGATTGCTTAGAAACATTACATGAAATTGGACATTTTCATCTCACATCTAACCTATCTTCAACAGTACCTGTGGACATTGTTCCAATAAACAAACGGATTATCCTAGAAAACGACCGTGGGCGGTCCAAGCCGGTGGATTCTCAGAGGAAAATGTTTCCACCACCTCTCACATTTACCCTTGAACAATCCTGGAATTGGAGTGACTTCAAAGTCGTGGCATCCGTCCCAAGACTGAAATGTAAATCAACTTTCGTTTAAGGATATGAGCCTGGGAGTGCTCTTCTCAAACGGGTCTCCATTGCGCGGGTCCCATCCACTCCCGTGGGACCCGCACGATGGATTTGCCTATGCGGAGTGCTCTACCTAGAGTGCGACAACAAAAAGGAAGGCTTCTTTGTGCTCTGGGGTTTTGAGTCAAAGCCCTCGATTGTTATGTCTGAGTCTTGGTGGGAAAACGCAGCCCCTTTCGTTCTCCTCAGCAAGTCTCTGGACAACCTCTGGAGCTCATCCTTCCCGAATCCTCCGGCCTGGGGCTCATTCACCACGGGCCAAAATACAAACAGCCAGGAAATAATCGAGAGGATAATTCTGAACCTGGACGATTTCCCCAAGCCGGAAGATCTCATAACGAAGTATCCAACGCGAAAGGTAGGACTTGCGGTTGAGGATGTTGGCGACTCGTCAGAGCTAGTAATCGGACCTGTTGCAAAGGATGGGTCTGCTCTCTCAGCGTTAGCAAGTATTGAGCAGGTTACTTTTCTTGGCCGGAAAGGATATCATCTTATTTTGAAGCTTATATGAGTATCTGATAGGGCATCAAGGTGTACTTGCAGAACTCGTTTGTTCTATAACTTGTATTTATTTATGACTTTCTTCCGGGGGAGTTTTGACGTTCGACTGTGGTTTTAGAGACTCCTAAGGATGGCTTGCGGGTCTTACCAAACAAGGAAGACATCACGAAAACCGAAACAAAATAGTTTCCTCAAAGCATGTTATTTTACACCAGGGTACGTTGGTAATCGAGACGTTCAGCGAAAACGCGTGCAATTTGGTCGTTCAAGCCTCCAGGACCAAGGAAGATACTTTGTCTGCACGTGTAAGTGCGCCAAGACCCGGTGACATCAGATGCCAAGCCCCTGCATCTACGGAAGAATCACCGCCCCACATCGACGGCTTCTCGCTTCTCTCCCAAAACAACCATCCCTGGCTTGGTCTGCTCGCAACCATGGCTGCTGGTTCAAGAAGTGATACCTCTTCGAATGATGGTCAAAGGGGAGACTATGGCTATGGAATTGCCAGGATTCCTGCTATACTTGTGAGTTTATTTTTACTAGATTTATTTCGTCAATTGGGCATCCAAACTCACATCTACATCTCTCCCTTCAGACGGGCCTCGTTTCCGATTTAAGTCGAGATATCTTCTCCATTTTAAGCTCCAGCAAGGTACAAAAGGGAATTTTATACACTGTTCTGGTTGTAGCTACGTCTGCGGTGCTCTACGTACCGGCTGTACTTGCGTACATACTCTTTTACAACAATTACCTGCCCGACCAAATAACGACAGTGCCGGTTCATTTACAATATGGGTATGTTTCTCAAGCCCCAGTCCGCTGCCATGTCGTTACGGTTTCTTACCCTTTGCCTGTCTATACAGCTACGGAGCCAATCCATGGGGTGTCGCCTCGATATCCCACACGAAGCTCAAGAACACCCAACCCTACGATATCTCGGTATCATTGATCCTGCCGAAATCGCCCACCAACCTTGAACGAGGCAACTTCATGGTAGCACTCCATCTCCTCGACGACCTACCCCCTCGAAGGAAGATACAGGATCAAGACATTCCGCTACCGTCTCAACCAACCTCGTCTTACACGACAGGTCCGCACGGCCAACCCTTGCTCCCCGTTCAGCGCGACCCGTCGTTCTACTTTGCCGGCAAAAAGATCATGTTCACCTCTACTCGGCCTGCTTTGCTCCCGTATACCGACCCGCTCGTGTCTCTGGCTTCGCGCGTGTTCTTCATCGCGTACCATGTGCTCAAGCCGCATTCGGAATACACGACGCTGAGAATCAATCTGGCCGAGAATCTAGCCTTTCCCCGCGGCGCGGTGCTACCCACGAGCGTGTTTGTTGAGGTACAAGCTGGGCAGTCGTTGCAGGTGCATAGAGCTTCGGCGACATTTGCCGCGCAGCTGGCCGGGTTGAGGTATTTCATGTACTACTGGCGGGTTACTGCATTCCTGGGATTCACGGCTGCGTTCTGGGTGTGTGAGGTGGGATTTATGGTGGTTACGTGGGGCTTGGCTTCGCTGCTGTTCCGGGGTGGGGAGAAATTGGGTGGTGGTGATGCAGTGGTCAAGGTTGAGGGCGGTGAGGTTGTGAAGAGGGATAATGAGAATGATGATGGGTTGTCGGACACGGAAAGGACGTTTCCGAGCACGAGTAGACAGCCGCCTCTCAAATTCGAGGGGCGGATCAAGCAGGAGGAGGGAGAGGCCCAGGGGATTGCTCCGGATGTTTATCCTGCTGTGGAGGCGGATGATGAAGATGATGGGGAGCTGGAGGATGACGGGCCGGCGTATAGGGACTCGGGGATTGGGACAAGCTATGATGATAATGTGAGTCGGGAGGGGGTTAAAAGGAGGAGTTCTGGGGGCAGGTCGGAACGGGGGTGATTATTTCTGATTATTTTTCTGGTGGTTTTATCTGGCATGACTGTAGGATTTCCTGAATGGGGCGGTCAGGGCAGGCTGGCTTGGTATTGATACCCAGGGGGTTTGTTTATATCTTCAATGTGCTTCTGGCGGTGAAGAGTATATTCTTTGATCCTATTGTAGCTTCATACTCTTATTGCTCTCAAACTTGGCAGGTTCTAGGCTCCTGTTGTGATGGCGGATTGCTGACCAACAACACATGACGGGGAAAATAACGCGGAAGTTCATTTCTCGTGGTCAGGGGCACATTGTTCCTGATTGGAGACACATTTGAATTACAACTGGCATGGAGGAATGAAGGCATGGCATGCAATCCATTGGGTACCGATCAAGGCTTTAGTTCCAAGGGAGGTAGTTCATGCTCGAAAGATAAAACAAGAAAAGAAAGAAAGGCAAATAACGAAGGAGGTATAGAAAAGTTAAGAAAAAAAAAGAAAAAAAAGTACAACTAAAAAGATGCATCGCCATCATGAATATTGATAGCTGCCCGCCTTGTGATGTATGGAAATAGCAACTCGCAGCCTCTGCCCAAGTTGGATTTATGTATCGACAAGACAGTTCGTGACCAAGTCATACAGTGCATCAACCCCATCCATCTATCCCGTCAGGCATTGTCAGCCTGACGCCAGCACATTTCCATCCGCAGTGGTTCTGAGCTGGACTTGTGAGTGAAGTGGAGACGAAATTTGGGCTTGGATGAGGGGGTGACTAAAAAGGTGCACTGTCAAGTGCCATGGCCTGTGCGGGGTCATGTCGTCCCCCAAGTTTCTCCACCCTGCCACTGTAAGGCCAAGCGCTGTCACTGGCCGTCCATGCATTGACCAAGCCCAGACTTGGGATCCCGAAGACTTGATCCCCACCAGAGTCATTCATCTTTCAGCAGACCACAAGACTGAAACCGCGGGACTGCATCTTTACAACCAAATTGGAACCCAGCTGAACAACAAACATCTGCTTCGTTCGCCTACAACGCAGGTACCCTTGAGCGTCTCGTCAATCGGTTAGGCAGTTAGCGTGTATAGATTGAAGCTGCTCAATCTCGCCTTGTTTCTGGCGCCCGTAAAAGAAACGAGAAAAAGGTTGACTGACAGCTCTGCGTTGGTCGCTCCGGTTTCTCGTCACTGGCCCAACCCCTCACTAAATCTGCTCTCGAACCTTCCCTATAATTGCCCACCAGGAACAACTAAACTGGAATTTTAAGATTGCAAAAGTCTGCCTTTCAGTTCCTCACGACAATCATTGCAGCCTGGTATTTCGAATATCATTCGACTGCAACTAGCATTCTCACCGACATCTCAACGAATTTCTAGAGCGACAGCGTCTCCGCCGAAACCCCGCCATTTTTTTCGCTTCCGTTACGGGCGATATTTCTTGGTTCTCCCCAGTCAGCTTGTCTTGCTAGGACAGGTCCCTGTCTGTGCAACTGGTGGCTTGCCTGGTCTTTCCCCAGAACAAAAACGGGGTTTTCAGCTTCGTTCACTACTCGACAAAACACCAAAGATTGCGCCCCAATCCTACCGACAAGTTCCACTGTATCCGGCCACATCTAACCTCCTTCCACGCCGGAACGGTACCGAAACGAAACAAATCGAACACGGTCTCTGGCTTTGGGGGCTTGACCAAAGTCGACAGCCATCATGCCCTGCTTCAAGGGCATTGCGGTGAGCATTCACGCGAATGGGGCGCCGCTCCCCGAATACGGCGTGCAGAAGCAATCACGGGTCCAGCGCATCAATACCTACATTCCCGTACCGCCTCCCCAGCTGAACAGCGACTCCAACAAGCCCGAGGCTGCCAAGTTCGCCATCTCGATTACTCTCCTTACCCCGGGCCTAGCGATACCCTATTCGACACCGAAAGCGACCGAGAGCAACCCCTATCCCAAGCCTCAGTATGTCGGTTCTATGCCTTCGAGCAACCCCGACCGGAGATTCAATGGCGTTGTGAACCCCTACATCCCCATGACCAACAGCGAGAACGAGACCATCGCCGCCTACATCTACTTTGACGGCCGAGCCAAGGAGGAAGTTGCCACTCTGTTGCGCCCTGGCGAGGAGACATGGGTCAACAGCCGATGGGTTCAGGTTCCCAGCTCCGAAGGCGGCGGCCTTGCCGAACGTGAATTCCTATTCCGTGAGGTGGGCTTGGAACGCTGGCTTAACGGCCTGGATTTACAAGGACACGATGCCGCCGAGAAGTTGGAGCGCCGAAGGCAGAAATTCGAGAAGCGCCGGAGACGCCAAAAGGCCAACACTGACGGTTCTTCTGGAATGGATTCTGACAAGCCGAGTCAAGCTGCAGAGACTCTCCGCTATGGAACCGATGATAACTCGCCGATCGAGGCCATCTTTGACGAGGACGATTCGCTCTCCTCCTCTGACGACGACGAGCCACCCGAGGCCACTGGACAGATCAAAGTCGCGATGTTTCGGGTAATTGCATCTGGAGAGATCAAGAAAGGCGAATACTCACCACAGTTTGACGCCCATGATGATGACGACGACGAGGCTGGACAAGGCGGGAAAAGCAACGCCAATGGAATCGATGCGGATGTTGAGCATACCACGAGTTTTGCCAAACCCAAGTCATTGGATCCGAAGACGATTAGCACTCAGACCGTGACTGGAATTGATGGGCCGGACAAGCCCTATGCCACCTTTACCTTTTTCTATCGTGGTGAACGTAAGTTGCAGGTATTCCTCCGCTAATGTGAGCCATCCTTACTTACGCATGGCACAGGCCAACTTCAGAAGATGGGTGTTATGCCGACGAAAGCACAGGCAACTCCTACTGCCGCTAAGAGGCGTTCTGGCCAGCTTGATTTCTCGAAACTTGGACCTCTGAAGACGAGCGGCACTGTAGGATTCTCGACTTTCCGTGACAGCGAGGCTCAGTCTTCTAGAAGGAAAAAGCCCAAGAAGTTGAGCAATGGAAACATTGGCACCGCCATGGACGAAGACAGTGATGAGGATGATGATGACGACAACGATGCGATTCTGGCCAAGCTGGAAGATGTTGACACTAAGTACGACAAGTCGAAACTTGGCCCAGAGGACGCCAAATTCTCTGGCGAGCTTGCAGATGGTGTTAATCGCATTCGGGTAAATTTTAACCCCCCGTTCTTTTCTTCTTCCCTTTTTACCCAAGCTCACAATATCTTGCAGCTCAAGAGAGCCCACTCGGCAGAACCGGACAGCGCGGCGAGTTCTAGGAAATCACCCAGCGCCGGTCCATCGACTGGTGATGCCGCCACACCTCCTACTGCTACCGACTCGGTATTCCCGCCCCTCAGCGGCATTTCATCCGCTGCTCTCTTTGGCAAGAGCCTTCCCGAGGATAGTGTCATCGGAAGCCCGCTCAAAAAGGCACGCCCCAGCATCAGCGAGGGTGCCGGCAAAGGATTCGGTGTTGGGAATGCGAGTTTCAGCCACGCTCTCGGGGATATACTCGCAAAGGCAGAGGCTTCTCAGGCGGCGCAAAACAAGCAGCAATCTCCTTCGACGCCGCCGGTGACGGCCATGACTACTACCACGGTGAAGGAAGAGATGGAGGAGGAGTTATAAATCGGATGCATGCATTTTCACAGCGGGGCTTTTGAGCTTAACGCTGGTTGGATTGGCTTGTCCATCGATGGGCGCTTCTCATAGCGTATGTTTGTATAACGCATCCCGGCGAGCGAGGGGGTGTTTTCTTTCCTTTCTCTTTCTTTTTCATGGGAGAAAAGGAGGTGGTTCGTTACCTAGACTATGGTTGGGGGTTTGGTCTGGATTTGGTCTTAGGGAACATTGGGCTTGTTTTTCTCTCCCGGGACGGGGACAGACGAGCAGGTTTGGCGTATCATTTTTTTAATATGATATTTGCCTACCTGTCTGTTTTGTCTCTGGGATGGAGTATTGCTCACAACAACAACACATTGCAAAATCTTCTCTTTTTTTTCAGTACCTTGCAGTATGTGTGCAGTTTGTTGTTGCGTGGGATAGGTACTGAGGTAGATCCTAGATGATTGGGGATTGTTACTTGGTATACTTTGTTGCAGGTTTATTGCAACAGGGATAGGTAGATAGTCATGGAAGGTTTTCTGTGGTTACCATCATCATCATGGCACAGCACACGTTGCTTGGCTTTGGCGAAGGAAGGAAGAAACGGGTGGGAATGGGGATTGAGATAACATGGAAGTGTTTAGAACTTCAGTGTATCTATATATTATGGTCATTCGTGGGTGTATTTGTTGGTTTGTGGTGTTTGTGTTTCTTGAGTGAGTGAATTGGTCTTGTTTGGTGAGGAGAGATCATGGGGGTGGGGACGGGGGGATACCCCTTAATGTGGAAGATGGGAGGGGGTAGTTGAGAAATTAAATGGATTGTAAACTTTGTTGTTCGTGTTGTGTGGTAGTGGTATTTTGTGCTGTCAGTTACGGGTAGTAGGTATTATGTAGGCGTAGAAGAAAATAACACTGGGGTGGGAAGAAGGCTGGAGAGGAGATGGGAGTGATTCATATCTCTCAACTACCTACATTTCCTCGTCCCCCATTTTCTACGGGAATTCATTTATGTACGGAATATAACGCCTTCAGATGAGTGTATCTACGTATTTGGTAATGACTAGTCTAAGGAGCCTGGTCCAAGCATTGTAGGTTGTTACAGAATGAAGGGGCCAGCCTGCTTGGTTGAGATATGTTACCAACATAGGTACCGAGGTAGCGGGAACAGCTCGAGCTCATAGATGGGTTGAGATATAAACAGACAGATATGTTAATGCAATATGTAGGGGAGGGAAGATAGCCATAGAGTTTCTTTCTTTTTTTTGAAAAAAAAAAGATCAGAAATCAGAGAACTGAATAAAAAGGAAGAGGAGAAACTTCAAAAAAGCACCCAACGTGGGACTCGAACCCACAGCCTCAAGATGGAACTTCCGTTCAAGGTAGAACAGTAGAAGTCTTGCGCGCTACCATTGCGCCAGCCGGGCTTTGAACCGATGTGGTTTAGTCTGTTGAGAATTTGGGCTGGGTCAGGGGCATTATAAACCTTTGGGATATTTTATTTCTGTTGGTCAGGTTGTGGGTGCGGGTGGGTATCAAAAGCGGATTCGAGTCTGTCATGGGAGATTCAAGGTTTGGGTGCTGCGGGTTCGTTGTTGGTTTTTGTCATGAATAAATTCTCAAGGAGGCATTAAATGAGATTTTTACATCTCTTATGCCTTTTCTCCCCCGTCTCAGGGATAAGAAGTTCTACATGGACTGACTTGGCTGTCTCTTGAGAGCCGAGACTTTGGCAAGTGGTAGAAGGGCATAAGCATAACAACTTGTGATGTTGGTGTTGCCGGACAATGAATTTGTATTCACTTACGACCCCGAAGTTTTATCCTCCGAGAGATCCTGCCTAGATAGCCTTGTGGTGCTGGGCAGCAAGAGTCTAGGCAGAGATGGTGGTCATTATTATGATTGGCTTGGCTGTGACATGTTATATCAATGTTGGGCAGAAGCATATAGTTGTGAATTCAAAGACATTCAATTGAAATCTGAGGTAAAAAAAATCATTGTTCATTTTCAAGGCTATGGAAAAAAGACACGGAGCAAGATGGTAACGCCTGCGGTCCCCTTCGTCCATCATCAAGACGCCCCCGGAAATCATATTACTGATCGATCATGAATTCGTAACTGGATATCTGACAAGACTGTTAGCATTTTGTGTGCCAACTGGACGTTAAGTTGTGCAAGAGAATTGAGGTAGTTAAGTCAGACTGTTGAGCTTGATATTGATCCACATAAAGATTCAGAGGTGTTTGACATAAGAAGTTGTATCATCATAAAAGAAAAGACGGAAATTGAGACAGCAATGGGATGATTTCTTACCTGGTGAGAATTGACAATGCCGGTCTTTTCTGCACCCGACACTACCAGTAGCAGCAGGTTGGTCCAGAAAAGGCCGGCATTGTTGGCTGGTGTTCAATGTCGATGATGAAGACAAAGTGAAGAGAAGGAAGAAATCGGAAACTTGCAGAATCTTTTATTTATGTCCCGACCCAAAAATCTGGATTGATTACGTGACCCTTCCCCACTTCGCACTGTCTTGTTTCTCATGCCTGAGGCCGAAACTGACCCCACCATAACGCCCGATGCAGCTGCGCGCGAAAGGCTTCCTCCCCAACCCCGATCCTTGGGTATCTACAAACTTTCAACAGTCATAACACCCAAGTACCACCAACGTCCCCAAGTTGCAAGATTCTCTCTTTTCCAGCACTCCACTACCGCCTCCGCCGTCTCAACTTTCTCGAGAACTCAACACAGTCAAGATGGCAGGTAAGTTACCCGGCGCAAAAAAACGCAACCCCTCTAGGCCTACCTACCCCGCGATTGTGGAATATTTGCAGCAAGGAGATGTGCGATATGAGATAGAATAGCTAACAGTTCTTGCGCAAACAAACAGCCTTCCAGCATGTTGCGAGTGAGTAACGACCCCGAACCTCTATATTTTGAGCGACAGCGAGGAAGGAGATATGGGTGGTTTGCGCATATTTATCACCCGAGTTTCGCTCACGCTGGTTTCTGCCCAACAGAGGAATTCGTCGACCACTACTACCACACATTCGACACCAACCGCTCTATGTTGGCTTCTCTCTACGTATGCTTGAGGCTCCCTTTCCCGAGGACCTGTCGGCGGATATGACGGCCTGCTAACACGGGGGGGAAATAACAGCGAGACAACTCCATGTTGACTTTCCAGTCCCATCAACTTTCTGGAGCTGCCGATATTGCAGAGAAGCTTGCAGTACGATAACATGGCCCCGGTGTTACGAAGGATTGAACTGACCTTCTGCGTTTTACCCCGAACTTTAGAGCCTCCCCTTCCAGAAGGTCAAACATGAGATCCGGTCGTTCGAGTCCCAGCCCACTCCCGGTGACGGTATCATAATTCTCGTTGCTGGAGCTCTCCTGGTAAGCAAACCTATTTCAAAATTTGTATTAATTTGACTTTGGTGTGCTAATGTTCTCTGTTTCGCTCTAGGTCGACGACGAGGCCAACCCTCTCAACTACGCCCAGACCTTTCAGCTCACCAAGGACCAGGCTGGCGGTTGGTACATCTTCAACGACATCTTCGCCCTTTTGGTTTAAACCCCATACGACATGATATTCGGATGGAGGGTTGCTACGGGGAAGGAGGCGCTTTATCCAGGACAAGAATTTTGACCAGCATTTTGCACTTCCGATTTTCTTGAGTTCTGGAGAGGACAGGGAAGGGTTTTGGCGAAATATCGTTCGGGACAGGAGCGATTTATATGAATTTCTCTTCTTCCGGTCCACGCCTTCAGAGCAAATTAAAGATACTTGACGGCCGAGAGCGTTTTCTCCATGCCGAATAAAGCAGAGAGACAAACGTTGTTTTGACGGGCCTGTATTGGGAACTTTGCCTTGAATTCACTTCGCCTGGCTGTCTGCGTGAGTTGCCGCGTAACGCTTATGGGTATAAAGTACGTCAGCCATTTGGGCGTCGAGAGCAAAGAAAGTCGGTGCCTAGCATGTGAGCCACGTGGGGGACTGTATTGATATGTTGATTTTCCACGATGGAAGTATTTGTGTCGACAACCTTGGTGTGATTTGACCTGACGCTCCATCAAGATCGGCGCATTCCGTGTTTGGGAAGCTGTTTCGGAAATCCCCCAAGAAAATCCCCAGCGAAGATCGTGTGCGACAGAACCCTGTTGACTGCCGTTGAGCTTCCCGAAGACTGCAGTGACCCAATCACCGGGTTTCGGGCAATTCGTAGCACCGCCACCCTTGGTACGCAAGTCAGCAACACCACGGCTCCTAACAGAATCCGGTCTATTCCCCACGATAATCTGCTAGCGCTTACACTCGCTCCATCTGTCACTACAGCGACCTGTGTGCCAGCCCCAGCCTTCCAGCGTTCCAGTTCCCTGCTGTAGCTCACCTTGGCTCGGCTGCACCAGCCTGACTAGGGCGTAAAGAGAACAACGTACTCCAACTTTTGGCCCCTCAGCGCAACCCTGGGGACCCATCAATCCGAGCAATTGCATTGCGTGTACAGAACTTACCTGACCTCAACCTCGCCTTCAACAAACGTGCCATTTGAATCAAGAAAGCTAGCTGGAGCTTGCGCTTTCCCGGAACAATACATTGACCCAAATCACTCTACCTGCTTTCTGGAAAAGAAAACACATTGTTCCTTGTGTTCGTTTTGCGACAACCGACAATAATAGCTTGCTTCTGCTTGATACAAGCTAGCTCGTCAAACTCTCTAGCTCGCCGTTGAGGATCTCCCTGCCACTCTCCCCGGTTGTTCTACCGTTCGATCGAAACAAAGAAAAAGTTGAGCAAGAGAGAGAGAAAAGAAAGATACCTAAATAAATAAACCGCCCTGTCGCAACCCGAACTTCCCGTCCCGACGCCAAGTCCTCAGCAACACACGGCATAAAGAAGGCTTGTCCTTTTATTTTTCTTGTGGCTCCCATTCTCGAAACATCAACCCGAGCAACGACCCTCGATCGGCCGGCCGAATAATTATCCATTCGACATCCCAGAAGAGGGAGAGGATAGTTCTCTACGTGGAGGTGATAGCAGAGACCAACGCATTCAGTTGGACAGATATTGTCAGCGACAGAGAGCAGCAGGGACAGATATACCGTCGACAAGATGACGTTGAAAGAAGAGTTTCAGACTCGCAACTTCAGTATGTTTATTTTCTGCCTTGTTGGATCGGTTGCAATTACCCGTATGGTGTGCTAACACTGGTGATAGGTATCTATGGACAATGGTGAGCACTTCCGATTACTTTTCTTCGCTGGCGCAATATGGTTTCCACCTCCCGGTGACTGATATCACGACACCTGAACACCTTGCTCTCGGGAGTCCCGGTTTAAGCTCCTCACGATCACCATGGTCTTGCTGTTCTCAGCGCGCAGAGATGCGTCTGATGCGAATAGGACCTAAACCTCGGCTCCCGAGAGCTCCGGCAGACACAGTTGACATCCCATACCAACTGCGCGCCCAGAGAAAGGAAAAAGGACAAGGAGAACAACCCGCTAACAAGGCCCCCCCCCAAATAGGATCGGAATCCTCACCATGATCCTATCCATCGCCCTCGGCATAGCAAACATCTTCACCATCCACATCGGCATCATAGTCTTTAGCGTCATCTGCCTGTGAGTTTCCTAACCCTCAACCCTCCCCCAAACCAAGCTGGAAAACTAAACCCTCCCCCCCACAAC
>Ga0247781_1000382_pt1 | contig 13614 bp, 12 predicted proteins | sample UWRJL184509B5_FD_179922 | JGI IMG/M metagenome (GOLD analysis project Ga0247781, IMG submission 179922) | Plant litter microbial communities from Arlington Agricultural Research Station in Wisconsin, United States - UWRJ-L184-509B-5 | ecosystem: Environmental > Terrestrial > Plant litter >...
AGCAGTACACGGCCGATCAGATCTTGGCCCCTCAGCTGCAACTCGACGAGCATGTCCAGGAGCAGATCGATCCCAACTTGCACGCTCAGCTAATGTACACTAATGCCTACTTGTCCGAGCAGCAGCAGAGGCTCCAGCAGCAATTGAGGGCTCTTCAGGTTGCCGCTCAGCAGTTCCAGGGTCTGAACCTCAATGGACAGGCACAGATGATGCAGCAAGCCTACCCCAACATGTACCAGCAGCAGATGCAGAACCTCCAGACTCTTCAGCAAGTTCAGAACCTCCAGGCTATGATGACTCCCACAACGCCGCAGCCCAATGTCTATAGTGTCTACGACCCTGCCACTGGACAGCAGACCCTCTATGTTGACCAGGCTCAGGCCCAGGCCCAGGCTCAGCTGAACGCGCAGGCGATGAACCAGGCACAGTTTGCCAATGCCTACGCCAACATGCAGCAACAGCAGCAGCAGCAGCAGCACAACATGGGAGCTCCTCGGCTGCAGGTTTCGCCTCCCCCTCTCGACAACAGGAACAACCAGCGCAACACGTCCCCACCTCGCCGTTTCGACTCGCCTATTGACAACCCGGCTCCTTTGCCGCCCCCGAGTGCCAACGCATTCCGCCGAGGTCACAAGAAGTCGTCTTCGATTGCGAATGGCAACAAGAGTCAATTGTCGATTGCCACCGAAGAGGCACCCAAGGCGAACGGTCCCAAGACAGCTTCTTTCCCGCTTACGCCACTGACAGCAGGTTACGGACCTGGCCAGGGTAGAGCTGGAGAGCACCCCATCCGTCAGCCCCGCAACCCCCCTTCGATGGACGAACTGAAGGCGAAGCCCACCGCGAAGCACGAAGGAAGCAAGAACTTTGTTGCCCGGACCCGTCGCACCGCCATCCACAACCTTGTTCGTGCTGGCCTGGAGCGCCGGAAGGAGGCTCGCAGCACCGGCAGTATTAGCCCTATTTCCGAGAGCACTGAGGAGATGGTGGAGACGCCTATGACGGACAATGACAGCGAGTCTGGCCGCAGTGGATCTGGAAGCCTGGTTGACCATGACGATGCCGAGTGCAGCCTGCCTAGTTCGCGGACTAGCACCGGTAGCTGGGGAGCAATTGGGTCTGACCGCCCGAGCTCTCGTCAGAAGGTTAGCCGAGACAGCGTCGACAGCACCAACTCGTCGGACAACGAAGGTGTTCGTGACCCTGGAAGCTTTGCCAGTCTCCTCAAGAAGCGGTCCAGCGCAGCCAAGGCGGAGGCCGTAGATGGACAACGCAAGGCGCCAATGCTTGTCCTCACCAGCGCTGAGAAGCGCAAGTTGGTTGTCTAGAATGGGATTGGGGCTTTTTTTTTCTGTGCGAGGGGAATTTCGAGGAGGAAATTAAGGTTACATACATCTTACGTTAATTACGATTATGCCCACGTCTTTCCTTCAGCTTGACGATGGATGGTGCAGAAGATGGAAAGTCGCAGTGCTTCTTTCGTCTTGTGTGCTACTGTCCTGGAACCAGGCCTTTTTACGATACTTCTTGGATGGGGATGACACTGGAAACTAGGGGAGTGGAACGGTTTCGCTTTGGGTGTCCCTACTATTTCTTATTCTCTTTGTTTACCATGGCTTTGGTGTTAGTTGCATTTTGGGAGACATTTTCAAGTTTTATTTTTAACTTAACAAACCACTTCGCTTCTTCAAGAGTGTTTCTTTTCCCGTATGCTTCTCGTCTTGTTTTATTTTACGGGAAGCGCCTTTTATGGCTGTCGGACAGACTGGATTTGGGAGGCAAGGTGGAAGTGATTGGATTTCAGGTCGAGATGAAATGACGACTGATTGTGGCCCACGTTGGCATTGGGAGGAAAATCGAGCCTTCGCTTCAAATCGCAAGCAAGAGTGGACTCAACTTATTCAATTCTACTACATTCTTTTACTCTTCAATCTCGGTGCTTGATTACACAACTTTCCAGTTCTTCGATGTTGATCTTCCTTGACTCACGTGCTTTGGATACTGGGTGGAAGGGAATATTGGGTTCGACGGAGAAGTAAGGAGTCCGGCTTGATGAGATGAAATCAAGTCGGGGGTCGTTGTCATTGGAAGGACCGAACGGACTTTCGATAGTGGGAAGTGCCGACTGTTTCACCGAAGCTGGAATCTGGCAAGACTGGGGTTTATGATGTTATACAACGTATGTAGCTACTCTCGTTTTTGGCCCTAGGTAACAGAAATGGAATGAAAGCAAACACTCATTTAATAATTACTGATCACTTGCTTGCGTGTACTTGTCCAATGCTTCGTTGTTTTGCTCGCGGTTCCCCTTTCTCTTTTCTTTCTCCATTCTTGGTAAATATTTAGAAGCTTCTTTCAGGTTATATCTTGCTTGGTCAGGTCAACAACGGGATGTTTTGCTCGTTTCCTCATGGTCCCTAACGACAACCCTCTTAACCTGATTAATCATCAAGGGTAATGAGACTTACTACAATATGCTCTTTATACAGGACAATCTTGACGCTTCCAATACAACGCTATGTTGAACTAATTGCCTTGAACTAATTATGCCGCAGGAAACTTACAAGATCTTCCTTTTATTTCTATCTCATCAAGGAGGTTCAATCACGAGATATGGACAGTTGATCATTTGGTAGTAACCTCGCATTGTAATTGACTACTGCTTTTCTAACTGTCATTCTTACTAATTATTTTTATAGCTGTTTGTAAAGGTCCCATCATCAAGTCTACTCTTGGACCGGTAGTCCGTATTATTTCCCCCGCAAAAGAAAACAAATCTTGGAAATGCCAATTCACCACCCATTACCTGAAACCGTCAAAGTCCATTTCGTCAATATAGCGGAGATATTGACACACAGGGGTGTCAATGCCCAGTGAAAGCTGGAAACTCCTCCGTACGAAATCGATCAAAATGTGAGCAATTATTGCTCAAAGTCAAGGCGGACATGTTGAAACCGGCCAAATGAAATAAAAGACAACAAGATAAAAGTCGGGCTGTCTGTCTCAGCCCATGTGTTGAAACTTGAAAGAATCTAAAAACCCAACCTTCTTCAGGTGGATCGTGACCTCAAAGTAAATCAATGAAGGAAAGCTTGAAAAGAACTCGATCAAATATCATTTGGGACCGGGTCGGGGATCGGAAGACCCATGTGATGGTCGACTTGGCCCAGGTTCCAGAACGTGCAAGGTGAGCTTGGGTCTTCCCGATCCCAACACACCGGAATACTGCTGTTTGAACCAGTGTTGAGTACGGGCCAGTAGTCGGGGTACAGCTGCCACGAGACACCGCGCTCGTCGTAGGCGTAACCGCCAAAGAAGCCGTCGCACAGTGTCATGATTTGGGCGAAGAAGTTCTCGCACCTTCGTGGGAACCACTCGCCCGACTCGAAGGTGGCATTGTCGCTGCCGATAATCCCGGCCGCGTAGACGTAGCCCGTAAAGTTATCCTGGTTGCCCGTTCGGCCGGGGAAGAGGAACAGCCCGAGGGCGGTCAGGGATGAATTGAAGGGGTCAAGGTTATCGGGGAGGCCGTCAGGCCACCATCCGCCGAAGTCATGGCCCGGCCCGCCTGCGCAAAACGATTGTCCTAGCATGTAAAGGGTGGTGGCGTTGCCTTGAGGCGCCTGGTCTGCCCCGAGGCATGTTACGACGCTAGGCATGGGGTTTATCGTGGCTGTGGCGGTTGAAAGTGTAATTACGGTTTGCTCGGTGGACGTGAGGGTGAAGTGGGTGGACACGGTAAAGGTTGATCGTGTGGTGAATGGTGGGACGTTTGTGGATATTGGGTAGGTGGTTGTGGGGGACTTTTTGGGAATTGTGAGCGGGGAAGCAGAAGCAGAAACGAATCCGAAAGTTATGCTCGTGCTTGTTGATGTCGAGCTCGAGTTACTGGACGGGATTATCGCGGTTGTTGATGTGGTGGTCTGGGGGGTACTGGTCATCGTCATGGTTCTATTAGCCGAAACCATCGTGGTTGAATTGGTGAACATGGCGGTACTGTTGGCTGAAACCATCGTAGTGGAATTTGTGAACATTGGACCCGACGTCGTGATGGTGCTATTCGCCGAAGTTATCGTGCTTGAATTTGTGGGCGAAGCAGAAAAGAAACCTGGACCTGGACCCGATGTAATACCGCCAGTAGGTGGAAGCCACGTCACAAACGAGGTGAAAACGGTGCCGTCGGTGGTGACTGTGAAGTTAATCGTTGTCGCGGGGGAATCCCAAACGGCGGTGTCCGTTGGCGCAGCGAAGGATGTCTCGGTATTTCGAGAGCTTGGCCACGGGATGGGACACTGGAAAGCGCCCTTTGGCAATCCGCGGACTGCTTCACAACGCTGCTTTCCATCTGCGAGATTGTATGCTGAATTGACCCAAGTGGGAGGGTCGTAGGGGAATTGGGCAAATGGGTTCCCTTTCAAAAAACGGTACCACATGGTCTGGCTCAGTGGATTGCCTAGTGTCCGCTGATATGAGGCGTCGATCAGGTACTGCTTCATGAGCTTTCCAACACTCTGTCCGTTATGGGTCTTAGGGTCAAATGGATTTTTCCCTTCGGGCCATGGATAACCCAAAAGGTAGGCAGCAAGGCCGGCCTATGGACAGCACACATGAGGTAGGTTAGTATGTATCGGACATGACACAAAGCCTTCGTATGCAGCTGGGTTGGGACTTGAGACTCACCACCTGTGCTGAAGCCCCACTGGTGCCCTTGAGATTTTTTTGAGTTTTCACCTGGCCGTCGGCGGAGACGTATGCCTCGATTTCAGCGGCCAAGGCGTAGATACTGAGTTCAGACTTGGAGTCTTTGCGAGGCGGTGAAGACCCCTCCCAAAGAGATCCATCTTTATACACGCCACCAACCGCGATGACTGGGCTGTCTCGGTCAACCGCCTCCGCAGGAAGCATATCGTCAGTATAGTATCTTGGCTTCCCTGTAGCGACATCCATGCCACCATTACCGCCGGCGACAACGATGGTGACACCCAGCTGATCCAACTTGTCGGCCCATTCGGTCCAAGCCGTCTTCCAGTCGTCGAAAGTATCCTCTCCGGGTCCGTTTACCTTGTTTATCACACCTAAATCGAGTCAAGTCAGAATGAAATCCCGTATACCTATGTGTACCAGAATGAGTCTCAAGGCCAGTCACATACCAAGTGCTATTTCGACAACGCTTTTCGCGGGCGGGATACCGCCTGCAGTGACCTGGTCATAGATGTATTCCAAGGCTTTGATGAAAGCTTCTCGCCTCATGCGTGGCTGTGTGATCTCCTTTGGTTTCTGCGGGTCCAGGATAAAACCGTTGATCATTTTGATAAAGACGAGATTTGCCCTGGAAGCGACGCCAAACTCCTTACCAGCAGCAATAGATGCCATCATGGCTCCATGGCCAGTGTAACGGGGGCCATCCTCCGTCCATAGATTATCCTCAATCGTGTCCGGAGCCCCCTGGCCCTTCCCCCCAGGAGAATACTTGGGGAGTGTGTACTGGGATGGGACGACATATTTTCGGATTTGCCTGTCCCCGAGTTCCCCGCCTGGACCTTCGTACTGGGCTGTTGTGAAGCCAATGTCTATGAAGAAGATCCAAGTTCCTTGCCCTTGAGACGAATGATATTTATACATGCTGTAATCCCAGTTGTCCTTCTTGGGCCGAGATATGAACGTGAGCTGGTTCGCTCGAGGACCCCCATCCGCCTTGTCGCCAAGAGGAACGAAGTCTTCCTCTTTCGGCGGCGTAGGATCTCGCTTGTTTCTTGATCCGTGACCATCAGAACCCCCCAAATCCGAGTCATTGCCGAGTTTCCGGCCTCCTCTCCCTTCAACGACTTCCAATCTTAGTAGGGGCCCGTCCAAGTCCGAGGCCGGATTTGCAATGGCATCGTTCCAGCTGAGGCGTTTTGAGATTGTCATATGCCCCAGGGCTGATTTGGCCATGAGGTATTCCGTCGGCTGTAAATCGACAAGCAAGCTGGGTGAGATATCAGAGCCACTTGCGCTGGCACCAATCTCCCAAGGGCCGTCCTCATCGCTGTCGGAAACGCCACCAATGGGCCTTCCAAGGACACCCTCGACTGCACGAAGTTGCGACAATGCCGTCATGCCTTTGCCGGCTTCGATCAAATAGCGCGGCATCCAACCTTCTTCTTCGTCGCCTTCTTCCGGCTCCTCATTTTGCGGACGTTCCAGCGCGGGTTCTGTGTAATTTGTCTTGCATACCCGCGCGATTTGAGTCCATGACTGCATGCCCGCCCCAAAAGACCCAATGAAAGCCCTGGTTCGCAGTCGAACTCCCCAGAAAAGCATCCCCAGAATGAGCTCGAGTATCTTTTCGATCAAGTTGAGATGGACAGCATGGTGGATGGAAATGATGAGGTTTAATCCTCTGTGTACATTGTGATGCTGCAGCAGCCCTCTCCAGATTCGGCTCGTATGTCCATCTTCGGTGTCAATGAAGCAGTACAGTTCCAGGAACGCCTGGTCGACCTGGTCTATCCACCCCAAGACGGCAACCAGCAGCCCGTCAGTGTCGCCGTAGAGGTCGCCGAAGAAAGCCTTGATAAAGTCAATGACCGATTTAACTACAGTCAGGTCCTCCATCATCATGTTGAAGAATCTAGCGGCAACCTGCTGCATTTTTTCCGCTGCTGCACAAGTCCAGCTGTTGACATCCACAAGCTTGTTGGCAATCTCGGAGAGCGGAACACCAGGAGAATCATCCAGGATATTCAAGCGATTCGCAAATCGAGGGACGATATGGGCATTGCACCATGGGGCAGTGCTATTGGTCGTGGGCTCGGTTGGTTTCTTGTCCCAACGCGCCCAGAAACAGGCATCTTCCAAGAAGAGACCAAGGCCGGTGCAGTTCGTGTCGACACTCACGTCAGGAGGCATCGTGATGAGGGTTCCATTGAACAGCACCATCCTGTCGCAGTAGACGGTGAAATTGGTGCCGTCAGAGAGCCAAAGAATTTCAGGTTCGTCGTCGCAGCGTGGCATGAAATATGTAATATTGTCAAACTTGACCTGGTGGGTCGCGGCAATGAACGGTATGCTGGTATTGACAGGCGGCGCGCTGGTAAGGACGGAAGTTGATGTTATGGACACTGGCCCGGACGAGGATGGAGTAGCCAAGACAGTTGTTGAAGACTCAGGTGACGGTGTTGTTGAGCCAGCCTGAGGCGAAAGGGTCGATGGCCCAGTTGATGACGGCAGCGAACCGGGCGAGCTCGCTGATGGGACTGGTGACGACAAGGAGGATCCAGTCGTTTCTTGAGCTGAAGATTCAGCCGTTGATTGCCCAGATGATCCAGCTGTAGATTGACCGGAAGACACACCAGTTGTTGAGCTAGAAGATCCAGCTGTTGCTTGAATGGAAGATTGAGCTGTTGACTGGCTGGAAGATCCCGACAAAGACGTTGGAGAGGCCGGCAACCCTGTTGACGATCCAAGTGTTGTTTGACTACCAGTAGAAGAAATTGTCGTCAAAGACCCAGAAGAGCTTATGGATCTAGAAGAGGCTGTTGAAGATTGAGAAGCTAACATTGGTGACCCCGAAGACCCTGCAGAGGATCCAGACAAAGACGTTGGTACGGCACCCAGCTGAGTGCTAGTACTGGAATTAGTGGACGAGGACAAGCTGGATGTCGACAAGGCTGAGGCTACGGTACTGGAACCACTGGCGCCAATCGATGAGGCCCGGTTGGTCGACAAACTCGTGCTCAACGTCGAATTTGAGCCGATTGATTGACCCAGGGTCGTCGAGACAGTTCCAGTAGCGCTGACCAACGAGGTGTTAGAGATAGAGCTGGTTGACAGATCCGTGTTCAAGGTCGAACCTAAACTGGTCGATAAACCTGTAGTGGAGGACAGACCTGAGCTGGTCGACACACTCGAGGTTATTGTCGCAGAGGCGGAACCGGTTGGTGTCTTTTGCGTCGAGGCTGAAGGTGTCTTTGACTGAGAGGATGAGCCAGAAGACGAACTACCGGTAGATCCAAGAGAAGCAGTGCTGTTACCGCTTACCGATAACGAACTAGCAGCTGAACCCGAGGACGATCCAGAAGGTGTCACGGAGGAGACTCCGGTGGGTAGAGCTGTAGATGAGCCATTGGATGGACCCGTAGTTGGACCCGTAGAGTGACCAGTAGAGTGACCAGTAGATGATGGAGAAGCAGTCACAAGGCTTGCCAGCGAAGATGTGTCTTGAGTTGGATACGAATTGTATACAGATCCGGGAGACGCAGACGAACCAGGGTATCCTCCGGAAGGGGACGCAGACGAAGCAGGATATCCCCCGCCAACGGATGCAGACGAAGGCGGGTATCCTCCGGCTGGGGAGACAGACGAGTACCCGTTTCCTGGCCCACAAGTGACCTTGCCGGTGGAGTCAGTGTAGTAGGTGTAATTGGGGGGGTCTGTAGACGCTGGACATCCTGAAGGTGTTGAGGAACCCCCATAGCCTCCGAAGACTCCCCAAGGCAAGACCGCCAGGAGAAAGGAGGCTCGAACCCACATGGTCCGAGGCTTGGGCAAGGCAAGGCGTCTAGATAGATATTCTTTCAAGTGTTAAGGTCCTGAGTGAATGTGATATAAGGCAACTACCCCGGGAGGAAGGGAGGTTGGAAATGTTGCACAGTGAGTTGGAATTGTTACGAGTTGGCGGGAGGCGAGTGGTGCTTTAAATATATGGCAGGAAGCAAGTGAACGGCGTGCCCTTGAGGGAAAGCTGGGCCCAATGCTTTTAAAGTTTACGGCCCTAGCCAAATTGGCAGGCCGGTGAGGGAGTGGAGATCATCCATCCGGGTCGACGAGAAACTCATAAACAAGGCAAGCACGATACGCCAGCATGTCAGACGGCAGCGGTTAAATGTTAGAGGAGACCTGACATCCCGTGATTTAATTCTGCATCTCAACAACATCGGCCGTGATGGCGAATGCCAATGTGGCCGGATGGATGGTCAGCCAGGTAGAGTATATGTGGGTTCTGACGAGAAGATGATGGTCTGAACATTTGTTCTAATTAGTTGTAGTGGTGGTTGGAACAAGGGTCAACGACCAGCAAATATGATCGAATTTATTCTGCTTAAAATACGGCCGAGAGTGATAACGACGGGACCGTGATGTCCGTCACCCTTTGAGGGTCGAGATAGAACGCCCCTTCCTGTCATGCCGAGGCGGAGTCGGGTTCGACTCAGTTTGGAAATTGCAGCTGGAAGAATTGGATCGATCATCCTCTCCCATTGAAGTCTCGAATGACTGACTTTTGAGGTTTTCTGATCTAAGGCTATTATCCCGGCACTTTCGTCGAACCTCAATAAATCTGCCGGTCATCATAGGCCCGAACGCTCTCAAGATAGCTCACAACTTGACTGTAGTCCTTGCACACTAATTTGCCAAAACCTTGTCAATAAGGGTGGGCATAAGAAGGAATTTGATCACAGTTACACAGAACTCACCATGTTTCGAGTCCCAGCCATCGGAACCGCCATTGTGGTCGGGAAATGTCGTCTCAAGTCCCTCCAGGGCGATATCGGAACTGCACATGATTGCCTGCCGCATGTAGTCGAAACAGTGGACCATGTGCCAGTGGTGATCGTCGGGGATGGGATGATTGGCTTTGAGACCGGAGTAGGTTTGGACCATTGCGAACTGAAAGGGAAGGAGTCAGTCAGTATACTCCACATCGGTGAGCAACAGAGTTGCGGGATGTCATAGCCACAGAAAGGAAGGAACGCCGATGAAGAAAAGGATGGAAGGCACTCACCAGGCAATGCAATTGATGTGTCACAGATGTGGTAAAGACGGTCTTGTCCGGCCAATCAATCGGAGTGGGAAGGTCATGGTATTTGTGTGTATCATTGACCCAAACAAAGCCCATGCCGACAGGCATCAAATCGTTCCATTTTTCCAGCACCTCGTCGGTGAAGAACTCGGATGAGTTTGTCGGGGCATATGACTGATCCATTTCGAACTTGACAATATTTTGCGAGACTAGAAGCAGCAGATTCTTGTCAGTCATGACCAGCTTTGTAAACGTTAAGAGGCACAAGCAGCCTACATCGCGGGCCAACACCCGTAAAGTCCCCTCCAAAATCCCATTGATTGACATCTGGTTTCCTCAACTGGTCCCGCACAAGCAGCCCAAGAATGGCAAGCAACAGAAGTGTATCGATGACCCAGCGGGATGACCAGAGTATGGATCTTACTCTATTCCTCGGCCGTCTTGCTGGTTGTTGATGTGATTGCTGGCGATGCCATTGCTTCTCATCTCCCATCAACGATTCGTCGACCTCTGTGCTGGACCTTGCTTCGTCATACTTGTCGAGCTCCTCTACAGACTCGTACTGGTGCATTGGTTCCATCATGATGACCGGATTTGAAGAAGTGAAAGCACCTGTGCTGTTAAGAATATGAAAACAAAATGACAAGCATAAACAAGGTAGACACCAGGTCTGTGAAGAGAACGAAAAAGAATGAAGCAAATAAAAACCGACCACACCGGACAATAGCAAAGCCAGCTTAAGGGAAGATAAGAGAATAAGACAAAAGGAAACAGAAATGTCAAACCCAACCCGTCATCTTAGCGCTTCCTGACACGGACATTCGACGCCACTAACGAGGCATAGTGTGACAAACCCCCGACGATGGTTGTCGTTTCAGGAGTCGCAAAAATCGCATTTACTCCACAACTCAACACCACAAGTCGCTGCTGGCCTCCGTCTCAACTTGCCCGTAGCGGGGAGTGGAGAAGGCATTTGTGGGGTCGGCTTGCAGGGAAAGCTTTGGCGACTTGGCGGAACATCACTGTTCCTTTGGATTGCAATTTCGCAACCATCACTTCACGGCTCGGATTGTTGACATTCGGTGCTTTCAGTGTCTGAGAGTGTTGTTGATGAAAACAGAGGCCATCTTCTGCTGCAATGACGTAGGCGGCAACAGCGCAGGGACACAGATCTTATCTCCGATATGTGGCGCGACAGTGAGATTTGTGTACTGTACAACTCAGTCAATCTATTCTGTAATAAGCGCTATGCATATAATTTTCCAGGGCCTTAGGTTATAACAGTCTAGCCGTCGGTCTTTATTCGACTTCCCTCCTCTGATCTCTTTGGACCAAGAAGCGCAGGCTTTTGAAGAATGCATTCCGGCGTTTCGGCGTTAACAATCGTATCTCCACTTTTCTGGTAAACCGACACCGGATGCGATGAGTGACTGCCCTGCCGATGCTGACTAAATGCCCATGGAGTGATCTAATGGCGTCATCCCCGCTGAATTCTCAACACCAAACCACTCAACTTCAATCCAATTCAGAATATCACGATTGCGGATTTATCTTTACCCACCAGAAATACTATTTCTGAACTAGGTATGTTCACACATTGCATCTTTTTTTTTCACTTTCTGCTTGACAAATCCTGCCCAAACCACTGCCAAGATGTCCTCCATTATAAATCCATTCGGTAATCCCGATTGGGCAGTTTTGGAGGGGGGACAAAAAAGGGGGGTAGCTATCGCAACCATCTCTTGATCCGGTTACACACTCTAGATGGCATCATCTTAGTGTAGAATAGAACGTGCACTACACATCAACATCTCTAGGTAGTCTAAGAGATGGAGTCGTATATTCTTTAAATATCTCAATTTCCCCTCGCTGTCGTCACATATCACTCTCAAACATCACCCACATCTCATAACTTCTGACAATCTCACCAGACCATAGTTCAACAACTCACATAAAATAAATCTCAACAACTCACATAAACCTCAAAAGGACCCCCCAAACACCCAACATGTCTCCCCTCATCGCCGCCTCACCAAAAAACCGCCTAATCCTGGGCCTCATGACCTTCGGCCCGGACCCCGCAACCGGCGCCAGAGTGACCTCAGTAGACGAGTTCGGAAAGGTCCTCGACGTCTTCCAGCAAAACGGGTACAACGAGGTCGACACAGCCCGCGTCTACGTGGGGGGCAAGCAAGAAGCCTTCACACGCGAGGCCAAGTGGAAGGACCGCGGTTTGACCCTCGCCACCAAGATCCAATACCCGTCGACTCCCGGAGCGAACACCTATGACAAGGTGCTGGCCTCGGCGGATTTGAGTCTCAAGGAGTTGGGTGCAGACTCTGTGGATATTCTGTACTTGCATGCTGCTGTAGGTTCCTTTTTTGCCTACATCGCCCTTCTTCGTGCGTGCTGCTAACGATAAATACAGGACCGCGCAACTCCCTTCGCCGAAACCCTCCGTGCCATCAACGAGCTCCACAAGGCCGGGAAATTCGTCCGCTTCGGCATCAGCAACTTCACCGCCTACGAAGTCGCCGAGATCGTCCTCACCTGCCGGCAAAACGGCTGGGTGCGCCCGACCGTCTTCCAGGCCATGTACAACGCCATTACCCGCAGCATCGAGGCGGAACTCATCCCCGCTTGCCGCCGCTACGGTCTCGATATCGTGGTCTACAACCCCCTCGCGGGCGGTCTCTTCTCCGGCAAGATCAAGACGAAGGACATGGTCCCCGCCGAGGGAAGATTCAGCGATGAGGCGCACATGGGCAAGATGTATCGCAATAGATACTTCAAGGATAACACGTTCAAGGCGCTTCAGATTATTGAGGAGGCGGTGGAAAAGAGTGGGCTGACCACGATCGAGACGGCTGTGAGATGGGTGGTGCATCACTCCAAGTTGAATGTCACTGGTGGTGGAAACGACGGCGTGATTATCGGGGTGAGCAGCTTGGAGCAGTTGGAGGATAACATCAAGCATTTTGAGAAGGGGCCGCTGCCGGAGGAGGTTGTTAAGGCGCTGGATGAGGCTTGGGCGGTTACCAAGGCTGATACGGTGAATTATTGGCATTTGGATTTGGCGTATGGGTATGATACTAAGGAGGCGCTTTTTGGACAGAAGGCTTGAGAGGGGGTAGGAAGGGAACTGTATCGGTAATAGCAATTGGACGAAAGTTGGTGTTTACTTGATTATCGAATTGTATTGAGTTTTATTCACAGCTTTAATTTGTGTTCACTGTTCTTACGGTCATTTGTGTTTCGTGACAGGTGCATTACAGATGTGAAACGGAGTGGAATTGTCGGCTACCCTTGAACAATCTGAACACGAAAATAACATCCTTACACCTCTCACCCACACCTCCAGCTCAAGAAGATTCCTTCACTAATCCCTACTCTCACTCCAAGGCCTCACAGCCTCCAACAAATCCAAATGCGGCTTCGCATCACCAGAAGCCTTCAACAACTCCTGAAAGACCTCCCCCCCAACAGTCTGAAAAAACAACAGCGCAGCCGCCCACACAAAATCCACATACGTCACCTCCGTCCCTTCAAAAAACGGCCCCTCAATCTCCTTAAGCAGCCCCGTCAGCTCCTCCAACAACGGCGTGGCACTCGTCCAGGCCGACTCCCCACCAAGGTCCTTCTCCAGCTGCTCGAGAGTCATCCCGTTGCGCTTCTCGCGGGTGGCTCGGAAATACGGCTGGGCGTAGGGGTCGAGGAGGCGGTTGTGGACGGCTGGGATGTAAGTGCCTCGAATGAGGCCCATCATCTTGAGGTAGTTGTTGTTGAACCAGTCGAGGTACTTGGTGTCGATTTTGAGGGGGGGCTGTGGGTAG
>Ga0247781_1000383_pt1 | contig 13609 bp, 12 predicted proteins | sample UWRJL184509B5_FD_179922 | JGI IMG/M metagenome (GOLD analysis project Ga0247781, IMG submission 179922) | Plant litter microbial communities from Arlington Agricultural Research Station in Wisconsin, United States - UWRJ-L184-509B-5 | ecosystem: Environmental > Terrestrial > Plant litter >...
GCGGGTTAGACTTAGGGAGGGGAGGTGGACGTGGGGGTGGGTGTTGTTGAAGTGGGATTCTAGGTCTAGGCGGCCGGCGTCGCTTTCGATGTCGGAGAGGGATTTCTCTTCCAGGAGGGTCGCGCTCTCCTCGTGGCGGAGGGAGGTGAGGGAGGCGGCATGGTTGTTCATTTGGGGGGTTTCTTGGTGGGTGAGTGGTTGTTAGAGGAACGGGATGAGGATGTGGTGTGGGTAATCAAGAGAGAAGTTGAAGAACGGAGATATAAACGAGTGACGATGTGTGTGAGGAGTGTGAATGGATAGATCCCTGAACTGGACTTGCAGGTCCAAATACTCAACGTAAGTTCAGTAATTCACACAGGAGGGGATATGTCACACCTCTAGAGGTATGTGATGAGAAGCGACAAAAGAGTAAGCGAGCGAATAAGGAAACCCTCGAAAAGAAACAAAACGAGAGAAACTTGGAGAGAAGGAAACGAGTAAAAAAGTGGAAATGGACGAGAAGAGAAAGGACAAGACAACGGGTACGAAATCAGAAGAAAAGAAAACCCCGAAGGCGAGTCGAGCTCGCGGTGGAAGCCCGAGTAAACTTAATTTGTGGAAATGGGGGAGAGCAACGTTGGATTAGTCCGTCCCAGGGGATGTATAGTTTATTTTAGTCCCAACCGGCGACGGTAGCTGCATGTTTTGGTATGGTACCACGCGTCCCTTTTCTTCTGATGAGTGAGAGCGGAAGTATTCAAAACCAGGCAGCAGATATCTTGTGTATTCATGTCATGATAACCATGAGGGTGTGAATGAAGCATCTTCTATGACAGCCCGGTTCAACATGGAATTATCAGGCCCCTATATAAGAGCAATGACTTACTCATCCCAGATCGACAGCTCAGATCGTGAAGATAGTATGGGCTACCAAATAATTTCGCGAGCTGTCAACCAAGTCGTGTTCTACAAGAACCATCACTCCGGTAGTCGTTGTTGCTCCCGTTGTTATATATAGAACGCCGGACTAGTATCGGCATGGATAGCTAAAATAGTAAGATATCAATGCGAACACCAGGTCCTTAACTCAAAAGAACTAGGGAAGCATCAACGAAGGGGTGAGACGTGGATAGAAGAAGGAAATCATGATTTTACACCGGTGATGCATCATCTCCCTTCATCTAGCCCAGGCGACATTCAAGATATAAGATTGAATCGCATCCCCCTTTTCCAACCCTCCAATTAACATCGAACAAAGATACAACCCCATAAAAGAAATATAAAAGAAGAAATCCACCGCGAGATTCGAACTCGCGACCTGCATTTGGTCATTCATTTCCATTCACTCTCAACGAAGGGTGCACAGTACCTCTGCAGGCCGATACCGCCACACCATTGACCAATTTTTATCGATTCAATAACTTTTAGCTACTTCGCTGACTGGGAGAGTGGGACAATTGCGTTGCAAGCTTGCGGAGATACTAATTATTATACCAACTCACTCGCATCTGTGATACCTACTCAGAGAGCAAGTCCGTACATAAGCTCGAAGAGATTCTCCATATCAAGGGGACGGGGCACTGGAAACAGCAGAACGAAGTCGAGAGAGACGCGTGGACATGGAGCTAGCTAAACTCTATTTCCTTGGTCTATCTAACCTCCAACAGCCTGCTATGTTGGGACTTGTGCATGGGGTGTAATACCTGTGCGCAAGGCCTCTTGGGGAATGATTAATGGAGGCAAGTAAGTTGATAAAGACAGTATCTGCCTCAGAAAATGGCCTGGGCCGCCGTCTCCATCTATATCTACCACCGACATCAAACAGTCCCTCGACCATGGATGGACCCACCAAGTAACTGAATGCTGCATAGTATTACTGTCCAATCTTGGAAACACAACCACTTTCGATCTGCGTCCTTCCTCTACTGTAGCTACCCCAAAGTCTCGTATACCCTCTCACATCACATAACTATGCACTACAAAGTTACAAAAGGCATCCATGCACATATAGATAGGTATATAAAGTGGAATATTTTGTATCCTGCTACCTGCCGTCCATCACCATGAATGAATGAATGCCAGACTTTTAATCCATCACAAACATGCACCAACCTCAGTTGTCGGCACGCTCGTTTTAAACAAATCCAACACAAACACAATGCTAAAGTTAAACGCCAAACACCTTCCCCATGTCATGTCTACTTCGTTCCCTCTCAAAAGACATAAAATCGTCCTGTGATCCAACACCGTCTAACCCACCACAGACACCTAACTCGATAGCCAGTCCAAAAACTCCGGTGTAAAGTAGCTGATCACAATTGTGGCTCCAGCCCGGAGAATACCCTCGGTGCTCTCAAACGCCATGGCCTTGAGGTCAAATACCCCAGCCTTGGCTGCCGCGTGGATCATGGCGAACTCGCCGCTAACCTGGTACGCGGCAACCGGCAGGTCCTTGCCGAGATCCTTGGCATCGCTGATAATGTCCAAGTACTGGCTGGCCGGCTTGACCATGATGATATCGGCGCCCTCGTTGATGTCCCGAACGATAGCCCGGCGGGCTAACCCCCGACCGCCAGGGGGTAGCTGGTAACATCTCCGATCACCAAACGAGGGGGCGGATCCGGCCGCATCGCGGAACGGGCCGTAGAGGCATCCCGAGAATTTCGCGGCGTATGACATGAGCGTTACGCTGTGAACGATACCCTCCTCAATGAGCTTGAGCTTGATTGCACGAATCCGCCCGTCATTCATATCGGAAGGCGCAACGCAATGAGCGCCGGCCTTGGCATACGCGATAGCAACGTCCGAGATGCGGTCGACCGACAACTGATTGTTGAGACTGCCGTCGTCACGGAGAATACCGCAATGGCCGTGGGAGGTATATTCGCAAAGGCAGACATCAACGACGATGTACAGGTGGGGGAATCTCTGTCGGAGCAGCCGAATTGTGCGGATAACGGGGCCCTCCGGGTCGTCGGCGGCCGTACCCAAAGCGTCTTTGGTGCCGGGCCTCATGGGAACACCGAAGAGGACGACCGAGCGTAGGCCTTTGTGGACAAGGGGTTCGAGGAACGGGATGAGCTTATTGACGCCTCGGCGGCATTGGTTTGGGAGGGAGGGGATGAGGACTTCCTCGTCGTCTTGGTCCGAGATGAAGAGAGGATAGATGAGCATGGACTAGTGGTCATGTGTGAGCAAATTGCGAGGTAGTGGTCTGAGGGATGATGCAGTGGTGTTCACCTTTGTGAGTTGGCGCTCTGCCTGCCATGATCGAGCGAGGGGGTGGCAGTAACCGCCATGGAGCTGGCTGGAGATGTCGCCAGCGATGCTCACGCTTGTGGCAGCAGTGCTGGTGTACGACATGGCGCGGGAGATGTGGGATGTGCGAGATGCGCGGTCGTCGATTGTCGAGGCATTGGACGCCTCTCCCCGACGGCGGGGCGCATTGGAGTCGCGGAGGGAGAGGTCTTGGACAAGGCTGGAGAAGGACATTTTGGCGCTTCGAAAAAATTGGAAGCAATGAGAGCTGAAATAAATCGCCTGGACACTCGAAGTGGGTTATAGAACACTTGGAGTTTTTGTTTAAAGATCGAGGACTTGGTCGGTCGACGATGTGGGCGGATGACTGTGCGACAACGTTCGGACAAAGTAAGCCAAAATGTCAATTGCGCCGGGTAATTGCGGTGGCTCCGTGTCTTAAAGAGAGTCGAAAGGGCAATCTATGGAACCACGGGACCGGATACCACCGATTCGAGGAAGCAATTAATAAATAAAAACGAAAACGAAAATGCAGGGGATTCGCCTCCGAAGGTGCAGGCCAGTCGAACTTCAAGCCGTTTCCACTTTGAGAATGATTCCGGAGGAATGAGATCAGACGACGGGATGAAACGAAACAGACTGGAGCCCCCCCTCGTTTTTCGCGGCCTCGGTATTCGGAGGGTGCAGTGCCTGAGATGGACGGGGATGTCAGGGTCGGAAGCCACCGAATTCGCCAATCATTTGCCCGGGATTTGAAAAGGCAAAACCGGGGACTTGTGCTAACATAATCTCACACCGACTTACAACGTCAGGTCTTGGCATCGACGACGCTTTCGAGGTCAAGTTCCTGTTTAGCAAGAAATAAATTACAGGAATATTATTTTGTTGTATTTTATTTTTCCTCATTGGACTACTGATGAGTGGGACCTAAATATTTTCCAGAGATGCAATTTGGCAAGTTCTCATCGCCCAGGCCGGGCATGGCATCAACTTGTTTCGGTCGAACCTTCATTACCATCTTGAGCTGGATAGCTGTCCAATTCTCCTTGGCTTACTTAGGACGAGCCATAAACCCCGTATACATACAAATGGCCTTGTAAAAACTCTATAGCCAAGGGATAGAAATATTAGTCTGAAGCGCAAAGGGTGTGTAGGCTCGGTATATTTACTAGTTCAGTGTTTAGCCACGCACAAAGCAAATGTCTTGTCATATATCAGCGAATATCCCCTCTTCAGTTAAACTACGTATGTACGGGTCTTACACTTATGGCAAGGACGAATGAAACTTGGCGAGTGCTATTTTCTAGAAAATCGGTTCTGGTAACTGGCGTAAACGCCCCTCTAGAGCAACATGACCCGTTCTCAGTTGACTGGCTTCCTTTTACCAACAGGGGCCGTTATCCACGTCAAGACAAGGAAGTCCCGAGGGTCACAAGGACAACACCTTGCGGAATTGGTATCGCAGTTTCTTCTGCTGGCCAACTTGTGATGGCTAACACCTCATCCGGCTTCCCAACAGCACACGCCAGAATGGAGAGCTTGTCCTTCCCCGCAAACCGCGGCAATGGCCGGGATCGCTCAAACCGATGACCAGAAGACGTTCTCAGTGACGAGAGCGCCAATGCATTGAGCAGAAATTGAAATTTGGCCGACACTTAACACTAATATGTTGACAGAAGGGCGGCCAGCGAGAGGATAGCAACACAACTCCTGAAGGGAAGGTGGTTGGTGATGGCGTCTATATAGTGTGGCGTGCAAGGAAACATATAGACACAACAGAATGACCCTAGTAACTAGGTATTGTCACCCAAATACTGGAAAGGAAGCCGCCAGATAAGACGAAATAACTTAGAAACAATCCCTTACCCTCTTCCCTTACCCTCTCCTGTTCGGATAATTTCCTGGCTCGAAATATGAGTTTACAAGAGTTTGTCTAATCTACGGGCGTTCTTGAAATTTTGAATATATGCAAGTAGCTCTTTATTTTCTCAACAGTCGATCTGGGACTGCCTCAATACCTAGGTTCTTACTGGAGGTAAGACTTTGCAACCAGTCGGGCAGAAACATCAGTCCAGAACTGGATATTGGCTCGTTGTAGGTCACCTTAAGTTTCTTAATTTCATCTCAAGGCAGTTTGGGAAAAAGCAGATTCGGAATCTTTTACAAATATCTACACCGATTCAGGCCCCGCCATCTGCTACTGTTTTGTCATTGGTCACTTCAGAATTCACCCGCATCATGCTTGCTGTTTGCCGTTTGTATTCTTCGGCGTACCTTCCCAAAGTCATGTGTGTCACGTACTGCCAGAGTCCCAAAATGTAGCCTCCATTTTTCTTCGTTTGGCTCGCCCTCACCTTCTCGAATATGTCTTCCCAAAATGCTGTATTATGCCGTATACTCTCCAAGCGTTGCCCAATCTTGGCTATGTTGTGTTTTATGCTTAGACGATAGTTTAAGTACCTGGTAGTGGTTATTTGAAAGAATAATGCTCAGGAGAAGTAATCAGAGATCGAGTATAATGTCTCTTTCTTCTCGCCACCTGAACCGTTCCATTATTTTCTGCCCTTAACCTCTTGCATATACCTTCCAAAGTCGGATATGTCAGGTACTCTTCAAACATCTAAATCGGTGTATAAACTATCCCTTATCTTACGGCTTGTCCTCTGCTCCTGCCGTTTGCCCATTCACCTGCTCGTACTCATCTTTCAAGAATTTGTTTAATGCGTATCTTCCATCTTCCATCTTCCAAATATCGAATATAAATTCTCTCACCATCTCGTAGCCAGCACTCTTTTCTTACTATTCGCTCTTTACCTTTTGAGCCTAGGTACTTTCCAAAGTCGGGTACGTCCAAGTGTAGTGCCATGTCTTGCGGCTCGTCGTCTTGCCGTTTGCTCACCTTCTCGAGCGCACCTTCCCAAAGTCTTGTAAAACCAGTACCTTCCAAAACGTGGTGTATAAACCATTCCCTGTATTGCGGCCACAATCGTTAGGTCTTCTTGCTGTTTGCTTGCCCTTTACCACTCGAGCGTACCTTCCCAAAGTGTTGCAGACCTGGTACTTTCCAAATGCCCAAACCTGAAGTATAAAAATTTCCCCGTCTCGCAGCCCGCACTCTCTCTTTCTTCTTCTTCTCTTCGACCGATTCCTTCTCTCCTTGTGAACCACCTTCCAAGAGCGACCAGCATTCTTTCTAACTTCACTCGAGCTGTATTCGGATTCTTATCAACTTCTATTGAGTGTGTGACTATTTTGTCATCGCTTTCGTCGCAAACCCAATTTGGCCGACTGCTAACATGTTGCGCGGAAGGAAGTCGGAAAGCAACTTGCTGTTGCGAAACCAGTTCCTCCGAGACTGTATGTTTCTCCATCCACCTTTCCATTCACACCTTCATAACTAACTCTTCTGCAGCGCCGCCTCCGGTCCCTGCTTTGCCGTCGTGGGTACGTGAAGGCCAGTCCCCGCGAACCCCCCGCGGTGACCCTCTTGCAGCGCGTCAGGCACTCGCCCATGCCCGAAGCAATGCAGATATTGCAAGAGGGTTCCGCGGGGAGTTTGGGGTCGCTGCTTCCTCTGTTGACCAACTGACGATGGTGGCTAACGCCCACCGCAACTTCCCAGCCAACGCCAGAATGGCAAATTTCTCCCATCCCGGCCCTAACCGGGACTATTCTTTTGCTCGCGTCGGCCCCACCGAGGATTTTGCCGACGACGATGAGTCTGTTGCCTACCAGCAGGCTCCCCCATCGCCTCCCAACCGCCGCCCACCTCCTACCCCCAGAGGTCCTCCAACGTCCAACCAGGGAGGGACGGCCTATGAGCGTCCCATGCCTTCCCAGAACCCAGCTGGTTCAGCTGGAAACTTTCCACGATCGAGAGCTGGGGTTGTTTATCCCCTCGGAATGAACCCCCGGATGGTCTCTGCATCTTCCACCATGCCGTTGACCCAGCTTCCGCAAAACACCGGGATGCGCCCTCCTGTCGCTAATCCCCTCGACCCAGAGGAGATCAACAGAAAGATCCAACAGATGATTGATGCGACCGAAAAGCTGAAGGGAAAAGCACCTGCCCCGAAATCCGGCCCGTCTATTCCTGCCAGCAGCACTACTTCCAAGCTTTTCTCCAAGCCAAAGGGCATGTTGAAAAGGGCGTCCAGCGTTTTGAACGAGCGGTTTCTATCCTGGAGCTCTACAAAGGAGACGGTTCCCAAGGAAGTGTCTATCTCCGGTCCGATGCACGTCTTGGCAGAACACGAGTCACCCATCGCCCCAATCGAGATGCGTCTGAATGAAGGAGCGAACCTCAGCAACCCGAAAGTTCAGAAGATGGTCGGTGGTACGCGCATTAAGCGCAAGCCTGTGCCTGGCGGTGGGAAGGCTCTCCTTCAACCGATGTCGACAGCGGAGGAAGTTTACGAGGAGGACTCGGAGTCATCAGAGGAGTTCATTCCCCACGAGGCGATGAGACCCAAGTCGCCGGGCCAACAGAGCCGAGCCAATGACCCTTTTTCGGCGTCGCCCTCTTTCCAACGACGTCCGACTAACTTCGAGGACCGGTTGCGTGGCCGTTCGGGCGGAAGTACTATGCTGGAGCCTCCTCGCTCTGGTGATCCCTTCTTGATGGAAGAGGTGCTCACCAGCGACTATGCCGTGCCGTTGGACCTGACTCCCAGCGGTGCGTCGACTCCTCGGTTTCCAGGTGTCCGGCTTCCTCATGGGGCGACTGAGAGCCCAACCAGGGCGCCACGCCGAAGCGGTATGTCTTTCCCCTTTCACCTTTCTGTCTGAAGTGTCTGTGGTATGTTTACTAACAGTTGAATAGAACAGGATTGGGTTTGAGTGGTGTGAGGGTGTTTGAAATGGAGGGTGTACGATGAGGGAGGAGGAGGCCTATGATAAATTTAAAGAGGCGTAATGGTTTTACCAGATGCACATGTCTGGTGGTGGGAGGAGGTGGATGTTAATAAAAAGGAGATGGGGAGGGAGGAGCGATGTTTGTTTGATTTTTGTACGAGTCGATACCCATTTGCTTTTTTTCTTTCTTCTTTTTTCTTTTCTTTTCTTTAATTTCGTTTTAATTTCATTTTTGATTGTTTTCTTTGCACCCTTACTGCTTCTTCTCTGTTGATCGTGTGTCTTGTCTGCTTCCTCTTTGACATGTATCTGTGTTTGAACTTTTAATAGTTGGTGGTGACAAAGAAGTTTTGAGGTAACGGGAGGGTCATCTTGAATTGGTATTTCTCACACACCATATACTGCATGAGGAACTCGACCTTGTCTCACCTGGGCAGTCGGTAGGCTGATCATTATCACTCGTTATGGTGTTGTTTGTATTGCTGGGGGCTCGGCAGATATGTAAGAAGACCACTTGAAGCTCTCACCGGATCCAGGGGTGGTGGTGCTCGTTTCGTGAGCAACTGAGATGTATGAGGACCGTGTCGAGATGTCTGACCCTATCGTCGGCTGTAGGTATCCCTCTCGTACTAGGTGAGACCTCTACTTGCTGGGATCTGCGGAAGCGCGACAAGTACTTGACCAGAATACGTCTGTAGTTATGAGAGATCATGCAGATAGGTGGATAGGTACCTTAGATACCTAAGGTAGGTATATTGGCAGGTGATTGTTGCCTACACTCGGCTTGCAAAGGATATCCAGCACCCTTTGTCCAACCGTTTCCTTTTACCTTCCTCATCTTTCAGCTTCTTGTTCATACTAGCGGGTAGGTACCTAGGCAGGTAAGTACTTCACGATGTTCCTTGTCTTTTTTCTTTGTCAGCATACACAGTAGAATAATCACGGCCGACACCATGGCCTTGAGTTTCACATATGTATTATTGTCTACGACAAGATAGACTGTCTGGCATAATTAGGTAGGTATCTAATCTTACAACCCATCGAAAAAGTAAAGAGCAGAGAAAATGCAAAAGACCACCTCGCCAGGACATAAATAGGGTCTACATCATTCTATGTCTTCCAAACCCAACACCACGGCTATGCAACCAACCCAACCAAACCATCCAAGTCCAAACCAAAGCCAAAACAAAAGGGGATATCAACCAAACCAACCCACCCCCCCTAAATACTCTTAACACTCCAAACCCCCTTAACCTCCCGACTCAACCTCTGAATCCTCTTCCCCTCAAGCGGCTCCCACCCCTTCGCCTTCAACTCCTCCCCAAACTCATGCACCTCCGCCTCGAGCTTACGATACTCGTCCACGGCGCCCTTGGGACCATCCACCCCACCAGCATACAACCTCCCCAACGCAGTCTCCTGACCCCCCACCAGCTTCTTCCTCCTCTCCGCCATAACCTCCATCATTTTAAGCGCCCCCTCCTGATTGGTCAGGTATGAAAATGCCCGCGTGGTGAAGGCATCTGGGACGCAGCCCTCACGCTCCATCCTCTGCAGAACTCCCACGGCCTTGGACGCCTGTTGTGTACGCGTGTACCCGCCTAGGAGCTGGTTCCAAGTAGCCGTGTTCGGCTGGATACCATGCTCGCGCATCATGGCGAGGATCCGCTCGCCCTGCTTGAACTGCTTGTGGAACATGAAGCCGTTTAGGAGAATGGACCAGGTGTAGATGTTGGGTGCTGGATGGCGGGGCGGAGCGTCAGGGGACTGGTCGGCCTGCTCGGATTCTTCAATCGTGTCCTTGAGCATGTCGCTTAGTACGTCGAGGCCGACGCGTAGCATGGGGTGATATTCGCAGAGGGCTTTCATGACGACATTGTGGAGCATTGGTCCCTTCTCTTTGACGAACTGACAGGCGAGGGGATCACCTGCCTTGAGGAGGTTGCGGAAATGGGAGTAAAAGGCGACGATGCTGTATGGTTTGGAGAAGCCCTTGACGTAGCCGAGGAGCATGATGTAGAGGGTGTCCATGCCGGGTTGGAGAGTGGGATAACCGGTTGGCATGGAAGCCACGATCGGCCAGACAGACTTGACCCATCCCCAGAGAGGACCGCCAGAGACGCCCATGCCAAACCCACCGGCGGGGAGGCCGGAAAAGTGGTCCTTAATATCGGTGGTCATAAATTTCTGGAGAGGTGCGGTGTCAAAAAGCTTGCTATATCCGACAAGCATCATGGGAAATACCGGGACAACTCGCGGGGGCTTGATGTTCCTTTTCTGGGTATATGTAAGAGCGGTTACGAATAGGGTGTGGAGGGCTTCGTTCCATATTGTAGGGTTGTGGATGCCCTTTTCTTTGACCTTGGCGATGACCCGGTGCGCCGAGACGTGGTCTTCGATGTTCTTGGAGCCACGAAGCAAAACCAAATACACCCAGTCGTCCAACTCGATGCCCTGCGACAACATGAGATTGTAAATGTCCCAGGCTGTGGGGAGCTCCCTGGACTCGCAGAGATTTTGCATGATGGCGGTAAAGTTGATGATGTTTGGATTTAGTCCCAGGTCGAGAAGGGTCTCGTATATCTGTACGCGAAGTGCTGGCGGGAGCGTGGCTCTGATCTTGTCCGGTACGCGGCCTGGGTCCCTGTTTGGAATCGACAGCAGCGAGGAAGCCAGAGCATTGCCCAGCGTGGAATTGATGTCCAGCCCGTCGACGCGAACCAGCTCCGTCAGCAGATCGAGAGCCAGCGGGCGGCATTCTCCATCCTTGGCAAACCGACTTGCAAACTGCAGTTTGGTATGAAAAAGAATCCGCTGGCCCGAGTTCCCGAACCCAACATACAACTCCGAGACCTTTTTGACGCTTGCGAGTTTGATGATATTGAAAATGGTGTTTTGCTTGAGTTCCATGTAGCCTGGCTTACTGTTGCGAAGGACATAGAGCAAAGTGTCCACCAACGAGTCCGCGTACGCTTGCTGCTCGTTCTTGGAAACATAGCGTTTCTGTTCAGCGAGATAGTCCAGCACATCTCGAACAATGTAGTGGCGCGAAATTCCCTGCTCAAATGTCGCTTCGAGTATCTGGGGGAGCCTGTGATGGGCGTATCTCAGACACTTACTCATCACACTCGGCCACCTTTGATCTCGTTTGTGCGGAGACAGCTTCTGCCATCTTTCCCTCATGTCCTCGACGTTCTCGTCGTATCGGAGGAGTTGCTTCAACTGGATTCCGTGGGTCCCTGTTCGGAGGGCCTTCACCTGGTCCTCTGCAGTTTCCGAAGGCAGACCCATGTCCTTGAAATTTCGAAACCAAAAGTCCCATCTAATCCGTTGCTTCTTCTCATGCTCCCGTTTCTCTTGAGAGAGGTGCTCGTCGTTTTCTAATGTCGTGAGGTATACATGGAGAGTCTCGGAGTTCTTGAGCTTCACTTTTGGCTCGGCTTGCTCATATGCGATGACGGCCTGATGGAGCTTGTTCCACTGTTTTTCTGTTTCCGGGCTGATCTCGTCATATTCGAGGAGCTTGGGTTCGACGTCTTTGTTTTTGCGTCTTTCAAAAAATTTGTTGGTTACAACGTTTGTCTTTTTCGTCTTGTTCTTTGGAAAAACACCTTCCTCGGGAAGCACACCGTGCTCGGAAAGAAGGCCGTCCTCGAGACTATCCCACTCAGCGTCGGCGGCTCTTATGAAATCCTCATAGCTCATTTCATCGTCGAAGGGGTCCGTGGAGTCTGGCCAGGCATCCTGATCATCTTGGTCTTGGTCAGATATTTGTGGTTCAGTGGGTTGCGTCGGAGCTGCCGCACTTGTAGCTACGGTACTGGTCGTGTGTAGATATGAGACGGCCGGTATTATCGATCTTGACCTAGGAATAGGTAGTGTCGTTCGAGGGAGAGCCCAGGGTTGGGTCTTCAAGGTCTTATTGGTAACATTCAGCGCGTGGGCCTGTCGATTGCGAATTAAGGCGAGGCATGGTCGACAGATGTACCCCGATGGTCGCATTCTGGGATTGAGGTATAGAACGTTGAGGTGATTTCAATTCCTTCAATTCGCGACAATTCCGGTCCTTTCTGTCCCCATACTGAAAGTCGCAACCGTGATATTTACAGATTCAATGGATCGTGAAGCTGTGGATCCTCCCGTCTGTCGCTCCGGCAGGCAAAGGACTGGAAATTTAGGCGGTGCAGGGATGCCTTATCTTATCGGCCACTTTGCAGGGATTATGACCTGCGCTGCGCTAAACAGTTAGTTAGTGCACTGTGCATGCTAAACTTCAACATGCGGTACCATCAACAGCTATTCTAGAAATCCATAACCACAGACTTCAAACCAACCATAATCACCACCACGACTCACAATAAACAAACAAAATGTCATCCCACGCAACCCTCAGCGCAGCAGCAGACGACCGCAAAGCGCGTCTAGCCAAGCTCAAATCTCTCAAACGGAAACAACCCGAGGAAAACGAAGGTGAAGACTCGCACGACCACCACGAAGACCAAACTCTCACAACCGCCACCTCTTCCGACCAACAACAACAACAATCCCCCCCAAGCCCCCCAACAAAAGACATATCCCACCTCCACCTCTCGGGCCGCAACTACGACCCCGAAACCCGCGGTCCAAAACTCGGCTTCGAAGCGCCCCCCACGCTCGCCCTCGACAAGCCCACGCTAGAGGAACAAGCAGCCGACATAGAAGATGAACTACGACGGAAAGAAGCGGAGGATGCGCAAGAGGAGAAGGGAATAGATCTGTTCAAGCTACAGCCTAAGAAACCCAATTGGGATTTGAAGCGCGAGCTGAATCAGAGGCTGGAGGTGTTGAATGTGCAGACTGACAATGCTATTGCAAAGTTGGTGAGGGAGCGGTTGGAGGCGAAGAAATTGGAAGCCGCGGCGGTAGCTTCTGCCAGTGGGAAGGATGTGAAGGGCGATGGGGAGGTGGAGGAGGCGGGGTTGCTGGAGGGACCGGCGCTGATGGAGGGGATGCGGTTGCGGGAGAAGGAAGAGGCCGAGGAGCAGAGGAGGGAGAGGGAGTTGGAGGATGCTGAGTTGGCGTAGGGTTTGGATAGACTCTTGGGACGACATGATGCGATGGGTGAGGCGGGATCTACCAACACGGAAGACAGAAAGCTCTATTGCAAAATTACAGAAATGTGAAAGGGAACGAGAGTAACCGTGTCCCAAGTACTATCTATGGATGCTATGGATGCTATGGATGGTGATGGTGGCATGGTCGGAGTCTATTTTGACGACTCGAGACCAGGTGTGGACCGCAGAAGAAGAAAAGCAGAACAACTGATACCCAATTTACATTTCCTTAATTACCATCCCTTTTCATTGCCTTTGTCAATGCTAATCTCTTGCTGAAGGGGCTGAGACTTCGTTCCCGCGGTGGCGGCGGCGCAACTGGCTCCCGGGGTGGTGCTGGTGAGCGGTTTCTCCGGGGTGGCGGGGATGGGTTCCTTCTGGGTGGCTGGCTGTGATCGTCTCGATCTCGGTAACGGGCTGGC
>Ga0247781_1000384_pt1 | contig 13589 bp, 10 predicted proteins | sample UWRJL184509B5_FD_179922 | JGI IMG/M metagenome (GOLD analysis project Ga0247781, IMG submission 179922) | Plant litter microbial communities from Arlington Agricultural Research Station in Wisconsin, United States - UWRJ-L184-509B-5 | ecosystem: Environmental > Terrestrial > Plant litter >...
CTCTTTCTAAAAGGAATTGGGAAAAGGTTACAGGCTCTTTAAAAAAGCCGAAAACCAGTAATTCGTTAATTAGTAAAAACCCTAAGAAGAAGGAGAGGTATTTAGAGGTTAAGCTGAATAAGACCTTAAGGACAGATAGTTACTATAACTTAGATATTAAAGGAGTATAAGCATTATTCTGTTAATATTAACTTAACAGATGGAAAAGGGAGGTTATTTAAGGTAAAAGTAGTAATTAATGGTAGGAGTACTTTTAACTTAATATACCTTTTATTAGTTAACTGAAGGAAACTCCTTAACTAAGAGTATAAAAAGGTTATTCCTATTTAAAATAGAGAAAGAGGTTTATATTAATATAATAACAGTAAAGTTACTTATTACTTATTACTCTTAATTAAAGTGAATAAGGACGAACAATAAGTAGACTTTAACGTTACATTAATCGTAGGGTATAATATAATCTTAAGTCTACCTTAGCTGGAAAAGTACAACTCTGTAATTAACTAAAGGAGTAGTTACTTTACCTTTGGTAAGTCCCCTAATAGTGATTAAAGTTTAAAAGAAGTTAAGAAAGTACTAAACTGCTCTAAAGGTATATAAAGCATTTAAAGGCATATTAAACCCTTAAAACTAAATATAGTTTAGGTTAGGTTTATTAAGACAGTTAAAGGACTAGAGAGTTTACTGTATTACTTAAGTAACGATTTAGAAGGTGGAAAGAAGTAGGAAGTTAATTTACAGATAAGTAAAGAAGTCAACTTATCTAAAGTACTTACGGAATATAGGAAGTTTACCCTGTTTTGAAAAAAGATACTATAATTACTAAACTACAGACTGTGGGATTACGAAATTAAGCTAAAGTTAAGAGTAAAGCTTTACAGCTTTTAACTTTATTATCTGAACCTTTAACAGACTGAGACTTTAAGGGAGTACGTTAATGAGAACCTGAAGAATAAGTTTATTATGGAATCTTAGTCTTTAACAGAGTACTTAATGCTATTTGTTTTAAGGAAGGGAGACGGTAAACTATATATAGTTATTAACTACCAAACGTTAAATAAAGATACGATTAAGAATCGTTACTTATTATTACTTATTATAGAAATGTAAAAATAGATTATTAAAGTAAACTAGTTCTTTAACCTTAACTTCTTTATAAGATTTAATTACGTTAGAGTGAAGGAAGAGGATAAATATAAGATAGCTTTTCGGATTTGTAATAAGTATTACTAATACTATATTATGTTTATAAGATTAATAAACGCTTTAGCGACTTTTTAAGGCCTTATCGACAGTATTCTCTACCCCTTCCTTAATAAGTTTATCTTTATGTATTTAAATAACGTTTTAATTTATTCTAAAACTTTAGAAGAATACTAAAAATATATATAATAGGTTCTGACAGCTCTTAAGAAGGCGAAACTAATAATAAACCTGGAAAAAAGTTACTTTTATATTTAAGAATTAAATTATTTAAGGTTTAGAGTAACCTTTAGGAAGCTCGGAATGTAAAAAGAGAAGATAAAGGTAGTTAGGGATTAGCTTACTCTGAAGAACTAAACAGAGTTATAAACCTTTATTAACTTTACAAACTTCTATTAATACTTTATTAGATACTTTACAAAGATTGTAAAATTACTGTATAAGTTTATAAGGATAAGTAAGCTGTTTAAATAGACTAATAGATAGTAAAAGGCGTTTAAGGACCTTAAATATGCTTTTATTACAGTATTAGTCTTAACTCTCCCCGATTTCTTAAAGCTTTTTTAAGTTAAGATAAACTCTTTAGAATTCGTAATTAATAAAGAACTTAACTAAGTCTAAGATAATAAGAAATGCTACTTAGTAACCTTTTTATTAAAAGGGATTTATAGCCTAGCTTTATAATACTTAATCTACAATAAGGAACTGATAGTAATTATTTAATGTTTTATTAAGTAAGTACTATATCTAAACAGTATGGAAAAACCAGTCTAAGTCTTTTCAGACTATAATAATCTCCAGTACTTCTTAACGAAGGAACTTAATTTATAGTAAGTACAGTAAGTAGAGTTAATAGCTCCGTTCCACTTCTAGATCTATCACGTTAAAGGAAAAGATAATAAGTAAGCTAATGCTTTTAGTTAAAGATAAGACTATAAGGGTATTAACCTAGTTTTAATCCCTATTACTATATTTAATAAAGTTAAGAACAGTATATTAGAGTATACACTGTAAGTATTAAATAACTAAACGTTAGAATAAACTATTAAAGTCTATATAAACTTATAAATAAAGTATAATATCTATTAGTAATAATAAGACTTTTAAGTAAAGAGGCTAACGGAAGGTACTTATAAGTATAAGTGCCTTTTAAGAGACTTCTTAAAGTATATGTAAGATTATAGAAAAGAGTGCTTGAAGTATTTAAACTATAACGAAACTGGTTATTAGTTAGAACAGCTGTTAAAAGGTGTAAATAGTGTACTTAAACTAAAAGTAAAGCTTTAGTATTAAGAGAAATTATATATGTACGACTTAAGTAAACGGAAGGAGTATATATAATAAGTTTATAAGTTCTAACTTAAAGGATATATAAGCTAAGCTAAGACTCTCGCGCAGGCCTAATAGGCGTACATTTTCCTAAGGATAAAGAAGCTAGTTAAGGAGGTAGTTAATAACTGCAACGTCTACTACTGAAAGTAAAATTAATAATATAAGCCTTATAGACTTCTTAAACTACTTCTTATACTATAAACGCTATAGAGTTCTATCTTACTTAACTTTATTACTAGGATTCTAAAGTTTAAAGACTTTACTATAAGAGTTACTTATAACTAAATCCTCATAATAATCAACAGATTAATAAAATAGGCTTACTTTCTACTAACTTTAAAGGATATAACTGCGGAGTAACTTACTTATATTTTTAAGAAAAAGGTAGTTTTACAATACCTTTAGTTAAATAATATCGTTACAGATTAAGATAAGCTAATTATATTAAAGTTTTAGTAAGGGTTAATGTAAAGAATGGGTGTGAAAAGTAAGCTTTTAATAACCTTTTACTTACAGATAGACAGTTAAACGGAACGAGTTAATTAAATATTTATAACGTACCTTTAAGCTTACGTTAACTTTAAACAAAATAATTAGCTTAAGTTATTACTAACAGTATAGATAGCTTATAATATAATGTTAGTTAAGTTAATAAGTATATTACCGTTTTTCACTAACTACAGTAAGGAGCTTAAGCTCTGTTAAGGCCTGCTTACTAGCACTCTTTAAGTTATAGTCTGTATAGATTAGATATAAAAACTGTATAACTACTTATAAGCCGAATTTAAGTTTATACGCGAACGAATAAAGAAGTTTGCTAATAAATACCGAACTAAGTAACTAGTGCTTAAGAAAAGACTTTATTATAATAGTAAATAAGTTAAGAGACTAACTCTTTAGAAAAAGGATTATATTTACCTTTTTTCACGAAACTTACGTTTAAAACAACTTAATAAGAAGCTTAACTTTAAAAGGTATAGATTATTCTAAATTAAGAAAAAGGTCGCTAGCTTTAATTACAAATTAGATTTACTTATTAGTATAAGGGTATGGATTAAGGTTTTTCACATTTTACTTCTGGAACTTGCTTTAAAAGGAGTTCCTCTGGAAAAGAAAATCGAGATTAACGTTAATAAAGACGAGTACAACGTTAAGGAAGTTATAGATTTGTAAAAGGGAAAGAACACGTTTAAGTATCTTGTTAAGTAACTAAACTACAGCCCTAAAAGTAACTTATAGGAGCTTGTTAAAAATCTTAAGTGTTTAAACTTAATTGCGGAGTTCTATTAGAAGAATTTAAACTAACTAAAACTAATAATAAGAACTAAAAATAAGATAAAGTCTAATATTTAAACTACTATACTAAAGAGTAAGATTATTATAGGACTTAAAGCTTAAAAAATAGTAATAAACTCCTTAATAGGTATAGAAGGACATTTATCAGAACCTTTAGCTAAGGTTGTAAGGACCTTAAACCTAATAAAAAAGTTAGGTTTCTGGAGCTCCCGGTAAACCCTGTAGGAAAAAACAAGCACTGTTAGGAAAGAAAGTTAGTAAAAGAAAAAAATAAATAATAAAAAGTCGCTTTAGATCTTCTAGCCTTAAGAGGTAAGGATTTAGAGCGACAGAAGACTCTTATGGGAGTTGAACTTACAACCTCTTACTTTAAGAAGTAAGTATACTGTTACTGTGTTAAAAAGCTATTTTGTTTATTAAAAGAAGGAAGTCACAAATTAGGTTAGGAAGACGCTATAAGCTGAGGTAACCCCTTAGGGGGGAAATTAGTAAGAAAAGAGTCCTAGTCTTAAGAAACCAGCTTAGCCTGGACCGGGTCCGTTACCCTTACCTGCTTTTAGAAAGATAAAACCTTAGCCTTATAAGAAAACACTTTTATTACCTTTGCTTTAATAGCGTGCTGTTAAGTTTCGATATACTGTAACTTTGTAAAAGAGTTATAATACTTAGTAACTGCTTAATTATATAAGGTGTTTAACTCTTTTTTCTTATCTACTAAACCTTTAATAAACTTGTTAAAGTAACTAAATACGTTACACGAAGAAGGTATATTAACGGATTAATACTTACCGTAACTATTAGATTATGCTGCGACTTAACACAGTAGGGATTTAGTTTAATAATAAGTGTAAGGAGATATTTACAAATTAAAGGCGTTAAGGGATTCCGCAAGACGAATATAACAGTTATAAAAAGCCTTTTCCTATTTTCTCTATCTTTTACGCTTTTTAACGTAGTTAGAAGATATAATAAAGGTAGAGAAAGGAGGAAACCGACCTAACGATTCTTTATGGAAAAAGAATATTAAAGAGGGGGAATTGTGTAACGACCCTGTAGGCCGTTACTTAGGGCTGGAGCGGCCTGACAAATCCCCTGCAGGAGGAACAGTGTAGAAAAACGGTATATACTGTCTAGGCACATTGGGCTAGGGGTGTAAAGACCCGAAGCCCCTATAACTAGTAAGAAAGTGCTTGGTGGTTTATAAAGACTGATAACACTAAGCACTGTTTAGTTAACTGCTTAGCTGTAACTGTGTGGTGTACCACTAAGTATAACGGACTAAGTAAGGTATAAAGTACCTCCTGGTTAGTTAGTATAGATAGTTATAGTTATGCCCACGACTACCGTGAGGGACTCTGGTTTCTCACGCTAGTATTCAATTGTTCATTTATGTCTTACTGTTTAGACTCACCTCTGTGCATTATAGTGACAGCGACTTACAGTAATATTAAACTCCCTGTCTAGGAGTGCTAGCTTAATAAGCCGTCTTTGGAACGCCCCTTACCTGTTGGCGTCCTGCTATACGTTCTGTCTTAACCCGCGCCAGTCCTCTCGAGGCCTGTGTCGGGTGCAGGTTGTAATAAGGGCGCATTACTGAGATTATAGCATTAGTCTCAGTGTTGCAGTTTTCACCTCCCGATTCAGCGGCAGGTGCCGCCGAATTAGGCGGCTTCAACCGCTTACATGCCCCACCGCTCTTCTTTCGCTTACGGTAGTGGTGTAAACGTAACATATGCAGTTCTTCACTGATCACTGCACTGTTTCCCGCTTCTATGAGTCACTAAATGACTTGTAAGAGAGACTCTTAGTAATTTTAGGATATAATGTCATTACTCTTATAGTATAAGCACCTGATGGTTTCCTTTAGGCTTTGCTACTTCCTTACTTCCCCACCTCTTACTTAACGTACCATTAGTCTTAGTAATGCGGTCTTACCCTCCTAATCCAGCGGGCTTACACTCCTCACTCCAGTCAGAAAATAGTCCTTGCCATCTAGTTAGCGAAGCTGACTGGATGCCTGGCACTGCCAGGGCGCCAGTGAGCCTGAGCCACCACTATGACGAAGTTAGAATACTACGGAGAGCTTTATAAAGAAAGGGGTTCTAGCTGCAAGCCAGAACCACGGATAAGCAACACAATTAAGCAGTTGCAACCCCCAGTTTTCCAGTGTGCAGTGTTTCTAACAACCCCTTTCTCTCACTTTACGGTAGTGGTATGAACGTAACATATGTAATCCTCCACTAATCGTCGCACTTTCACTTATATAAGTCATTTCAATAATTTGCTTTAGAAACGCTGCACTACTGCTTTGATCACTGCTAGAGTAATTAGAAGATCGATGGTTGTAATTGGGTCCGTTCTCTGGCTCTATGGCTTCGCCAGAGAGCCATCATTGTGTGACTAAATGCATAAACTTGATCGCTAGATTGTGGCGGATTGCTAGCTTAATTGCCACAACCATTAGCTACAATCTACCGTGTGGATTGTGCCCTCATTTTTGACAATTTACAATGAAAACCTTGGAATATAAGTACTGTTTTGCTACTTGTAATGCCTACTCTCGTCAAATAACATTACAGTATGTCATTAAAAGAAGTATGTTATTAAAGTGGAGCATGTCATTAAATGAAGCGTGTTATTAAAGTGGAGCATGCTATTAAAGTGGTGTTATGGCCTGCTCCTGGTACACTGTGGTAACTGAAGTAAAGACAGATTGTAGTAGTGGACTGGGTCTCTTTATTGCTAGTGTGAGGAACTAAGGGGTTATTCACTTTATGGTAAGTGTAGTGGTTATATTTATACTGTTATATTTGGGAAGTAACCTGTACCTTGTTCTGTTACTTTATGATGTGACTTTATGTTGCTCTGTACAGAGTATGCTAAGATGACAGAGCCCTCTGTGCAGCTTGCTTACTCTCACTGTTTCCTGTACTGTTTTTGGGTTGCGGGGATAGGTCGGGCCGTGCCGGCTATAAGGGTGACCTGCAGGCCGTTACATAAACACTCGGGCCCTCGGGTCTAGAACAACTAAGTAGTATATATACTATCATCGTGTATATAATGGAGTAAGGGACCTTTTAGTTCCTTACGTTAGTAATAGATTGTTTACTTAGGACTTATTATTCGGAACCTCTGATCTACGACTTGTTTAACAGTGTACTGCCCTGAGAGTTATACTAGCCCTTATTCAGTCATCTTACCTCCCATCACCTTAGGGCAATTAGACTCCGTGTCTGCTACTACGATCTGTCTTTACCAGGTTCACCAAGGTGTTACCTGGAGCAGGCTGCAACAACTTCGCTATACTAACATTATACTATTAGTCACAGTAACATAGTTTTAGCTTCTTAATCCTATAATGGTTTATCTTTAGTTTTCTTTTATAAATCTATACGTTGCTAAGCATCTTATAGGTATCTTAGCTCCGCTCTTAAACTGTACCTGAAATCTAGCTCTGTTAGAAAGAGAGAAATTTAGCTACATAATATTAGAATCCTAACCTTGTGATATGACTTACCCTGCTATACCCTTGCAAAGCTTAAAGTGAAATTTATATAAAGCTAAATCTTCCATTTCTACAATAAAACTACAATTATTTACATCTAAAGTTTTAATTAAGCACCTCCCTTTACCTCTGGTTAACCCACACTCTTTTAGACCGTGTATCTTCGTAATTCCTAACATTCTTACTAGCTTTTAGCTTTTAGACGTCCTTATCAAAATGCTATTATTCACATAGGTCATTTTACTGGCCGGTAACCGTTGCAAGCGAGCCGACTTCAGCCCCGCATCTCTTTCTGAAGCGTGTCTGCCGCAATCGCTGCCGGGATATTCTAGAACAGAGCAGGTAGCCCCGTGATGATGCCATTAACGTGCTCTGAGACAAGGTCCAGGTTCTGCAACGTATCGCCTAATATCCCCCACACCCGAACATCATTAAGTACTACGGGTGCCGTGTCCGGCGAGGCTTTGTCACCGCTATTGTCTTCGATCACGCAAATGGTCCGACATTACGTAAATATATAAACAAGGGCAGCCACACGCTGGATATGTCCCGCTTCATGGCCGCCTTGCGGTCCGCAGTTGATCATCTGCATTCCGTCGTCGGCGTCGCGCATAACGACCTCAACCCTAACAACATTATGGTTGTGGATAAGATGCCCGTCCTGATCGACTTTGGCACGGTTCTATGCTTAACCGATTGTCAGACCAGCGTTCAGAAGTATTTAGTTTCCTCCCTTCACCTCGTAAACAGTCTGTTCGTCTGACATCTATCTGCTTCTTCACCTAGCCACCACCGATCTCCTTGCCCTCGAGAAGCTTTCCGACTGGCTCGATGACCTTACTACGGATGAGGCCAACTTGTGATTGAAATACTCATCCCGGAACCTTTGCAGCGACAAATCTATGTTTGTTCTGCCTTCCTGGTTTGGATGCATAAGTGTTAGTTGTGATGCGAGATCAGTGCACTTCAAACGAGCCAATTCGTTCTTTTCTCTACACGGCTGAGTTTTGTGTAATTTCCAGAGACAGATAAAGGGGCTGCATTCTCTCGATGAGCTCTACAAAAGGAAATTAGATTAAACTCTTAAAACCATTTTGGCTCCGGGTCTAGTTATCCGAGAAGCGGTGTATTTCTCTGTGCAGTGGGTGCCGGTTCTCAGGCCTATAAAAGAAACGACCCCAACAACCGGACATGATCTGCACGGGGACCCTCCCTTCGCAACCGACGTTCAAAGCATCCATTTCCTATTCAAATTACATAGATCCTCTCGACCTAAGGAGTCCCCCCTTAAGGTCTCCGGGGACTCGAAGCTCACCGACCCGGGTCCAGTCCCTTTAAAGCAAACCCGACTGTCCTTATGCTCGGGTCTCCTTTAATTAATCAGTAGCTTCCGTGGAGTCCTGAGGGCAGTTACGCCCCCAGCTCAGTGATTGGCCAACTACAGCTGGTCTGTGCTCCCTTCTTGGGTCGTGGCTTAGGTCGTTACAGTCTTGCAGCTGGAGGCCTCCGAGAGCATTTGCCTAGGTGGGTGGATGTTACCTAACGACGATTAGAATAGAACCTAACCCTCCCGCCTTTAACATCAGCGCCGTAAGGGGTAGACGCCTGCAACAAAAGATTGTGTTCCATAAAGAGCATGGAGAAAATATCACACTTCCGGAAATTCTTTATTAAGATAACGGATGCACACGAGACAAAACCTGTTCCTGCTCTTCGAGAGGCTACCATCCATCGCCAGCGACATTGGCTTAGTTAAAGGGAATTGCCATTTAAGGATGTTCTTAGTACAGATCGGCTTGCTTGGTCGCCTGAGAATTAAAACCTCCATTCTGATGACGATCTCGCACAGGCACACTCCGGCATTACTTCGGGATTATCCGCGGCATAGGCGCAAGCCAGTTTAGATGTCGTCTTCTTCGGCGTGACCTACATTTGTGGCGCTTGCGTCGTAGGCGTCGCTCAGTCTCTTAAACTTAAGCCCTTTAACAGGCGGACACTATGCTGACCGTTAGGCTCACCTCCTCTTCATTTAAGCAGCATGCGCCCCAGCTCCAATCATCCCTGGATGTATTAGCATGTAGTCACATTAGCCGTGATATAGATAAAGAACAGCCACTTCCTCCCGTCCCGCCATCATCCTTTGATGTTGAGTCTTGACGTAGTAAACGTCATCACCGACCGCAGTGTGAAGCTAAACCAGAACTGCAAACCATGGTTTCGAACCGTAGGGCAGCCCGGAGCGTTACAGCTCCGGGGATGTCATTGTTCGTAGGGTAGTACCGTCCCGTGTCATTACCAAGCCATCCCTCCTGGGATTGTCTGAGGCACCTCCTACGATTGGGCGTGCGTGTAGCCCGGAGGCGGGGTATTAACGGAAGGATGAGGCGCAGCATCAACCACCGCGCCGTCTTGCCGACGTGCCAGCCGAGTATATAAGACTGATCAAGGATCTGGTACTGGCAGCAGTAAGACGAAGGGAGAGCGCGGTCTACGTTTAAACATCAGCTATCATGCTCGCTGCGGTCACAGGCAGTCTTTTGGCAATTGCCACCACGTTCGGGTCATCCAGAGCACACCCACTTCTGCACGAGGCCTCAGCCCTGCAGCTAAGCGCGGCGGTTGAACCATGCAGGTTTCTTCGAGACACTGTTCAAGCTTGGTTCGATGAAAATCACATTGGTAAGATACCTACTATTATCTTCCTTTCCCCGAACTGGACGTTCGCTAATGTGACAAAGTGCCGAAAAACCTCTCGTCTGTTCTCTCCACATTGATTCCGGCCGTCCCAGCAGCGCCAGTGAAGCCATCCGTGGCTTTTGCATGCCTGAAGTCCATTCCCCTGGACAGGGATAAGGCACTAGGCCAAATTCAAGCCCTCCGACCCTTCTTTGAGTGGCAAAGCACTCTGGACTACAACAAGAAGCCACCTCGTGGGTATCTCTCCGAGGGGATTGATCTTTTCAGAGGCCTTGACGAGCTTGAAGAGATCTTAAGGGCGGACTTTGCGCCTTGGCCCAGCCTGTTCGACTTCCTTGCAGAATTGCAAACCGTTAAAGGCCGCGTACGAGACGGTCACTTTGGATCAGTTCCTCTGCTGCTCGGGTTAGTTACGCTCCAGCCGGGAGTGGAGTTTGTGTCCATCTCCCAAGATGGCGAAGTGCTTCCAGAGATATTCCTTTACGGTATGTTCTTAGCCCACCCTCACCAAAGGCAAAGTGTGTGTTCCAGCTGACGGGAATGCAGGTGACTTGAAACATCACACGGACAAGTACCAGCCCTCCCCAGTTTCGACCATTGATGGTGTGCCGGCATTAGAGTATATGCAGCGGCTTGCTGTCCGAGACATGAGTTCTCATGACCCCGACGCCCGATACAACGGATTGTTTCCTAGCCTCGCCAAGGAGGCAAGCCTATTCAGTGGCAAGGCGGACATCTACTCTCGCTGGGGCCTCAATGACACAACGACTATCGTCTGCCACAACGGGACTTCGATCACGTTTAACAACATAGCTCTCGTCGGTGCCAACTTAACCAACATTACTTCCGGGGCGGACCTTTACAGGGACTTTGTGTTGACCGGAGGTAAAGGGCCGATACCTTCCACAAGCGCTATCTACCGAGCAGCGGAACGAGGGTACGAAGGCAATTTCAGTACTGGGGGTTTTCCAAAACCAGTCAGCGCAGCCATCGGCGGTGACATCGCTGGATTTCTGCCTGACGTGGCAGGATTCGAAGACACGGCTGTCTTAGTCATCAACAGTTTCTCCTCCTCTGTTAACATCACCGAACTTGTGACTGGTACACTATCTACCATTCCACTTGACGAGCAGAGCAGGGTGAGCCTGGATTTCCTTAAAAAGGCCAAAGCGGCGGGGCGCACCAGACTTGTGATAGACCTCCAAGGAAACGGCGGGGGCTTTATCCCGAGCCTCGGATCGGTCTATTTCAACTTATTTCCCGGTCAAACTCTTCCCATCCAATCTCAGCTCCGTGTTCACCAACAGATGGCCGAGATGCTTCTCCATACCCCCCAGTCGAATACTACCAATACCACCATCCTCGGCTACATGTTCGGCATCTACCGACAGCTCAATGGCAGTCCCTTCCCCTCGCCGTCGGCCTTGCTTGGACCTGTCACCACCGAGTTTGGAAACACCACCAATCCCGCCGTTTGGGACACAAACTACTACCTTAATCCCGCCATCATCAACTACACCCTCCCGTGGTCCGCTCCGCCGTTCGTCCCAGAAAACATCACTGTCCTGACGGATGGGATATGCGCCTCTTGTTGCGCTACTTTCGTCGGCGTCCTCGCCCACACGCATGGAGTCCGCACCGTCGTTGTCGGCGGTCGTCCCTTGTTAAAGCCCATGCAAGCCGTCGGCCACACTAAGGGGGGGCCGAATTCGAACTTAGGCGGGTTGCCTGCTGCAGTGAATCGGTCGATTGCCTTTGGGGCTGACCTTGTTGTTCCAACCCCGGGGCCAATCCGCCTCGCTACATCACTTACCGGCCGGAGTAACCCAAGTTGGTTCGACGGGATAAGCGTTAATCTGGGAAACATGGCACCTGTAGGGGACAAGCCGGACGCGGTTCCAAATCAGTTCCGCTACGAGGCGGCAAACTGTAAGCTCTTCTTCACGTGGGAAATGGCAAGAGATATCAAGGCAATCTGGAGGAAGGTCATCGAGGTGTCATGGAAGGGGGGAAAATGCGTAGAGGGCTCTACCACCGAGAAAGGGGGGAAGATGGGCGGAATCCCAGAGTATAACGTAGGCGTGGAGGACAAGTACACACTTGGAGGCCCAGGGGCAGTGTGATCCCTTGCACTGATACTTACAATCTTCAGGGGTGTTACTAGAGGTAAGAGCACTGCTCACACCGCTTAAAACCGTTACTAGTACCTTATTAAGTATACAGTGTTTTTATAAATAAGACTTTTTATACTAAATCCGTACTAACCCTACATATATCTCGTCCATAGCCTAGTAATTAAGAATATCTATCCGGGGGTCCATTTCTAGGGCGGGCTTAGGTTAAGCCTTAGGAACAGAAACCCACGCTGGACCGTTCGGCAGTCTCATTGTCATCGGAAACCTACAAGTCCCTCTCTTGAGAAAGGGAACTTTTGATGATCATGGTGGAGTTACGTGGTGGTGGAAAAAGTGTATGCAAAGTGCTTAAATTATTTCTATCTTAAAGAGCGAAAGCTGTGTTATTATAGCTACAGTGGTGGTCTGTGCACGACGTGCACAGGCCACCCTCGCTTATATGATGCGAGATGAGTTGGCTGCGCAGATCAGTAGAGCCAGCCGCTGCGCGGCTGCACTGATCCACGGCTATCGCTGTGAGCCCCACTCTTCAGGGTTAGGGTTAGTAAACCCAACAGAAACTATCTACTCTAGTATTCCAAGCGCTAGCGGGCGACTTGTCGTGGGATATCTGCCGAAGCAACTCGTCACTGAGATGGCCGACAAGCTACCTTTGCCGCGCACTATATATCTGGGGTTTAGTATAAATAATGTCATTGCCGGTCAAGATGAAAACCTGGATGGTGTCGTCGGCCGTCGTAAAGTTGTCGATGATGTTAATATTTTATTTGATTCCATACTGTTAGAAAGAAGGGGGTTCTTGCCAGAGGCAAGAACGCTATTCTGTCAAAGGCTCTAGAATCGACTGGAACAGTAAATTGGTAATATTAGCCACGCAACGCGCAAGCGTTGCCACCACCCAGAACTGTATAATAAAGGGTACTCTGGCAAAGCCAGAGTACGGAAGAAGCAATTGAATCAAGCAGTTGCAACCCCAATCAATTCCACAGATTCCAGTGTGCAGTGTTTCTAACACATACCCGTCCTAAAACAGATGCTGATACACTTACAGATCAAGTTCAAGTTCACCTATAGTATGGCAAGCTTGATTGCCTCTTTATCGTTAGACATAGCTACCTTGGGATTTGTCAGAAAGTCAGGAGCTCTGGCCGGAGGCCGGAGCGCGCAGGCAAAGGATGTGCCCTGCCGAGCTGAATGAAGCTCAGGGGAGCTGAATTGACTGTGTCAGTTCAGCTGGCCAGGGGTGGCATTTGCCACCACTGTTGCCACCACGCAATACTATAATACGGAGCTCTCTGGCAGAGCCAGAAAGCAAGAACAAGTGTTGAAATGCAAAAGGGGTCAAGGCATTGGAAAGCAGTGTGTGTTAAAGGTGATTAATTATTTCTATCTTCGAGAGTGGAAGCCGTGTTATTATAGCC
>Ga0247781_1000385_pt1 | contig 13570 bp, 1 predicted proteins | sample UWRJL184509B5_FD_179922 | JGI IMG/M metagenome (GOLD analysis project Ga0247781, IMG submission 179922) | Plant litter microbial communities from Arlington Agricultural Research Station in Wisconsin, United States - UWRJ-L184-509B-5 | ecosystem: Environmental > Terrestrial > Plant litter >...
GTTGTGCCTACAACCGTCGTGAGGGACTCTGGTTCCTCACGCTAGTATTCAATTATTCATTTGTGTCCTACTGTTCAGACTCACCTCTGTGCATTATAGTGACAGCGACCTACAGTGACATTGAACACCCCGTCTAGGAGTGCTAGCTCAGCAAGCCGTCTTCGGAACGCCCTTTACCTGTTGGCGTCCTGCCATATGTTCTGTCTTAACCTGCGCCAGTCCTCTCGAGGCCTGTGTCGGGTGCAGGTTGTAATAGTTATGGCTCTGTTGAGGAAAATCGTTCTAGTGCGCTTACGGTACTCTTTCGCTACATAGTAATCCTTATAGAAAGCTAAGTAGTTACCGTTATAGTTAACGCATATTAGCTTATGTTATTCTAACTTCAGTTTTATTAAGTAGGTTACTTCTCGTTTGCTAACTTTCGTGCTGTTTACATGCAGTGCTTTTACGTATAGTAAGCAGTGTAATATCTCCTTACAGAACTTCGCTTTATATCCTTATTTACTATAATTAAAGCATTAAGTTACTTTCACTTCACTTTCGTAACGTTTATAGGGAAAATGCTTATACTTTATAATTATATCTTTCTCGATTAAGCTAATAGCATCTTCTAAGCTATGTACTTTAATAATAAGCTATATAGTAAGGTTTAGTTTACTATTAAGTTATTTATAACCTTACCTGTAATTAATCTTATTAATCTGTACGTTATTATAAATATTAAAGTCTTCTATTATCTAACTTTTATCTATCGTAAAGTTATAACTATTAATAAGTTTAATACGTAATCCCTTTACTAACACTGCGTAAATACGTTACTTAAAGACTACTCCCTCTCCTAAAGCTTAATATACTTAACCTTTATTATTAAGGTTATTATACTATTCTTATTTATCTTCTTCAAACGTAATCACTACGTTACTAAACTGTTAAAGAAACTTTACTACTACTACACTTATCTTCTTAATATTTTAGTTAATCCTTTATATAATCTTTATAAGGGTATTATTTTCTAAGTTTATATTCGTAATCGTAAGCTCCCTAAAGGCCTTCTTAAGTATATAATGCATACAGGTTACGTTTAGGGCTAGGGCAGTTATATTTCCTAATTAAAGCGCCCCTGTATAAGTGTAAGCTTCGTTAAGTCTAATCTTCTAATTAACCGTTTCTTTGATTTTCGTTACTTTTTTAAAGATCTTCTAAATATTTATATTGGTAATACTGTTAATAATAATGATTAAATTAATAAGCGTCTTTAAAGCATTAGTAACGTGTTTACATATCTACTTTATCTTAAAGATAGTTTTAAAGTAAGCTTTTACAGCTTTAAGGATCGCTTTAAACGTACACTTATCAGTTCCTTTACTCATTATAACGTCTTAAAAGTTTTTGTAAAGATTTTCCTCTTAATTATTCTTTTACTTCCCCTTTACAATCGGTCTATAAGTGTGCTGTAAGTGCTATAGCTTACTTAACCTACTTTTCTATTAAAAATTTCCTTGTTAGTTCAGATAGACTTTTTCGCCCTTAAAAGAGGGTTTAGCACTATTACTAGCTGCGCCTTCGGTGCGTGATTAGTGCGCCATCACTGTGTGAGGTAGTTTAAGTCGCTAATTCTGAATCTATTATCCAAATGGTTTTTTTAGGGTTTTATAACTTCTTAATCGTTTGGTTTAAGATTATTAGATCTTATATAATAAGTAGACTTAATATACTTATTAATATATGTTAAAGAATTAATTCCTTTAATATTAAAAAAACACTTAAAAAGGCTAAATTCTTACGTTATAAAACCTTAAAAACCGTTTAGATAACAGATTTAGAATCAGTAACTTAAACTGCCTTACGTAGTGATGGTGTACCGATCGCGTACTGAAGGCGCAGCTAGCAATAGCGCTAAACCCTCTTCTAAAGGCGAAAACGTCTATTTAAACTAATAAGGAAATTTTCAGCAGAAAAGTAAGTTAAGCGAGCTGTAACGCTTACAGCACACTTATAAACTGATTATAAAGGGGAAGTAAAAGAATAACTAAGAGGAAAATCTTTATAAAACTTATAAAATATTATACTAGGTAAGGGAGTTAAAGAGTGTATGTTTAAAGTGATCTTTAAAGCTGTAAGGGCTTACTTTAAAGCCGTCTTTAGGATAGAGCAGATATGTAAATACATTATAAGCGCCCTGAAAACGCTTATTAATCTAATTACCGCTATTAGTAATACTATTAACATAAGTATTTAAAAGATCTTTAAAAAAGTAACAAAAATTAAAGAAGCAGTTAATTAGAAGACTAAACCTAATAAAGCCTACACTTATATAAAAGCACTTTAATTAAGAAATATAGCTACCTTAACCCTAAACGTAACCTATATATATTATATACTTAAAATAAAAATAAATTTTTTTTTTCAAAAAAAGCTGAATTCTTACGTTATAAAACCCTAAAAACTATTTAGATAACGGATTTGGAATCAGCGACCTAAACTGCCTCGTACAGTGATGGTGTAATGATTGCGTACTAAAGGTGCAGCTAGCGATAACGCTGAACCCTCTTTTAAGGGTGAAAACGTCTATCCGAACCGACGAGGAAATTTTCAGCAGAAAAGTGGGTTAAGTAAGCTATAACGCTTATAACACACTTACGGACCGATTATAAAAGGGAAGCAGAAGAATAACTAAGAGGAAAATCTTTACAAAAACTTCTAAAACGCTATAACAGGTAGGGGAGCTAAAGAGCGTACGTTTAAAGCAATCCTTAAAGCTGTAAGGGCTTATTTTAAAGCTGTCTTTAAGATGGAGTAAATATGTAAACATGTTATAAGCACCCTAAAAACGTCTGTTAATTTAACCACTATTATTAACAGCATTACTAATATAAGTATTTAGAAGATCCTTGAAAAAGTAACGAAAATCGAAAAAGCAGTTAATTAGAAGACTAGACTTAACGAAACCTGTACTATATAAAGGCACTTTAATTAAGAAACATAACTACCTTAACTCTAAACGCAACTTACATACATTACGTACTTAAAAAAGCCCTTAAGGAGCTTACGATTACGAACACGAACTTAAAGAATAACACCCTGATAGAGATTATATAAAGAGGTAACTAGAATATTAAGAAGATAAGCGTAATAATAGTAAAACTCCTCTAACAGTTTAGTAACGTAATGATTACATTCGAAGAAGATAAATAGGAATAGTATAATAACCTTAATAACGAAAGCTAAATACACTAAGCTCTAAAAGAGGAAGCAGTCCTTAAGCAATACACTTATGTTGAAATGCAAAAGGGGTCAGGGCATTGGAAAGCAGTGTGTGTTGAAGGTGATTAATTATTTCTATCTTTAAGAGTGGAAGCCGTGTTATTATAGCCGTGAGGGTGGCCAGTGCACGGAGTGCATTGGCCACACTCGCTTCTGCGAAGCGAGGTTGGCTTGACTGAATACGAGGTTGGCAGTGGAGTCTGGCGTTCTTGGCTATGCAGATCCACGGATGCAGCCGCGGAGCGGCTGCGTTGATCTAGCCACACTGTTCCAACCACACTGGCCGGGTTAGGGTTGTAAAATCCTAACAGAGACCCTTTCGGCCCAGGGCAGCTCCCTAGGATTTAATTAAGACTAAGGTGCTAACGGCTTAGGGGTAACTCTGTAATATCTCCCTTTTTTAATTTAGTCTTCTTTATACTGCTTTAACTATTACCAGTTTATAGTTCTTTATTCGTTATAACTTTCGGTTTTACACTTTGCTGACTTGTTTCCTTTAGGCCGTTATCGCTTTATTCCTTCCGTTTAAGGTTGCTAGCGTAGTTAGCTAACCTCCGTGTGCCTCTTTTAGTAGCCTTATGGCTTCTATCTAACCTTTTTATTAAAGTTAGCTAACCTTTACAGTTCTTACAGCTTTACTTTTTAACCTTTATAAATTCTTCCTTCCTCTTTAGCTTTCCTTTAAAACTTTTCTTCCTTTAATTACTAACTTCTTCCTCTTAAGCTTTAAGCTTTACACGCCTTATAATTACCTCTTTATACCCTCGCTTACTTACTTTTACTATTATTATATCTATTCTAAGCCTTTATAAACGTAACTTTAGCAGCTTTAATTACAACCCTCTTACTATTACTGCTTATAACTGCCTTATTAATACCCTGTTAATTATGTGCGATATCTCCTCTTTATTATGTCGTTAACGTATTATTAGTAATAACGCTAATAAGTTACCTTACTTAACCTATATTAACTTATTAAATAACTGTACTTATCTAAACTCCCCTTTAGACTATTATAAGTGTTATCTTATTTGGAGTAAGTAACTGCTCTTACTGTTTACAGGGCACTTATTAACTGATTACAGACTTAACTTATTATTAGAAGTGTAGTAATAGTTATAATAATTATCTTCGTATAGTAAGTTCTTATATTACTTACACTTTATTTACTATCTGCTAAACTGTTTAAAGTCTAGACTTTACTTACACCTTAAAGTATTACGTTACTATTATAGTAATCTGTGCGTTTCGTAAGCTAATTGCTACTTTAGCTTATTAAGATGTAAGTAATTTCTTCTGTTAAGTTGTATATAGATTACTAACAGTTTAATAGCTAATCGATTAATTTAATATAGTCTAGCAGGTTTAGCTGTCTCTCTACTCCAGTGTTAAGATAGCTAAATAATAAGCTGCTAAACGTTTAAGTTATAGTTAAAATATCCCTCTTACTCCCTTTAGCTTAAGTTTATCTATTATAATTTACGGCAGTCTTAATAGCGGTCTTATAATGCTGGCTTAAGCTGCTTAGGTACCTTATAAGTTAATATCGATCTACTTACTTAAGCCTAGCGTCTTAAGATATACTTAGATTTTATTTAACGTTATCTAATTATATTTAGCAGTCTTATTAGGTTAGAGGGTTAGATTACTTAGTAATAAGCTAATTAGGACGTAAGTATACGTTAATTATAATCTATCTGTAGTTTGTTCGTTATTAACTATTATTATAAGTTATTATTAATAACACTTAAGACTAAAACTGTCTTCTTCCTAACAGTCTTTAAGTTAATAATAGTAGCTGCATTTAGTTAGTGTATAATAGTGTAAGAGTTATTTACAGTATATTTATAATACGTTTATAATATATTTGCAGTTTGGGTCTTTAATTATATAATTATCCCTTAATATTATTTACTATTTTATTTTCCAGGTTAGGTATTTACTATATTATTTTAAAATCTAAACTAACGTTTTAACATCTTCTTCTTTTTTATACCCTATATGTTATTAAGGTTAATACGGTCTGGTAGTAGTCTGCTTAAGCCTCTCCTGTTATCGTTAAATATCTTAGCTAAGCTGTATTCTTCTAGCCTTTTAGTTTTTATAATCTAATTAATAATTATCGTTACACTTATTAAGTGTAATAACTTTACTTTTAAATATTACTAGTTATAGAGCTAAATACTATATAAGTTACTTTTATAATACTTTAGGTATCTTAAGATTATATACTGTTATTTTTAAAGCGATACCGTACTGGTATTAAAGTAACACTACCTTAAGGGCCTTTCTTTAGTAAAGGAAAGCATTTAAGTTAATCTTCTTTATTCTAACTTATATAAGGATAAAGCTTTAAACTTTTATAAGTTCTTAATAAAGTTAAAGTAATATCTTACTCTTATTAAAGTTATATATATCTGTTATAGTAACAATATAACTACAGTACGTAAACGCTTTATACCTTTTTTTCGTTATCTTTCCTTTTAGTTACAAAAGGTAAAGATATTAGGGTTACAGTTTATCTACTTCTTTTAATTTAAGTTTTCTGCTTTTCTTAATGTAAGCTTTAACTAGTCTTTTACCTACACAGTTTTTATTAAACTGTTATTTACTAAAGGGGTATATACTGTTACACTTTATCTTTATTTCACTTATTTAGCTATCTTTTTATTAATATTACGTAAAAGCTCCGCAATCCTTATACTTTTAAGTTACTACTTAACTTTTACTATCTATTAGTTTAAGTAGATGTTAAGTAATAAGACTTAAACTTTTAACTTTAAATTCTTTATTAAGGTTATTTTATACGTTTTAAGTATAATTTGTAAGTACTGTGTTTAAATAGTTTTTAGCTTTTTAATTATCCTTTTTACTAATCTTCTTAACTTTATTAACGTATACTATATATTTACTCTATAAACAAGAACACTTTTAATAACTTTAGTGTAAATTTCTTAAGTGTAAATAACCTGTACTCTTTACGTTTTCCCTATAAATTAAGTTAATGTAAGGGTTTAAGTTTCCATTTTTCTAATAATCTTCTTTTAATAAGTTTTCCAGTTAAGCTTTCTATTAAACTAGACTCTTAAAAACCTAGCTAACTTTACTAATGTTAATCTTAAGTAGTTTTCTCTTAAAATCTTTACTTTTTCAGTTTATAAGCGTTTTACTTACAAGAAGTAAATAAGCTTACTTTTCTTTAAGTTAAACGTTATCCCCTTTTCCTTTACCTATTCTTTATAGATCTTATATATAGCTTTAAAGATCTTACAGCATATTAACGTATTGTATATAAAGGCTTAAAAGTTTATATCGTCTGTAAAACTTAGTATAATTAAGCTTTTAATATATTTTAGCTTTTTATATAATGTATTAATAAAGAGGATAAAAAGGATTACTAATGAAGGGGATCTTTAGAGGATCCCTTAAGTAATGTCTTATAATGTTAATAGCCTATTATTAAATAGTAACTAAGCTATTCTCTTATATATATAGTTAATTAGCTAAAGGATTGGCTTTTTTTTCAAACCTTAAGTCTCTTAGTGTAGTAAATAGCTAGTTCTAATCCACTTTATTAAACGCTTTAATAATATCTAATTACAGTAATAAGGTGTAAGCTTTACATAACTATACTGTATAAACGCTGTTAACAATAGCTTAGATAACTATATTTATCGCTCTTTTCTTTCTAAATCTAAACTAAAGGTTAGGGAGTATATAGGCCGTTTCCACTACAGTAGAGATTCTCTTTATTAGGATAGCTTTAACAATCTTCCTTATTACGTTTAGTAAAGCTATAGGGTAATATACCTTAATATATTTCTTATTATTAATTGATTTCCTTAGTTTTAACAGTATTATAACGTATATAATGTACTAGCACTTTAAGTAATAGCTAAGGTTAAAGCTTATTTATATAATCTTCATTAAGATAACTAACAGTTTTCCATCCTTATCACAAGTCTTTAGGAAACTATTAAAGATCCCATCTAGTCTTAGCGCTTTTAAAGCGCCTACTTTCTAAATAACCTTTTTTACGTCTAAGTCCTTTACTTTCTAATCCATTAATATAATCTTTAAAAAGGAGCTTATTTTCTAATTAAGGTCTTTAAGTTTTAAAAAGTCTGTTTCTAATATAGGGAAGAAGCGTTCGTTAAGTCTATCTTATCTTCTTAACGTAAGTAATAGCTATTCAAGGTTTGTTAAGTATAGTGTCTTTTATAACTTATAATGCTAGAATAGCTAATAGTTTAAAGGGTTAGTGGCTGTATAATCTAACTTAGTATTTAATATTCTACATTACTTTTAAGTCTTTATTAATTACTGTCTTATTAACGGAGCCTTATTAACACTTTATTTACGCTTTACTAATTACCTTATCTTTATACCTCTTAGCTTTCCTTAACTCTTTCTTTACAGTATAAGAGCGTTACGTTCTTTATATCCTTTCCACTCTCCTTATATCTTTCACAGCTCTCTTTATTTCATTATCTTATTATAACATTATTATCCCTATGTTCAGTTTCCTTCTAAGTACTGTAACGTTTACAATATGTAGGAGCTTCTTTAATAATACTCTAAAAGCTTCTTCCAGTTTATAGATATTATTTATACTAGTTAATATTATAAATATTTTACTATTACTGCAGGTATTATAATGTTTATTATTTTATAGCTATAGCTTTCCTCTCCTTCTTTTTATTTTACTAATATATTATTAATCTTAACTGCTTACAGTATATAGTTTAACTTAACTATACTCTCTACACTTAGGTAGTTAATACCTAGCGTGTGGGATACTTATATGTGGTCTATTATATTGTCTCTTTCTCCGTTTCTACATCTAAGTCGTATTAGTTCCTTAAATAAAGTTCTTAACATTAAGTTTTAGTCTTCCACTAACCTTACTAACAGCCTAACCTTAAAGCTCTTACGTCCCTCCTTATCTTATATTAAGTTATATGCGTTAAAGTTACTTACTATAACTACTCTCCCTTAAGGCGCTTTTGCCTTAATTTTAGTTAGGGAGATAACTTAATTATTTAGTTTCTTACTTAGTATATAGATTAAGTAAACCGTAATAGTTTCCTCTTTATAGCTAAACGTTACTAACGCTTAGTTTAAGTTAAAGTCTATAGTCTACGTTATATTAGCGAGCTGTTTACTAACGTATAGGGTTACCTTCCCACTATAGTAGATTATGTTAAATTTCCCTCCTCTTCTACATTTTAAAGTGCTAGTAAACTGGCTTTAAGGTGGTTTTTATATCGTTATTAAGTTATAGTTACTCCGTATTTCTAACGCCTTATTAAGTCTTACATCTTTATTATCGATATTCCAATAGAGTACTTTTAACTTTATTAACTGTTTTATAAGGGGCTGCTTGTAAGTGGTGATGTAGCTAGTTATAGGGGTTATTAGACTTTATTAATAGTTACTGTTAGTCTTATTAAAGCTCTTACAGGCTGCTGTCTAAGTGGGGTCAGTATAGTCTTTAGGGCACTGCTAGGGCTTAATAGCTTCGTGTATTACGTAATACTGTTACTGTTAAGTATTCCTGCTTTCTTTAAAAGATTAAGTCTCCCTACTTTAGCCTGTAAGATTTATCTTCTCTTATTAACTACCTAGTTTCTATATCCTTACGTAGCTATAAATTAGTTAGTTACAGTACACTTACGTTTAGTAATAAGAGTAAAGTTTAAGTTCTGCTTATTCCTTTCCTTATATGGTTTTTCGTACGTTATAGCTCTGTTAAGGAAAATCGCTTTAATATATTTACAGTACTCCTTCACTACATAGCAGTCCTTATAGAAAGTTAAGTAATTACCGTTACAGTTAACGTATATTAACTTATATTATTTTAACTTTAATTTTATTAAGTAAGTTACTTCTCGTTCGTTAACCTTTATACTATTTGTATATAGTGTTCCTGTGTATAATAAGTAATATAGTATCTCTTTATAAAACTTCACTTTATATCCTTATTTACTGCAGTTAAAGCACTGGATCACTTTTACTTCACCTTTATAGCGCTTATAAGGGATGTGCTTATACTTTATAATTATACCTTTCTTAATTAAGGTAATAATATCTTTTAAACTATATACTTTGATAATAAGCTATATAGTAAGGTTCGGTTCGCTATCGGGTTATTTATAGCTTTACTTATAATTAATCTTACTAATCTGCATGTTATTATAAGCGTTAAGGTCTTCTATTATCTAACTTTTATTTATTATAAAGTTATAGCTATTAATAAGTTCAATATATAATCCCTTTGCTAGTATTACGTAAGTGGTTAGGTTTTTACAACCCTAACCCGGCCAGTGTGGTTGGAACAGTGTGGCTAGATCCACGCAGCCGCTCCGCGGCTGCATCCGTAGATCTGCATAGCTAAGAACGCCAGACTCCACTGCCAACCTCGCATTCAGTCAAGCCAACCTCGCTTCGCAGAAGCGAGTGTGGCCAATGCACTCCGTGCACTGGCTACCCTCACGGTTATAATAACACGGCTTCCACTCTCGAAGATAGAAATAATTAATTACCTTTAACACACACTGCTTTCTAATGCCTTGACCCCTTTTGCGTTTTAACAGTCTCCCTTTCTACCCCGGACGAAAAAGGAGGTAACGTAAGACCTTTAAGCCATTACGGCCAAAGGGTGTAAGCGTAGTAAAACTGAGAACGACCCGCTTACGCCCTTATCTTACTTATAACATACGCTAACATAAGGCACTAACCTTATAACCTGTCACCGCGTTTGGTAGTCGAGACTAAACTATATGTATTTCAGTAGGATAAACAGAAGAGTGGGCGGGGTGGAAACGCCCTAACCACGCCCCGACAGTAGATAGTCAACAGTAAAGGGACTGCTTGCCCTCACGGGCGGAGCTTTCAGCTCCTACAGTGTAAGACAAATAATAATAAAAGAGGTCGTTCTTATATTAAAGTTAAGGTACCTGTTAATATAGTAAGCTACCTACTGTTTTACTACTGGAAACCAGCTTTCCTTAAGATACTGAATAATAGCTGTCTATTAGGGAAAAAAGTCCTTAAGCCTTACCTAAACTGTATTATAATCTTTAAACGTTAGTATATATATTATAACCTTTTAAAGTTTATAAAGGCTGTTTATAAAGTTCTTAACAGCATTAAAGATAGAATTAAATTAGCTGTTAGGAGGATAGTTAGTATAATCTATAACACGTTATATTTTTATATCTTCTTAATCCTCCTTAGCCCCTCTTAGACTGCTAAGGGGGGGCGCTTTTACAGCTGTGGCTATAGTAGTAGTAATAGCCTTATTCCACTTCTTCTTAACTTAAAGAGTTACATTTTTATTAATATGGAAAACGTAAATCTAAAGTATAGCGGTAAGGTAAACCTTTATAATAACAGCTTATATAACCTTATTGTAATTAGTAATAGTAGTTAACAGCTTCTTAATACTAACATAGTTACAAATAGTGTTAACTTAAAGTATTAACTAATTAAAGCCTTTTTACCACTTATTATTAATTAAACCAAACGCGTAAGAGAAGGTTATACCCTAGTTATTAAGGCTTATAACTTAAAATAAAGCTAGGCCTTTATTATTAATGTAGTAAGTGTTATTATATATCTAAACCTTATAGCTCTTAGCTTACTACTTCTTATACTATTTATAAGTCTAAATAAGGCCTTTAAGCTTCTTTTCCTCTCCTTTAAGCTCTTTTATACTGCTAGTTAAAGTCTGCTCCCACTTTAATATATAGGAAACACCTTTATCGTTAAGTAGCTTTATTATAGTTTAAAAGGGGGTGTACTTAGTAAAGGCTTTCTTACAGAGATAGTAATAATAGTTCTAGACCTAATGTAAGGTAATAAACATATTTAGAAATTAGTCTTAAAGGCTTTAGGTAACTTCTTTATTAAAGATACCTACCTTATTAATAGAGGTAGTAATAAAAGCCGTTTATTTAATAGAAAGTGTTAACTTTAAATTAAAACCATTACTAATATAGTTCTTATAACCGTAATTATTATAGATCTCTAGAATCTACTTACGTTTATTAAAGGCAAGGCATTTAATAGTAGCCTTTTAAAGGCATTTAAACTTAGTAGTGCTAGTTACGTAAGAGTGGTGCTTTAAAAGCTAACTAATACCTTATTAACAGATAAAATCAATATTAATATTAAAGCTTAAAGCTTTATTAAAGTTATTAACCCTCTTTTTAACTGCGTAGAAGTTAATAAAGGCTGTAAAGTTATAAAGGTTGAATTTAAGGTCCTCTAGAGAGTTATACTGCTTATAAGAGAGAGGGTGGCTTATAAGGGCGTTGTAAAGAGGCGTGAGAGGCTTACTGTCTTTAATGTTATACTTAATATCGGCGTTAGTATCGCTAGTATCGTCGCGTTCGTTATGCTTAATTATCTCCCGCTGCAGTGGGTTATTTAAGGCTATCTGGGCACCTGATTAGCCTAGTAAAGCGGGAGGGAGTATAGGAATTACGATCGTGAAGGTAGTTTTTAGTAGCCGTAATTGTGGCGACGACGTTATTATAGACAGAAACCTTACGAAAGTAGTAGCATTTAATTAAGAATGCAGTCGCAAATGGGTTTGTGACTGTATAGTTGTAATTGCATGGCTAGGGTTAGGGTTATATGTGGGCGTGTGGGTGGAGTTACGGTGCAGTAAGACTGAGGGTACAGTGCGTAAAGACATTCTTATAAATAATAATATATATAAAAGAGTATATAATGGTAAATAAATCCATTTAGTTATATACCCTTATAGTAGCTTCTTATATACCACCTAATCATTTTATAATTACTATCTTAAGTGAATAAAGTAGTTTATCATGCTAAACCTTCTTAACTACTTATCCTTTATAAGCTTTTTACTCTCTGCTTTAAATATCTTAAGCAGTTTATACTTTATAAACTGGGATTAAGTTTATTAGCTTAACTTATAATTTATTAAAAAAGGATATTATATATTTATAATTAAAAGTGTAATATTTTTAGGAATAGTATTATTATTGTAACGCCAGCTAGCCATAAATTATTTCTAATACACTATAACGGCCCTTTACATTAGATCTAGGTTATCTTCTACACTGTTAATACTAAATTTAATATCTTTTATAAAGTCTTTTAGAGACTTAAAGTTATAAACGCTAACGTTAAGGTAGTCTTTTACATATCTAAATAGATATTAAAAGCAGATATTTTACACAGATTTACATATTTTACTGGTTTTAAAGATTAATTATATGGTAATAATCTTTTAATACCTTATCTGTTAGCTTTTTATCGACTTAGGAGCTATTTATCCCCTTTATGTAATTCTTTAAGCTCTTTTCTTTTCCCTAGTAAAAGAACTCCTTAAGGCTTTTCTTTCTTAATATTATAAAAGTAAGTATAGTATAAGGTTAGTAAAAGGGAGATTAAAAAAGAAAATATGATATAGAAAAGTAAAGAAGAAGGGAGATATAACTAGTGTAATATAAGGAGTAATAATACGGGGATAAGAAGGTAAAAGTTATACAGTAAGTAATAGGACTAGTTAATCTGCCTTTTTATAGTTAGGAGAATAACAGTTATGTAGTAAATAGTAAGACAGGTTAAGCTGCCTCTTTATAGTTAAGAGATTACTAGTTATGTAGTAGGTAGTAAGGTGAGTTAAGCTGCCTTTTATAGCTAGGGGCAGTTGTGCGGTAGGTAAGTATGATTATTATAACGTAAAGTCTTAAAACGGAGAATGAAAACGTTAGCCCTAAACTTATTTCTTGCCTACATTTTGAAGGCTGCGTTTGTTTTGTTAGGATGGGGGGCCCTATATCTAGGACCTCCGATCTTAGCACCTTTTTTTGGAGGTAGCCAAAAATCGGTCCCCATGTCGCGTAAACTTCCCAATTTTCATGGCAGGGTGAGCAATGGTGAGCCGAAGCTAAGCCAAGGGTGAAGCGAGCCTGATTTTAGGCTAACCATTTTAGGCGGGGCCCACTTATTTTCCGTGGCAGACTACCTTAGTATGCACAAACTGCGAATGAATCACATCAGCAAAGTTGGCAGTCTCGTCTCACCCTCATCACTAGGACCCCTCGCTTTCCCCAGAAGTTCCCGAAGCCTGCTCCCTGATGCTATCCCATGAGGACTTGGAGTTCTCCCTCTTACCCACCCCCTCCCACAACTCCAGCTCCCTCTTTAGCATCTCTATCTTGGCCTTGCGCTCAATCGCTAAGAACTGGTCCTTCATCTCCTACTGATGCTTATCGATCATGTCGGTTACAACTGCTTGCGCGAGCATACTTCCCAGCTTCCC
>Ga0247781_1000386_pt1 | contig 13557 bp, 14 predicted proteins | sample UWRJL184509B5_FD_179922 | JGI IMG/M metagenome (GOLD analysis project Ga0247781, IMG submission 179922) | Plant litter microbial communities from Arlington Agricultural Research Station in Wisconsin, United States - UWRJ-L184-509B-5 | ecosystem: Environmental > Terrestrial > Plant litter >...
TCGGCTTGCCAGGGGGAGGTGGGTGGTGATATTCGGGGCCAGCAGGTTGCTAGGGTTGTTTGGAGGGCGTTGATTGCGGAGAGGAGGGTGGTGGGGGAGAGGGGCGCGAATGGGTCTGTCATTGTGGCTGATATCATGGGGATTAGGTCCTGTTGTATTTATTGTTTGTTAGTATGCATTTTTGGATACCTATAGCGTAGCAATAATGGCTGGGGCTGTGGCTGTCTCTTTTGGGGAGGGGAGGTTTGCTGGTGTAGAACTGAGGGACGCAGAGGGGTGGAGGGCTTGTGTATTGTTAGCTGTGCATTAGCTTGCTTGCCTTGAGATGCTTTACAGCATGAATACCCATTTGACGAATTATCACCCCTGATTGATGGCAAAGTAGCTCGACGATGCGTATATGGCTTTTTGCGTGGAAGTAGGCTGGGAAGACGGCTTCACGGAGGAGTCGGTCTAGCATCTTGTTTTCTTTTTCTTTGGCGGTTGTGGGTTTTTCGTTTTTTGACGATGTGGAGGTGGACTGTTTGTGTGCTAGGGATCGAAGAGCTTCAAAGGCTGGCACGAGGAGTCGTATAGACTCGTTTTCTGGGGTTAAGCTGGGGAGGAATGAGAGTGTTGGGAAGATGGCTTGCTCAAAGACCTGTGCTAGGCCTGTGTCGTGCAGGGTCTTGTCTGGGAATTTGGTGAGGAAGTTGGTCAGGATGGTGAGACCGCGACTTCGTATATTTGTGCCTGTGTCGTCGACTAGAGTTAGGAGCACGGGGATGAATAGAGGCCAGTGCTTGCTGATGAGGTGTTCCTTTGGTGGAAGTGCAAAGATATGTCAGTTCAAATGTGCATAATGGGAAAATGTGTGATGATGAAAGGAAACATACATCCGCTGCGGTGACCGCCCATGAAACGACAGGAATGGCTCGATAGTCGGTGAACTTCCACGGCTTTGTCAAGCGAGAATCATCGGGCAAGCCCTGTTCTCTTGTAGACTCCCCATCCGAGTAGGCAGCCTTTCTCCCCGAGGCTGTGATTGACGATGGTTTGGATCTGGAAAATAGGGGCCGGAGGTAGCGCTGGAGAACGCCTTCGACGATGAACTGGTCTCTTGAGCTACCCAGGGGAAGTTGTTCGTCCAGAATAGCGGTCGCTTGCCGAGTTGTTTGTGGAGTAGCCCAGGCTTCTTCAGTGGTGAATGCTACAAGTGTTAGGAAGACGTCGTCTAGAGCCGGGACTTGGTCTAGGGGGGTTTTCCTGGCGAGAAGTTGGAGGGTGTTGATAGCTGAGTCGGCTAGAGTGCGACATCGTTGGGTGAGTTGGCGGAACTTTTGTTGGTTGGTATCTTCTTCCTCTTCTGAATTACGTATAGATAAATGGTTAGAAAGGGGCATGGAATATAAGGCGCCTTTGCATCACGACATCAAGATATATGTGAAAAGAGGGAGGCATGACTGTGAACGTACCAAGTGAAATATCCGCATCTTCATCTTCTTCACTCCTTTCCACATCATCTTCCACAGGAGATATCACCCGTGCCACTAAAAGAGCAAGTTCCCTCACGGCGGTTGAGTCTTCGCTCGATTGTGTAATTTTGCCGTCTTCGCTGCGCAGACAAGCCAGGATACCAATAACGACATGGTACTGCTTTGTCTTCTTCCCAGTCTTCTTCGCACAGAAGTTAGCTTTGGCTTGCTATATTCATTGTATCGTATCTTCACGCAATCGGAAATGTGAAGAATAAATCAGGCGAACTGACCTGTGTCAATGATAGAGCTGCAGTTGCACTGCTTGACAATTCCGCAAGGGTGAAAGAGTCCGGAATGTCTGAAGGTGACATTTGTATCAGTATCAGTAGTTCGGACTTGAGAAACCTGCAATGCACATACGATGAGAAACTTGATCGCATATATACTCTGTAGACTGCGATGTTGATTGACTCGTGGCTGCTGATATAGCAGAGACCAATTGCCCAAACCACGCTGCCATGCTGAATGCTTGTTTGGTTCAGTGAGTGATGGATGGGTTTTCAGGAATGTCCTCTGACCGTCAAAGACAAATATGTTATTAGCCCAAGAAAGCAGATATCTTCTCCAAGGATCAGTACCTACATTAAAATAGTTTCAGTATATTTAAGAAGTAGGTATTCTCGTGACGCCGAAATGTGTTGTTGAATGATGCATGTTTGAATGGATAGGTCAGGTCGACATGTCAAGTGGAGAGAGAGTAATTGGTTCAGGTGCGACTTGGCCTGTAAATTCACAAGATCCGCATCCATACAGCACCCGGCAGCTGCACCCATCAAATTCATACTGTATTTACAGGACTCGACTTCATTTTATACCACACCGACGAAAACGATAAAATTCATCCGGCTGCAAGAGAAAGTTTCTATTAGGCCTATTATACTTATTATCACAGACCATTTATTCATCTATTTCCCCTCTCCTTCAAGATCATCGCTTCACCAAGATACCTAGATTCCTACAAAATCTATTTAATCCCCAACTCCTCCCTCCTCTTATTCACCTCCTCCACAGCCCCCCCAACATCCGTCACCCCGGGATTCCTCAACTGCCACGCCATAGCAATCTCCAGCGCCTCAGCCATCCATCTACCAGGCTTAACCCCCAAAGCCTTGGCCAATATCCGGCCATCCACAAGCCGCTTCATAGACGGCGCATCCATAACATCCAGCTCAATCAGATGATCCAGAAACCCCTGCCACTCCCGCAGCACATCCTCCCGCGAGGCGCGAGAATCTCCTGCATTCTCGGCCGTTCGAACCTCAATGTCGACCAGAGTCGAAAACAACACCTGCAGCCGCCAGTTACCCGCCCTGGAATCCCACTCCCTGATGGCCATGCCGAAACGGTCGCGCTCTCTGGAGGTCTCCTGGCCGGACAGCGCGATATCCTTGAGCTCTACAATCGCTTTACGGTGGCGATGTGATGCCCCCACGACATCGCTCAATTTATTCGGCGCCTTGAATCCCTGCCTGGCAGCCTGTTCGGCCAGTGGCGGCGCCAACTTTCCAGACTTTAGAGGTGGGTCATCTGGGAGTTGCTCCCAGGGGACGAGGGCAGCGAGGGCCCAGGAGAAGTATCTTGCCTCGTCGGTGGTGACGAGCAACTCGTAGATAGACCCAGGGGTCTTGGTCTCGGCCAAAAAGTCAAGACACTCGTATGCCGCAGGCCAGTTAGACAAATTGGGACTGGGCATATCCTCGCGTGTCGGGTCAGTAAAGACAACATGGTAGAGTCCCAGCCTGTCGAGCAACCTCAAGGCATTGCAAGCATTCTTGTCCTTGAGCATCTTCTCCAACTCGACTCCAATCCTCTCCCGGCTGATTTTGATCCTGAGCGCATCAAGCACCTTCGGATCCGCCATGACATCCTCGGCCGCCTCATCAATCCTGAACCCCAACCGACTTGCAAACCTCACAAGCCTCAACACCCGCAGCGGATCATCCATGAAAGTCTGCAGCGGCTCCAGCGGAGTCCGAATCAGCTTAGCATCCATATCCGCCAACCCACCCGTGAAATCCTCAACAAGCCCCGTGTTCAGGTTATAAAACAGGGCATTAACAGTGGCGTCTCTCCTGAGCGCATCCTCCTCAGCAGTGCCAAACTCCATCTGCGGATTCCGGCTGTCAAGCGTATATGTCTCCTTCCGCAGATTCACAAAGTCCACATCCAAGCCGAACAACCGGACCGTCGTCGTCTCAAGGTGCTTGCTCTTCTCGGGGTTCTTGGCAATCTTGTGCAGATTGCCAATGTCATCAGGGCCAATGTTGTGGCTCTCGCGGTTCTCCGGGTGGGCCTCGTCGACGCAGAAATCCTGCAGGCGCAGACCAAATGCCTCGCCCGTCATACAGTTGATGGCTGTGTCGATGTCGTGGGACTCAATACCCAAGATTTTGTCGCGCACCCAGCCGCCTGCCCAGCGGAGGACCACGGGCTCGTGGAGGACTTTTCCTTGCGGGTCGACGACAGCCCTGCCATCTTTCTGGTTGGCTTCGTCATTCTCGTCCGTTGTTGACGGCGGGTTTGGACATGCGTCTATAGCCTTTGCCACGTCGAGAAGTAAACCCTGGAGTTGTTTCTCCCTCTCATTGAGGGTGATGACGGGCAATCTCTTTGGATCAGCGAGTGCCATTGCCGTCTTCTGTGTGAGTCTCGGTGGCGATGCCGGTGCCCTCTGCGCTATAAAAGCGACTCTCTTGTTCGCCGAGAGTTCCCCGACCTGAACTGCTTCTGAGAAGGAAGAAGGTGCGGACGGCGGCGGTGGTGAAGAAACGTCGCCAAACTTGCGCTTGTTCATGGAAAATAGTAAAGAAGAATTGAATCGTCCCCGCGTCAATTGATAGTGGATGCGACGGGGAATCATGCGCCGTTTTATGCGGTGTTTTGTTTTCTCTGCTTGTTCTGCATCTGTTTTATAGCTCAGTCCTCATTGTCAGGCCGGTTTTTGAGATGATTCACTCCCCGATGAAAGTTAAAAAGGTGAGTCAAGAAATCAAAAGTGAGACGGCTGTTCAGTAAACTGCAATTGTTGTCGATTGAAGTGAGCAAAGGGTAAATCGTCCAAGGATACTGCCGTCTTGGTTTATCTTTGCGTAGAAAGGTGGAAAATGAGTTGCTGGTGGGTTGAGTTCTGAGCTTCATTCAACTTGAAGCTTTGATCTTTTGACATGCAATCTCAAGGGTCCATAAGGTTACGGTTGGGAGCGGAGTGCGCAGTACAGTGTATAAACTGTGGAGCGCACCGTGCCCTTTCATCGCGAAATGACAACACCATGTTGATCGATAATGTACATTTCAAATTAGAATCAAGTGTTATGTACACGAGCCAAGCGATTCCTGACACACTACTCTACCAGAGAAACAAAAATGAGAAACTATAGTGAACAGAATCTATTACAATTGAGGGCAACCCCCTCCATCTCAGCCAACTCCATAAATGCAGACAATGGATGCATGCAAACATGCAAAGACCAACACCAGTATCGCCCGTCAACACCACAAAATATCCATTCAATTCCCACTTAACCTCTCCTTAAGCCTGTTCTTCGGTAACCTGCGGCGTCGGTAGTAGTTGCTCCTGCTCCTGCTGCTTCTCTTCAGATGACTCTGTCGGCTGTCCCGCCACCTCTCCTTGAACATCCGCCACAGGGGCTACTTCTCCCTGGCCACCGCTCACCTCCTTAGTCCTCTCTTCCTGAAGCGGCTCAAGGGCAAGGCTGTTCTTCAACTCGGGCAGGAAGCGATCAATCCGCTTCCAGGTCTCATTCCACAGTTCCTCCCGATCAGGGTTCTGACTCGGCGGAACGAGATACCCATTTGTCGACATGATGAGCAAGACATTTTTGAGGTTCTCCGGGACCGCCTCCTCCTAAAACCAAACGTTAGCTCTCACTCTCCTTCGAAAACAACTCATCCAAGACTTACTAAACTATCTCCCTGCCCACTATTCATCAACCGATCCATAATCTCGATAATCTTCAACCAAAGATCGAGCATGCCATCCCACTGGGACAACAAGACTAGATACTGCAAGAACACCTTGCACAAAAGCGATGCGGCCTTCACCCTAGTCTCGCTCATTCCGTCCCGATCACTCGAGAATATTTCGGGCTTGAGCAGCCTGAAGATCAGAGGAAAGAGAACTTCTCCAAAAATAGAAGTCCACTCCTCGTGATCCTCAGAGGTCAACTCAGGGGATAAGAGCGACCTTTGCAGCGAAGGGAACGCCAGATGGCGCACCTCGCGGCACGGGTTGGTACATTGATTTGTGAGGGCTTGGAAGATTGGGAGCCAGTAGGCAGACCATGCTGTAGTTCAGTAGCTCTCGTTAGCATCTTTGTATATTCATAAAGTTTCGAGCCGAATAAATCTCACCTTCGCTGCTCTCCAAATGCGACTGCTTCATCAGATGGGGAATGCGCGCCGTCATCCGAGAGATGAGATTGACAGCCTTGACTCCTCGGGTCACTACGGCATTTGCACTGATCAATCACTGTTAGTTCTGGAACAACAAATCATGACAACAGCTCAATCCGGGAAAAAACTCACCTTGGCTTCTCTTGCTTCGGCGGGCGGGTCTTCCGCCCCTGTCGCCTATCCATCTTCTGTTCCTCTGCAGCGCCCACGCTAGCCATACTAGCGAACTCGTTCAGCAACGCGATGGCAGCTTCGTAATTATCAGCCACAATGGCCGACGGGGATGCCAGTATTCCGGCTTCTAGAATCTCCAAGACAACTGGCGACGCCTCCGGATTCCCTGCGAGAGTCCGCAAGATCACCCAGAAATCAGGCGATGTCATGATCTCGTTCCTCAATGGGCAGGGCTGCTCAATACAGAGCTTGAGTCCCCTGAGCACCAGGTTGGACGCCTGCATCAAGGTGTCCTTCGAGAAGCTCGACACCGTATGAAGCAGGACAGGGACCCGGACGTAGTCACAATCGTAGCTAGCATGAAGCAAAGTAAACAGGTAAAAGGTAGCCCGCTCGAGAAGAATGGGGTGGTAATGAGAGGCATTTCGGAGAATGCCCCCGATAGCATTCACAACCCGTTTGGTGAGGAGCTCGATGGTGTTCTGATCCCTCAAGGCCAAGACCGTGCAGAACTCCAAAACGTAGACCACGGACGGATCGTACACGGGGGTGGGCTGTCTCGGTTTCTGGCCGTTCGACGGGGAAGACGGTGGATTTTCCGTCTTGACGGTTATGACAGGCGTGGGGCCATTGTCATCGGGCAGGGTCTCCAGCAGAGAGTCGACCAGAGTCTCAAGGCTTTGTCTTGGGAGGTTTCTGGTGCACGTTAGATATGGTCCAATTCTCGCCATATATTGCCGATTTACTTACGCGATGTTGGCAAAGACATGGCCCATGTTGCATTGGTCAAGACACTCCACAGTACAAAGTGTGCTCTCCAGCTCTTCGTCAGATGGCTCAGGCGGATCATCGGCAGCATAGCTAGAGATGTACGACGTGAAGGCGGAGAAGAAGCCAGACTCGCTCTGTTTCGCGCCTCGATCTATTACCTGAGAGGGGTTCTGTAAGGGGATCTTGGGAAGCGACAGTTTGTCGGCTTCGGTAGAAAAGAAAGGCGGTATTAACGAGTTGACGAAGAGGTTCAGCCAGATACGGATTACCTAACAGTTGTTAGTCATGGACGGAAGCAAAGCAGTGGCCTAAAACTTACATGTTTCCAGCTCTTCCGTATGACATGCTCGGAACCCGTCACGACACGGAAGAGAACCAAAGTAGCCAGCTGAGGTCGCACGTCTCTCCCAAACTTGACCGCAAGCTCGCTCACCATGACACTCTTTTCTCCAACCTGCACTTCAGTATTAAGGGATGTGTCTGAGAGCGCCTCGCTGCTCAGAGTCGAAATGTAGCTCAACCGGTAGATGATCTCATCCAGAGCCTCCGAGTTTCTATACTTCGTCGCGATCCGAGCACACTCGTCAAAGCCGGTGATAACCCGGGCATACACGGTGTCGTCGGTGGCAGACATGAAGACAAAAAAGAGGCAAGAGACAATGGCGTTCCAGGTAGTTGAAAACATATCTGCATCGTAGATATTGGTATCGCAGAGTATCAGCGGCCCGGCCGACTCTGCTTTCAGGATGAGCTCCTTCCACGCGTAATCAAACGCTTGCCGATTTTCGTGTTCATCAGGGAGAATGATTTCATTCGACTTGATGGAATTGTATATCTCCTGCAGATATTCAATGGCAAAATTCTTGCCGCCGTTCGTCCCGCGGAGGTTCTGAGCAAAGTCCTCGAGCGTCATACGCTTTTGTGTTTTGTAGTTCTTGTTATGCTGATCGGTATTCAGCAAGATGATTCCGTAGGTGAGGATGAAGACAGCATCACTATCCGCCACCCCCTCGGGCACCGAACTAGAGCAATATTTCGTTGCAAACGAGGTGACAATCCGCTCAATCAGCGCAGACTCGCCAGGAAGGCGGAAGGTTTCCAGCAGCGCCCGGAGAGCCTCGTCCACGCGCTTGCCATCAAAGTCCACCATGTCCATGAAGGCATCCAAAACTGCTTCATTGCCCTTCTTGGACAAGAACTCGCCCAGCATCTTTTTGTTGATTCTCGAGGTGCCCTTCAAAAAGCGAGCGACGCTCAATGGGTTGCCCACATCATCAATAATGCCAGTATCTTGAAGATATGCCAAGCCTCCCTTGGGATTTTCGTTGAATTTGCCCGTGCCTTTGATAATGAGCTTCTTCCTGCGCCGTCTCTCCCTCAATGTCTCTGGACTGGGGTATCCTTCGGTTTCGGGAGATTGGTCCAACCTTTCAGCTATGAACTGGATAAATCGGAGGAGTGCGTCGAGACACAGCGGCGGGACACTCGTAGTACTCCAGGTCGCTGAATCCGGCAGAGCGTTCCTTGACAACAATCCTATCATGTCTTCACATAGATCCGAGCGGTCCTCGTCACAGTCGTAGTTGACAAAAAGCTCCACCATAAAGGAGGGCATCCGGGCGAGCACACCAATGTTTTCCACCATAGCCTGCCTCGCATCGGGCTTGCGAGCACCGCCCTCCATGCCAAGCTTTTGGCGATCCTTCACAGGCACTGGAGTCGACCGTCCGCTGCTGGCTTGCGAAGGTGGCGGCTTGACCAGTTTAGGCGCTTGTGGTATTCCGGAATAAAGACTCGGGTCAATCCCCGGCTCGCGGGGGATCTCTACCGAAGGGTGGAGGCACGCTACTAAATACGAGAGGTAGAGCTCCTGTTGAAGCTTAAGCACGCCTCTGCATGTCGAGAGAAGTGTGCCCGCAACGATCAACGCTTCCTGCAACACAGCCATATTATCAGACCTGACGAGTTGGAAAAGATGGGAGCATAGCTGGTCCTCTGCTATCGTGGCGAGTGCGGGATGTCGAGCAATTGATGGACCTGCAACTTCAAGAGCTACGTGGATTATCCGGAGGGCCATGACTCTCATCTGGTCAGGATGCTTCTGGTCGTGGGGGTCAAGGAAGCTGACAAGAACGCGGAAGAGTTCTCTGACGGAGGGCAAAGAGTACGGGTTGAGATTCACGGATTCGTTGCTCTCCCCGACTGAGCTGGTGCTGCTTCTCCCATCCTCTTCGGCGGTAGAGCCCTCTGCAGCGCCATCTGCGCCGCTGCTTGCCTTGTCTGAGCTCGACGACGGCCGGGGCTCGCCGGGTGACTGCCCAACTTGAACAGCCTCCGTGGTAACTGCAGCCACAGCCGGAGCCGGAGCTGGAGTTGGAGTGGCCGGGATATCGGTGCCGTTCGCAGCCGGATCTAACTTGACGTTATCCATCTGACTGCTAGTCTGTTTGTCCAGAGCCTCCTTTTCTTCCCCAGCTTCCACCTCAAGATGTTTCAAGTCCTCAAAGATGATTTGGCACATGCGCACCATGGATGCCTCAGCCGTCCGGCGAAGCACTTCAGAGAATCTAGACCGAGAGCAGATCGTGAGGCCCCGTCCCATCATATCGCACACGCTCACGTCGCTAAGTATATCGCCACCCGGCCCCGAGAGCATGTCTTCCATCAGGTGTAGAATCATGAGCAACACAACCTCCTCTTGCGCCGAATCGTTGATCTCGAACTGGCAATGGGTGATGGCCTGGGATAGGGACTGCATGGCTCGAGCAAATCGAGGTGATGCTGGTGAGATGAAGCCGTATGCGAGGAATTTTTGGATGGCCCGGAGGACCAGGATCGTGACCGGGGCCGCAATTCCTTTGGCCTTCATGATCTCGAGAAATGGGTCCAGTAGAACCTGGGAGTCGAAGTCGTGTATGTCTGGTATTCTGTCAGCAAAGACGGCCCTTGGTTCTCTCCAACCGCCATACGGTTCAAGTAATACCTTTGACGCCCGTCACCGTCTGTCGAAGCCTTCCAAATCCTGCTATTAGCGGGTTGTCCTGGATGCTCTTCCCCTTCTTCCCTCTAAGCCCCCAGCGATTGGCGGCGAGGTCCTCCGCACCGTCCACACCGGGACTTGCTGTGCTCGATTTGCGACCACGACGCGGGCCGGGACTGGGAGGAACAAGTGGGATGACATTTGGGCTCCCGCCAAGAATGGCTGCGACCGACGAATTGGGGGATCGAGCATGTTTATGGAGAGCAGACGTAATTGCTATGCATTCGGAAATGACCAGCGACACGGGGTCAACAGCTACCGACACAGGTCGTCTCCTGTATTGCATGCGCGAAGAGGTGAGAGGGGTCCGACGAGAGAGGGACGTCGTTCCGGGCGATATGAGGGCTGGATCCATGATGGGGACTGGGAGAGCATCGCGCTTCATCCTGCGAGTGGCAGGTTGGTAGGTAGGAGGTATCGAGGATTCGGGGCTTCTCGTGTCTAAAAGGTAGCGTGGTCTATGTCGGTGATGCCAGCTTTGTTCTCGTGACTCTAGCTGGACCTTGGTGACGATGCACTATGTTCCGCCGAGGCCAATGTTCTGTATGACGCAGGAAGAACAAGCAAAGCAAAAAGGACAACGCAACGGAATTGAAGGAAAATTAGGTAAAAGCACACGAAGCTATTTACCAGATTACTGTGTCCTAAATTTGACAACAGTCTTCGGCTAGAAATTTAGGCCGCGATTTGTTCGGCGTGGTGGTTGAAACGGCTGCAAGAGTCGCGCATTCGAATCGTTCTCTGCTCCCTATTGAACTTCTGGCCACCTGGTTTCCCGCATCTGGAGTTGGGGGAGCTATGCAGCTCTAGCGCCTTATCCTTGTTCGCCCAATCGAGAGACGCGGCTATTAGACGAGGCTCCGACCCAGGTAACCCCTGACACGCCAGCCGGCCTCAGCTGCGGGGTTGCTTTGATCACTGAAGAATTTCTAATAGGCCATCGAGGTTCCTTGGAAATGTTATTGAGGAGATTTCGAATAGCATTTGAACACATGCGCTTAACCCTCTAGATAGGTTTACGGATGCATCCTAAAAACTAACCCCAACGTTGTTGATTGATGTACCTGTCATCTGTTCTAAACCAAAAGAAAGAAGAAGAAAAGCCAAAAAAAAAAAAAGATTAGTGGAAAATAACAAGAAAAGAACAAATGACCTCCAAACGCCGTTGCCATGATCTTGGCCCTCAAAATATCTTCTACTGTACAATACATCAATATTATGGCCTTCCTTTTGTCTTTCCTATTGACATGCAAACGCCTTGGCCGGGAGCCTGCATTACATCTGTATCCCGCAGCTTTCGAGTTTGGACAGACCTTTCTCTCCCAATGTCAAGAGAGGCAGGGTAAATCATGGTATCGGGCAAATTTCATCATAGCATCTCCCCGATTTGCCCCTACCTCGCGGCTACCTTGGGAGGAGTCTTGTTCTCGTCCTTCTTCTCTGGCTGCTGGCTACCCGGTTGATCTTTCGGGGCGCCGTTCTGAGACTCCTGCTTTTGCTCCTTCTGCTTATCTTGGAGAGCAATATTTTGGATCTCGTTCTTGTCCTTCTCCCATTGACTGGTGGTGTCGCCAAACGACTCCTTCATTTTCTTTGCCTTTTCGGCCTTATCCTTCTCTTCTTGCTCACGGGCAAGTCTCTCTTGCTCCATTTGCTGCTGCTGGTTAGAAAACGGCTAGAAAAGGAGTACGCGCTGGTTGCTCACCTCCATATGTTTAATATCGTCCACACTTGGCTCATATAAATGCCAAATTGTGTAGTGAGGTAGCCCAACAACCGAGAAATCCATTCTCCGGGCCATCTAAAAAGTGTCAGATCGGTTATACCTACACACAATTGAAATCAAGCTTACCTTTCCGAAGCCCTCGGTCTCGGCATGTTTCTCAAAGCTGAAGGCAGGAAAATGGACTCCATGGCGGAAAACCTTGGCCTTCGCCAAAATGCTCACACCGCCGACGCCATCAATCTCCATTTCCATATCAGGGTCGCCGTAAGGATCGCGAAGGTAGGCGAGATGGGGGCGCCATGTCGCGTATTCAGCATATCCCTCGACGATAACGGCATCTTCATCCAGGGTATCGGCGAGCGCAAGAGCTGTTTCGGATTCCTGCCACGAGTTAAGATCGTACGGCTGCTCTCCACCAAGCCAATCGGGCAATGGTCGCCAAACATCTAGTGTCAGATTAGCATCGGGGGATGACTGATTCAAGGCAAGAGCGGCTCAGACGTACTCGGCACGATGACATCTTTGTTATGACGCATAAGGTCCTCCAGGATTGTAAATGGGGCTGTCTCGACGTCGACATCTCGCCAGTATACCCATGAGTGGTAGGGCCGAAGGGCAGCGCTGAGAAGCCAGTTTCTTGCCTGCGCCATGAGCTTTCTTCTGCTCGCCTGGGCGGCAAAACCGTGTCGACTCTCTACATCCTGGTTGACTTTCTGCCCAAAGTCCTTCTCGATAATCGATATTTCGCCATAATGCATCAAATCATCCGCATCTGCCTGTAATGCTTCCAGACTATTCGAAAGGACCTCGAGGGTTCGGTCTTTGGAGTCGGAAACGAGGAACGCGAGGTCGATGAGGTGGTGCGGGTATGTGAAGTTTCGTAGGTGGGAGAAGAACATGGGCAGATGCGATTCAGCATCGCGCAGTGGTACACATAGCAGAATCCTCTCTTCTCGTTCCCACCCTCTTGCGGTTCCCTGGACATTAGACAGGTCGTAGTACCGCACAGTTTCTAATTGGAAGTCCTCGCCGCTTGACATCAGGCCGAGCGAGAATAGGGACAGGATCGAGGCGCGAGGCCAGACAAAGACGGAAAATAGACCGATAACCGCTAGGACGATGCCGATTCTTATAAATAATCGCCTTCGTCTTCGGAATGCTGGAGTTGCGCCTCTGGGTTGAAATCTAGCGGTTGACAATTCGCCGTCAGTTCTTGGCTCATGACAGCTGGAATCATAGTCCCGAGAACATACCTGTGAGGAGAGATCTCGAAAGTGTTTCCCCGCGGGTATCCATTCGAATATCCGCTCACATGATGACGAGGAACCGCCTTCGACCCCGACGAAGAAGCGAAAGGTAGCATTGGTCGTGATGTGATGGGGTTGATCGGGTTGGCGGACGAAAAAAAGTTGACGCTTCCTCACCCTATTTGGCGTGAGAACAGGCCGTGGATAGACGCGCAGACACTCTCGCCTCCAGAGCTATCTCGATGGGGAGATGCCGAATCCGGGTTGATTCGATCAGATGAGAACTAATTTCCTATTCATCGCGTTGCTATTTCTTATGTCGTTATAATGGCGACGACGGGATCGTGAGGTAATCGCATTCGCGTTGCACGGACAGGTTGTTAAAAGGTGTTCAACTTCGCATCGGCCTCGTACCAAGAATTGGTGCAGTTGGCATTTTCCACTCTCAGCGACCACTAGCGCTGTTAGAGTGTGGCCTTGCACGCACAGTGCACACCCCAAATCATGTTTCAGGCTTGGAGCCGGGTACCCAGTACAGCGTGGAAAGGTCACCCGGCACGGAAATTGCCCACTGATTCAGGCAAAACTCCACCATCAGGTACAGCAATTTCAGGTATTCAACTACCGGCGTGGTGACCCCACTTTGCACGGCACATCTTTTTTCGAGAA
>Ga0247781_1000387_pt1 | contig 13524 bp, 2 predicted proteins | sample UWRJL184509B5_FD_179922 | JGI IMG/M metagenome (GOLD analysis project Ga0247781, IMG submission 179922) | Plant litter microbial communities from Arlington Agricultural Research Station in Wisconsin, United States - UWRJ-L184-509B-5 | ecosystem: Environmental > Terrestrial > Plant litter >...
CCTAAAGATACGTTATAAGCCATACTAAACTACCCTAGTTAGTAAGAATGGGTAGATAAGGAGGAAGAAGAAGGACCAGTACACCGTGGCCCAGGTCGCCCCTGTAAGTAACCCACCTTAGTTCCTACAGCAGCACTAGAACCTTACCGTAGAGGTCGCCCATGGCGCCGCCATTCCTTATCACTAGAAGAGGCTCCCCACTGGGGCCACCCCCCTGGTCCTTAGAACTCTGTTAGCCGTCTGGCAGGTCAGTAAGGCCAGCCACACCAGCCACGCCAGCCAACACCTAAGGCACACCCCCTCTACCTATTTAATCAGCCCCAGCTTTAATTTACAGGTAACTTAAACAAGCTAACCCTTTCCCTAGAGGATATTACTATTAAGTGTAACTTTAATATAACGCTCGTTAACGAAGAGATATATTATTATAAGCGCTGTAAAAAAAAGTGGTTTAACGTAATCTTAGGGTTAAGGAATATTTACAGGTAGTACTATACCAAAGATATAAAAAGGGGTCTTAACATACCATATTATTTCTTTAAAGAGAATAAACTGGATTTTAAGGAGGTTCCCGCTAAGTTAGAAAAGCTTACCTAGCTGGAAAAGATAATTATTATAAAGGTTTATATTAATATAAATATCTTCTCTATAAATAAACTATAAGTTAAAATTTAAAAGCAGTTTACTAATTAAAAATTCAGGTCACTAATTAGAAAAAACACCAGCTAAAATACTAAGGCCACATTATACACTTCTTACACGACGTTAAAAAAATTTACAACCACCTTCCACTAATCCCTAGGGATTTAAAGGTGGTGATTCTTCACCCCCAGAATAACACTAACACCTATTAGACTAACTAGTAATTCTATACGTAATTTCAAATATAGAGGCGTATAGTAGAGTCTTAACTAACGTTTCTAAAAGCCAATCACCCCTATTATAAAGACTTTATCTGGAATTACAGTAATTTAACACAGCTCCTAATTAATAATAGCGTTTTAAATTAACTGACTATTTATAAAGTTAATAATAATACTAATATCATTCCTAACAACAGGCTAATAGCAGATAATAATAATACTCCTAAAATAAATAGTGGTATTATTAATAAGGTAACAGTACCTAATTTCCAGGTTAGCCAAACAGAGCTTAATTAACTTCAAAACCACCTAAAGAACCCTAATGTTGCTAATAACAGCTATCAGGTCCCTATACAGGAAGCAAATCTGCCACTAAAAGCAGGTATTAAAGCTAGCCCACTCCCTACAGACCACCTTAAGCTCTTAGTAATCCAGCCCACTCCACTAAACGAATTCAATTAATAATTCCCACTCCTATCTCTTACGTGCCCTTCCTTATTTCTAAGGGGAGAGGCAGACTATTTAGCCACCCACTTAATTAAAATTAAGTACTATAAGTACTTAAAGCACATAATACGGTGGTATAATGGCCGTTTCGCCAGGCATTATACCTTTTATTACATTACCCTAAACACCCTAATATACTAATAAGCCCACATGTAAAGCAGGTATTATGTCAGTATAAACCATTAACAGCCAGTTAGCTAGCAGGTTATTTAAGAATCACTAGCTAACGTTAATACTCTGGAGTCCCACTTTATCCTTAGCTGTATTATACGATCTGCCAGTTAACTTAAGGGGACCTAACCCTTTTAACACTGCTGTAAAGTAGAGTTAAAGGTATTTACATACTGTTTAAGTGTTCCTTTAGCGTTTATTACACTAACTCCAGCTAATTATCATTAGTAAAGCCTTTATCAGCATATACCTGATTTCTAAGCTTAGATAGATACTAATAATAAGAACTGTTATAAGCTATCGAAAAGGTTACTATAGGAAAACCCTCACATTATAACGTATTACTTTTAATTTAGGTCTAAGCTTTTCCAGGAGATAATATTATTAAGGAAGTTTAACCTTAATAATTATTAAGTTCGGTTTAAGTAACAGGGCTAGGGTAACAGTCACTCTCACGGCTTATTATAGCTAAAGTTAGCTCTAAATAATAACCTCAGAACACCTACTAGGTAAGCAGCTTTCACTATAACATGGGGGTATTATGTTATAACTACTAACATTAACCTTACAAAGGGCAGAGCCGACAGAAGCCCCCTATCTATTAATCCCCTTACTATTAAGCCCACTTTCTAGTGGCTGAACCAGGTTATTAACAGAGTGTAGAAATATAAGTGCTTTAGGTAGTACTGTCTTCACCTGTTAAAGAAGGACGTATAGTAAGTAAAGCAGGTTTAGCATGTTAAGCTAGTAATACAGCAGGCTAGTAAAGTGGTTTTAGTAGAGGATCCGCCCTAGTAGCTAAAACCCTTTTACCAGTTCTTATTCCCTTAGCCTTTAAGGGAAACAGCAAAACTAGTAAAACGGCCTAAAAACAAGTTTTACTCCTTTAAAGCGGAGCATAATAACGTTAATTTAAACCCCTATAACCCACTAATCTCACTCTCTTAACTTATAAATACAGATCTCTCACCTTATATAAGCAAGTAAGTAGTAATTAACTACACCGGAAAGTATTACATAAAAGTTAAAACGTAAACTAGTACTTATATTAACATTATTAAGGGAGTGCTCCCTTACATTATTATTAATAACCCTATAATGTCCCTAATCTTTAAGATTATAAATAAGCTAATAAAGGAGAGGGACTACTCCACGTAAGAGATCTCTTATATCTTATTAAGTCTTCCTCTTTATAAAGACAGTAAACTTATATAAATAGCAGATTACAGGCCCTATAAAAGGTATTCGGCACCCTTAAACATTAACATTATAAGGGAAGTGGAAGAGGGATCATCAGCATATTTAAAATATCTTAATCGCCTAGCACTCTTTACAAAATTAATATTTATAAGGTTCTTAAACACTTAAAATTTCCAGTTTAAGGATTTAATACTGTAGGCTTTATAGAGGCCACCAGCTAAGACTTAAGTGATTAATTACTTCCCGCGTTATAAGGGTATCCCCGGCTACATTTAGTAGCCTAACTTTTACTAGGTGAAAGTTACCCTTAACCACCCATATTTAGCATTAAACGACCTTTTAAGGTATAAGGGCCAGGTATTTACAGGGTATATTAAAGCCTATAAGTATTACATAACGTATTATAACTATAAGGAGCCAGACTTTTATAATAAGGAGGACGGCGAGTTAATACCAGATAAAGACGAGTTTTAGTAAGTGATTTAAAAAGAAGCCTATAATTTAAAGGACTGGCAGGAGATAGCTTACTAATATCTAAAACTTAAGCTTAAAACAGAGCTAGAAGATCTACTTAGGGTGTAAACTGTAGACTTATAATATAACTAACTTAGTTATATTTCCAGGTATACACACCTATTATTCAGCACTAAGGATTACTAAAAGCAGCTCTAAGGTGAAACTCTAGCAGATTACAGTGTAAATATCCTACCTCACAGCACCTGAAACACATTAAATCAGTAGTAACAACTATTATATAATACAGTCTTATAACATTACTACAGGTTATACTAAAGGGGTAACCCTTAGCCATTATAAATTTAAGTTAATAATAATAATGGCATTAATAAATCTTATATACTAAAAGTTATCTCCTTTAAACTCCAGGTACTTTCAGCTAAAAGTGGTAAACCTTCCCTTATCGTTAGGGCTGTACTTACAGGTGTTATAAGCAACTAGATTTAAGGCTAAACGATACACTTACTATTTTGGCTCCCTATTAACCAGGGTAAGTTTAGGCCTTTAATAGATAACCTAGGAAACTTATAAATATTATAAAGCACGTTCTAGGGTATCTATTACCTAATACTAGACGAGAAGAGTATACTTAGGCTTTATCACCTTAATTAGATTAACTAGCATTTAAAAGAGATATTTCCTTTTAAGTCTAACTAGTATTAAGGTGGTATTAGTGTTATATTAATAGGGGATTTCTTTTAACTCCCACTTATAGGAGTAAAGTTGTTAATCTTATAAGATTTCCAGAATTTCAAGCCTGATAAATATCCTAAGTATAATACCTATCGTACTCTAAGTAAATTAATCCTACTTACTATTATTTAGTAGCAGTAAGGAGAGGGCTAGGTTAAGTTCCAAACTACTTTATCGGAACTACAGTTTATAAACGTCTTAATACATTCCTGGGAGGTCCTTACGTTAAGGTGTGCTATAAACCTAAACCTATAAAAGGTCCAGAGCTTTATAAACACAGTCCGCCTTTATCCCTAAAATAAGTAAGTGTCTGGCTATAATAATAAGCATCTCTTATGGATTGAAAAGGCTGTAATTATCTTAAAGGCTGTTTATAAGGGCACTGGGGTAAAAGATGCTAAGGATACTATTACTAGTAACCTTACACCAGTTTTAAAGCTGTATATTAGTTACAAAGTAATACTTATAAGGAACTTATAGTCAGAGAAGGGGCTTATAAATGGCGCCTAGGGTATAGTGTTTGATATGTTATAGGTAAATAGGGTTACTAATCCTTATGCTACTTTACCTAAGGTTATTATAATGGTTTTTAACCACTATACTGGCCCACTATTTATAATACCTAATAATAGCGTATTACAGAAAGGAGGGAAGTTAGTAATGCCGATCTTACCTGTTAAGCATAACTTTTAAGTACAGGGTGGTGATTACTTTAGGGAGCAGTTTCCATTAGTGGTCTTTTACGCTATTATAATGCATAAATCACAAGGTATTACCCTAATAAGGGCTGTTTGCAATCTTTTAACACCCGATTTCACCTTAGGCTTAAGTTACATTATAGTATCTTAGGTTAAGTTGTTAAAGGGGATGATGTTTAATGCTCTATTTAACAGGGCCAGGGTGTTTAAGGAGAATCCAGTAGCTGGTATAAGGTTACGGGTAGAAGACTTTAAAAGGCAGAGCGGGGAGGTATTAAAAGAGGTGGAAGATTATAATAATGATAAGGAGGATGAGAGCCTGTAATATAATTATATCCCCTATAGTTTAAGCCTGTAAAGTAGTAATATACCCTGTAATTATATTCTATAGTTCTACATACATAATACATATTATATAAGAATATACCCTGTAGCTGTATACCTTGTAGCTGTATACCTTATAGTAGTGTACTCTGTAGTCATAGCTATGTACCCTATAGTCATAGCTATGTACCCTGCAGCCAGAGATCTGATTGTCCTCCGGACAGGTTTCTGTCGCTTTGTTCGCTTCCTTTCCTACATTAATTGTAATAATACGTAATAAAATAAGCTTAATACCCCACGCCAAAATTGCCAGGAGCGAAAGTGAGGAATGGAGCGCCCCGTAGCGTAGCGAAGGGCTGTCGCGTAATGACGAACGAAGCGACGCCAGCAATTTTACAGTATTAGTAATACCTATTACGAGTTTAAAAAGCTGTTTTATACTTGTCCTTTTCCTTTACTTTAATATAATTAAATCCTATAAAAAAGTTAAGATTAAAGAACTAATTTACCTTAATAATCCGTTCTTACATCTTTATAATAAGTGGTAATAAGTAACGATTTTTAATTATATCTTTATTTAACGTTTAGTAATTAATAACTATATATAGCTTACCGTCTCCCTTTTTTAAGATAAATAATATTAAATACCTTACTGGGGATTAGGATTTTATAATAAACCCGTTCTTTAGGTTCTTATTAACGTACTCCTTTAAGGCTTTAACCTATTAAAAGTTTAAATAGTACAGTTAAAAGCTGTAAAGCTTTACTTCCAGCTTTAGTTTAATTTTATAGTCTTATAATCTGTAATCTAGTAATTATAGTATCTTTTTTTAAAACAGGGTAAACTTCCTATACTCCACTAATACTTTAGATAAGTTAACTTCTTTACTTATTTATAAATTAACTTCTAACTTCTTTCCACCTTTTAAATCGTTATTTAAGTAATATGGTAAACCTTTTAATCTTTTAACTATCTTAATAAACCTAACCTAAACCGTACTTAGTTCTAAGGGTTTAACGTACTTTTAAATGCTTTATACATCTTTAAAATGGTTTAATACCTTCTTAAGGGACCTTTAAAGTACTAGTCTAAGGTACACTAACCTTAATATAGGGTAATTATCTAAGCTGTTTTTCTTTTAAGGAGGTAAAGGTATTAATCCACTTAACGTACTTAAAGTGTTTAAAAGTCTTAAAGGCTACTGTTAAGAAGAACTTCCTTTTCTCCCGTTTAATTCTCTTAATTTATTCTCTCTTACCTTTTAAAGCTTACTTTACCGTTTAGGTGGCCTAGAGGGCTAATTTTTTAACTCTTTTTATTATCTTAATGATTTTTAAATTAAGGTTTTTCTTAAACTTCCTTAATTTTTAAGCTTACAGAGTAAGGTTTTTAAGGCTTATAACAGCTAATTAGAATATCTCTTCCTAAAGTCAGTCTTTAGTAACCTACACCTCTAGTAATTCTAAATTTCCACTTTAAAATTGGTCTTTTACAACTTATACCTTTATAACTAACTCTTTTAAAATACCCTTAAGGACTAAGTATATTACGTTTTAAGGTTCTTCTTCTTCCTTATTTCTTAAATTACACTTATTTATCTAAATACAGTCTTCTTCGTTACCTACTATCCTAACATAGATATCTCCTAAGTTAAACTTAATGTACTTCCCTCCCTTTAAAACAGGTTTTTAACTAACTTACTTTAACAATAAGCATTACTATACTATATATCCTTTTTTATTACAGTTAAAGTATTAGACTTATAATAGGTCTTTAAACTACTTCTACTACTACTGTTGTTAAAACTTATTACAGTTAGGTTAGTTCTGACAGTTTACTATATTAATATCTATTAATTTAAGGTAATAACCTGTTACAGTTAATTAATTCCCCTTTTTAAGTTTACTTAACTAATAGGGAGTTTATTCCTTTTAGAAGTTCTTTTAATAATAGTAATTATAATACTAATTATCTACTTTAATAACTATCTTAATTAACTCTTAAAGGCAGTTTAGTCAATCCTCCTAATAAAAGTCTCCAGTAATGTGTTCCTTCAGACCACTTTAAAATAATATTATTAAGGCCTCTTAGTTAAGCTTAATCTTTATTACTTCCAGTTTAAAGCGTGTAAAGAACTTAAGGATTAAAGACGTTTACCTTAAAGTTATAAGGCGCTGTTTAACCTATCTTAAAGCGTTTAGTTCTTTAAACTTAATCCAGAGTTAGTTAATAAAAACGTTAAAGTTATTAAAAAGAGCCTAAATCTCGGGAGCTTCTTTCTATACTTTATTTATAAAAAGGTTATTAATTATCTTTATATAAGGTTTATACTAATAAACAGCTACTTTATCCAGTAAAGCTCTAATAAACTTAACCTTTCCTTCTTTTTTAAAGAACTACTTATTATAGTAAGTGACATAGCTCTAAAGCTAGGTTATCTAGAACTCTAGCTGTGTAAAGTCTCCCTTAAAGTGTAATAACAGGGGGAGTTTCACTCGTTTTTTTTATAAGCCCCTAAAGTTATTATTTTCCAGTTTAATAATGTTAAATTAAGCTTAAAGTTTTTCGATAAAGCCGATACAGCTTTTAATGTCTTTAAGGAAGGCTTTATTAAGTTCCTTAACCAGTTCCTATTAGTTAAGGTTTAAGTCTTTAAAGTGTGTAACTAACTTATTAATAATAAGGGGCTAAGGCTGGGTTTACACCTCTTTAATCTCCTTACCTTTTTTTAAAGTTAACATATTAGTGATGGGAGAGAGACAGTATTTAGGAATTTAATAAATAGTGTTTAGAACTAGGACGTTAATATTATATTACAACCTACACCCGACACAGGCCTTAAAAGGACTAATACAGGTTAAGACAGAACGTATAGCAGGATGTTAACAGGTAAGGGGCATTCTGAAGACGGCTTATTAAGCTAACACTTTTAAACAGGGGGTTTAATATTACTGTAAGTTACTATCATTATAATATATAAAGGTAAGTCTAAATAGTAAGATATAAATAAATAATTAAATACTAATATAAGGAACCAGGAGTCCCTCACGGGAGTTATAAACACAATTATAGCTATTTATACTAACTAACTAAGAGGTACTTCGTACCTTGCTTATAGTGCCGTAAGTGCTCGTTATGCGAGTACCTTGCACCGTGCGAGCGTTCTGCTCATAAGGTTTCTCCTGCTCGCGATGCAAGCACTCGGCATGCCACAAGCAGCACCTCATTAGTCGTAGGGGCTTCGGGTCTTTACACCCCTGGCCCAGTGTATCCAGACGGTATACACCGTCCTTCCGCACTGTTCCTTCTGCGGGGGATTCGTCAGGCCGCCCCGGCCCAAGTGACGGCCTGCAGGGTCGTCACACTTTTCTATTAAGGTACAGTAAGCACGTTATAACTAAGCAGTTATTAAATACCCTTCTTTACTAATACGTAACGGGAGCTTAGTTAATTATAGTAACCTTTTACTTATTATTAGACTTCCTTATTAGGGAGTAGGAGATTTAGTAATAGGCCAGTTTTAATTTTATCTTTATAATAACGTAATCCTGTCTTTACGTGTTAGGAAAGTAGTTATATAAGGCCTTAAGTCTATTATATTAGTTAAGAGTATAGTTATCGTACATGTAGTTAATCTATAGTATATCTTTATAATTAGGGTAGTTAACGTTAATTACAGGTGCTGTAGTTATTAAGTATAAAACAGGTAAAGTGGTGTTTTATTTCTTTTCTTCTTCCACTTACTTCTATATACACTACTTCTCCTAAACTTCTTTTTAAAACTTAGGTAATAATAACCTAGCTTATTCTTTTATGAAGTAACCTTCCTTAATAAGTTAATATTTAAGTTAGTTAGTAAAGCGAACTTCATTATAAAGTTATAATTTAATCTTTACTACTTTATCTTTAAACATTACAGTAAGGCCTTTAACTTACAGGTCCTCCACTTCGTTTACTAGCTCTTAATGTCTTTCCTTTAGCTCTTAGATTCTCCACTAGTATACTTACTTAATACCTTCTCAGGGGACCTTTAAAGTACTAGTCTGAAATATATTAGCTTTAATACAGGGTAACTATTTAAGCTATCCTTCCTTTAATAAGGTAAGGGTATTAATCCACTTAGTGTGTTTAAAGTGTTTAAAGGTCTTAAGGGGTATAATTAAGAAGAACTTTCGCTTTTCTAGCTTGATTTTTTCAGTTTACTCTTTTCTACCTTCTAAAGCTTATTTTACTACTTAAATAGCTTAGAGGGCTAGCTCTTTAACTCCCTTTACTATCTTAATAAAGTTTAAGTTAAAGTCTTTCTTAAACTTCTTTAATTCTTAAACTTATAAAGTAAGGTTTTTAAAACTTATAATAGCTAACTAAAACATTTCTTCTTAAAGTTAATCTTCTGTAACTTATATTTCTAATAGTTCTAAGTTTTTACCTTAAAGTTAGTTTATAATAACTTACACCTTTATAGTTAACTTTTCCTAAATACCCTTAAGGATTAGATACATTACGTTTTAAAGTTCCTCCTCTTCTTATTCCTCTTCTTTTAAATTACACTTATTTATCTAGGTATAGTCTTCCTTATTACTTACTATCTTAACATAGATATCTTTAAAGTTAAACTTAACGTACTTTCCTCTTTTTAAAACAGGTTTCTAACTGACTTACTTTAGTGATAAGTATTACTATACTATATATCTTTTCTTATTACAGTTAAAGCATTAGACCTGTAATAGGTCCTTAAGCTACTTTTACTACTGTTATTATTAAGGTTTATTACAGTTAAGTTAATTCTAATAGTTTATTATACTAATATCTACTAATCTGGAGTAGTGACTTATTATAATCAATTAGTTTCCCTTCTTAAGTTTACCTAGCTAGCAAGGAGCTTATTCCTTTTAAAAGTTCTTTTAATAATAATAATTATAATACCGATTATTAGCCTTAATAGTTATCTTGACTAACTTCTAAAGACAGTTTAGTTAATCTTCTTAATAGAGGTCTCTAATAATATACTCCTTTAGATTACTTTAAAACAGTATTACTAAGGCCTTTTAGCTAAGCTTAGTTTTTATTACTTTTAATTTAAAGTGTGTAGAGAACTTAAGGACTAAAGACGTTTATCTTAAGGTTATAAGTTACTACTTAACTTACTTTAAGGCGTTTAGTTCTTTAAACTTAATATAAAGCTAGTTAATAAAAACATTAAAGTTATTAAAAAGAGCTTAAGTCTTAAAAGCCTCTTTATACGCTCTGTTTATAAAAAGGTTATTAATTATTTTTATATAAGGTTTGTATTAGTAAGCAGTTACTCTGTCTAATAAGGCTTTAGTAAACTTAACCTTTCCTTCTTCTTTAAAGAACTGCTTATTATAATAAGTAATATAACTTTAAAGCTAGGCTACTTAAGACTCTAGCTATATAGAGTCTCCTTTAAAGCACGATAATAAAGGGAGCTTTACTTATTTCTTTTATAAGCCTTTAAGGTTATTATTCTCTAGCTTAACAGTGTTAAGTTAGGCTTAAAGCTTCTTAATAAGACTAATACAGCTTTTAATATCTTTAAGGAACGCTTTATTAAATTCTTTAACTAATCCTTACTAATTAAGGTTTAATTCTTTAAAACATACAGCTAACTTATTAATAATAAGGAGTTAAAGCTAAGTTTACGCTTCTTTAAGCTCCTTACCTTTTCTAAAGGTTAATATATTAATAGTGGGAGAGAAGTGGTATTTAAGAATTTAATAAACAGCGTTTAGAACTGGGACGTTAGTATTATATTATAACCTACACTTAATATAAGCCTTAAAAGGACTAATGTAAGTTAAGATAAAATATATAGCAGGACGTTAATAGGTAAGGGGCGTTCTAAAGACGGCTTATTAAGTTAACACTCCTAAACGGGGGGGTTTAATGTCACTATAGGTTATTATCACTATAATATGTAAAGGTAAGTCTGAACAGTAAGATATAAATAAATAATTAAATATTAGCGTAAGGAATTAAAGTCCCTTATAATGGTTATAAACATAATTATAACTATCTATATTAACTAATTAAAAGGTACTTTGTACCTTGCTTATAGTGTCGTAAGTGCTTATTATATAAGCACCTTACACCATGCAAGTGTTCTGCTTGTAAGGTTTCTCTTACTTACGATATAAGCACTTAGCATGCTACGAGCAGCACCTTATTAGTTGTAGGGGCTTTGGGTCTTTACACCCCTGGCCCAGTGCGCCCAGACGGTGTACATCATCTTTTTACACTGTTCCTTCTACAGGGGATTCGTCAGGCCGCCCCGGCCCAAGTGACGGCCTGCAGGGTTGTCATATAAACTCTTAATACTGTAAGTAATGATCCTTATTAAGAAGACTTCTAATTAACTATTAGAAAGGATAAAAGTCTTCCTTAATTAAGGATAGTTTCTTATCCTTATAGTAAAGGTAGAGGTTATGGTTATAGGGGATATTATACTACTTTATAAAACTCCCAGTACAGTCTTTAAAAGGTGTAGGGTTTAGATTAGTTTAAGTCGGTAAAGCGTTAAGTATAATCCTGTACTGATTTTAAATAAGACTTAATGCTTTTAAGGAGACGTTATAAGGTGTTTTTTTAAGTTAATCTTTACTTAAAAAGTTAAACTATAAGCGCCCTTTTTCTGCCTTTATTACCTCTTTAATATTCTCCTTTATAATGTTAACTATTATTATTAACTGGAGTATATACTCTTGAATAAAGCTACTTCTAATGATGATAAAGGACTTAAGGTATTGATTAATGGACTTTACTAGTAATGTAATCCTCTGGCTAAAGTGAAGGCGTTTATTACAGTAATAAGTAGCCCACTCCTTAGTTAGAGGCATCTAATTATCCTTAAATACGATATAATTACTATCTGTTAATAAAAATAAGTTTTAAGCTTCTCCTACGCGATATTAAAGTCCTTAAGGGTAAAAGTATAGATAACAGTCTCTTAAAGCTTATAAAGGCCAGTTATTAAGTATTTAATAGCCTTTAACGTTAAAGTAAGGCGATTATTAGCCTGTATATTAGTATAATCCTTAATACTCTTTACGTGGGCTTAATTTAAATTGCTCTCCTCTTTAACTTAACTTAAAGGCTGATTAATATTAAGTAAGGCAGTAATATAAGCTGTAATTTCCTTATTCTATTTTGACTTAATGTTCTTTATAACGTTTATATTAAGGTGGAATATATAGACTTAAGCTTTAATAAGAGGATAAACATTAATAACAGCACCTTTTATCACAGTGTCGTAATCAGTAATAGTAATAAGCAGTAGCGGCGCCTTAATCTTTTCCCTTATAGCGTTAACTTACTTTATTAACTAATTAAATCCCTTTTATTATTTGTTATTTATAAGGCTGAAAGTGTAAGAGAACGTTATTTTAAGATAGTTAAAGGTAACGATTTAAAAGAATGTTAGGTTCTTATTATTCGTTTTATAAGTGTTATTATATAATTAAACCTAATAGTATTATCGTTATTACTTCTTACATTAATCTGTAGTTTAGAATAAACCTTTTAGTTTCCTTAGCTTATCGCTATCGTTTAAGGCTACCACTTACTTAACTTTATAAGGAATATTCTTCTTATTAAGTAGCTTTATAGTTATAGGAAATAGATTATAGTTAGTTATCTCCTTCTTTTACAGTTAGTAATGGTAGTTCTGTAATTAGCGTTAAGTGAAGATAATACCTAATTATAATAGGAAGGTTAGTAATAAGTTTGTAATTTACGTTAAGAAAGAATAATACTTAGAAACGCTCTCTGAAGCTTTATAACTAGTTTTTAAATCTTTACAGTAAGTTAATTAATGTACTTTTTAATTAAGGTAACGTAGACGTCTGTAAACTTATTACTTACTTATTAGTTTTTATAATTGTGATTTTAATAGTTCTTACAGCTTGCCTTAATTAAGAAACGTTAAAGCTGTTAACTATTAACGAGAAGGGCTTTAGCTGAGCCCTTTTATATATAACCGACCTTTACTGTACTTATATAGCGAGAATGGGCTTTAGAGTGACGTATCTTACCTCTGGTGCAGTTAAAATCTACCCTAGAGTAGCTAAAGCCTTTAATTAAGTTAATGTTTTGTAGCTTTATAACTGAAAAACGCGCCTAAGTGTAGTAATTGTTTAATTTGGTAATTAGGTCTTTGAGGGAGTTATAACCGTGTGTGAGGAGCCTGTGGCCTGGGGGAGGGTTTAAGAATGGAAGAATATCGCCGTAATCGCTGTGATTGCTATTATAATCGCTATCGCCGTTAGAGTAATCGTTCCACTCGTCGCCGTCGTTGTTAAGAGGGGCCATTTCGTATCAGAATCGACGGGGTAATTAATTAGAGGTGTTTGCGGCTTAATTTAACGATTTGCGCGGTGTTCGCGCCTTGTGGAAGTTATTTGCGATTGTGGGTAGTGATCTTGGTGATGGTGGCAAATGGTGGGGTTGGAATTCGGGGTGTGTGGCTGACAGCTGTCACAGATGCGCGGCATTGGAGGGGGGTGGGTATTATCACAGGGTTAGGGTTATGTAT
>Ga0247781_1000388_pt1 | contig 13523 bp, 10 predicted proteins | sample UWRJL184509B5_FD_179922 | JGI IMG/M metagenome (GOLD analysis project Ga0247781, IMG submission 179922) | Plant litter microbial communities from Arlington Agricultural Research Station in Wisconsin, United States - UWRJ-L184-509B-5 | ecosystem: Environmental > Terrestrial > Plant litter >...
GAGCGCGCCGCCGATCGGGTGGCTGTCGGCGGAGATGACGCGGTAGCTGACCAGGTAGGTGCCGAGCGGCCGGTCGGCCCGACGGACCGGGATGCGCAGCGTCGCGCCGGCCGAGGTGGCCTCCCCGGAGATGCGCTTGCCGTCCGGGGCGATCACCTGCACCCGTCCGGCGACCGGGGTGACCGCCTCGCTGAAGGTCACGACGATCTCGGTGGGGGAGGTGCCCACGACGCTGCCGGGCGCGGGGACGGCGCCGAGCAGGGCGGCATGCGCCGAGGCGGGGCTCGCCGGGAGGGCGAGAGCGCCGAGCGCGAGCAGGAGGAGCAGCAGTACGCGCGCGGCCTTTCTCACAGGGGTTAGTTCGTAATCGGCGGCGGAAAGGTTCAACAGGCGGTTGGCCGGGGCTTACCAAGTCGGTGTGGCGGGCATGGGATGTCGATACGCTCCCAGGTGTTCGACGCTCCCAAGGAGGCCCCCATGTCCGTCAATCCCCGCGCCGGGGAGCCCGCCGAGCCGCGCGATCTGATCGACGTGCCGAAGGTGGTCTCGCGTTACTACACCGAGCACCCCGATCCCCAGGTCGTCGGCGAGCGCGTCGCGTTCGGCACGTCCGGGCACCGCGGCTCCAGCCTCAAGAACGCCTTCAACGAGGACCATATCGCCGCGACCAGCCAGGCGATCGTCGAGTACCGACGGGCCCAGGGCACCGACGGCCCGCTCTTCGTGGGCCGCGACACCCACGCGCTGAGCGAACCGGCGATGATCACCGCGCTCGAGGTCTTCGCGGCCAACGAGGTCGCCACGTTGATCGACAGCCGCGACGGCTACACCCCGACCCCGGCGGTGTCGCACGCGATCCTGACCCACAACCGTGGCCGGTCGACCGGGCTGGCCGACGGTGTCGTGGTCACGCCGTCGCACAACCCGCCGGACGACGGCGGCTTCAAGTACAACCCGCCCAACGGCGGTCCGGCCGACACCGACGCCACCCGCTGGATCCAGGACCGGGCGAACGAGCTGATCGCCGGGGGGCTCAAGGGCGTGCGCCGAATCCCGGCCGTCCGAGCCCGCGAGTCGTCCGCCGTCTCCGGTTACGACTTCCTCGACGCGTACGTCGGTGATCTGGGCGCCGTGATCGACCTCGACGCCATCCGGTCGGCCGGGCTGCGCATCGGCGCCGACCCGCTGGGCGGGGCCAGTGTCGACTACTGGGGAGCGATCGCCGACCGGTACGGGCTGGACCTGACCGTGGTGAACCCGAACGTCGACCCGACCTTCGGCTTCATGACGCTCGACTGGGACGGCAAGATCCGGATGGACTGCTCGTCCCCGTACGCGATGGCGTCCTTGATCCACCAGAAGGACCAGTACCAGTTGGCCACCGGCAACGACGCGGACGCCGACCGGCACGGCATCGTCACCCCCGACGCCGGCCTGATGAACCCGAACCACTACCTGGCCGTCGCGATCAACTACCTCTTCGCGAACCGCACCGAGTGGCCGTCCGGGGCCGCGATCGGCAAGACCCTGGTCTCCTCCTCGATGATCGACCGGGTCGCCGCCGACCTGGGCCGCCGCCTCGACGAGGTGCCGGTGGGCTTCAAGTGGTTCGTGCCGGGCCTGCTCGACGGCTCGATCGGCTTCGGCGGCGAGGAGAGCGCCGGTGGCTCGTTCCTGCGTCGCGACGGCGGCGTGTGGAGCACCGACAAGGACGGCATCCTGCTCGACCTGCTCGCCTCCGAGATCCTCGCGGTCACCGGCCGCACGCCGAGCGAGCACTACCGCGACCTGACCGCCAGGTTCGGCGAGCCGGCGTACGCCCGGATCGACGCCCCGGCGACCCGCGAGGAGAAGGCAGTCCTGGCCAAGCTCTCGCCCGAGCAGGTCACCGCCAAGGAACTGGCCGGCGAGCCGATCACCGCGGTGCTCACCACGGCGCCCGGCAACGGCGCCCCGATCGGCGGTCTCAAGGTGGTCACCGAGCCCGGCTGGTTCGCGGCCCGGCCGTCCGGCACCGAGGACGTCTACAAGATCTACGCCGAGTCGTTCCAGGGGCCTGCGCACCTGGCCCGGATCCAGGAGGAGGCGCGGGCGGTCGTCTCGGCGGCCCTGAGGGGCTGACCTCGCTCAGGTTTACCAGCTTCCGGACGATTTGGGGACGAAAGGTCTCTGTCGACCCGGGAGCCGTAGGAAGCTGATGAGCGGATCTGTGGTAACCGGTGGCCGTCAGTCCGCTGCGTCGTCGGCGGGCGGCGGTCTGGTCGCCTTGCTGGTCGCGCTCGCCTGTGTCGCCTGGACGGTGATCTGGATGGGGACCGGCCGACCGGGCGGGCTGCTCGTGGGGAACTCGGCCGGGCTGGTGGCGCTGGCCGCCGCCGTGCTCTCCCTGCGCCGGGTCGGGGCCATGTCGGTGCTGTCCCGGCCGATGCGGGCCTTCTGGCGCCGGCTCGCGCAGTCGGCGACGCTCTTCCTGATCGGCAGCACCGCCCAGGTGCTTGTGGCCGACCTGAAGGCCGGCCTGATGATGTCCGTCGCCGTGCCGATGATCCTGGGCGCCGTGCTCGCCTCCGCCGCCTTCCTGCACCTGCGCACCACCCCGCGCACCCTGCTCGGCTGGGGCCGGGCGCTGCTCGACGGTCTGACCGTCGCCCTGGCCGGCGCGGTCGTCTTCGGCTACGTCGTGGCGGAGTTCGTCCCGGCCGGCACCACGACCCCGGCCGCGGCCGCCGGTGGCGCCGTGGGTGTTTCTGCGCTGCTCACGATGTTGTTGATCAGTCGGGCGGTGGCGCACACCCCGAGCCGGGACAGGCTCACGGTGTGGCGTCTGCTCGCGTTCCTGCCGGCTGGCGCGGTGATTCTGTCCGTCGTGCTGATCGCGAGCAGTTTCCAGAGCCGGCTGTGGATGACCATGCTCGGCATGCCGCTGATCGGGCTGTCGTTCTGCGCCGCCGCGTACCACCAGCTTCTGGTCCTCGGCCGGCCGGGCGAGGCTTCCGTCCCGCCCGAGCACCGCCTGCTGCGCGGCGTGCTCCCCCTGCTCGCGGTGGCCGTCACGGTCGGCATGGTGATTATCGTGTCGGCCCGCGACCTGCACGGCGGCGAGCGGTTCGTGATCGTCGGTGCCGCCCTGATCGCCGCGCTGGTCATCCTCCGTCAGCTCCTGGGCCTGCGCGAGAACAAGCGGCTCCTCGACGACTTGCGTACGCAGCAGGTCGAGCTGGAGCGGATCGCGCTGACCGACCCGCTGACCGGGCTGGCCAACCGCACCCGCTTCTCGGCCGTGCTGAGCGACCGTCTCGCCGCGCACGAGCCGGCCACTGTGCTGCTGATCGACATCGACGACTTCAAGACGGTGAACGACACGATGGGGCCGGCCCTGGGGGACCAGCTCCTCGTCGCGGTGGGGCAGCGGCTGCGGACGGCCGGTGACGTGCCGGCGCTGGCCGCCCGGCTCGGTGGCGACGAGTTCGCCCTGCTGCTCGACGTCGAGGAGCCGGCCTCGGCCGAGGAGGCGGCGGTCCGCGTCCTGCGGGACCTGGCCGAGCCGTTCGAGGTCGGTGAGCAATACCTGCTGGCCGCCCACGCGAGCCTCGGCATCGCGATCGCCGGTCCCGGCGACACCGCCGACGAGGTGCTGCGCAACGCCGACATCGCGATGTACGCGGCGAAGGACGGCGGCAAGGCGACCTGGACCCGGTTCGAGCCGAGGATGCGCCAGGACGTCCTGAACCACGCCCGGCTCGGCAGCGAGCTGCGCGACGCGATCAACCGGCATGAGCTGTTCCTGCTCTACCAGCCGGTCTTCGACATCGTCACCGGCCGGCTGCACGGCGCCGAGGCACTGGTGCGCTGGAACCACCCGGTACGCGGTTTCGTCTCGCCGGGCGACTTCATCCCGGTGGCCGAACGCACCGGCCTGATCGTGCCGCTCGGCTCGTGGGTGCTGCGCGAGGCCTGCGAGCAGCTCGTCCGGTGGCGCTGCGAGCACGGCGAGAGCGCGATCGGAGCGATCAACGTGAACGTGGCGGTCCGTCAGCTGCGCGAGCCGGGTTTCGTCGACGAGGTGGCGGCCGTGCTGAGCGAGACCGGACTGCTGCCGGGCAACCTGGTGCTCGAGGTGACCGAGTCGTCGGTCGCGGACGGGCGGCAGGTGCGCGACACGTTGCACGCGCTGCACGACATGGGGGTGCGGCTGGCGCTGGACGACTTCGGCACCGGCCAGTCGTCGCTGAGCCTGCTGCGCGCGTTCCCGGTCGACGTCCTCAAGCTGGACAAGTCGTTCGTCGACGGCATCGCCGACGGCGAGGACCGGGGCCGCCTGGCGGTCGCCGCCGCGGTCGCCCAGCTCGCCGAATACCTGCAGCTCAGCGCGGTCGCCGAGGGCATCGAGAGCGAGGCCCAGCTGAACCGCCTGCGCGCGATGGGCTACCGCCTCGGCCAGGGCTTCTTCATGGCGAAGCCGCTGCCGGCGGACGAGGCCGGCGCCTTGATGAGCGGGGCGCCGTCCCCGAGCGTCCGGGTTGCCTAAACTTCCACTTCGCGGCGGTCCTCGGTGGCCCAGAGGGTGTGGAACGAGCCCTCCTTGTCGATGCGGCGGTAGGTGTGGGCGCCGAAGAAGTCGCGCTGGCCCTGGATCAGGGCGGCCGGCAGGCGCTTGGCACGCAAACCGTCGTAGTAGGCCAGCGCGGACGCGAAGCCCGGCGCCGGGATGCCCTGCTCGGCGGCCGTGACCACCACTCGCCGCCAGGCGTCCTGGGCGCCGCTGACGGCGTCGAGGAAGTACTGGTCGACCAGGAGCGTGGTCAGCTCGGGCGACTTGTCGTACGCCTGCTTGATGAAGTCGAGGAACTTGGCGCGGATGATGCAGCCCGCCCGCCAGATCTTCGCCATCGCGCCGGGGTCGATGTCCCAGCCGTACTCCTGGCTGGCCGCCTGGATCTGCTGGAAGCCCTGCGCGTATGCCACGATCTTGGAGGCGAAGAGCGCCTGCTCGACGTCGGCCTGCAGATCACCCTGGTACGTCCCGGCCTGGGCCGTCGGACCCGGCAGGCCCGCCTCGGCCGCGGCCGCGCGCACGTCGGCGCCGCCGGAGAGAGCGCGCGCGAAGACCGACTCGGCGATGCCGCTGACCGGCACGCCCAGGTCGAGGGCGGCCTGCACGGTCCAGCGGCCGGTGCCCTTCTGCTCGGCCTGGTCGACCACGATGTCGACGAACGGCTTACCCGTCGCGGCGTCGGTCTGCTTGAGCACCTCGGCCGTGATCTCGATCAGGTAGGACCCCAGGCGCCCCTCGTTCCAGCCCTTGAAGATGTCGGCGATCTCGCTGGGGGAGTACCCGCCGACCTGCCGCAGCAGGTCGTACGCCTCGGCGATGAGCTGCATGTCCGCGTACTCGATGCCGTTGTGCACCATTTTGACGAAGTGCCCGGCGCCGTCCGGCCCGACGTGCACGCAGCAGGTCTCGCCGTCGTCCGCCTTGGCCGCGATGTCCTCGAGCAGCGGGCCGAGCGCCTGGTAAGACTGGACGGAGCCGCCCGGCATGATGCTCGGGCCGTGCAGCGCCCCCTCCTCGCCGCCCGAGACGCCGGCGCCCACGAAGTGCAGGCCGCGCTCGCGCAGCGCCGCCTCGCGCCGGCGGGTGTCCAGGAAGTGTGCGTTGCCCGCGTCGATGAGCATGTCGCCCTCTTCGAGCAGTGGGGCGAACTCGTCGATCACGGCGTCGGTCGGCGCCCCGGCCTTCACCATGATGATCACGCGGCGTGGCTTCTCGAGGCTCGCCACGAAGTCCTCGGCGGACTCGGCGGGCAGGAACGTGCCCTCGCCGCCGAACTCCTCGACGAGCTCCTTGGTGCGGTTGTAGGAGCGGTTGTGCACGGCCACGGTGTGTCCGTGGCGGGCGAAGTTGCGGGCCAGGTTCCGCCCCATCACGGCGAGGCCGGTGACCCCGATCTGTGCCTTCTCGGTCATCATTGACACCTTTCCCTAGCAGCGAGCCACGCCGCTCATTCTTACGGCTCTTTGACGATCAGAGTTCATACGTGTTCACGTGTTGGGCACGTTGAGACGTTCAGGACTGCCCACCGGTCCGCCTCGCCGTAGTCCGGGTTCCCGGCGGCGGTAGGCTTCCTCCCATGCCGACGGGGACCCGCTGACCTATGAGGCGCGGTGAGATCTGGACCATCGGCAATGCCACCGATCTGCGCTACCGGGTTCTCGTGCTCTCCGGAGACTCCTACAACGAGCGCGACAACGCCTCGCCCTTCTGCGCGCCGATCGTCCGGCAGCGTGGCGTGACCGAGTTGCCACCTTTCGCGGTGCCGTTGACCGAGCAGGATCCGATCACCGGTGTGGTGGTCGTCAACCGGATGCGGCGACTGCCCGCTTCGGTCGGTGCGGAGCGCATCGGCATGGTCACCGGCTCCAGCATGGCCCGCCTGACCGAGGCGATGCGGTCCCTGTTCGAGCTGTGACGGCCCGGTCGCTGGTCGAAAGGCGGTCGCCCGATCGCGGGGTCGGTACGGCCGTTCAACCGATGCGCTACGCCAACGAGTCATCCCCGGTCGGGTGACCGGTGCGTCGTCGCGCCGCAGGTCGCGACCGGTCCGGATGAACGGACGATGACGGCACCGGGTCCATTGACGTATTCAGTAGACCCGACATAAAACTCCTGACGGGTACAGCTCCAGAAACTCCTGACGGGTACGGCTCCAGAAGGGACATCGCGTGGCACAGGCGTACGCGGCGGCGGTGGCGGGTCCGCGCCCCGGCGCACCGGCCGGCACCGGCGAGGCGGCCCGCCGCACCATCGAGCGGGCGGTCGGCCTCCTCGCGGGCCGAGCACGCTGCCGCCTGGCCGACGCGCACCGCCATCTGCTGCGGATGGCCGACGAGGAGGGCCGCGGGCTGCTCGAGATCGCCACCGGCGTGATCCGCCTGCTCGACGTGGCCGACGCGGGGACACCGACCATCTCGGGGCTCGACACCGGCGGGCTCGCCGACCGGCGGCTCGCCGAGGTGGAGCGCCAGCTCGACGAGCAGAGCCGCAGCCTGGCCGCCGAGCACGAGCTGGCCCATCGCCTGCAACGGATCATCCTGCCGATCCCGGCGGGGCCGATCGTGCTGCCCGGTCTCAAGGTGGCGCTGCGCTACCTGCCGGCCGGGCAGGAGAGCCTGGTCGGCGGCGACTGGTATCACGCGGCCGAGCTGCGCGACGGCTCCGTGCTGCTCGCCGTCGGCGATGTGGCCGGGCACGGCACCCAGGCGGCCACGAACATGGCTCAGCTGCGGCACGCGCTGCGGGCGCTGGCGGTCACCACGAGCTGCCCGGCCCAGCTGCTCGGTCACCTGAACCAGCTCATCTGCGAGCTCGAACGCGACACGCCCGAACTGGCGGCCACCGCCGTGGTGGCCCGTTTCGACCCGGCGCGCAACGAGATCGTCTGGGCCCAGGCCGGTCACCCGCCGCCGCTGCTGAGCCGGGGCGGCCGCACGGTGCCGCTGGAGCGTCCCGAGGGCCCGATGCTGGGTGTCGTCGAGGACGCCACGTACCAGGCCGCCCGCCTCGACTTCCGCGTCGGTGACGTGCTGCTGCTCTACACCGACGGGCTGGTCGAGCACCGCAGCCGCGGGCTCGACGACGGCCTGGCCTCGGTGATCGCCACGGTCGACGAGGCCGTGCGGGCCTCGCCGGAGCAGCCGTTGGCCCAGTTGCTGGCCCGGTTGCGGCAGGCGAATCCGGACGACGACACCTGCATCCTGGCCGCCCGCCCGGTCACCGGAGACACCCACGATCTACGCCGATATCTCTCCGGCGGTTACAAAAAGCTGCATCTGCCTCGCTGAGCGGACGAATTCGCGAGATCATGTCGGCCGTGACCGGTCGCACGTTCGGTGTTCTGTCGCCCTTCGTCGGGGGCGACTACTACGGGTCCATCATCGCGGGCGCGAACGCGACGTCCGTGACCGGTGGGGACCGTCTCCTCGCGCTGCAGACCCTGGATCCGGGCTCGTACACGGCCGACCGCAGCGGGGTTCCCGACTACCGACGGCCGGTGGCCTGGGGGCAGCTCGCCGGGCTGATCGTGCTGGCCGGCGCGGTCCCGGAGGCGTACGCGCAAGCGGCCAGGGCCACCGGGATGCCGGTGGTGACCGTGGGGCACGAGATGGCGGGGTGTTCCGCCGTCTTCGCCGACAACCGGGCCGGCGTCCACGCCGCGGTCAGCCACCTCATCGGGCACGGGCACGAGCGGATCGCTTTCGTCGGCCACCTCAACCACCAGGACGTGCGGGAGCGGCGGGACGGCTACCGCAGCGCGCTGATGGCCCACGGCCTGGCCCCCCGGCCCGAGCTGATCCTCGACGCCGTCGACAACCACGAGAGCGGCGGCGAGCTGGCCGGTGACCTGCTGACGGCCGCGGGGCTGACGGCCACGGCGGTGGCCTGCGGCACCGACCGCAACGCGATCGGCCTGATCCGGCGACTGACCGAGCTCGGCTTCAAGATTCCCGACGATCTCGCGGTGGTCGGCTTCGACGACGTCGCCGACTCCACGTACATGCGCCCCAGCCTCTCCACCGTGCGCCAGCCGTCGGACGAGATCGGCGCCTCCGCGGTCGCGCTCGTCGCCGAGCTGGCCGACTCGTCGCGGCCCGCCCGGATCCTGCGCCGGGTGCCGACCAGGTTCGTGCGGCGCGACTCGTGCGGCTGCCCGCCGACCGGGCTGCCGGTCACCGAGGACCTGACCCGCTACCTGTTCGACCAGGTCTGCCTCCTGCAGCAGACCCTGGACATCCAGCACCTGCTCGGGGTCGATCTGCTCGGCGCGCACGACCGCGACCCGCGCGACCTGGGCTGGCTCAAGCGCACCACGGCCTTCGCCGGCTGCCTCGGCCTGTGGACCGACGACGCGGTGCCGGCGCTCGACACCGAGCTGCGCGTCGTGGGGGAGTACCCGGCCGGGCACGACCTGGTGGGTACGACGATGCCGGCCAGCGAGTTCCCGCCGCGGTGGCTGTTCACCCACGCCGACGGCGCGGCCGGCGAGGCTGTCTTCGTGGTGCCGATCCGCAGCGCGACCCGGGACTGGGGGATGCTCGCCGCGGTCGGCCACATCCAGGAGAGCACCCCGCCCGGTAGCGAGCTGATGAACCATTCCGGCTCCCTGCTGGCCGCGGCGCTCGACCGCAGCGCGATGGTGGCCGCGCTGCGCGAGCAGGAGGAGCAGCTGCGCGCCGCCGCCCTGCACGACCCGCTCACCGGCCTGCCCAACCGGGTGCTGCTGGCCGACCGGCTGCGGCAGGCCGGGCTGCGCGCCGCCCGGCAGCCCGGGCACCGCTTCGCCGTGCTCCTGCTCGACCTCGACGGCTTCAAGGCGGTCAACGACTCGTTCGGCCACGCGACCGGGGACGTGCTGCTCATCGAGGTGGCGCGGCGGCTGACCGGGCTGGTGCGCGAGTCGGACACGGTGGCCCGGCTCGGCGGTGACGAGTTCGTGGTGCTGCTCGACGGGCTGCCGGCCGACGGGGCCGAGCGGCTGGTGCGTGACACCATCGCCGCCCGGCTCGTCGAGCCGTACGTCATCGACGGGGGCCGGGTCCTGGTCGGGGTGAGCATCGGGGTGGCCCTGAGCGACGACGGGGCCGGCGACCCGGACGCCCTGCTGCGCGAGGCCGACGCCGCGATGTACCGCGAGAAGACGTTGGCTAGGGCAGCGTCCAGCTCTGGGTCGCCGAGCCGGAACAGCCGGTGACCGTGGTCGTGCCGCCGGCCCGGCCCGGGTCGGTCAGGCAGCCGCCGCCGGACGAGTTGATCAGCGTGCCGTCCGGCCCGGCCCGCCACTGACCGGCGTCGCCGTCCCCACATGCGCCGGTCCGCACGGTGCCGTCGCTGCTCGGCGCGGCGCAGCGATCACCCACCCGCAGCGTGCCGTCGGTGGCCAGGGTGAAGGTCTGCACCGACACGTCGAGGCATCCGGCCACCTGCACCGGGCTGCCGTCTCCGCCGAAAATGCCGCCGCGGGCCAGGCAGCGGCCGCTCGCGGCGGTGATCTTCCCGGTGCGGGCGGAGGCGGGCGGCGCGAGGGTCGGGTCGGCGGGTGCGGCGCTGGGTGGCGCGGAACCCGCCGGGGCGCTGCTCGGCACGAGTGACCGGAGGGAGGCGCTGGGCGACACGGCGGAGGCGCTGGGGGAGGCTGACGGGGACGCGGAAGTGGACGGCGAGGCCTTCCCGGACGGGCCGACGCTTCCGATGCTCGGGTCAAGCGGGGCCTGACCGGGCGCGGCGGGCAGAGCGACGCCGGGCTGGGGGAGCCCCGGGTCGCTCGCCGGTCCGAGGATCAGGTAGCCGACCACGCCGAGGGCGAGCGCGGCCCCGCCGACGAAGATCCCGGCGCGAGCGAGCGGGTGCAGGCCGAACCGCGGCTTGGCGGAGACGGGCGGCTCGTCCCGGACGGCCGGCTGCACGAGTGTGTCGTCGGGCTCGACCGGGAGTACGGCCGCCTCCGGCCAGGTTTCCGGCTGCTCGTCGGGCGCCCTCTCCGCCTCGGCGACCGCCTTCACGTACGGCCGCACCAGCACCGGATCCTCGCGACTTCCGTCCTTCTCCGCCATTGCTCCCCCACGACGAAACACATCCACGATGGACCGGTAGGAGAACATACGCCACAGCCGCTGGGATCGATCACCCGATTCCGGACTTTAACCGTACGTATTGGTCTGATCATTCTGTCGTGACGTGGTGAGCGAAAGATATCGACACCTATGAGCTCGGGACGTAACCCGTCAGGGGTTTGACATCTCCCCGGTCCGGCGTATTGTCAACCTAACAGTTTATAAACCAGGTGGTTGACTTGCCGAACAGTATCGACGGCGTCTTCGCCGCTCTCGCCGACCCGACCCGACGGGCGATCCTCGACCGCCTCGCCACCGGTGCGGCGACCGCGGGGGAGCTCGCCGCCGACTTCCCCATCAGCCCGCAGGCCGTCTCGAAACACCTCAACGTGCTCGAGACCGCCGGCCTGATCATGCGAACCCGTGAGGCCCAACGACGGTGGTGCCGAATAGTCCCCGCCCAGGTCCGCGCGGTCGCAGACTGGGCCGAGCAGTACCGGCGGCTGTGGGAGGAGCGCTCCGACACCCTCGACGACTACCTGGGTCAACTCCAGAACCGGGAGGAACCATGAATACCACCGTCCAGACCCCCGACGACACCACGATCGTCATGAGCCGCAGCTTCGACGCCCCGCGCGAGCTCGTCTTCGCCTGCCACACCCAGCCCGAGCACCTCAAGCACTGGTGGGGCCGCGGCAACCCGCTCGACGTCGAGCTCGACTTCACCGTCGGCGGCAAGTGGCGCTTCGTCGAACACGCCGACGGCCGGGAACACGCCTTCCGCGGCGAGATCCGGGCGATCGACGCGCCGAACGGCTTCACCTGGACCTTCGAGTACGAGCCGATGCCCGGCCACATCATCACCGAGCGCTACATCTTCACCGAGGACGCGGGCCGCACCACGGTGACGTCGACGTCCACATTCGACAACCAGGAGGACCGTGACGGCATGCTCCAGTCCGGGATGGAGGAGGGCGCCGCCCAGTCGTACGACGCCCTGGACACGTACCTCGCCAAGCTCTCCTGACCCGACTCGACCTGGTAGCCGGCCCAGCCCGGGTCGTCGGCCACCGCACGTGCGAAAGCGGCATCGCGGTCGTCGCCCACCGCCGGGGGGCGCCGTCCGTGGTGAGCAGGATGAGCCCGGAGCGGCGGCGGTGTCAACGACGCAGCGTGGCAGCGTCACGCACCTCGGCGTAGGCCGAAGCCTCCCACGCCGACCCGCTGAACGCGGACCGCAAGAACGACCCGGCATAGTCGACAGTGATCGTCAAGGCGAGCTGCCCGTCGATCGTGCCGAGGGGCAGTCCCCACCGCACCGGCGGCGACACGTGATAGGCCGCGTAGTCGGTGAACGAGAGACGGCCCGCCCCGGTCAGGATGTAGGCGTGGCCCACCGGCGCGATCGGGGAGTCCCCGGCCCCGAGCACCAGCAGGGGACGGCCGAACCCGTCCGAGACCGCGGTCCTGTCGGGAGCGCCGTCCAACGACACCGCGCCCGAGCACCGCCCGTCGACCCGGCATGCCTCGATCGCCGCGGTGCCGCCCAGCCCGTGACCCACGTACGCGATCTTGCTGCCGTCGACCCGGCCGCCGAACTGCAGCACCGCCCGCTCGGCCGCGAACCGCGCGTCCGCCGCCCAGACCGCGACCAACTGCTCCGCCCGCCCTGCGGCCGAACCCGCCGCGCTCGCGCCGACCTGCCTGCCGTCGATCACGCTGAGCCGCGAGCTGTACGTCGGCGTCACGCCGACGACCGCATTTCCGCGCGCGGCCAGCCCAGCCGCGATCGCCGTGTACTGCGGCGCCGACATCCCGAGGTCGGGCAGCAGCACCACGACCGGGAAACGCCCGCGCGCCCCCGGCACCCCGTCGCGGGTCCCCGTACGTATGTGATCGAAATCGGTCGTCGCCCAGCCGAAACGGTGCAACGCTTTCCACGCACCGGGCGCGTAGGCCGACTCGGGACCCCGCGCGCCGTCCTCCGCCGGATACCAGACCCAGGTCGACAGGACGCGGGGCGTGCCACCGACCGGGGCGAACTGGTCGGTGCGGGAACGATCCACCCAGAGATCGGTGACGCGCCCGACCGCGTGCTCGCCGGTGGGCGCGAGGTTCACCGTGCGACGGGACTGCACCCTCGCGTACGCCAGCAAGCTCGCCACCGCCGCGAGCACTACGACCGTTGCTGCCAGGATCCGCCCGATTCGCACCGATGCATTGTGCCCGGCCGATGCCCGGGATGTCCCGTCCCGTCCCGCATCGCGGCCGATCCGTTGCCCGGCCGTCCGGTCAGACGAGCAGGCGTCCGCATGCCCCACGTTCCAGATGGGTGAGACGACGATGCCCGGCTGGACACGGGATCCGCCGGGCATCGAGGGTGGTTCCGATTCGTCAGCTGGTGATGTCGGCCAGCTTCTTGGCGTGGTCGGGCCAGGTGGGCAGGCTCGGCGCGAGGCGCAGCCCGGCGGAGGTGACGGCCGTGCGCAGGGTCGGCACGTCCGAGTCGGCGAGCTGCTGGAACGTGGTGATGCCGCTCGCGGCGAGAGCCATCGCCATCTTCGGACCGATGCCGGGGATCTTGGTGAGATCGTCGGGCTCGGTGACGGCGGCTACCGCGACTGGCGCGGGAACCGCGGCGACCTCATCGGACTCGCCGACGCCGGGCACGACGACGGCAGTGTCCGCGATGGACACGACCGGCTCCGGGGTGGCGACGGGCTCGATGAGCACCGGCTCGGCGGCGATCGGCTCAGCGATCGGCTCGGCGGCGACCGGCTCGGCGGCGACCGGCTCGGCGGCGACCGGCTCGGCGGCGATCGGCTCGGCGATCGGCTCGGCGGCGACGAGCTCAACGGTGACCGGCTCGGCGGCGACGGGCGCGGTGACGCGCGGCTTCGGGGCCGGCTTGGCCT
>Ga0247781_1000389_pt1 | contig 13522 bp, 4 predicted proteins | sample UWRJL184509B5_FD_179922 | JGI IMG/M metagenome (GOLD analysis project Ga0247781, IMG submission 179922) | Plant litter microbial communities from Arlington Agricultural Research Station in Wisconsin, United States - UWRJ-L184-509B-5 | ecosystem: Environmental > Terrestrial > Plant litter >...
CTACCTTCCGTTTCTGACCTTGAACAGTATCCCCCGCCCTCAGCCAACTTACACATTTGCAACCACACCTGCTTCTCGAGCTTCTCAGACTTCTCCCGCTTCTCGTGTCATTGTCTTCCTCAAAGTCGGTTTTGCCGTACAATGGCTGCCCCATAGGCCAAGGAAGCATACCCCCAACGCCCGTGTTCCCTCTTTATAGCACACCATTCATCAATATCAATAATTACAACCCTCCCCTCGGGCTCATAGTATACAAGTACAGCATTTCTTGTCTTCTCGCTTTTGGTGTTTTGTACTGGACGTGGTAGCGGAACAGTCGGTACAGGGCCACGTCTCTCTGATGGCAGCCCGACATCAAGTTCGAGCTCGGCCACTCCTTTCATCTCGCCGGGCTCATCGGGGCCGGTGGTGCCGCTGTTGTCTCCCTGCGGAGCCGAGCCATGGTTTGGCACTGACTGTCACGCAAATATTCTGTCAGCTTTGCTCCTGGTAAATGGAGATGATGGCGGGACGTACTTTGCACCGGACTAACCCGTGCAGCCTTCGCTTCCTTTCTTTGCGTTATTCGGTCTTTTGTTGGCCTTATAACCTCAAGGGGTACATTATCCCCCCGCAGAGCCCGCAATGGCAACCACTCAGAACTTCATAGACAATTCGTCCAGCCTTCCGCTTAGGAATGCTTATATCCATTACTAGCCGTTAATACTGGGGATATTTAGGAGATACCTTTACTAGTGGGCGTTATTAGTGTAACGGGTAAGGTAGTGTGTTGCAACTAGCTAAGCCTACTCTACGAGTACGCAGAACATGAGAAGAAGAGATGGAAAGAGGCCTCGTGGGAGGCCGTTCTTTATATAAGCACGATGGCGCTGGTCCGATCAGAGGGAGACAGAAGGTTCCAGAGTCGTCGTGGGTCCCATTGTGGTTTAGCGTTATAGTGTGTGTTGGTGTTGACGATTCCGGGGATGGCTTCATTCAGGGGTTAGGGGTTGCTACAGTGGGGTGACAAAAGTCTCGCCCAAACCCCGCAATGCCAACAAAACCCCCATTTGACCACACCACTTCAATGCTTTGCAATTATGCTATATCAGTAGCCAAAGCCATATAGATTGTATTTCTGGATAGCTAAATCTTTAGCCTTCCCTGTGGTACCGATTAATACTTGGTGTACCAACCGTCGGCTTCAATTACAGCCTCCAACCTCCAAACCATCGATAAAAGGAGCTTATCCAACACCTCTTCTTTAATCTCATCCCACAAAATAACGGCTACCTTTATAAGAGCCTTTATTACAGTGTCATTCTTAGGCATTTCGGCCACTTCGGAGTACCGCTTTATAATTTCAGATTTTAAAACCTGCTAAGCGTTCTATTACGACCTGCACCCGACACAGGCCTCGAGAGGACTGGCGCGGGTTAAGACAGAACGTATGGCAGGACGCCAACAGGTAAGGGGCGTTCCAAAGACGGCTTATTAAGCTAACACTCCTAGACGGGGGGTTTAATGTCACTGTAGGTCGTTATCACTATAATGCACAGAGGTGAGTCTGAATAGTAGGACATAAATAAACAATTGAATATTAGTGTGAGGAACTAAGAGTCCCTCACGGCCATTGTGGTCACGATAATAACTATCTATACTAGCTAACTAAAAGGTACTTTATACCTTGCTTAGCGGGTCTCTACTTAGTTATAGACTGAGCACCTTTCTATTAAACACTCCCTGCTTAATAACCCTAGGGCTGCTTAATAGGTAAGCACTCTTATTAAGACTAAGTAATTACTAATTAGTCGTAGGGGCTTTAGGTCTTTACACCCCTGGCCTAGTACGTAATACCGTGCGTACTGTCTTCCTATACTGTTCCTTTAGCGGGGAATCCGTCAGGCCACCCCGGCCTAAGCGACAGCCTATAGGGTCGTCACATAATTCCCCCTCTTTAATATTCTTTTCCCATAAAGAACCAGGGTAAAAACGTTCCTCCTTCTATAACGTAAGGATACCTACTAACTGTATATAAAAGCGTACCTTAAAAAACAGCACTTCCTGTTATCGTAACCTTACTAATTTTATCTTGACTTTCAGATTATAAATGTCACCTTATAACCGTTATTCTTTAAAATCGCTTTTTTATCTTATTACTGCACAGTCTAACAGTTACTTAGAATGTTTACTAATAAGGGCTTTATTATTATATGACGTGTTTAGTTACAGTAACGCCTTCCTTTAGCGGCTCCTTTCTAAAAAGCGTTATCTTGACGTTAAACACGACGCCGTTACATAAAACTTAAAGTTAAAAACTTAAAAGCTTTATAAGGCCATTACACGTTTTAACCAGATTAAAAGGTAGCGTTATAAGATGGAAGAGCGGGCTTTTTCCACATTTAACCAGAAAGTGGAGGTCCTTTACTTTTAAAAGTAGGAGGAGGCTTAGTTAGCTACTCCTCTTAAAGTTAATAAGTCTTTTAACTAGGGGGGTTTTTTAGTAGGAACGCCTGCTAGTTCTTTCTCCAGGGGGTTACCATAACCGGTAACCTCTTTTTAACCTAGTTTATCACTCCTTTCTTTTAATAAACAAAATGGCTCTCTTTAACGTGGAGACTGTATATTCGTTACATATTAACTTTTTCTTTTAATAGACACTTACTTTACTAGTATTTCTCCCATTACGTATTACTACTTATATAGTTTACTAGCCTTAGAGGTTTAGCTTCCTTAATAAGTCTAAGGTCTTTATAACCCACAGCCTGCCTGCCTCTGATAAATGTCCTCCTAAACTTACTAAGGAGTTTCCTGCCGCTTTTTAGGCTTTACATCCTATAGTGATCTTACTTTTTAGTATGGTAGTTTAAATATTAGATTTTATCTTATTTCTAGTTCTTATTATTAGTTTTAATCAGTCTGGATTTTTCCGGTAGAACTCTGTAACTAGGTCTGGGCACTTAAGACTTTTAGCTGGTTCCTATAAACTGCTTTTAAGGCTGTAATCTAACCATTTAATAAGATACTTAAATGTGTTCTTTCCCTTTCGTAAATTTATAACTTCCTTAACGTCGTATTCGTCCTTATCAGCGTTAATCTTAATCTTCTTTTTTAAAGGAACTCCCTTTAAGGTGGGTTTTAAAAGTGAGATGTGAAAAACCTTAATCTGCACCTTTATACTAATGGGTAGGTCTAATTTATAATTAAAGGTAGTAACCTTCTTCTTAATTTAGAACAGTCTGTACCTTTTAAAGTTAAGCTTCTTACTAAGTCGTTTTAAATATAGGTTTTATGAAAAAAGGTAAATATAATCCCCCTCCTGAAAAGTCGGTCCCTTAACTTATTTATTATCGTAATAAAGTCTTTTCTTAAGTATTAATTACTTAGTTTGGTGTTTATTAGTAAATTTCTTCATTTATTCACGTGTAAACTTAAGTTTAGCTTATAGGTGGTTATATAGTTCCTATATTTAATCTGCGTAAATTACAGCTTAGGGGGTGCTAGTAGGTGGGCCTTAACAGAGTTTAAACTCCTTACTGTAATTAGTAAAGAACAGTAACACACCTGTTAACTTAACTAGTATTATATTATAAGCTATTTATATTATTAGTAACAGTTTAAACTAATTATCTTATTTAAAGTTAACATATGCTTAAAGATACGTTATAAATATCTGGTTAACTTACTCTATTTAGCCGTCTGTTTATAGGTAAAATGCTATTAAAAGTTTACTTTTCACACCTATTCTTTATATTAGTCCTTATTAGAACTTTAACATAATTAGCTTATTTTAATCTATAACGATATTATCTAGTTAAAGGTGTTATAAAACCACCTCTTTCTTAAAGATATAAGTAAGTTACTCCACTATTATGTCCTTTAAGGTTAGTAAAAAGTAGGCCTATTTCGTTAATCTGTCGATCACTATAAGGATTTAGTTATAGGTGACTCCTGTGGTAGGGTCTTTAAACTTTAAAATCCTAATAACGAAGTTAAGTAAGATTAAACTTTATAGCACCTGTAATATAAGAAGTGGTTTAAAAAGCTTATAAGGCTTATAACGTTAATTCTGCTTTTAGTGGCAGATGTTATAGTTATTAACCACTTCCTTAACCAGCTTCTTTATTCCCGGGAAGGCGTACACTTACTGGACTTATATAAGAGTTTTAACTTAACTTATATATCCTTTAAGTTAAGATTTATAAACCTGCTAAACGTACTCCTTTTATTTATCTAGGTTATAAATATACAGTTTCTCTTAATATTAAAACCTTACTCTTAATTTAAACGTGCCGTTTATACCTTCTAATAGCTATTTTAACTAATAATTAGTTTCGTTATAGTTTAAATATATTAAGCACTCCTTCCCATAATCTTACACATACCTTAAAAAGTCTCCTAAGGGGCACTTATGTTCACAGGTGCCTTCTATTAACCTTCTTACTTAAAAGTCCTATTATTACTAATGGATATTATACTCTGTTTATAAGTTTATATAAACGTTAATAATTTATTCTAGTATCTAGTTATCTAATACTTATAACGTATACTTTAGTATACTGTTCCTGGCTTTGTTAAATATAATAACAGGGACTAGGACTAGGTTGGCATCTTTATAATCCTATCTCCGGCTAAGAGTATTAACTTACCTATTATCTTTTCCTTTAACGTGGTAGATCTGGAAGTAGAACAGGGCTATTAATTCTACCCACTGTGCTTACTGTGGGCTAAGTTCCTTCGTTAGGAAATATTAAAGGTTATTATAATCTGAAAAGACTTAAACCAGTTCTTTTATACCACTTAAGTATAATACCTACTTAACAAAGCATTAAATAATCGCTATCAGTTCCTTATTATAAATTAGATATTGTAAGGCTAGGCTATAAATTCCTTTTAATAAGAAGGTAACTGGGTGGCGTTTCCTATTATCCTAGACTTAGTTAAGTTCTCCACTAATTATAAATTTTAAAAAGTCTGTTTTAACTTAGAAAGGTTTTAAGAAATCAGGGAGGGCCAGGACTGGTGTTGTAATAAAAGTGTACTTAAGACCCTTAAACGCCTTTTACTATTTATCAGTCTATTTAAACGGTTTACCTTCTCTTATAAGTTTGTATAGTGGTTTTACAATCTTTGTAAAGTACTTAATAAAACAGTGATAAAAGTTTATAAAGTTAATAAAGGCTTATAATTCTTTCTAATTCTTTAATATAAGCTAATCCCTAATTACCTTTATCTTTTCCAGTTACATTTTAAGTCTTTTAAAGGTTACTTTAAACCTTAAATAATTTAGTTCCTAAACGTGGAAGTAGCTCTTCTCCAGGTTTATTATCAGCTTTACTTTCTTAAAAGCTGTTAAAACCTGTTATATGTGTTTTTAATATTCCTTTAAAGTTTCAAAATAGATTAAAACGTCGTTTAAATATATAAAGATAAACTTATCGAGGAAGGGGTAAAGAACACTGTTAATTAGGCCCTGGAAGGTTGTAAGGGCATTTGTTAATCCCATTAGCATAATATAATACTGGTAATACCTGTTACGGGTCTGAAAGGCCGTCTTATACTTATCCTCTTCCTTTACTCTAACGTAGTTAAATCTTATAAGGAAGTTAAGACTGGAGAACCAGTTTACTTTAATAATCTGCTTTTACATTTTTATAATAAGTAGTAATAAGTAGTGATTTTTAATTATATCCTCGTTTAACGTTTAGTAATTAATAACCATATATAACTTACCATCTCCCTTCTTTAGGACGAACAGTATTAGGTACCCTATTAGGGACTGGGACTTTATAATAAACCCATTCTTTAAGTTTTTATTAATATACTCCCATAAGGCCTTGGCCTGTTAGGGGTTTAAGTAGTAAAGCTGGAAGTTATAAAGTTTTACTCCTGGTTTTAACTTAATTTCGTGGTCTTATAATCTGTAGTCTGGTAATTACGGTATCTTTTTTTAAAATAGTGTGAACTTTCTATACTTTATAAGTACCTTAAATAAGTTGACTTTTTCACTTATTTGTGGATCAGCTTCCTACTTTTCTCCACCTTTTAAATCGTTATTTAGGCAGTATAGTAGACCTTTTAATCCTTTAACCGTCTTAGTAAACCTAACCTAAACTGTGTTTAATTTTAAGGGTTTAGCGTACTTTTAAGTGCTTTATATAACTCTAAAGCAGTTTAGTGCCTTCTTAACTTTCTTTAAATAGTGATTATAGCTGGGGGACTTGTTAAAGGTAAGGTGGCCACTCCTTTAGTTAATTATAAGGTTATACTTTTCCAGCTAGGGTAGACTTAGGATTATATCGTATCTTATAACTAATATAATATTAAAGTCTATTTATTATTTATCCCTGTCCACTTTAATTAGGAGTAATAAGTGGTAAGTGACTTTACTGTTATTATACTAATATAGGCCTCCTTCTCCATTTTAAATAGGAATAACCTTTTTATACTTTTTATTAGGGAGTTTCCTTTAATTAACTAATAAGGGGTGTATTAGGTTAGAAGCACTCCCGCTATTAATCACTACTCTTATTTTAAATAGCCTCCCTTTTCCATTTATTAAGTCGATATTAACAGAATAATACTTATACTCTTTTAATATCTAAATCATAATAATTATCTATCCTTAAGGTCTTATCCAGCCTAACCTTTAAATACCTCTCCTTCTTTTTAAGGTTCTTACTAACCAGTAAACTATTAGTTTCCAGCCCTTTTAAAGGGCCTGCAGCCTTTTCCCAATTCCTTTTAAAAAAACAGGCAGCTTTAGTAAACCTGGTAATTAACCCTTCTTAAGTTTTCACATCTTAACGTCCAGTCGACTTTAAACGGTACGATGTTCCTAAAGTCCTTAACAAGTTAATAATACACTTTATAGGCTTAGATTACAGTAATATCCCTTTACTTTTAAATCTGTTAGTAATCTTCCTACTTCTACCATTCTCTAACTTTTCTATTAAGATATAATAAGCACGTTATAACTAGGCAGTTATTAAATACCCCTCTTCACTAGTATGTGGTGGGAGCCTGGTTAACTATAATAACCTTCCACTTATTATTAGATTCTCTTATTAGGGAGTAGGAGACTTAGTAATAAGCCAGTTTTAACTTTATCCTTATAATAGCGTAATCCTGTCTTTATATATTTAGGAAGTGGTTATAAAGGGCCTTAAGTCCATAATACTGGTTAAAAGTACAGTTATTATATATATAGTTAATCCACAGTATATCCCTGTGGCTAGGGTGGTTGATATTAACTACGGGTGCTACAGTTATAAAGTATAAAATAGGGGAAGTGGTACCTTATTCTTTTTCTTCTTCCACTTACCTCTATATACGTTATTTCTCCCAAACCTCTTCCTAAAACTTAGGTAGTAATAACCCAGTTTATTCTTCCATAAAGTAATCTTCCTTAATAAGTTAATACTTAAACTGGTTAGTAAAATAAACCTTATTATAAAGTTATAACCTAATTTCCATTACTCTATCTTTAAACGTTACAGTAAGACCCTTAACTTATAAGTCCTCCACTTTATCTACTAACTTTTAATGTTTTTCCTTTAACTCTTAAACTCTCCACTAATATACTTACTTTATACCTTCTTAAGGGACCTTTAAGGTACTAATCTAAGGCACACCAGCCTTAATACAAGGTAGCCACCTAAGCTGTCCTTCTTCTAGGGAGGTAAGGGTGCTAATCCACTTAATATACTTAAAGTATTTAAAAGTCTTAAGGGGTATTATTAAGAAGAACTTCCATTTCTTTAATTCGATTCTCTTAACTTACTCTCTTTTACCTTTTAAGGCTTACTTTACCGTTTAGGTGGCCTGGAGGGCTAGTTCTTTAACTCCCTTTACTATCCTGGTGATTTTTAAGTTAAGGTCCTTCTTAGACTTCCTTAGTTCCTAGGTTTACAGGGTAAGGTTTTTAAGACCTGTTACAGCTAATTAAAACATCTTTTCCTAAAGTTAGTCTTTTATAACCTACACCTTTAGCAGTTTTAAGTTTCCACCTTAAAGTCAGTCTGTAATAACCTATACCTTTATGGCTAACTTTTTTAAGACACCCTTAAAAACTAAGTATACTATATCTTAAGGTTCTTCTTCTTTGTCCTCTTTTAGATTATACTTATCTATTTAGGTACAGTCTTCTTTATTACCTGCTATCTTAACGTAAACGTCTCTTAAGTTAAACTTAATGTGCTTTCCTCCTTTTAAGACAGGCTTCCAGTTAACCTGCTTTGGTAATAAGTATTATTATACTATATATCCTTTCTTATCACAGTTAAAGTATTAAATCTAGGATAGGTCTTTAAATTACTTTTATTACTATTATCGTTAAGGCTTATTACAGTTAGGCCGATTCTGCTAATTTATTATATTAATATCCATTAGCTTAGGGTGGTAACCTGTAACGGTTAACTAACTCCCTTTCTTAGGCTTACTTAGCTGGTAAAGGGTCTGTTCCTTCTAGAAGTTCTTTTAATAATAATAGTTATAATACCGATTATCAGCCTTAATGGCTATCTTAATTAATTTTTAAAGACGGTCCAGCTAATCCTCTTAGTAAAGGTCTTTAGTAACGTGTTTCTTTAAACCACTTTAGAACAGTATTACCAGGGCTTCTTAGCTAAACTTAATCTTTACTACTTCTAATTTAAAGCAGGTTAAGAATTTAAGGATTAAGGACGTCTACCTTAAAGCCATAAGGCGTTACTTAGCCCGTTTTAAAACGTCCAGTTCTCTAAACTCAGTCTGGAGTTAATTAATAAAAACGTTAAAGTTATTAAAGAGGGCCTACGTCTTAAGGGCCTCTTTACATGCTCTATTTACAGAGAGGTTATTAATTATCTTCACATAAGGTTTATACCAGTAAGTGGCTACTCCATCTAGTAAGGCTCTAGCAAACCTAACCTTTCCTTCTTCTTTAAAAAACTACTTATCGTAATAAGTGACATAGCTTTAAAACTGGGCTATCCAGGACTCCAGCTACGTAAAGTCTCCCTTAAAGCGTAAGGGTGGGGGGAGCTTTACTTATTTCTTCTATAATCCCCTAAGGTCGTTATTTTCTAACTTAACAGTATTAAGTTAAGCCTAAAGTTTTTTAATAAGGCCGATACGGCTCTTAATATCTTTAGGGAAAGCTTTGTTAAGTTCCTTAACCAGTCCCTACTAATTAAGGTTTAAGTCTTTAAGGCGTGTAACTAACTCGTCGATAGTAGGGAGCTAAGGTTAGGCTTACACCTCTTTAATCTCCTTACCTTTTCCAGAGGTTGATATATTAATAAGGAGGAGGAGGTGTTTAGGAATTTAATAAATAGCGTTTAGAACTAAGACGTTAGTATTATATTATAACCTACACCTAACACAGGCCTTAAGAGGACTAGCGTGGGTTAAGATAAAATGTATAGCAGGACGCTAACAGGTAAGGGGCGTTCTGAAAACGGCTTATTAAATTAGCACTCTTAAACGGGGGGTTTAATGTCACTATAGGTCGTTATCACTATAATATACAGAGGTGAGTCTGAACAGTAGGACATAAATGAATAATTAAATACTAGTGTAAGGAACCAAGAGTCCCTTACGGCCATTATAGTTACGATAATAACTATTTATATTAACTAACTAAGAGGTACTTTATACCTTACTTAACGGGTCTTTACTTAGTTATAAACTAAGCACCTTTCCACTAAACACTCCCTATTTAATAACCTTAAGGCTGCTTAGTAGGTGAGCACTCTCGTTAAGACTGAGCAGTCACTGACTGGTCGTAGGGGCTTCGGGTCTTTACACCCCTGGCCCAGTGCGCAGTACCGTGCGTACTGTCTTCCTGCACTGTTCCTTCGGCGGGGAATCCGTCGGGCCGCCCCGGCCCAAGCGACGGCCTGCAGGGTCGTCACACGTTCTCAATTGGATTAAGGTCTGGAGAGTAAGCTGGCCAGTTAAGGATCTTAACTCCATTTTCACTACCTATTCTTTTAACCACGCCTGTATTAGCTTATTAGTATAGGTTAAGGCGTTATCTTAGATAAAGATAGAGCTAGGGGAGTAAATTATTAGAAGGTATTCCTGTAAAACTCTAAGTATAACTTACCTAATAACGCCTTTACGCTTCGATTTAAGGTTCTATATTATTAGAATTAGTAACGTACAGATTTTAAAGCTGAAGGTGCCTTAAAACATCTAAGAGTAACGAGTAGGTTTAGCCTTTAGCTATATAAACTTTTTATTAAGGCGCTTACTTTATAATGTTATTAATAATGGTTAGCATAAAGGGTAGAAATACTAACTTTACAGTAAAAAACCCAGGCCTAACACTTACCTTAACTGCACGTAACAGAGGACTTATCTAATATTATAATTCGCCTTTATTAAGAGAGAGGCTTTCATATATGTAGCCTAGTAAAAATATCACTTAGTTTTAGCTTCTAAAGCACGCGTGTGTGTTAGATCCTATATCGGACTAGCTCTCTTATTAAAGTGTGTGTATAACAGGTTAAACCTATTTCTACACCTAGGTAGTTATTAGAAATAAATAGATCTTTATTAATTAAAGTAAATATCCTCTGTAAATTGTGTTTTTTAAGGTAGTGTAGACTGTTAGAGTGTAGGCGAGATTTTCCTGACTTTTAGATCTTGTATCGCGTAATGAGCCCCGAAACGCTTATTAGATTAACACCGGTTTTGTGCTTCAACGCAGGCCGTTAGAGGCCTAATTTAAAGCCTATTGTAATCTTAGCTCTCAAATGAGGCAAATACTTGGTATTAGGAGTATGTATCGTTATATTTGTGCTGTCCTATATAATTGAAGTTTGGGTGGTGTAGGTGGAAAACGCGGGACATGAAAAGTACGCGTCGGCATTACAGGGTTTAGGCGAGACTTTTGTCACCCTACTGTAATGGGGCTCCGACCCCGCCCCCCCCTATAGTCACGGCCGAGAGTCGTTAAGGCCACACCAGGGCACAGCCCGTCACAAGTGGATAGTGTATAGTTAAGGTGATGAAGCGACATAGAGTGTGAGGGCTCGTGTTTAACAGTTTTATACTGTCGGTTGGATAGATTTTATCGTTGCCGCGGCTCACGGCTGTGAGTTAATTCCAGCCGAACAGAGGTCATCGACGTTATAATGAACTGGTACGATGGCGCAATAGGGAAGAAACCACAAAGAGAACCACACCCACAGAACGTTGCTGTCGGCCTGAAAGGCCGACTCCCAGACTACTGGTCCTCCGATTGGAGGGACATAAATGCAACTGACGTAGAAAAACAGATACGTACCTAGTATGGAACAAAACCTAGTATGTAACGGTGCCTAGCATAGAACGGAGCCTAGCATGGAACAACAGAGGAAACGCGACTGTGGATTAGGTTATCTTCCTTCGATCGAAGGGCCAGAATGTCACTGGGCTTTCAATAGGAGGTCTTCGTGGTGAAAAATCGTCGGATTGATGATTGATGAAAGAAGCACGGTTTAAAGAACCGCGTAGCGCGGCCCCTTTTTGACAGTGGCACGCGCCAGAGAACGCATCGCTATGTACATAAACAGCTACAGTAATATTACACACAGAGCCTAAAAAGAACGACAGGGTCGGCCTGAGCAAACGCCCCGAGTCAATATATGCTGTATAATCTGATTATTATTACACTTGATAAAAGAAGTATCTATTATAATAAGTTTAGAAAAATATATAACTCAACCTAGGCGCAACGTGTTTAAAGACACTGGAAAAGGTTAAGAGCAACATTTCAAAATCCAAATATAATATATATTATTTATCAACGTGTTAAAATTACAAGTTTTTTCTTCTGTTATTTTACCCTAAAGTTGCCCTCACTAACCGCCGGTAACCCACACCCCCCACCTTGCTCAGGCTCTGCTCAGGCGCTACTCAGAACATGATCAGAGAAGTCACTAAATGTGTTTTAGACGAGTAGACGGTGCTCTGTAACTCAGAAAAGTTCTGGAAATTCAATATGACAATTTTTCGCAAGAGAACAGTTTTGGACTATCTGGGTCCCAAAACTGAGAGCCCTTCTTTTTCTCTTCCCTCCCCCCAGGGCCTCATAAAACCCAGTTTATGTCCCCTATTAAATTTCCATTTCCGTCTTCTTATTTTAGACAGTGAATAAATCTCGCCATCTCAACATCTGTGAATTTAACACCCCCTAAGCGTCGAGATAAAAAGGGTGTCAGATCGAATACGACTTGCAATTAAAATACTGGCCTACGGTATGTAAAGCTTCTTTAAATGCCAATATCTAATTAAAAATAAAGAGCCGCGAACTAACCAATATCGAGTTCAACTCGATCTAGAAAGTCCTGGTCTCTATACCCTATATACTCACATCTACAAACCGCTCTCCACTGGAGGATTGCAAGGACCCAGCCGCCGAAACTGCCACCAAATCGACACGTGCCCGGTAGAGTTGTGTGAGAGGTGCGGGGCCAGCCCGCACCCCAACCGCAGCTTGCCAAGCCTACCTCCTCATCTGCCAGGAAGGAACATTTGCTATTGGTCACCCCACCTTTGGTAGGCAATCACGCATCCTTTTCACCACTCTTTCACAACCGCCCCACTTTCTCATCCGAAGAAATCCCCTCCTCACCTCCACTCAATGTCCGCCTACAGCTCCCCAAAGTCGCAACGCTACTGCTCGCTATGCCGCGATACCATCACTGTCCTCTTCGCCAAGCTCAATGTCCACATGCCTGATGGCTTCGCACAACAAAACATCACGCCAGAGGTAGAACCTCGGCCCGATGGACTCTACGAAGGCTTCGTGAACAGAGCAAAACAATGCGACCTGTGTCGCTTGCTTCTGAAGACGCTCCAACGCAATGGTCACTTCAAGGCCTTTAAGCGTGGGATTCAGAAGCAGCCGGGGCCCGGGGCTGACTTGGGGGCAGTCATGTATGATGAGAACGGCGTGTCGGACCATGATAGGAATGTGGATCGGCTTTTCGTTAGGATCGGGATAGGTCTAAGGAAGGAGGCTGGGCGATACTCTGAGTTGGTTGTGAACTTTGGTGTTTCTGCTAGGAGCCGATATCGCCAGAAGGCGAGGATCGATGTCCCGGAGCGGGTGTTGATGTCTGTTTCTTATGGTGAGTTATCATAAAGTCTTGCCCACTCTGGAGCTGATGGCCTGTAGCATCGCCCTCTGTTCCGATACGTCCGGATTGCCGACTTGGGAGTGCACAGAGGCTTGAGAGCTTGCGCGACTGGCTTGACATTGCGCCTGGTCCGGCATCACAACCACCCATTGATCGGCTCCCTGGACGGATCATTGAGGTATCAGGGCTTGTCGACATGAGGGTGCGGCTGATCACCGTCCCATCCTGGTTCCCGGAAAACCCCGGCGACAGGCTCGAATATGTCGCATTGAGTCATCGTTGGGGGAAGATTGAACAGTGCATTACTACAAATCAGAATGTGACGGAGCGGATGGTGTGGTTTCCTGCAAGCAAATTGCCACAGACCTTTGTCGACGCCTGTTTTGTCACGGCATGTCTCGGTTTCAGATACCTCTGGATCGATGCTCTCT
>Ga0247781_1000390_pt1 | contig 13505 bp, 10 predicted proteins | sample UWRJL184509B5_FD_179922 | JGI IMG/M metagenome (GOLD analysis project Ga0247781, IMG submission 179922) | Plant litter microbial communities from Arlington Agricultural Research Station in Wisconsin, United States - UWRJ-L184-509B-5 | ecosystem: Environmental > Terrestrial > Plant litter >...
ACTCGTCGATACTTGCGAGCTGGCATTGACCTAGGTTGAGGACTTTCAGAGTCGGGACAGGGGCCTTGAGTTCGAATTTCGAAACCGGATTCGAGTTCAGCTTCAAGCTACGAATCCTCTCAAATGTACCAGAGAACTGAGACACTTGGTTGTGATCCGCTGCGAAAATCTCCAACTTTGGGAGCTGGGAGAGCACGTCTATTCCGGTGATGTTGTTGTACTTAATGTCCAGCTCGCGAAGGCTGCCCAGTTCCCTGAAAGACTGCGGCAGAGGGCCAGCGAGACGATTGTTGGTGATGATGAACTTCTCCAGGTTCCGCAGGCTCCCAATACAATCTGGGAAGCTGGAGATCAGATTGAAGCTTAGGTCAAGATCGACGAGACTTTCAAGGTCACACAGAAACGCAGGGAACACTTCGAGGAGATTGGACGAAATGTTGAGTGTCCTCAGCGATCGGTATGCTCCTAGGTATGGCGGTAGCCGGGTGAGCCTGTTGTTTGCGAAGTTGAGCTTCAAGAGGGTCGTAATGCCGCCGAGATCAGTATTATCTAGATGCTCCAGGCGGTTGTTCGATGCATCCAGATAAGTGAGTTTGGTTGCTCTGCTTAAGCTCGCTGGGAGTTTGCGGGCTTCGTTATTATTGTACTTGATGTCGCGCAAGCTTGTACAGGATTGGATGAAATCCCCTGGCAAGTCCAAGGACAGGTTCCTCGACAAGTTAAGTGAGACGATGTCACCAGCCTTTGAGTACAGCGGAACAGGAATCGTGATCAGGTTGCGACCAGACAGGTCGACATGGCTGAACTTCCCTGGGCGTCCGAATCCAATATCGTTCGCGACTGCATGGAAGTCGCTCTCCCTTGCCGAAAGGAAAAGAAACCGGCATAAGTAGCTGTTGTCCTCGCGGCCGATGTCTTCGATCCTATCCCGATCCTCGTATCCGACCTGCTGCAGCAACCGCTTCTGCATAAGCAGCGGGCGTTCCATGGCGCCCAGAACACGAACCAGATCGTGCTTCTTCAGGACGATGTGGTAGTTGTCCATGGCATCCTGCACATACGACTTTTTCACAATCTGCGAGACCACATCTGATACTGTCGAATTCAACCCCATTTGGAGTGTTGCGAAAGTACCGTCTGATCGGAACACGCGTATGCAGTAGTTGTTCATCTTTTCTTCCGGTCTGGGCGGACTCCCCATGTCATCGGACTCAGGTACGTGTATAGAGGATCCGTCGTCACCTCGCCGGACTGCCCAGCTGTCTGGAGCGTTCCATGCTCCGTTGATCCCAGCCGGGCCACTAGGGGGTTTGGGGGGAAGCTTTTCCGGTTCGACCTTCCTGAGAAAATCGGCGTCCATGGGTGTCAGGGGCAGGGGTCTGCTCAGGATCCCCTCCATATCGCTAAGATTGGTATCAAGGTGGTACACCGTACCTCCATCTTGCTTGTCCGTCGGGCCAATGTGCTCATCGATGTCATCGTGCTGGCGGTTGGAGCGGCCCTTTTTGGAAAAAGGAAATCTGTTATTGAAGGTTGTCTGCCGCCCATTCCCGGGCCGCAGGCCATAAGCATCCCTATTGTCCCGTTGCTCGGTCCGTTGTTCGGTGCGTTGCTCGGTACGGTGCTCGATCCCGTTATTCCAGTCTCCTGGGGGCGCAAGCCCATCAGGGCGAGGAAACTCCTGCCTCGAAGGGCGAGATTGAAGCGAGTGAGAAGAAGGTGTGAGCTTCTTGAGGGATTCGCTGTCATCCTTGTCCCTGTGCGCTTTTCCGCGAAGGCGGCCGAGAATGCCGCCTTTCTTCTGAGGCCCGGGTGATGCCTGTCCGTCAGGCGTGTTGAATTTGCTGCTCAAATAGCTACCACTCCCGCTAGGAGTGGGGCTCTGAGCTCGGGACCTTGAGCTGTGCATGGCGGTTGAGTTGTTACGGTCCCTTGAGTAGCTCGCTGTCGAGTCCTCCCTGCTGATGGATGGCCGCAGCGCCCTCGGATCGTCGTTGCTCTTGTTGTGTCGATGGTGATGGCCAGGCAGGTGGACGATCGAGTGGCCCGATCGCCCGCTTGATGATGTTTTTGGTGGGTTCTGTACCGAGCCTTCGGTTACATAGCGGTCGCGATCGGGCCCGCTCAGGATGTCTCGGACTGGCGCTTCTCCAAACCGTGCAATGTCCTAATTTCTTTGTGTCAGCGAGACTGCGCCTGCATAAAGACGGTAGAAGGGGGTGAAAGGCGCGGCAGCGTGTTTCGCGGCAGCTCCACTTTACAAATGCAAACATATCAACGCGGCGCATCGGACGTACATCGGCTTCCTGATACAAAAACGGCACAACTTCAGGGGCCGGCACTGGTGTCCGCGGTCGGGAGGATGGAGAGGCATCGCGGCCATGATCGGTTGCGTTGGAGTAGTTGCGATCCCTATGCGGCCGGGCGTTGCTGTGCGAGTGCGATCGATGCTCCTTCCCTCCACTTGGGTGGTTGAGGCTCGTCTCGGACGAGTCTCGGCCCGGAAACTCCTCTCCAAAAAAACCCTGAAGCTTCCTCAGACCGCCCCTCGCCCCGCTCGTTCTTGACCCCTGGCTGCTCGCCGTCGTGGTGATGCTCGCAATTGAGGGTCGTCGTTCGTCGGTAGAATATGCGCCGTCGGGCGATTCGCCGCTCCCGGCCGTCGTCTGGGACGGCCGCGCGGTGAGGCCGCGGAGTACGGGAGACATTTGTTGGGACGTGACGGAAAGATTGTCGGTCGAGTCATTGTAAAAGGTACTGGAGCCGGCGGCGCTCCCGCCGGCCAACATCCAGGGCGCAATCTGGTTGCTGAGGGAGCTTGAAGCGGGATTGTTCTGATGGTTTTGAGACGGTCGTCCGCCCGAGGGATCCAGAATGGCAAGGTCACGGCGATAGTTCGTTAGATCGCTCATGCGGTGCTCGCGCTGGGAGGTCGTGGACGCGGTGGAGGATGGGGACAGGGCGAGGCGCGATCCGGACGCCGACGTGGGCGAGATCTGGGACTCGGAATCCTTGAAAGACCTGGAAAAGCGCAGGCGCAAGCACCCGTCAGTTCGTGTTTGGGGATGGGGCAAGTCTCGGATAGCCGCGACGGCACGGTGCATCGTGGAATACAGCGTGGCAGGACGGGACACCTCACCTCATTATCAGACTGCCGTTCTCGTCAGTCTTGAGCCGTGAAGGTGCGGCTCTCCGCGACCCATGAGATGCGCTGCGCGAGGCATTGGCGGTCGCGGCGGACGCGCTACTTGCGGGAGTCGAGGGTAGCGGCTTCACGGTGACGCTGGAGCGCGCGCTGTCGGTGCTGGAGCTCGTCATGGAGCTAAAGCGGGAGCCATCATTCCTGCCCATTGTCACCTGTGGGAGCTGAGCCGATCAGAGGAGCCGACTACTAGCTAACGAGCCACATCCATTCCACATCAGGCGAGACAAGTTGTGTTCAGGTCATTTCAATGACTCGGGGCGGATCGCTGGGTTGGGTCGCTCGCTGCGTGTGGTGCGTGTGTGAGGGCTGCTGAATTCCGACCGTCTGGCTGTGTCTGGCGTGCGCGGTGCCCAACACGAATCGCTTGGGTCGGCGGTGATGGCGATGGCGGTAATGATGACAGGGACAAGTCGATGATGGGTTTAGACGAAAAGTGTGTGGGTTGAGAAACAACCAGCATCAAGGCGGCGGCGTGCTGGCTGGGCGGGCAATGGGCGGGACCGGTACTGCGGAGGAGAGCGATCCACCTCAAGTTTTGGCGCACGGCTCCCAATTCGATCTCCTGCGCAAGACCCTCCTCAGTCCTTGACAGGCTGTCTCTCCAGGATAAGTATTTCGTATATGTACATTCGGGCGCACTATGGAGCTACAATCCCCCGTATCTGCTATTCGCTGATTCGCTTGCAGCCTACACCGTCATTATTCAAGATCGGTAGCGACGGTGAAAGTAAAGTGTGGCGGCGTGGAAGTGCCCGGCCCAGTGAACAGAGTTCAATGTCGCACGTCAATCCATGGATATCAGGAACTTAAGGTATGGGTATTCTACCTTATTTCATCCTACATGTTCCATTTGGCTGCTCTCCCTCTTTCTTAGGGAACCGCAGGTCTTGCAACTGTCCACACACACACACACAGGGCAACAAAAAGTTACTCAGGCACAGTTTCAAGACCGAATCTTCGCCAAAACCCGTAGCTGGAGCGACATCTTGCCTGGGCCGTGCTCGCACATGGAGGGTCAGGTGTGGCAGCCCGTGGTGTGGTTCCGCTCCCGGTGGAGACCACCCTGAAAGGAGCCAGGATGATCGTCCGCGAGTTCAAGCATCGTGGGTGTCAAGGGTCGCCGGGGTTCCAAACTGCGGGGTGGATCTCACACCACTGCGGATGCAGGCTGCGGTGGGTGTTTACATTTCACGAAAAGAGGCTATTACCTCCTCGTACGTACATATCTCCCATCGGCCGGGACAAAAAGCGCCACTTGTAGCTCGATGATGGCATCCGGAGAGAACATGACCGAGGTGCCCAAGCAGCAAAGTCACAAACGCGACCAAGGACGGTACCTACTACATTTCGCACAGTAGCAATCGCTACGCAGTACGCAAGCTGGAGACAAAGCGCATGCAGGTCGGAGTGTTTTGGGAGCTTGAAGCAGAGCATGCACCAGGTCCCTCTCTGTGTCTTCTAGTGGTGGTCTAATGAGCTGCAGCTTGCAGTCAGTCCATACAGCCTCAGGTGAGGGGCAACACACGTACGAAGTACCTTGCTCTACTCCGTCGGTCAACCTGGAACCTGGACGATCTGACACCAGAGTGCCAGAATGTGAGCCGTGCATTGTATTTAACTTAGCGAATTGCCGACAGGGCGGTGATGGGGCTTGTGGAAGAGCCGTTCTGTCCAAGCCTCTGACCCATCAGAACCAGCGGTGTAATCCACAGGCGATTAATGGCCAATCCAATACGAAAGATGCATCATTAGAACTGCGGGGCCCGTCATGGCAGGCCATGGTTTCGATATCACAGGCTGTGTCGCAACTTCAAGATTACTTCTCTATTCTTTCATGGCCTGTTTCAACATAAGCCTGAGTTGATCCTGTTCAAACGAAGGCAAGGCCATGCTGTTGAGGTAGAACAGTGATGAGATTTCTCTAATGCCTTCGAGTTTTCACACCGCCCCTCACCTTCTTTTCCTGGAACCTTCAGTGCTTTTGTAAGTTGGGGCGGTACATCCAGCTCTCCCTTTTGAAGACTACCGGTAGGTAGACACCTCCCGGATATCTACCTTGGGCAAGCGGCCGAACAGTCCCCCCGTGGGATTGATCAATCACATTCTCCCCCATAAGAATCTCATCATAAGCAACCTAACTGCCGCCTCAAAAGCGGCCCGCCCATGTCCCCACCAACAGCACTAGGTCGTTGATTTCGTTGGGGGCCAACCAGCTCCGCTTGAACTATGTTGTTCAATGGATGCCTAGGCGTCAAGGATGCGGACTAAAAATCATCAGAGTGCTGCCGGTCCCGAACCGAGTTAGAAGCGAGGCAGCAACACGTGTTGATGTTTGATCACCACACTGCCCGGGCATCACCGAGTCCACGAGCGGTCTGGCGCGAACTGTGAAAGCTTCCAGAAAGCGATGCAAGGGTTAGGGTTGGGTTAAGCTTAGGTTGTGGCATCGTCTCCTCTACTGGCTGTGGAGTATTTTGCAAACGTGGTCGACCTGTATGCAGCTATCACCGTTTGCCGCGGCGAGGCAGTTTTACCTTGGGATGAACTGGTGCCACGGCAGACAGTTCTGCGGTATTTGTCACCAGGGATCGTCAGCCTTATCCCATGGACCCTTGGTGCCCAGAACCGGATGTGTCAGTAGGGTGAATTCAAATATTCTCCGGATTCCCACATGTGTGATGCGATATAGAGGTCTCACCTGAAACATACAATTCGTCGGGTATTGGATAACGATCTGCCATCCGAATGAGCCCCATGCTGCTATATGTGCTATTCGCCAGAGAACCTCGTTACCATAACTCTCGGACTACCCCTGGCTATGTACCTTGCAAACTGACTCTAAATCCGAGAGACAGGTCAAGCTCAGCTCAAATTGTGTTGCAAAAGCCCAGGGAGGAAGAAAAAAGCGCACCGCTCCTGGCAGAGCAATGATATGACGAGAAGTCAAGGAGCGTCAAAATCCCGATAGGAAGATAGCCCAGATCCCGACTCATCATCCTCGCTCAACACAACATCAGCCACCTCCTCGTTCAAAATCTCGCCTATCCATCTGCTATCCGCCATGATCGATCTCGCCTCATCCTCATTGACATCCATATCCTCCATGATAAGTCGCACCGCAAGTTCTGGGATGAGAACAGACTGCACATAAGCCGTGTGACCTCTTGCCGAGACTAGCCTGTCCTTCACAGCCCTCTTCCGTAACAGCGAGGAAAACTCGCTGACAAGGTTCTCCGACATCGTCCTGAGACCCCGGATGCCATAGTAACCAGGTGTAAGACTTTCGTCGGATTTGAGAAGAGTCTTGTTCTGGCCGGTTTTCACTTTCTGGCTGAACATCTCGCTGAAGTGGGACTTGCCGCCCTCTAAAATGGCCTTTAAGAAGTCGTGTTGCCGATTGATCCTTGCCTCCAGCCTGCCCCATTTGATATCAGGATAGCCATTTGCCACCCACGCGTTCCTTGCCGAGGTCCTCTTATGTAGGAGACAGAACTGCTGCTCTTGCTGGAGCGTCATGCGAGGGTGGGTGGCTTTGAATTCGTCGAGCAGCTCTTTTTCCACCGTCTCGTAGCACATTGGGCAAACGGGCATACTTGAGCTCGGAGTTGTTGCCTCCGTCAGTGGCGACGTAGAGCGCCTTGTGAAAGTCGGTCGCGAAATTCCATCGACGTCTAGAAGTGTGCTATCTCCTGCATCAAAGTCGAATGACGGCGAGAATATCTCCGGGATCTTCAAGACGGGTTCTGGGCTCGCTTCAGGCTCTGGCCTCGCTCTTTCAACGGGAATCTCCTTCCCGGCTCTAGGTCTCTTAAACTTCCTCACAGGGGAAGTATCCAGCGTCGATGCGTTGCCCCCAGTGGGAACTTTCAGCTGACGGGTAGGAGATTCGCATTCCTGCTGTGACGAAAATTTTGTGGGCACCATGAACCTCTTTCCCGAACCGGGTGAATCTGGCGCCTGAAGCCTCCGCGTGGAAAACCTTTTCTCAAAAGTGGACAATTTTCTTTTCGTAGTTTGGGTGACAATACTGTCCACATCATGGCGAAAGTGTGCTCCCAACTCATCGTCTTCTGCCTTGACAGCTTTGCCAGAGGTTTCCTTTTTGACTGTATTCTCTGAGATTTGGGCCACACCATCCGCCCTTCGCCTGGAATTCCTGGTACTTGGTCCTGCAGGAGATTTGGTTTTGGTTGTTTGTTGACGGTCTGCGTTTGGCCTGGGGCTACCCGTTGCTGTGGACTTTTTGAACCGAATCGGCTGGATATCCCCTCTTGCTGGAACCCCATCGCTGTCTGAATCGTCCAATGGCGGGGCGTCAACTGCAGGTTCTTTGTTCATGTTTGTATTCTCAGGGCTGCCGCCCCTGTCCTGACAAAGCGGAAGTTGCTTCAGCAGGCTGCCGCCCCAGATTCGGTCTTTGTTCGACAGTCCCACTCTTCTCCTCTTCTGATGACACGATGCATCCATATGTAGACACGGTAAATATCTTTCTTTAACGGCTGCAGATGCCTATGTCACATCTTCCGTATGTCTCGCCATCAACTTCGCGTCCCAATTGCTGGTGAAATGGATGGTGCGCCGGTGGTTGGGTTGGGTGTCAAAAACCGAGAAGTCGCGCTGAATATTCTAGTGCCTCGACGATTAATTCAGAACTCGAAGGGGAAGTAAGATCGGAAAGAAAATGCCGGTATATACGAGAGACAAATCAAGGTTGACTTGTAGACGGACGCGGTCTTACAATTGCATTGAAGTTCGCGGTAGACGCGTTGGTGGGGTTCACACGGTAAGTGTCACGGGCTGATGACAGGCCCCTGGCTTGGTCGCCTCAGCTAGGCGAGCTCAGCTTGCATGGGGCGGGCGGCCCAAGATCATCATCCATACCACCAAACGCTCCCTGAGTTCTTGCTGTGCAAAGCAACTGACGAAGGAGGACAACGTGATATCTCGAGCCAATGCAATGGCTTCAAACAGAAAATACGCTGCGCTTCCAGATCTGGTGAGATTGGATTCGCTGTCCGTTTGCAGACGCTCCGCTCCTAACCCGTCCTAGGACTCCGCGCCCGACATCTACGAAACCCCAGAATTGACCGATGACAATTCCACTGTCCCGGTGAGTCCAACTGCGTCAGTAGCTGGATTCGAGCTGACAATATTTGAAGCCCACAACAGTCCGCTCGCCTTCCGAAAATGGGTCCGACGAGGACGAGGACGATACTGGCATCTCGCGCTCACGCATTCGGATAGATCACGCTCGAGCACGGTTCATGCCAGCCGCTGTGGATGCGAGTGATGTGGACTTCTCAGACCGGCTAGATGGGAAGCGGAAATCATACAAGGCATCAAGTCGACGACACCGTATATTGGAGAATGGGACCGAGGAGCTCGGCGATTTGAGCGACGATGATGACGCAGGAAACCTAGCACGGCGGATCGCGCGTCTCAAGCGGGAGATCGAAGAAGCCAAAGAGGAATACGGGAAGCAGAAAGCAACGTCACCAAAAACCGATGCTGAGAACGCTGCTCAAGAAGACGAGATAGAGTCTTTGAGCAAGACGCTGGACGAGATATCAAGGCTTGATGAATCGTCCACCCCGAGGTCCATTCCCTTGCCCACCAGCGCCTTGGGGAAAGAGGGACACAAATCCGAGGCAAACGAGGACTTTGCGAGCTACTCCGTGACTTACGCACCGACGTACGAGCAGACACACGCTCTGGCGAAAGCGGCGGACTTCGATCATCGGCTTATTGTTCTGGAAAGATCGTTGGGTGTCGGGTCAGCGGCAATGCCCGAGCTGGATTCGAATGGCTTGCCTCGTGCCATCATCCCTCTGCTAGAAACACTCCACATGCAGGTGTCTACTTTGTCTGAAGCCTCAACTGCATCTCTTGACAGCATTAGTCGGAGAGTGCGAATACTGTCGCAAGAAGCGGAAAATCTAGAGAAGAATCGCCGTAGCGCCAAAGCCGCTCACGAGGCGCTTGTTCAAGCTGGTGCCGCACCAGAGGAAGCATCATCGGAGGATTCGGAGCAAACAGCAAAAATCAACGCTCTTTACGGGACGATACCAACGATTGAGAGCTTGACGCCGCTGCTACCGCCTCTGCTGGACCGCTTGCGGTCCTTGCGGATGATCCACGCCGATGCTGCAACAGCTTCTGAGACTCTGGCTCGTTTGGAGCAGAAACAGTCTGAGATGGCCAGCGATGTTCGGCAATGGAGAGAGGGGCTGGAGAAAGTGGAGTCAGCTATGAGGGAAGGGGATGCAGCCATGGAAAAGAATATGGATGTAATGTCAGGATGGGTGAAGGACATCGAGGGGAAGATGGCGAAGTTGTCTTGAAGCTGTCCTCTTCATAGCGATACCCAATTGAGTTAGTAACCTCTCTATTTCCTCACCCTTGAACATTTGTTGGATGCCGGATGGACAGCAGGTAAAAGGCACGAACATCTTCCGGTCTGGATGCCTCTGGCGCGAACCTCCAGAGCAGGTGAGGGGGACAGTGTGTCCTGTATAACACCCCCTTTCCTCTACCATTCAGACCTCGCCTTGAGCTACTGTTTGGCATTAAGAAGGACGAAATTATTACCTCACGATGGGGCTTTGACCCTCGCCTCGCCATAGCGGTATGCGAACTCCCAGTTTTCATCAATGCCACTCTTGAGCCGATTGGCCTTTTTTGGGAACCTTGTATTGTTGACCACGCTCACAGCGCAAGCAGTCGTCTATCAGGGTCCTCAAGCCCCACTTCCGCTGTCCTTGCTCAATTACTCGCCTATAAAACCTTTTCGGTCCACGCAGCAAACTCTTCCTCCGATTCAATTCACCATCGAAGAAGATTCCAATAGGCTGCAAGCAGCCAAGGCTGGCACTCTGCTATGTTTCTGAGGCTGCTCGATCTGTAGACGAGTGTCTATCCGATTCGCAACACCTGAATAATAGCCTCCACGTGATGGCCGCTAATCCGCAGGTTTCAATATTTGAACTGAGCTTTTTTTTCGTTCGGGCTATCCACTCACAACGAAACCGTCAACCACACAACAATCACACAGTAAGCTGCCTCTCCATTTCTGCCCCGCGCCGCTCCGTGTATATGAGGAAACAAAACGCATTATCTTGACTCTCAGCATGATGTTCATATAATCACCAAGATCTCTGATATAACACACTTCGTCTCCCCCGCATTGCCTCGATATTCATATTTGCGCAATCGCTAACACTCAAAAAGTTTAGGTAATATCTAGTGTAGCAACTGGCTAGCCACGATGACGCCGAAACCGCCGAAGGGGCATTTTAATATCCTCTACTTCGCTAGCGCCGGCTCATTTACGTCCAAGAATGTAGAGTCCCTGCCGGCCCCGCTACCCCTCAGCAAGTTATTCGCGACACTTGAGGAGCGGTACAAGGGTATCAAGGAGAGCGTGCTGGACAACAGCCTCGTGACCATCAACTTGGCGTACGTGGACATACCGGAAGCCGGGGAAGCCGATGCGAGTGAGGATGAGCCTGTTGTCATTCAGGAAGGCGATGAGGTAGCCATCATTCCGCCGGTTAGCTCGGGATGAGCAATAAACCTACAACTCCGCTTGTTTTTGCGAGGGGTAGTAGAGTTGCCGTTGAATTTTAGAAAGAAGTGATATTGTTAGGCGCTCAATAAAGGATCTTGCTCTTGCGGATTGCTACTTGAGTTTCTCCCCCACTGCCAGGTTCTCCATCGTGAAAGTCGCGCCCTATCAGGGAACCCCCTCCACAACTTCCACCATCCTGGATCTTGCTTTGCGTGATATCTGCGGAGCCATCGAACGGCGATAACCACCACCCAAACCAACAGCATCGCCACCAGCGTTGATAAAACCGCCACGACCGTGGTCAGGCTCGTAATGGTCGAGACATGGCACCCAAGAGGACGGGTACGGATCTCCCATCTCTCATCTTTATCTGGGCAGATATGTTCATCCCACGCAGGCGCAAGCAATTGGAGTGAGTGCGCGTTCGGGACGCACGCTTGTGTCTATTGCCGCAATCCGGACGTCAGCTATTTGCGTCGTCGGGATGTTATCATAGTGGCATCTCACAAATGGACACCAGGAACAGCCGGCTTCGTGGAGACACCGCCCGCAGTCATTCTTTGCCCAGCAGCGGAAAAATGGGTCTTCGGGGCTGTCCGTTTCCTTCATGTTCGCTCGCATGCACTTGGTTGGTATTGTCAATTGATATCAGGTTTCTAGATATAGATGGGTGTGAGAGTCGAAGGAGGTGTTTGGGTGTTTGAGAGCCTCTCTGGGCGTCTGCATGTCAATGAGGGGTGGCAGCGCGGGGCTGAGCATGCGACATGGCTCATTCCCCATGAGGCTCAGGTCAACAAACAGCAAGAAACCCCCCTGGGGCCGTTGTTGGAAGCCAATGGTTTCAATCTCCGTCAATAGGTAAATCACCAGATTCGAAGATGGAGGAGTAAATCTTTCACCACCCACACCATTGGTGTCTCCTGGTTGTTTGGAAACTTGATCTGATGTCTATCTATCATTCAGGGTGTAAATCGCCCGCCCAAATCGAAATGCTGCAAACTCTTTTTCTGTAACCGACCAGCCAGCTTTCCAATGATGTCCTATGTAAATACCCGCCAAGGAGGCCAAGTTGGGTTGTTGCTCTGATGTATGTTGAGAGTAAGCTACCCTAATGGTCAACGAATAGCAGTCCCCTTACACCTTGACAATTGTCCTCGCCCTTTTCCTCTCCTCCTCACTCAGCACCCACAGCATACCGCCATCCTCTTCCCCTTCTTCTCCGGCCACCATTTCATCCCACTCCTCGTCGTCCATATTTGCTACCATGAGGATCTGTGTCGTTTTGCCAAACACCTCGCGCACGGCATAGTTCCCGCGGCTCACGGCACCCACAATGGCTCCAAAGTCCCTCTCCATACGGATCGCTCCGTATGGACTACACCTCCCTCCAACATACCCCCAGACACGCTTCTCAAGCACGCGCGCAAGATAGCGTGTCGTAAGGTCGAGAACCGTGGTGAAAGTGCGTCCCGTCATGAGTCGCGCAATGGGCTTCATCAGTGCCTCCCACCTGTTTTCGAAGATACGAGCCACCTGCTCGACAACGTCGTCCTCAGTCTCGTCGTTTTGCGCGGCGACCTCTGCCAGCTCCTCTTCCGTCAAGCCATAGTCAGCATCGCGGAACGTGTCGGTCAGCACAGGTCGGAGGCGCGGCTTGATGACCTGGCCGAAGAGCACCTGTAGTCCTTCATTGAGGAGCTCGGTTGTTTTGGAAGTGAAGGAAGTGTTGAGGCCCGTGAGCCGGGCAGCGACGTCACGAAGGTCATTCTTGAAAGGGAATGACTCCTTCAGTGGCGATGATGCCGGGATTGACGATATTCCGTTCGTGCCCTGGCCGTCCGCATCATGATCTGATGATCCCAAGACTCCTGTGATGATGCGGGAAAGGTACTCGTTGGAAATGTCGAGGCTGTTGATCAAGACAATGAAAGCCACGATTCTGTCTTCAGGAGGGAAGTTGCCCTGGCCAACGGGTCTGGGATACGACTCGTCTCGCATCTTCCGCTGGATCATGCCGACAAAGTCGGAGCCCAGAAGACTAGATATGGTGGGGAGGACTGTGTCGATCACACCCCGTTGAGCCGTGGATATGGAGCGGAGGATGACGGCGTTGACGATGTACATGACAACATCGACCGCCGAAATAATGTAGGGCGGGTTGCTATCTATCGTCCTGCTCATGTTGAGGGTCAAGCCACTTGGTGACTCGTCCATCTGAAAGGCCTTCTCGACCGACCTCCGGAAGAAGAACGTAGAAAGCTGCTTGTAGGGCTCCATAAGCCTCCCTGACACCTTCCTGCTGAGGTTGGACTTGACAAGTAGGTCTGGCACAATAAGAGGCGCATCGTCAGGGGCTTCCGGTTCCTGTAATCGTTAGCCGTCACTGCCCGCCTATCCGCCCGGTTTTGTAGCGTTACTCACCTTGCACTTTCGAGCCAGGAATCGCGCATACACAGACCATTTCTCCAGCATGACGGCGATCTCGCGAAGCAAAGCATCCACCTCCTTCATATCAACACCCTCGTCCTCGCTATTCCGAGCATCGTTGGTCTGGGCGCCGAGGGCCGGTGAATTTACGCGCGGCGTCCCCCCAAAGCCACGCTGCTGCCCCAGGAAACTCTGGACTAGAAACGAGAAGGGATAGCTCTTGACGTCGGTCAACCGCCGGTCGACCGCACGCTCGTCGCTCCACGAGTCGAGGATAATGCCGCCCTGCACGTCCGCCTCCATCTG
>Ga0247781_1000391_pt1 | contig 13503 bp, 11 predicted proteins | sample UWRJL184509B5_FD_179922 | JGI IMG/M metagenome (GOLD analysis project Ga0247781, IMG submission 179922) | Plant litter microbial communities from Arlington Agricultural Research Station in Wisconsin, United States - UWRJ-L184-509B-5 | ecosystem: Environmental > Terrestrial > Plant litter >...
CCAGCCCCTTCAAAACAATCAAAGAGCAAGGCCAAAATCAAGGGCTAGAAATGGGAACAGCACTTACAGCCCAAAACAGGAGTAACAACCCTCGAACCCTACCGCCACCTGCACGACACCCCCAACGGCGCCCCCCACTCAACCGTCAAAACCACTCCACCGACAATCGTCTTCACGGCCCTCCCCTCCTCCCTTTTCCTTCGAAAAGAAGTCTTCTCCTCCATCATCGCGCTCTGCGATATCCTTGCTAGATTCACCCCGATCCTCCTCTCCAACATCCCATTCTCGCCTGTCCAGACATGGCAGCTGCACATAATCTGTGCCTGGACGACGGTGGGAAGTTTGGTGTTTATGGGGTTGGTGCTCGCGTATGCATCCTTTGCGGTTAGATATCCCGATATGCCTATTTCTCCGGCTAGTTTGGCGGGGAGGATGTATTATCTTTGTGATTCGGTTGAGGCTGTGAGGGCGTTTTCGGGAATGGGGGCTTGGAGGACGTGGAAGGGTGAGGGGAGGGTGGAAGAAAAGAGCAGGTATGGGTTTGGGGAGATGGTTGGGGATTCTGGTAGGAGGAGGGTGGGTGTGTTTGTTGTGGGTGATCAGAATCCGGGGTATAGGGTGTTGAGAGGCTAATAGCTGTGGAAGGCCCACTTCTATTCGAGAATGTCTATTCACACCGTATCCCCAATGCCAAAAATGCATATTTGTTGTTCCAGCAGACATTCTTGCATCTGAAACAACGATTTCCCCACCCTAAAGTCGACAATACCAATTTCCCTTTCCTTCTTTGGAACTGAGCAGTGCCGCCTTGGCCTGAGCTAGACTGAGCTAGATTGAGCGAGGGAGTTACAGTTCCGGGCTATTTTGGCTATAGTTGCGAGGATCGGGTTTTGGGACCTCTACCAACACCTAGTTGCGCTTTCCTTTACTCTAACTACAGGAGAGAAAAAATCCTGTAAATTTAAAACGTCGACAAACCCCATATATTATATTCGTAGCCCGAAAGTATTGCTGTATACATTTTCCAGTTTCTCTAAACTTGCTACGCCCAGGGGCCCCTAAATCCCTTTCTTTCTGGCAATGTCACACACTACTACAACACTTTCATGCTGAAAAGTCTTTAAGCGGCAAAGCCCCGACTTAATTCCCCATTCATTGGCAACATCTCTCTCTGCTATGATAACGGTGCTTATTTTACTCCGGCCGTAAGTGCCGAGGCGATATTAAGGTTGACATTTCTGTCTCAACACACGGCCGTAATTAGATGGCAAAACCTGCAAGTTATCAGCTTTGAAAGTAACATTAGCCGACGCCTCTTACGGTTCATTTTACATCGTACGGAAGATGAAAAGGGTTAAAAACTCACACTGTAGGCCCAGGTCCACCACCTTCACGAGCGACAGCGGGGCGTCGAGCAGCGAAAAACAATCCAGATGCCGCGAGCGAGAAGCTAGCCAGGTAAATGGATCGTATGAAGTGGAATTGGGTTTCGTCCTCGCCTTGTTCCTGGTTTCCGTCATGGGCGCCAGGGCCACGTTCTTGGCTTTCGAGGGTCGGTGTTCGGAGCGCCCGCAAACGCAACAACTAGGGAGGGGGTTGGGTGAACACGGTCACAGCAACAAGCGGCATAACCAAGACACATAATCCCAAATTGATGTCATTGGCTTCGTACCTTCCTAACGCGCCGGGGAGTCGATAGCCGGCCACAGCATTGACGACGATTGCGACCACAACAATAAGTTGGGATGTCATGATCGGGGATGCTGTTTCATGGAGTTTGAAAATCCGGCAGAGAACTAGCGACGCCTATTGAAGATAAAATCCAAGCCGGACGTCGACGCCGTAGAGATCTGAGCCGCCAATCACCTGGCAATAACTAGGTTCTTCGGATAAATGCATGTAAGCCGAACCTGGCGAAGGAAGGTGTAAGAATAATAGGAGGCTAATAAATGAAGCCATTGTAGAAAGTGTGCGTCCCATGTTTTGAAGATGGTTGAGTCGGTCAAAGATGTGGGAATTGAGGAGAGAAAGAGGTGGGCTTGAAAAGCTTGGAAAACTGCCAGTGTTAGTATGTTGCAGGCGCCACGGCGGCATCGACCCGCAAGCAAAACGCCAATCCAATAAAAGCCCAGAGAAGCTTTGGCTAGCAAACACACTCTGCATCTGATCGCGGCAACTAATGACAGTAAAATCGCCCACTCCCAATGGGCAATGCTCAGGTACACTTAGGTGCATTTAAGAACATTCACATAATTCAGCCGGTGCAGAACAATGACGTGATATTGGGTGGGGGATTTGGTTGTGGCAGGCTGCGGGCCGCTGACATGATGCCCTCAGGTTTCATCGCTGAGCAGCTCGCTGCTGGTGTCAGATAAGACTGAACTTTTGGAATTCGTTGGAATTGGATGGGGTTGTAATTGCTTCATTAAATTGCGCCTGAATTTTTCCTGTGGTTATGGCTTCCAGTCACAACTTCTTTTTTATAAACCTTTCGGTAGCATTCAGGCTTCGTCACTTCAGTGGCTGAGGCTTGTTAGAAGCCCTGGCACACTGGATTTGGTGGGTTTGAAGGGCGTTGCAACTGCTTGATTGTATTGCTTGTGTGATCTGTCCTGTGGTTTTCTGGCTTCCAGCCAGAAGCTTAGTCTTCACTATCGAGAACGGTTTCAAAACCTCTAACCAGCAGAGATTTTTTATTCAAGAGCAGCAGCCCCGAACGCCCGGTTAGAAAACGACATAGGTTAAGATGCGAAAACTTCCTCCTGCTCTCCCAGCTTTATCATTGGGTTGGCCTTGAACAACCCCATAGAAATTCCCCCCTTTCTCTTCACTCATAGTATCGCGAGGCTCTGGCTGGAGTGGTGTGATTTTGTCCAGCCCCTTAATATTTCGGCGCACGCCTAGCCGAAAGCCTGGCTCAATCTCCACATGCCAGCTATAATTAGCTGTGTGGCGTACAGGGACCCAATAGCTTGAGTGCCGAATAGCCGCCCATTTAATAATATCGTTCTTTTGCTGCAGCCAACTATTTGACGCTCCTAAGGAGATAGTGCGCTCCTAAGGAGATAGTGGGGATATAGAAAGGTTGCGAGCTCAAATGAGTATGACTTTTATCCCAAAGCGAATCCTGTCTACGATGCTCTCTTTCTCCCTCAACACTTGGCGGTCTTTCGTATTTCATGCCTTTTTAGTCCCGGCTTGATTACGTCAGTTGGTCCTCGCGCGCAAACGAGGTGTCGGTTGACATCTTGCGGCTGTAGATTCTGACCAAGTCAACCAGCTTCAACGCCAAAATGAACCTCGTCCGAGGCCTTAGGGGCTTACTTACTCTACTCTCTCTTCCATTGGTGTTATTGGCGAATGACCTCGCCTTTATGGACTAGCGCAGTGGGTTTAAGGTTGTGATCGAATACGTTACCGCCACCAACTGCTTGAACATCTGCGGCTCACCTCCTACTCCTAACACCTTTGTCACCACGATCCCGCGGCTCTGCTTGACTGGTTGGACAGATGTACCCTTTACTATCACTGAGCCGCGTCCAAGCTACCCTGTGGGATCGCCCCCCGGGTTTACCACTATGGTCACAGTATGCACCGTTTGCGGCCCTTAAGAGACCGTCGTCACTATCACAGTGCTAATCTGTACAGTAGAGAAAAAACCATCAGTACGTCTCTCCTTTCCTATTGCTACTTCCCGCTTGAAATGGGCGTTATCTGACGTTATGACTGCTACTATAGCCTAGCGTCATCTTCTGCCCAAGTGGGTCACTTAACGTGCCTTCCGTTCCCTATCCTGGTAAATTAGTGTATTTATAATCTTTTAGCTTAAGGGTATTGTTAAACTTCAGGAACCCACAGGCATGTAGTACAGGGCTATAGCTTAGAGGAAGAAGTGCTGTACTGGTCTAAGCCGGCTACAGTGCCATAGGCGCTGTAGGAAGCAAATAAAGGCCTGAATTACAGGGCAGTGCTACTGTAAATAAGAGTGTCACAGCGAATATTAACGCTGGAAACAAGAGGGTCCAGAAGGCAGTGCCTTATACAATGACTGGAAAAGAATAAAGTTGCTTACTTGAAGAAGACTACATACAGGAGAGTTCAGGGCTTATTATAGGCTGTGGGAGGCTCAACAGAAGTCCTGTGGGCCCTAGAGCCTTTTAGAAGGTTCGGCTCCGCAGTGCGAGCCATAACTGCAGTATATGCAGTAATAGAGAGCAACTGCTTCCAGCAGTTGCCTACAGGGCAGTGGGAGCTAGAAATTAACACCTTTATTAGGTTTTAGTTTACCTACTTATTTTAATGTTGAAAAACAATATAATTAATTTTTACAAAAAATAGCTTTGATTACTTCAATTTTTAATTTGATTATATCTTGCAGCTCGAACTGATTGAATTATCGTTGCTTACGCAAGATTGTGATAGTGGCAGTTAGCTACCCCTCTTTTAGACCTTCGGATCCCGACTTCCGAAACCTAGCTTCTTCTGAACTATCGGAGGCCAAAGCAAGAAGCCTAGGAGCAATGTTTATCTGAAAAGATTGCGAGAGAGAGGGTAAGCACATTAGAGGGGATATTCAAGATGGGTAACAAAAGCTTCCACAACTGTAGTAATGAGTAGCCCTCGATTTCAGGGTGGTATAACATACATAACTAGACGCCGCTTTATAACAAGATAAGCTGCCCGGTGAGCCTCTCTGGGACTTCATAGTCTATATTTTCTAGCAGCGAGTAAGCACAAAACCGTGATTTCACCCTCGCTAACTAAATACGATCACAAAATCTAAGCTGGAGTATCGTGTGCTATCCTATAAGCTAATTTAGGATGTTGTGTACTACTATAAGACATATACTGGTATACTTAAGAAATCCCATTGTTATACGCTGATATATCATATGCTATTCTAATTATGAGCTAGGATGTCCTGTACTATTCTATAACATGTACTGGTATATTCTAAAAAGGGGATCATTAGCCGAGAGGTTGGTTCAGTGGCCTAAAATCGGGGTCAGTGGCTCAGAAGCCGGATCATTGGCCTTGGAAAAACATAAAGTTTTGGGAGGTGGTAAAACAGACGTTCCTTCACTCTCTAATAGTCTATGAATTGCAATCAAGGCCTTTCGTAACGCGAATAAAGCCTTAAGTAATGTAAGTGAAACCTTACACGTAAAGATCTAGGCTTTTTTATTCTTGTATATGGTGTTCAAGGATTTCCGCGGTACATTCTTATAACGTACATTGCGCGGTGCAAATAGACAGAGACTGCAGTGTAAATGACATTCCTTTTTATTTCTCTAGCTTACACCGGTCCTTATGACAGGTAGCCTTTAGCCTGAACTGCACATCTCGTTAGAGCGAAATTGTCCACCATCAATTTCACCAACATATCGTATTACCTAAAAGCCAAGTTTTAGAAGTAATACGGTATGCAATTTGTCAGTAAGTAGATTTCTATTCTTCAGACACAATGACTCATTTCAGTGAGCTTAGGCATATGTGACATTTGTCACACTCCACTGTTAAATCAAGATGTTTCCCTAAGTCCCTACCAACCTATATGAATATAGAAGAAAAACGCAATATAAAGGTCCTCCAAGTCCCGCCTAGTACCCATACCCCGTGTAACCCCGAACCTCTCTCTCGAACAGCTTTAGTCTAGCATATCCCATTACCCCCGGCCCCCTTCCTTACTTCGTCAACAGCCTCCATTTCCAGTCTAAGCGACCACTGTTCCAATTCGGCACCCATCCCCGTCGCCGGACCAGGCTCCGCGGCCTGAAGATCGAATACAAGGGTGTCATCTAACCCAGAACCGTTGGTGGGGAAAGGGTCCAAATGGAAAGAAAATGGCTCGGGGGCAGATTCGTATGTGAGCCCCTGAGATAGTGTAGCGGCTGGGACGACTGTGTGTGGTTTCTGGTCAACGTTGCGATGTAGGTTGTCGGCGTGCGTTGTAGGCAGTTGGTGTGATGCTAACTCGTTCAAAAAGCAGTCGACGAACCGGTCGAAGACGATTGGGAGGGTTGCATCGTGATTCATCGCGAGACTCGGAGTTTCATTGTGATGGCTGATGGCCGCGCTGATAATGCTGGCACGATTGTTGTTCCAAAATCTGCGCAGTTGGGAATTGGTTTCCTCCAGGTCGTTGCCGAGATAGACAGATTGAGGGCGCTGTTCTTCTGGGAAAAGAATGGTCCACAGATCGAGCCATTGGTGCTCGACTGGCTTACCCCGGCTAAGATACTGCTGGTTGAGTCTGGCCCACTGCTGGTCCGAGATGTGCAGCTTAGAGCGGTCGGAAAGTTCACATGGCTCAGAGGAGCGAATATGATGTTCTAAACGCTCGGGCCCATCGAAGGTGCGGTAGCATCGGTTGCATTGCGGTGGTTTGTGCTTCCTCATCAGATGTTGCTTGACGTCCTTCACCCTTGACAACTCGAAACGGCGGCAATCCCGGAACGTATCAGGATCTAGCTTGTAGAATGGGCAGGCAAAGGAGTTTGGCTGTTTCGTCGAGCTATCAAAAATTTGCACCGCTCGTCGCTGGTATCGGATCCTGGTGGAGGGCTGCCTTTTTCGTGCTCGGATCAAGGGCGCTGGTTGCAGGGTGGGGATGAAATTTTCTGTGGCATTTTGTTGACTAGGGGATGGTTGATTGACATCGGGAGAGGCCTGGGTTGGGGGGGGCGTGGGCAATTCCACTGGTAAATCCATGGCTGACGGACAGGCGTGACCAATTCAGTTGCTGAAATGAGCGGCGCTTGATGGGTGGCGAGAATTGACTCCAATATCCGTGTGTTGAAGGAAGAAGTTAAAATTGACTGGAATGCGGGTAGCGTACATCCGTGGGGCCGCTGTTTTGGTGCTCCACGGCGGCACAAACGTGGTTCTAGCGGGGTACGATTCCCAAGCAAACCGCGAGAGCCACCGGCCCGGCTGTCACGCACACGCCAGCAGGCGGACAGCTGGCAGGGTACAGCAGACTGCCAGACTCTCACAACTCCGAAGGGCACATTAGTGCTGATAGCCACTCATCTGTCTGCAGGTTGATTGGCCGCCTCAATATCGGGAGACAGACACGGACTCAGCGCAAACGTGCCCATCGCTTGATTGCTTTTCATCGCACCTGGGATCAAATGCAAAAGACGTATTTAACTGCCATGCCTCAGCCTCTAATTCAACTGCTAGGCACGACACCCAAGGACAACTTCAACTTCTTACCACCGAAATCCGCAACTTTCTCCCCACATATTTGGCCAAGATGCATGACAACAGGCATGTCCACCAATCGGAAAATACCCAGGCGAGGTGCTTTCCATTACTCGCACACAGCACTAATACCTTCTCAGTAATTCCCTCCCAGTCATGGTCACCTCGAACGGATTGGCCATGTGGCTTCAAGACCTGACCCCTCCTGTCAACCATGTGCGCTTCGTGGAGGGACATCTTGATCAGAGAAGGAAAAATGTTACGAAGGAATTGGCTCAATTCAGCACTTCCCAATCTCAGCCAAAACCACTGAAGGGGTCTAAGAAGAAGCCGGCGAGCTGAGAGGGAAATTTGGCGCCAAAGGTATAAATACCCACTTGCAGGCGTGTCATGTTTGTGCAAGAGGGCGAGTATTGGCCTGAGCAATGAGGATAACTTGAATGTAAATAAACTCGTTCTTCATGAACAGTCGACCACCTCCTTCCCACATCGGCTCGCCGCCAACCCACCTTTCACCTTGTCAAGATCCCGCGTATTCAATCTCCCATTAACCTCAACCTTCCTCATATAATCTGGCTCCCGCGCCCTCTCCAACCACCTTCTGTCCCTCCTCGCCTTCACCACCGCTGCCTCCCCCTCATCCAGCACCCGCAGCTGCAGCCTCGCTTCCTCAACCAGCTCTATCTCCTTGTCAAACAAGCGGGGCGCACTTTTCCAGAACAGTCGTATGATGGACATCATAAGCATTCTTCCTCCTCCATGAGTTTACATATCGGAAGCGCGCCCATCCCCTCTTCAGCCGGATGGGGTGCCTCCCTGTTAGGTAAACACTCCATTCAGCGAGGGCTTTTTGGTTGTCATCCCACGTGTTCCAGTGCTGCTTCTCGGCGAGCTTGATGTTTTTCATCTCGGTGTTCAGAGCTGCTACGGTGATGCGGAGGTTTTGGACAATTTTGGTTTGGTTGGCGTATGTGAAAGTTGAGATTGGGCTGGGAATGGCGAAGTTGGTGAGTCTTGAGCTGAGGGTTTGATGTATTGGTTGGTGAGTTTCGCGTTTCTTAGATCCGGCGTATATATGTAGGGTAGGTCCTGTATCTGGAGCGATTCCAGCGGAGTCTAAGCTGCTCGACTCTCCTTGTAGCACTCTCGGGACAACTTTTTGTTGTGCGTTGCAGTAGTACGGCCGTTGAGCGATTCCTAGGTACCTAACTTCAATAAGATTTCCACAATAAGTTTACGCATCAGACCCCGAATGCGACTACAAGACCGGCGAAATGTAAGTCCCGTGCGGCTGTTGTTAGCATCTGGTTGTAGTGGTGAAGGGGTGACCGCACATTGCGTTGTGAACATTTGGGGCGTTTGTAGAGTTCCAGTGCAAGTGAAACGGATACATGGAATGTGTGACTAAGAGGGATATTGAGACGGTAAATAAGGAGCTGACAGGATGCCTGGCACTGGCAGAACGCCAGTGATCCTGAGCCAATGTGGTAACGAAACCAAATCATACAGATACACAAGCAAGACAATCAAGCAGTTTCAACCCCATCAATTTCACCGAATCCAGTGTGTCCTGCCTCTGGCAGAAACTGTTATACAAGCTGTATGGTAGCATAAGAGGAGAAGTCATCAGCTCCCAAATCCCACCATGATGCGCAGGTAAGGCTAGGACCAATATCAGGGGTGCCATCATAAAATCCAAGGATCACAAAGTCATAGTCCTGTTTGGTTCTACCACGTAAAATCTCATGCGCTTGGAGTGGTACTGATGCTACTCGTCCGGCCTAAAAATAGCCACTTCTTCAGTCGCAAGGTCTTTACGGGTAGTACGCGCAGAACTAGCTTGTTGTTTACGTAAGAGTTGCCCTTCCCAACCCTCGGCCACCCACATCGGCCGTTGCCAACTTCTCAAGTTATACGCTGGCGCTCCCAAGACATGATCATGGTAACCTATCCATTTACTCAGGAGACCTCAGATGCGGCGCCAATCTGGGCGATCCCGTATGGACAGCTGTGCGAACCCATCATTGCCCGCAGCTTGTGCGTTGTGACTTTGCCGATCCAGCATGTCTTTTTCACGTCTCAGCTAAAATTTCCTAAGCCAAGCGGCGGGAAGCTTGAAGGGGTTTCAACAGTACTTAACCGTTTAAAGGCGTTCTGCTCATCCGTGATTTGCCTACCCAAGAACGAGCTAAGACTTAGTGGGGGGTATTCGGTTACATCGCGGGAAGATTCGTCAGCTGCCCATGTTTTGTGGATGGTAGCTGTGTGGGCATGGGCAAGATATTCGCTTTCCTCGACGACTTCTTAAACAAATCACGGCAAATCTCAGTTCGAAGGAGTAGATGGATATGGTGCCCGCCAAGGTTATTACCACATTGTGGTGTCGTCTACCCTTATTGGCCGACCACTTTACATAGACAGGCTTCAGGCAATAGAGTAGCAAGACCCAACCACATATTTTAAGGGGCATTGATAATTCGACATTCGAAGTCTAAAATTCATTTCATTGCTATCTATATCCCCCACCCATTCCTCCCCCCAATCCCCCCCACCAATCTAGAGGCAGACAATATCATCAACCCACAGATTGTCACAGATGAGTCCAGGATTCCTGTTAAGAAACTGCTCGAGCGTCATGCCGTGGTTAGTGGCAATCAGATAGCAGTACTCCCCCTTCTTGACCCTGTAAGGCGTCTTGCACTCCCTGGGGTGGCTTCCCTGGCGGACCTCGAGGATCTCAGCGGCAACGGCAGCGGCAGGCTCATTGGTAGGAGCGGCGAGGGTCATGCCGACCACTGCGATTGGTATTAGTTTTGAGTTATGAGTGAGTAGAGTGAGGAAAGGTAGGAGACTTACGGGGTAGAGCAGCCAGGAGGATGGTAGCGAAGGACTTCATGGTGATGGTTTGTGGGTTGGGTTAGTTAGGGTGATGAGGTTGTGAGTGTAAAGTTGGAATGTTGCTGTGTGATGAAGAAATATATCGAGATCGACTTGGTGAAAGTTGAGCATTTAAGTATTTCTAGACGTTTAGGGGGACATGATGACAACATATTTGAACGTACCGAATCCTACATCCTAGAGGAGTTGTTGTGTTACTGTAAGATAGCTGCCCGGCGAGGCAAATGAGCAGATGGCGTGGAAAGTTGTTGAACCAATCTATAACATAATCCTTCTGGGCGAAATCGCATAGAGCCGCGCAGATCAGAAATTAAAGATCATTGCTCTATTACGACTGTAAGCTGACCCGAGTGGAGAAATATTGCTTGGCTGGGCTTAGTAATTATAGTGGATTTAATTACGCGCGCTCCAAGGCAGATCCGGCTAATCAAAGCCCACTTGTGGCTGACGATGGACGCCCAGGCACAGGGCACAGTTCACAACTTACCTGTTATTATTAAATTATCGGGCGTCTAATGACTTATACCCTATAGTATCATTGTATTTCCTAACCCCTTTGTAGACATGAGATGAGATGGAAATATGTGGCGAGGGAGCTTTTCACTAATGAGCCCCCAACGTGGATTTTGCTGGAGCCTTCGGTTAGTCCGAAAGGTAACTTTGTGAAGTAGCAGTGCCCCTTCGGTGCCAACAAGTCGTTGCCGTGATATTCCTTAGCGAATCCTTCACCATGGCGGAAGCCCCGTTCGCTAATTGCTCGTGTGGCTGTGCTGGCCGTGGTCTCCATCACATAGTTTCGCTGTTTGCGATTGCAATGCTTTCTCGAGAGCAGACCCTAAGGCGCAAGCCGGAAGATTCTGAGGGATTGCGCACATTTAACAAAAAACAGTTCAAGTCGAAGTTTGCGGCGTTGTTGGCGCTGCAGTAGCAGCTGGGTCCAGACCCGCCCCCTTCTGCAGCGAATTACTGGCTTGCTAGCGCCGAGCTGAGCATCCAAAGAGGATGCACCTGCCACGCGGCGATGGGGGTGTTGATGACGGAGACGCCAGTGAGGGTTTCTTGCGGGAGGGAGGAGGGGGGAGATGAGAGTTTTGATGGATATGAAGAAGGGGAGTTTGGATTGAGATAAGGGGGATGTATGGATTAGATGTTGAGAAATTGTATTCGTGGGTATCATCTCGAAAGGGGTAAAAAAAGGGGTTTTCTAAAGTATTTATCATTGCCGATGGGAATCATGATGGTGATCATCACAACGGGCTCTGAAGAAATGAAGTTGTTGAAAAGCAAGCATGAGAAAGTTTGAGAGCGAATGTGGCTGCAGCCCCGCGTTTTCATAATGTGCGCAAAGGACGCAGCACAAGGGGGGGTATAAGCGAGGCTCGGATTATAAGGTTGCGTGGAGTACGAGGTGGTAAGCTCTGACAGGCTATATACCTATAAATGACGATGGCAGAGATGGGTCTCCGCCCGCCTAGTGCTGGACTCTCGGATACATGCAGATATTGTCGCGCATTACCACTGCACTAAAAAGCATGGAACGTTTATTACTCTGACAGATGGTAATTGCTGTCATATCTGACAGATATCCCGCTGAGCCAGGTCTCCCATCCTCGTGGTCCCCGCTGCTCTGAGAGTCTCGTTTGCTCTCCTATGCTCCACCCAGTCCACGATATAATCGAGACTGTCTTCGTCTGACACAGCGATGCCGGCGCCTTCATAATCCCCGCCTAGCGCCAAAAACAGGCGATAGAAATCCTGTGCCGTGAATTGACTGGAAGCCTTATGCTTATAGTGCGCGGGATTTAGAGCCGTTAGCTTAGCAAGGAAAGGAGTAAGCCCCTGAATCTGGCTCCAGAGGCTTCCGGCTACGGCCTGGGCCTGGAACTGTGAATTCCACGATTTCCAGTCCTTAGCACTGGCCAGGAACACGCTCTTGTCGATCTGAGTGGCCATCTTGTTAAATTGGTTGGATTTAGGTAGATTAAACTGGTTAGTGTAAAATACCAGTAGTGCTGTTTCTTGTTATTAGGGTTAGCTAACTAATCAGCTGGCGTGAAGGTTTTGCGTCGGAGTGTATGAGACTCTTAATTGTCAGAAACACTGCACTCTGGAAATCGTGGAAACAATAGGGGTTGTAACTGCTTAATTGAATTGCTTCTACTTGTGGCTCTCTGGCTTTGCCAGAGAGCCTACTATTATAGTTATGAATGGTGGCAAATGGTGTGGCAATTGTGGCCCACACCAGCTGAACTGACTTCGTCAGTTCAGCTCCTCTAAGCTCCTTTCAGCTCGGATACCCACACCAGAGCTCCACAGAGCTAAGCTCTATTCAGCTTGGTTATCCACACCTTCATGGTGTTCTGGCCGGAGGCCAGAACCCCTTTCTTTTCTGACAATAGGCTCTGTACCAAGTACATGGAGCCCAAAACTGGGCTGCAGCAGCGGCTCCCAAATTAGCGGCAGTCGATGGTCAGAGACAGTGCAGTAGCCGCTTTCAGCAATCGACAGTTGCACGGCTCCGCACTGCAAGGAGATCAACCGATGACAAAGACAAGGACAGCCGAGAGTTGCATCAAACGGGCCCTTCGTGCCTGTCTATTAGCCCTGGACTCTTCACACTACTATGCTGCCATATATCCATTGCCGAAGGGCGGTGTGTGACTGCTTCGACTTCTGCCGCCCTCAGCCGCTAAGGCGCAGCGTGGGGTAAAACGCAAAACGGAAAAGAACTCTGAGGCTTCCCGGCTGGAAGTGTTTTGCAGCGCTGATGTTAAAGCCGGCTTGCCGGATCACGGGTTCGTTCCGAGCGGGCCACAGCTTTATGACGTCGTCACGTCATGCTCCGCACCTATCTTCAGGGACAGAGGGAGCGCTTAAAATGGTTAGAACTGAAGACTCTACGACGGCTATAAATTTAAGAAGCCCCCCGGACTCCTCCTGTGGCACGCTATGATAAAAAAAGAGAGAGAAAGAGAGATCAATACTCCTAGTCTATCGGGAACGTAATAATTAGGACACGCCCCGACCTACATCCAATGGCAATCGTTAACCCCGCTACAGCCGAACAACTTGCTTGATATCCCAGAGGCAGCCACAACCAGTTTTCTGAGTTCCTCGTCATCCACCTGTTGTCCGAGCCTATACCATAGTCTTGGTGATAGCGGTTTTTCGGATCGCCCGACCAGGACGTGATAGATGTCGAGAAATCCACGTCACAGAAATCCACTCGTGGGTTGCGCGGTGGACATCGGCGGCTATTCATCATTGACCTGCCCTGAACTACATTAATTTGCGCGCAGCCCCAAAATCGGCATTTCTTGTGCCATTCAGCAGCGACTGCGAGGCAATGTGGGAATATACCGCCTCGAGAGGAACCGAGATGCTCCGAGATGCTCCGAG
>Ga0247781_1000392_pt1 | contig 13498 bp, 7 predicted proteins | sample UWRJL184509B5_FD_179922 | JGI IMG/M metagenome (GOLD analysis project Ga0247781, IMG submission 179922) | Plant litter microbial communities from Arlington Agricultural Research Station in Wisconsin, United States - UWRJ-L184-509B-5 | ecosystem: Environmental > Terrestrial > Plant litter >...
TTCGCGGTGGCGCGGCGCCCGACCGCGGGCGTCGGCAGCTCGGTGATCGGGTCGACCGTGCTCACCCCGGCCCGCGCGGTCGTGGTCCAGCCCTCGTCCCCCGCCGCGGCGAACTCGCCCGGCTCGAGGATCCCGGCGAAGAGCGCGCCCCGGGCCGCCCACTGACCGCCGGTGCCACGCCGCCACATCGCCGGGCGCAGCCAGAGCCAGCGCGGGCCGGTGTTGTCGGCGATCGCGGCCGCGATCCCGTCGTGCGGGGCCCCACCGACCAGCACGGCCCGGGGGAGGTAAAGCTCGATGAGGTGCCGCAGCCGGTCGCGGACGAACCCGGCCCAGCGGTCCTCGGAGGATCCGAGGTCAGCGGCCGAGGGCAGGTATTCGGTGAGCAGACCGGCGGCGTGCGCGGCGGCCAGACCGGCCGCGCCGGCGACCACGACCGCCTCCAGGTCGGCGGGGAGGTGGCGGGCGATGGCCTGGAACCGGGGAACATCGTCGCCGACCAGCAGGATCCGCCGGGCCGGTCGCACGTCGGCCGACAGCGAGACGCGCGGCGGTGCGGTCCCCCGGGTGAGCACGCCGAGCGAGGCCAGGCGGGCGATGTGCGAGGCGCTGCCGAACTGCTCGGTCACGAAGGAACGGGCCCGGGCCACCTGGGCGTCGTACGCGGGCCGGTCCTTGTGCAACCGCAGGACCAGGTCACGGACGCCGGCCGGCGGGGCGTAGACCGCGGCCTCGGCGAAGATCGACCGGAAGTTCGGGGGGAGGACGACCGGCACTCCGCTCGCCATCGCCTCGAGGATCGTGCGCCCGAAGGCCCGCGGGGAGTCGTGGAAGTAGACGAAGAAGTCGAGGGTGCCGAGGTAGTCGCGCGGCGATTCGGCGCCGGCCTGCCGCAGCTCGACCGCCGAATCGGGCTGCGCGTGCCCCCCGACGACCGGCACCGCCGACGGCGGACGACGGGTGACCTGCCAGTCCGCGACCTCGATGATCTCGTGCCAGTCGGTGTCGGGCAGCAGCACCGCCGGCGCGGCCCGCTGCATGTCCTCGCGCACCTGGCCGCTGTTCGGCGCCCACACCACGTCCGGGCCGAATTGCCCGCGTACCCGGTCCAGGACGTCGCCGGGCGCCTGGTCGAGCACGACGATGGTGTGCTCCGCGCGCACCCGCGGGGCATCGGGCGTGCGGATCTCCGGCCGCCGGATCAGCAGCACCTTCGCGGCGATCTCGGCGCCGTCGTCGTGCGCCAGGTCGGCCAGGCCGGCGCGCAGGCAGCCCACGATCCGGCTCTCGAACGGGCGGCCGGGCGGCAGCTCCGGCGAGGGCACGTGAATCAGCACAGTGGTCAGCCCGGCGGCCGCCTGAGCCTGGACCTCGGCGACGATGCTCGCCGAGTTGCCACCCGGGTACCTCAGGTCGGACAGGATGGCCACGTCGTACACGGCTTGGTCAACGACCTGCCTACCTGGAGCGATACGGACAATTCACCCCAACGCCTCTCAGTCGTTGATCTCCAAGGACAACGACGAAGAGGGGACCATGCACGATTCAGGACCGCACCCGCTGGCTGTGGCGGCGTTGCAAGCCCGCTCGATCGCGGCGCGCGAACCCCTGGCCAGGGCGGCCGGGCACGATCCGGGGATCACCGGCGAACTGGCCCGGGTCATCGCGCTGCAGGACCTGCGGGCCGACGACCGGGCCGATGCGCTCGCGCTGCTCGACCGGCTGCGCGACCAGGGCGAGATCAAGGGGGTCCATCAGGGACTGCACTGCCAGATCACGTACGCCGAAGGTGATCGCACCCGCACCGAGGCCCTGCTCGCCGAGTATCGCGCGGTGCCCGGCCCGGTCCGGACCGCGCTCACCGTCGACCTGGCCAACCCGTACGCGGGTGGGTCGGGCGACGGCTGGGACTTCGCCGGTCTCCTGCCCGCACCGCGGGTGCGGGTGGCGGACGGCCCGGGCCCGCCGTTCGACCGACTCACCACCGGCCCGGTCCAGCGCGTCGGCCACCCCTGCCGGATCACCAGCGTCGTCACCACCTGGCAGTCCGGCCAGAGTCTGCTCACCTCGGTGCGCTCACTCGTCCGGCAGACCTGGACCAACCACGAGATCCTGGTCGTCGACGACGGCTCGTCCGCCGAGTTCGACCCGGTGCTGCGCGCCGCGGCCGCCCTCGACCCCCGGGTCCGGGTGATCCGCATGGTCACCAACGGCGGTGCGTACGTGGCCCGCAACGCCGGTCTGGACGCCGCGACCGGCGACTTCGTGAGCTTCCAGAACTCGGCCGGCTGGTCCCACCCGCTGCGCCTGGAACGCCAGGTCACCCCGCTGCTGGCCGACAAGACGCTGTTCTCGACCAGCTCGACCGGGCTGCGCGTCTCGCCCGAACTGGTAGTGACGCGGCCCGGCGGGCCCGAGACGCGCGCCGACACACTGATGATCCGGCGGGCGGCCGCGCTGAGCCGGGTCGGCCACTTCGATCCGGTACGCGCGGGGGCCGATACCGAGTATGTGGAGCGCGCCCGCGCCGTCTTCGGCGGGAAAGCCACTGAGCAGCTGAGCGATCCGCCCCTGACGCTGATCCGCTCGACGGCTGGGACGGTCGCCGGCTGGCTGCACCCGGCGCACCGGTCCTACCGCTCGGCCTTCCATACCTGGCACGAGCTCGTGCGGGACGGTCGCGAGCCGGCCACCCGGGCGCGGGCCTTCACGGCGCCCCGAAGCCTGCGGGGGGAGACCGGGGCCAAGGCGTACGACGTGGTGCTCGCGGCCGACTGGACCACGGCGGGCGGCGCCGGGACCGCCGGAATCGGCCAGTTGCGGGCGCTGACCGCCCGGCGCCAGCGCGCCGCTCTGCTGCACCTGGACGAGCTCACCCACCTGCGCGGAGGCGCACGGAACCTGGACCCGGCCGTGCAGGTGCTGATCAACACCGGCGAGCTCACCCAGGTCGAGCTCACCGACGACGTACGGGCGCGGCTGGTGGTGGCCCGCTCGGCCCGGGTTCTCGAACACGCGCCCGACCTGCGCAGCGGCGTACGCGCGCAGCGGGTGGTGATCGAGGACGCGACCGTCGTCCCGGCCGCCGACGCCGCGTCCCGGCGCCTCTTCGGCCACCGCCCGCTCTGGGCTCCGGCCGGCGCCGACGGCCGGCGGTTGCTGGCCGGATCGGCCGACGCCGCGCTGGCCAAGCTCGACCTGCCCAGCACGCTCGACCCGGCGCAGTGGCGGCTCGACCGGCGGGGTCCGCGCGCCGACCGGCCGGTGGTCGGCCGGTACTGCCGGGGTGGGCCGGCCGAGTGGAAGCGGCTGCGCACCGAGCTGCCCGACCCGGCCCGGGTGGACGTACGCCTGCTCGACGGGGCCGGCACCTCGACCCGGTCGTTCGGCCGCTTCGGCCCGCCCCGGGGCTGGCTGGTCTACGCCCCCGGCGACGTCAGCCAACGTTCGTTCCTCGGTCAGATCGACTTCTACCTGCATCTGCCGCCGGCGGACGAGCCGGCCGACCCGGCGCCGGACGTGCTGGCCGCGCTCGCCGCCGGTTGCGTCGTCGTGCTGCCCTACCGCTATGCACCGGCCTTCGGGGAGGCGGCGGTCTACTGCGCTCCGGACGAGGTCCAGGAGACCGTACGCCGGCTGCACGCCGACCGCCGGGCCCTGCGTGACCAGGGCGCACGCGGAGCCGACTTCGTCCGCCGACACCATGCCCACGAGCTCTACGCCGAGCGGGTCGCCCGGTTGGCAACCCAAGGGTGACCGCTTCGCACCCGAGCGAACCGTCAACCCGGCCCCGCGCCGACCGATTCCTCCGGGTGCAAGACAACCGAACTCGGGACGGCCCCCGCCGGCCCGCATGCGGGGAGGCATCCCCCGCCCCGCGTGCCGCTGCCCTGCCGTCCCCCGCGGCGGGGCAGCGGTATCTCTAGACCGAGGTCGCGGTCGGCCGAGGATGCGTGAGGGCCGTCCAGCGGCCCGGCAGGCGGCGTTTGGCGGTGAGACCGAACCCGCCGCCCTGACGCGGAGCGACCCGCTCGGGCTCGTCGTCGACCACCACAACCGCCCCGGGCGCCAACCGCCGGCCGAGGACGTGCAGGGCCGGGGCCAGCGGATCGGATCCCTCGGGCGTGATCGCGCCGTCGACCAGCAGCAGGTCGACCTGGGTCAGGTCGTCCAGGGCGTCCACGTCGTACCAGTCGAGCGTCCGGCCGTCGACGGTGAGCTCGGCCGGCGCGACGTGGCGGACCTCGACCGAGGTCAGGCCGTGCTCGGCCAGCTGGAACCGCACCCGCGCGGCGCGACCGGCGTCGTGGTCGAGCGCGATCAGTCGGCCGCCGGTGGGCTCGAGCGCGTAGCCGAGCCAGACCGTCGACGGGCCGCTGCCCAGCGTCACGGTAAGAGCCGGACGGCGTTCCCGCGCGATGTGCACCAGGCCGAGCAGATCGCTCGGCTGCAGCCCGGCGCCGGGCGGCATCGGCGCGCGCGGGGCGATCTTTCGGAAGAGCTGGAACATCGCCTCGATCTCCTGGCTCTGCTCGCGCAGCAGCAGCTCGGCGCCGCGGCCGGTGAGGCGTTCGGCGCGGGTCATCGCGTCCGTGAGCTCCTGGTGGCGGTCACCGGCGGCGAGCCGCTCCTTCTCGACCGCGGCGATCACCCGGCGCTGCAACTGGTCGACCGCCCCGCGCAGGTCGCGCACGGCGTCCTGGGTCGAGCGGTGGACCCCCCGGATCCGCCGGGCCAGGTGGATCACCCCGGCGAAAATGGCGACGAGCAGCACCGCGAGCAGGCAGGTGGCGATCGCGGCCGCGCCGACGACCGACGACACCCCGACGCCCGCGGCCAGGACCATACTGGCCAGGATGCCGGCGACTTGCCGGCCGGACAGACCGTGGAGTCGCCGGGCGAGGGCCCGGACCAGCCGGAGCAGCCGAGTCATGATCATGTCCTGGGTCCGCCGCACATCGGGTCAACGCCGACGAGCCCCGGACCGTTACGGGATCGTCAGCAACGCGGGCAGCAAAGTCTTGATCCGGTCGACGAACCGGGCCGGGTCGTGCGCGGTGACCGCCTGCCGGGCCCGCCTGCTCTGCGCGGCGAAGAGCGCCGCGTCGGCTCGATAGCGATCGATCAACGCGGCCGCCTCGGCGCGCGTGCAGTAGACCGCCGCGTCGCCGTAGAACGCCTGAAAGCGCTGGGGCAGCACCACCACGCAGCCGATCGCGGCGGCCTCCAGCGCCGGTCGCGAATACCACTCGGGCGCGGTGCGCGGCGGGAAGTGCAGGTAGAAGTCGAGCTGGTGCAGGAACGGCCGGGGTGCGAGGTCGGCGGTCTGATAGCCCAGCCAGGTCGGCTCCACCGGGACGTCGCACGTGCCGGCGGGCCGGTCGGGCAGCCGCACCCGCACGTCCGCCTCGGGGAGCCGCCGGAGGACCGCGAGGCTGTCGGCGGCGTCGGGCGGCCAGTTCGCCGCGTCGCAAAGGTCGACGCCGGCCACGGTGGACGCCTGGGTGCGATCGACGGCCCATCCGGTGGGGGCGAGCGCGACCGGCAGGTCCTCCGGGTCCAGGTTCTCGACCGTACGCAGGGCAGCCCGCACCCCGGGATCCTGGGGAACCCACAACGGGTCGGCGCCGAAGAGCCGGCGCACGGCCGCCGCGCAGCTCGACGGCTCGTAGCGGTGGTCGGTGCCGTCGGCCCGCACCGGCGCGCGGTCGGCGACGACGAGCGCGCGGGCCGCCCGTACGCCACTGGTCTGCCCCTCGGTGAACTGGACGACTGCCGCCTGACGCACCACCAGCAGCGCCGCCTCGACCGGGTCGTCCAGCGCGATCCGGTCGACCAACCCCTCGTTGATCAGGTCCTGCACCGGCGCTGCCGGTGGGATCCGCCGTAACTGAATCGCCCGGTACGAGTCCAACTGCAGCACCGCGACCCGCAGCCCCGCCCGGGCCAGCGCCTTCAGCTCGTCGACCGCCGTCCGCTGCGCGGTCTCCAGGAACCGCCAGTCGGCGACCATCACCACGTCGTACCGCCGCTCCGGAACCGTGCCGAGTAGATGACCCGGCGCCGGAAAAGCCCGGTCCGAGCCGTCCGCCGGCCGGTACGCGCCGGCTTGCCGGGCCGCGATGAGCTGGTGATGCCGCTGATAGGCCGACCTGTACGCGGTCCGCGCCGGATGCATCCAGTGCGCCCGGATCTCCGAACGCGACAGCGAGCCCGCCGAGAGCCGGATCAACGCCAGCGGCAGCGAGTCGACATGCCGCACCCGGCCGGCCCCGAACGCGGCCTCGATCCGTCCGATGTACTCGGAGTCGGCGGCCTTACGCAGCCGGTCGAAGTAGCCGACCGTCCGCAACACCGGGCCGCGGCGCAGCAGCAGCGACGACGGGTTGAACCGCCCGCTGCGCACCCCGGGCCGGTTGCCGAGCAATTGGCCGGTGACGGCCAGCCCGTCCGAGGTGGTGGCGACCAGCCGCCGGTCGTCGATCAGCGGCCGCACCTGGCGTTCGACGCGCAGCGGATGGGACCAGTCGTCGGAGTCCTGGAAGGTGACGAACTCACCGCCGGCCGCGTCCAGTCCGGCGTTGCGGGCCGCGTACGTCCCGGAGTTGACCGGCATCCGGACCAGCTTGATCCGGTCGCCGAGCGCGACCGCCGCCCGCAACACGCCCTCGAACTCCGGCGGCGAGGCGTCGTCCACGATGATCACTTCGGTGTTGCGCCAGCTCTGCGCCAGGATCGAGCGCACCGCCGTGATCAGCCCACGGTCGGGGCGATAGGCGGTCACCACGACCGAGACCCGGTGCGGGCCCTCCACGCGTTCCGGCTCGGCCGCGGTCAGCCGGTCGAAGGGCTCACCCTCGCCCTCGGCGACCTCGGGGCCGGGCGCGGGCATCAGCGCGTGGAAGGCCTCCCGCCAAGGACCGGCCGACCCCGCGTCGACGAAGGGGTTGAGCAGGTCGGCGCGCAGTCCGGCCCGGGCCGGGTCGGCGATCTTCAGGTATCGGCGCAGCAGCTTGCGGGTCCGCTCGGGACTCTCGTGCGCGAGGGCGAGCTGGGCGTGCAGCGTCTGATGGGCCGCGGAGAGCGAACGCGCCCCGCAGACCCGGCGGGTCAGCTCGAAGAGCGCCAGCGCGTCGTCCCGGTCGGTCGGCTCCAGCTCCTGCAACGCCAGGGTCTGGGCCAGCGCGGCGACCAGGCTCGGGTCGATCTTGCGCCGGAGCCCGCGCAGCCACCGCCGATCCCCGGTCCGGGCGGCCTCGAGCAGGCGGTCGAGCGTGCCGTGCTCGCCGAGCGCGGCCCGGGCCAGCAGGACGCGGGCGTCGAGCGAGCGATTGCGGGTGGCGGTGGCGGTCAGCGCGAGACGGATCCGGGGACCGGCCGCCGCGATGTGATCATCGAGCAGGCCGGATGCGTGAAGCTGCATGCCCCGGTCAACGGACTGCCCCGGGCGAGGTGACGTCGATCTTCAGACGGCGGCCAGGACGGCGGCGGTCACCCGATCGCGTTCGGCCGCGCTCACCCACGACCCGACCAGGTAGAACGCGTCGACGACGTCACCACCCAGAGTGGAGATGCGGGCCGCGCGCACCTCGGCGCCGGCCTCGTCGAGCGCGGTCGCCACCCGGTAGAGCAGGCCCGCCGAGTCGGCGGCGCGCAGCTCGAGCACGGCCGCGTCGGTCGCCACGTCACGCTGCCAGACCACCCGGGGGGAAGCGGTGCCGCCACGCGCGCTCATCGCCCGGGCCCGTAGGCGCTGGGTCACCGAGACGTCCCCGGCGGCCACCCGGCGCAGGTCGGCGGCGAGGGCGAACGGGTCGTACGGGGTGCCGTAGCGGGGCTGGGTGAAGAACTCGACGATCGCCCGGCCGTCGACCGTGCTCGCGTTCGCGCCGACCACGTCGAGGCGGTGCATCGCCAGACAGGCGGCGACCGCACCGAGCAGGCCCCGGCGGTCGGCCACGGCCACTGCGAGCCGGTCGCCGTCCAGGTGCACGGCGGGTAGGTCACCCTCGAGCAGCTCGTGGTCGGGCGCCGGCGGCTCGGGCAGCTCGCCGGTGTCGAGCGCGAGGTGCACCCGGTCGACCAGCTCCCGCATCAGCCGGCCCTTCCAGTCCGACCAGGCGGCCGGGCCGGTGGCGTGTGAGTCGGCGCGGGCCAGCGCGTGCAGCAGGTCGAGCGTGTAGGTATCGCCCACCTTCTCGGCCACTCCCGAGATGGTCAGCGGGTCGCTCAGGTCGCGCCGGGTGGCCACGTCGGGCAGCAGCAGATGCAGCCGCACCATCTTCTCGACGGTCGCCACGTCGGCCGGCGGCAGGCCGATCCGGGTGGCGATGTCGGCGGCGATCGGCGCACCGACCAGGCTGTGGTCGCCGGGTAGGCCCTTGCCGACGTCGTGCAGGAACGCGCCGATCAACAGCAGGTCGGGGCGCTCGACCTCGCGGGCGTAGGAGGTGGCCTCGTACGCCGCCTGGACCAGGTGCCGGTCGAGGGTGAACCGGTGGATCGGGTGGTGCTGAGGCAGGCTGCGCAGGCGGGCCCACTCGGGCAGCCAGGCGTCGATCAGCCCGTACCGGTCGCAGGTCTCCCAGGTGGGTAGCAGCCCGGGGCCCGAGCCGAGCAGCGAGACCAGGGCCGCACGGGCGACGGGCGGCCACGGGTTGGGCAGCGGCGGGCAGAACGAGGCCAGCCACTCGGAGGTGGCCCGGGCGATCGGCAGTTGTACGGTGGCGGCCGCGGCGGCGACCCGCAGCGAGAGGCTGGGGTCGGGCACCGGGCCGATCGCGGTGCGGGCCAGGACCAGTTCGCCGTCCTGCTCGACCACGTCGCGGGCGACCGGGCGGCGGGTCGGCGCACCGGCGGGCACCCCGCGCCGACGACCGCTGCGCAGCCGGTCGGCGGCTCGCCAGGCGTCGTCCAGAGCATGAGCGACCGTCCGCGCGTCGCCGGCGACCCGGCGCAGCAGCGCGTCCCCGTCGTCGAGTTCGAGCAGCTCGGCGACCGCGCCGCGTTCCTGGGCGACGAGCCGGTCGACCCGGCGGCCGACCGCCAGGTGCAGCGCGTCGCGGGTGTCGAGCAGCCGCAGGCCGGCCGCGCGCACGGCCGGGCGCATCGTGTCGGCGACCCCGGCGCGGCCGATGGCGCGCAGCAGGGTCACGTCGCGCAGCCCGCCGGCTGCCTCCTTGAGGTCGCCCTCGAGCAGGAACGCGAGCTCGCCGTGGGTCGCCCAGCGCGCACTGGTGATTTCTTTGAGCTGGGGCAGCAGCCGCACCGCGGTGCGCCGCCACTGATCGCCGGCCGCCGCGACCAGCTCACCCGTGAGGGCCGCGTCGCCGGCCACGTGGCGGGCGTCGAGCAGGCCGAGGGAGACCTTGACGTCGTCGTGCGCGACCGACAGCGCCTCCGGCAGGGTGCGCACGGAGTGGTCGAGGCTGAGCCGGGCATCCCAGATCGGGTACCAGAGGGCGGCGGCGATCCGGTCGATCCCGGCCGCGCCGTTGTGCAGCAGCACGAGGTCGAGGTCGCTGTAGGGGGCACAATCGCGCCGGCCCAGCCCACCGACCGCGACCAGGCTGACGCCGGGCACATGGCTGGGAAACATCTCCCGCAACCACGAATCGAGCGCCGCGGCCCGTTCCTGCCGGGCAGCGGCGCCGATGTGCTCACGGAGCTTGTCCAGCGAACCACCGACCGGCACCTGGGGTGGGGTCGGCGGTTCGCTGGACATATGAGTCACTCCGCCGAGATCAGAGCGCGTCGAGTCCGCGCTCGCCGGTCCGGACCCGGATGACGTCGTCGACCGACGTGACCCAGACCTTCCCGTCACCGATCTTGCCGGTCTTCGCGGCCGTGACCACGGCGTCGACGATCTTCTCGACGTCGATCTCGTCGGTCACCACCTCGACCTTGATCTTGGGCAGGAACTCCACCGTGTACTCGGCTCCCCGGTACACCTCGGTGTGGCCCTTCTGCCGCCCGTACCCCTGTACCTCGCTCACGGTCAGGCCGGCAACGCCGAGGGCGTGCAGAGCCTCCTTCACCGCGTCGAGCTGGTACGGCTTGATGACCGCGGTCACCAGCTTCATACTCAGTCCTTCCCTGGGTGCAGTCATCGGAGTGTCTAACCGACCTTCTGGCTGACGTCGGCCTTGCCGTCGGCGTCGATGCCCGGCTTGTTCAGCCCGGCCATCGCGAACGCGCCGCCACCGCTGCCGGAACCGCCGGACGGGGTCAGGTCGTACGCGGTCTCGCCGTGGGCGGCGATGTCGATGCCCTCGATCTCCGCCTCTTCGCTGACCCGGCCGAGCTTGACGGCCTTGAGGATCAGGGCGAGCACGGCCGCGATGACGAACGAGTAGACCGTCACGATCAGGCTACCGGCGAACTGGCGTCCGAGCTGGGTCAGGCCGCCGCCGTAGAACAGGCCCTCCGAGGCACCGAGGACGTCGGTGATCGCACCGTTGACCTGGGTGGTGGCGAAGAAGCCGATGAACAGCGAGCCGATCCAGCCACCGACGAAGTGGACGCCGACGACGTCGAGCGAGTCGTCGTAGCCCAGCTTGTACTTCAGGCCCACGGCCAGGGCGCAGACCACACCGGCGATGACGCCGAGCAGCATGGCCGGCAGCGGAGCGATGAAGCCACAGGCGGGGGTGATCGCGACCAGGCCGGCGACCGCGCCGGAGGACGCGCCGACCAGGGTCGGCTTGCCGTCGCGCAGCCACTCCACGACGCACCAGCCGATGAGGGCGGCAGCCGTGGCGAGCTGGGTGTTGAGGAAGGCGACCGCGGTGGTGCTGTCGACGGTCAGCTCGGAGCCGGCGTTGAAGCCGAACCAGCCGAACCACAGCAGGCCGGCGCCGAGGGCGACGAACGGTACGTTGTGCGGGCGCATGTTCTCGCGCGGCCAGCCGAGTCGCTTGCCGAGCACCAGCACGACGGCGAGAGCCGCGGCGCCGGCGTTGATGTGCACCGCGGTACCACCCGCGAAGTCGAGCGCCTTGATGCCGGCGCCGATGAAGCCACCGCCCCAGACCCAGTGGGCCACGGGGACATAAACCAGGGTGAACCAGCCGAAGGCGAACAGGATCCAGCCGCCGAACTTGAGGCGGTCGGAGAGGGCGCCGCTGATCAGGGCGACCGTGATGATGGCGAACATCATCTGGAACGTCATGAAGACGTACGTCGGGATGCCGGTCTCGCCCCACATGGCGGAGAGCCAGCTGGTGCTGGTGCCGGCGAAGCCCCAGTTACCGATGATCTTGTTGACGCCCTCGGAGCCGTTCGCACTGAACGCCAGCGAGAAGCCGTAGAGCGCCCACAGAATGGAGATGAGCCCGATACTCGAGAAGCTCATCATCATCATGTTCAGAACGCCCTTGGACCGGTTGAGGCCACCGTAGAACAGCGCCAAACCCGGGGTCATGAGCAAAACGAGCGCAGACGACAGGAGCAACCAGGCGGTATTGCCGGTATCGATCTCCACGCTGCCTCCTCTCGGATGAAGGTGTCCTCATATACGACCCACGAAGCAGCACTGCTCATCGGCCGGTTTCGTGACGAGACCCTTCCGGTCCGAGGTTTCGCGCATGGTCTTCGCTCGATTTCCAGAACGTGACGGACTGTTTCGTACGTGTGAAGAAAGTCTCACAGTCGGTTCGACAAAACCTCGTGAACTGGACTAATAGGGGCGGAAAAACGGTCATCCGGGGTCTACCGGATTGTCAACGCCCGATCACCGAAGCGCGTATTCGAGGGTGTGCCGCTCGTAATCGAGCAGCCGCAGATCACGCATCGGACGCCGCAGATGACCCTTGTGCACGATCCGCACGAAAGCCGGATCGCCGGACGCCGCCATCCGCCGGATCCCCTCGACATGGTCGACGATCCTCTTCCGAATCGTGCGCACCAGGCGGTGCCGATCGCGCGGGATCAGGCCGTAGGCATCGGCGAACAGTCGGAGCCGGCGCGGGCGGTTCGGCCTCTTCCAGCCCAGTGTGTACGAGTCGCGGTCGCTGAACAGGGGCACCCAGGTCCAGGCCGCGTAGGCCACGTCGTAGATGCGCGCGCCGGGCGAGGCCAGATCGAAGTCGATCAGTGCGAGCGTGCCGTCAGGCCGCCAGACCACGTTGTGCGGGGCGGCGTCGTGGTGGCAGACCACGTCGGCGTCCGGCGGGGGCGGCCCGAAGGAGCGCCACACCGCGTTCGGCGGGGGAACGAAGCCGTACTGCGCGTCGTGGAACATGCGGATCATGGTGGCGACGGTGACCAGCGCCTCCTCGGTCACCCAGTGCGGGCCCAGCGGATATTCGCCGCACTCGCCATCAAGATAGGACAGGACCTCGCGGCCCTTCTCGTCCATGCCCAACGCGCTCGGTGAGCCGGTGAAACCCACCCGCTCGATGTGGTTGAGGAGGCTGTGCACGGCCGGCGTCCACGGTCCGGCATTGCGCCGCACGGTGTCGCCGACCCGGGAGACCGTGCTGACGTTGCCGCCGTGAAGCGGGATCTCCCGCACCGGCTCCTGCGTCACCACAGCCTCCTCCCGTCCGACCGCCCCGCCCGTCAACCTTCACCCGAGACTACGCGGCGCCGCCAAGCAGGGCCTCGACGAAGGCGACGGGCTCGAACGGCGCCAGGTCGTCCGGTCCCTCGCCCAGCCCCACCAGCTTGACCGGAATGCCGAGTTTGCGCTGGACAGCGATGACGATTCCCCCCTTGGCGGTGCCGTCGAGCTTGGTCAGCACCACGCCGGTCACGTCGACCACCTCGGTGAAGACGCGGGCCTGCTCGAGTCCGTTCTGCCCGGTGGTCGCGTCCAGCACGAGCAGGGTCTCGTCGACCGGGCCGTGCTTCTCGAGCACGCGCTTGACCTTGCCCAGCTCGTCCATGAGGCCGACCTTGTTCTGCAGCCGGCCGGCGGTGTCGATCACCACGGTGTCGACCCCCAGCTCGATCCCCCGCTTCACCGCGTCGAACGCCACGCTGGCCGGGTCGCCGCCCTCCGGACCGCGTACGGTCTCGGCGCCGACCCGGTCGCCCCAGGTCGTGATCTGGTCGGCGGCGGCCGCGCGGAAGGTGTCGGCCGCCCCGAAGAGCACCGACCGGCCGTCCGCGATCAGCACCCGGCCGATCTTGCCGCAGGTGGTGGTCTTGCCCGCGCCGTTCACGCCGACCACCAGCAGCACCGCTGGCCGACCATCGTGCGGGGTCGTCTTGAGGGTGCGGTCCAGGTCCGGTTCGAGCGCGGCGACGAGCTCCTCGGCGAGCTGTTCGCGCACCTCGGCGACGGTACGAGTGCCCAGCACCCGGACCCGCTCACGCAGCCGCTCGACGATCACCTGGGTGGCCTCGACCCCCACGTCGGCGCCGATCAGGCTGTCCTCGATCTCCTCCCAGGCGTCCTCGTCGAGGTGGTCGCGGGAGAGCACGCTGAGCAGGCCGCGGCCGAAGACGTTCTGCGAACGCGAGAGACGGGCGCGCAGCCGCACCAGCCGGCCGG
>Ga0247781_1000393_pt1 | contig 13481 bp, 7 predicted proteins | sample UWRJL184509B5_FD_179922 | JGI IMG/M metagenome (GOLD analysis project Ga0247781, IMG submission 179922) | Plant litter microbial communities from Arlington Agricultural Research Station in Wisconsin, United States - UWRJ-L184-509B-5 | ecosystem: Environmental > Terrestrial > Plant litter >...
GCTGGAGCCGCTCCCTGTTGAGACGGCTTGAGCTGATGAACAAGCTTGTTCAAGAAGGATTGTTGGTCCCTCCTGAGTTGGTCTAACGACTGATGCAAAACCGAATGAGTAACCGGTTCCTCCTGATGTTGATAAAGTACCTCGAAGGCCTCTTCCTCTGAGGAGTGATACTCCTCGAGCATATTGAGTTCAGCCTGCGTAGGTCCCTTCCACATCTTCTCCACCCTGTCCTTCATGGTGGAGTTGTCCGGTGACTCCCTAGTCAACATGGTTCCTTTGCAATAGATAGTACTCCCTCGTTGAGTAATGCGACCTTTCTCGATATCAATCCTCACTTGAGGACACTGGGAAATGGTATGGGTTGGCTGGCCACAATACCAGCAGTTGAAAGTTGCCCCAGCCGGTCGAGCGTACATTCCCGGCCGCTGTCCTACCGCTTGAGTTGGATATCGGTTAGGTGCCCCAACCGAAGCACCAGTTGACGCCGCCTTAATAGTAGTAGAGAAAGTATCGAACTGAGTGGTTAACTTATTAACGGACTTGGAAACCTGGTCAAGCGTCGTGAAGACTCTGGCCATGTCCTCCGTCATAGACTCCTGCTTAACTTTCAGGTCCTTCAGACCGTCCGGGTCTTTCCTGTCAGTCGAGCCGCGCGAAGTCGAACTCCTCGAATACTCAGCATCCTCTTCTGCAGTAGCCACCGCCCCGAAGGGTCCAACAGCTGCTACATCTACCATCGCGGTCGCCGTAGTGATAACGACATCCAAGGTATATGGGTCCTCTTCATCACGCGGCGCCTCATCCGCACCCCCAGAAGGTCCTTGACGAGATAGGCGTTCGTTCAAAGCATCCCTGAAGCTAGGCTTCAAGCCGCCTAAGAACTTAACTACCAAATCCCTGTTGGCAATTATGCCAGACTCGAGCAGCGGATCGGCTTCAGCTTTGAAACCTAAAGCAAACTCATAGTAGGCAGCCTTCTCGTCCCTTCCGATGGGTCGCTTTTTAGCGTCGCGACAGAGTTCCTCCAAGCGAGCCATAGATCCAAGATCATACCTAGATGACTTGGGCAAAATTTGCATGACCGACTTCCTCCAAAGTTCGAAGTCATAAGGGTCATAGCCTCCTTTCAACAGTCCCCATTTTCGAGCGGTCTGAGAGTCCAGGTAGCTGAGAGCATTCTTGACGATCTCCTCGTCTTGCCCTTTAAGTCCAGCCGTTTCAGCAGCGAGAGCTACTCCGTCAAAGAACCTAGTCGCCGTGGACGGGTCCTTCGAATCGTAGTTCGGGTGTTTCCCAGTATACGCTGCAGGCATGCTCTTGACTTGCCTCCTAGGCGCCGGGGGTCCTCCCGCTTCACTGCCGGCGCGACTCCCGCCGCGCTCGCCTTGACTCCCTTGATTTTCTCCGCTTGAGCCTCCAACCATTGCGTTAAGAAAACTGGTTAAGTCCAAAGTACTTTCTTCGCCTCTAAGAATTGAAGAGTTTAAAGCCTCTTCAATTTGTTCTTCTTGAGCGGTGTGAAAGTGTGATTCTCCTATGTCCGAATCCGAAGTCTGTCTCCTTACAGTTCTCCGAATGGCGGAACGACGAGTTGGCAAATAGCTATTGACAACTACTGTTCCTGCGTCCCTTGAATTGCGAGTGTTCCTTCCAACACTCTGTGCTCGTTCAGTTTCCTGACGAATTTCTTCTTCCCTTCGAGATACTTCCTCAGCCAGATAGTCTTCTGGTGTTGAGCCTGGTCTCGCGAAGTAAGACGTCTTGTACGAGTTCGAATTCCGTTCGCTCCTTGCGAACTAGAAACCCTCGCTTCCTAAAGAGAGATGAAAACCAAATATTCACCCCCCTCGCGGTGGGCTCCAAATGATGAGATCGGTGCCGCCGAGCTCAGAACACACACACAAAACCAACACACACAACCTAAGTCAGGCAGTGCGAAGTCAAGCGGTGCGAGAGTTCAGGCCGCACGAAGTCAAGTGCGAGTAGGTGGGGGTTATAGAGTGAATTAAGAATACGTGGTATCCGAGTTCTCTCTTAGTTAACTCCACAAAACAGACCAGAGTACCCTTGTGTACACCTAGTAAGAGGCCTAATCTCAAGTGGTCAATCCTATGACACCTAAGTTCCTAAGTTCCGAGTTTCAGATAGTTCACGCCGTGTGAAATATAGCAGAAAAACTGGTAGATTCGTTGATAAACGCAAGTAAAGATAAAACGACAATGATACGATGATGCCGCTCGAGCAGTAGCTAGCGTGTATATATACTACTTCGAGCCGTATAAAAATAGACAAAAGACATACATGTGATAGGTAGGCATATTTCAAATATAGAGAGTCCAAGCAAAAGATAGAGAGAAATAGAACCGGGTATTGGTTGAGGCCGTGCCAAGACTGGAGCCGCGCGAGTCAGGCGCGCGCTTAGAGGCCAATTTTAGATCACCATTTCCTTTCTGGTGATGCCGCGTGAGATGCCGACTGGTGATCGAGGGTGGACGGGCATCCTTTCTCCACATCCCCTGCCCTCGTTGTCAACCTTAAGCCGCTTGGATATGTTCCGTGTCCTTATCGTGAGTCCCTGGTTCCGTTCTCCCGATGCCAACGGTCGGTCTGGTCATTTCTCTTGACTCAGGACTCAAGCCGCTTCAGTTCCTCGCGCCGCGTCGGAGTTTGACACTCCAGCCGCGCCATCAACCGTGGACTTCGTCGTTTCGAAGGTTCCTCAAGCCGCTCCAGCACTTGTACTCGATTAATATGAAGCCGCCTGATTTCTGAACTCCCCGGTAGTGCCGCCTGAGAATCCCGACAGTTGCGTTGTAAAGGTATATGACTTTCTGAAGCCGCGTCAGTCAAGCCGCCTGACTTTTAGCGCGGCGTCAACTAATGTAGCCTCTCCGGTCAGGGTATAATACAACTGGGGCGGTTTCAAGTTGACAGCCTCGAGCCGCTTCAACTCTCGTGTCCCTAGAGTCATAGTACTAACTCTTTTCCTTCTCAAGCCGCGTGAACCTTATCGATAGCGTAGTTATTTCTGTACTTAGAGACTCAGACCGCGTCAACATTGTAGTTTATTATCGCGAAAATCGAACTTAGATTCGCTAAAACAGACGCGGTCGTATCATCTCCCCCAAACTAGCTTTCGACTGTCCTCAGTCGGCGTGAATAGAGCAGCCTGAACAGTTCCTCCAATCCTAAGTTATCCTCAGCCTAGGTTTAGCCGGTCCCAAAAGGGAGGAAGTCTTCGCTGGACCTCCGGAGCCTTTATTTCCTTAGCGCCACAGATTTCCTTCCGCTAACTCAGATCCGTTGACCTTCGTAGTTCTCCCGAGCCGCTGCTTCTTAGAAGAAGTCCGGAATCAATGATTTTCAGGGACCGAGGACATAGCAGTCAATTAAGGTTATGCTAGTTCCTGTCCTGTCACGATCACTGTTTTTCCAAGCCACACGTCGTCATTGATCCCACTGTTTCGGATTTTCGAAGCCGCTTCAAGGTTTACAGCCTTCCTAGGCTCATGTTTAAGCGTGCTTCTCATCCAATTAAGCTCCCATAAGCTGGCTGGAAGACATTTGCCTAAGTCTTTCCAAGTTCTTGAGCCATACCTTGGCACAGAACGTTCTAGCAAGTGACAAGGTCACACCGCTTCCTAACGGTATAAAAGGTGACGCCGTCTGAAGTGCAAGTCCTCATCTCGCTCCTCTAACGATGTCTGCTCACCCCTCCTCGTCTAAACACGCCTACGGAACTCGGGGAAAGGATGACCCTTGGGTGTCCCAACCGACTCTGGAGGTGTATCCTGCCTTGGGCAGTGTCTTTAACTCCCTCAAGCCGGCTCTGTCGAAAACCGCCCCGCTCCCAACCGATCCTGCTGCCCGCCTCAAGCTGGCTCAGCTGATCGTGAATGGGAACGATAAGTTGGTAAGTCCCCCTTAGTTTCGAGCTCTCGTGTTTACTTGCTAATTCCAAAATGTTTCCTAGTGTGCCGCCGCCGGAGATAGTCGTGTTGCCGCGAACGACGACTTTATGAGTTTCCGGCGCGCGCTATCGCACTTGCTTCATGAGTTGCACCCTGCAACTTATGAGCAGTACCGGTGGAAGTGGGACTGGTTGACGAACGTGCCTTACAATCAGCCGTTCTTCGGCTTCCAAGAGGCTTCTTCAAGTGTAATCCCACCTGACGCCGTGCCACCACCCCCACCAGTAAGTTTCCAGACTGACTTTATAGTGGAGAGTGGCTGACTGATCCTTGTTGTAGCCACCTCCACCACCTAGAATGCCCGCGCCGCCTCCAATCCCGCCCCCTGCAGGACCGAGTACCCAAACGCGACCACCTCCTGTGGTGCCGCCTCACACCGTTCCAGAAACGAGGCCGCCCCAGAATCCTGCTCAGATGGAAGGTCTGTACCGTCTCCCCACACCTGTGAGTCCCGAGTCTGACTCCCATCCTTTTGGTATGGTACCTGGCTGGACTCCTCAAATTCCGACTTACCTCGTCGAAAATTGGGCTCGAGAAGTCGCCGGAAAGGTCCCCAAGCCGCCTCACGGAGCTACCGGGAGGCCCGAGAAGTCCACCGACCCCCAGCCACCATCCGAGTCCGAAGAAGAAGTCCCCCGAAAACCCATCGTCAAGAGGAAGTTCGGCAAGAAGGAGAAGTCGAAGCGGCCTCTGTATTGGCTGCACCAGGACGACCAGCCCCTCCCCTCTCACCTCCCCGGGCAAGAGACTAGCGTCGACGACGAGGGCCACCAGCTGCCGTGCCCCAACTCGTTCAGGGAATACCTCCTCCCTGACGAGCAGAGGAGCTTCTCGGTATCAGCCCGCCCCAAGTCCGTTCTCGCGCCGTCCCACCTACTCCCTCCATTCGGTCTGAAGCCGCGCTCTGATATCAAGCGGAAACAAAAGAGCGACTCCCATCCTAAAGTGACGCCGCCCAAGCACCTTCCTGTCTACAACAAGGGGCCCCTCTTCAAGCAGGGCTACTTGCTTGGTGAGTTGGAGGCACCCTTGCTAGAGGGTTTTGCTCCTCCAGACTGGGTAAGTCCTTTTATTCCCTAATAATCAGCTTTCCTCACTGATGTCTTGTGTTTTCTAGGTACGGCCTCCATGTGGGAGTTGTGCCGCGTCAGGTATCAAGTGTACCGGCGGCGACTTCCTGCATGGAGTCCGTTGCGACAACTGCAACGATCAGAAGAAGCCGTGCGGTTTCGACCTTTCGATTCCGCGAATGACAAGTCTGTCGGCCCTCTCTGCTGCTGCTGACGCCGCTCCAGAAAGTAAGTCCCTTATCCCTGTTTATTTCCTATATTTTTCTAATCCTATCTATACAGGAATTTCCTCCCTTATCGTCGACTCGCTGCTACTGCGAGGAATGACGAGGGTCGCGTTTGCCCTAGCTGAGGACCAGTACAAGTTGCTGGAAGCAAAGCTGGGCACGCTCTCTCTCATTCTGAGCAGAGTTTACAGCGACGAGGGTGACGCCGGCCTCCGTCGATACTTCCACGACGTCGAGGCTCTCCAGAGCCTACTGGAGTTCTCGCGGCACGTCCCTCTCGACACGCCCATGCTCTACCCTCGACGTACCTCGACATCGACGATGGGCATCACCAAGAGTGCGTACACCTGGACGACGACCTTCGACGAGGAAGAGGTGGACGAGTACCTCTCGTCTTTGAGGAGAGACCTGCGCCAGAAGTCGACGCCGTCTGGCGAGCGGAGTTCAGAAGTCGCCGAGGGGTCCAATCCCCCTGTCAAGCCGGCTGAGGTTACTCCTCCCCCAGCTCCTGGCCGTGGCGGCTCTCTCTTTGGCTCTCCTCGTGAGCCATCTCCTCTCGTGCCCAAGAAGCGACGCCGCGTCGTCATCGCGCCGTCTGAGTCCTCCTCAGCTGAGCAAGCTAGTGGTGCCGGCTCAGAAGTTCAAACTCCGCCGCCCACATCGCCTCCTGCTCGTCGACGACGACTTCCTTCCCCTCCGCCGCCTCCTCAGTCGACCTCTAATCCCCTCAACCCTCTGATCGGCGTCTCCTCTCGTTACCCATCGCCCCCTGCCAACCTTTCCAGCAAGGAGCAACGCCAGTGGAGGAAACTCATCAAGCGGGCTGAGGTGCCTCGAAAGAAGCGCCGGACGGACTGATGGCGGACTTTAGATTTCCTGTAGATACGTGTCCCCTAGCATACCTTTTCCTTTTTGTGCCCTTGTCCCCACTCATAACTGTTGGTGCCAGTTATGAAGTGTGTATCCCAGCACCCAATACATTCTCTTGTAGTCTTGTCTTTTGGTCTGGAGCCTCCTGAGTTGAGAGAATTCCCTAAGTCTTTCCTAAGTCTCGAAATCGCAAGTTTCTAAGTCCAGAAGCCGTTCCTAAGCTCCTTTTTGACTAAGTCTGCTTATTTTTGAGACCAGAACTTCGCAAAATTTCCTCTAAGTCTCAGCATGACATCGTTAGTCCTCGTAAGGACTCCACCTCCCCCAAACTAAAATCTCAGCCGTCCTCGGCTTCGTTCAGATAGGAGAAAGTAAGATCGATCGACCCTCACACGGCGTCATGTTGGAGCCGTGTCAGACAAGTAAGAGAGTATTTAACCTGCCTAAGCTGAAGACGACCCTCACGCCGCTTCATTCTATCCTAGTAACCTGTAATCCATTATCACCATGCCTGAAACCATGAACACCGAGAATCTCGTTCCCTTCTGGCAGAGCCAGCTCCTCGATCTCTCCAACCGTTTCCCCGTTACTGGCGGTGCCATCTCTCAAGCAGAGCTGGACCAGTGCACGTCGGCCTTCCGAGTGCTCGTCGCGGACGGTGTAAGTGAATTCTTGAGGCCGCTTCAACCCCCCATTCTGACGCCGTTCCAAGTGTCAGATTATAGAGAACACCCCGACGTTCAAGGACAAACCCAAGGTCGTAAACGTTATGATTGCTCAAGACAATCACCTTGGATTATTGCACAACTACGTGCGCCGCTACAACTTGAACAACAAGTTTCCGAGGCCGCTCCGGGACAATCTCCAGAGTCTCATTACCGACGGTGTAGCCGCTTGTGCAGGCCATGTGAGTACCAAATTAGCCATGTTCTTCATAGCCGTTCCTAAGCCTGACAATATTCCTCACCTCCGCAGCGTCTCAACCCTTGGACTGCCCAGAGAGACACCATTAGAGACAGCGGAAGTAGTATTCCTGCTAAGCGTCCCGTACGTCTTCTCTAGCCGTGTCCCCCAAACTACAGATCTGACCCCCACCACGCCGCTTCAGGCCAGTACTTGGAGTCCTGCAATCGGACACAGTAGCCGCTTCGGTCACGCCGCTACAGAAGGTATATTTCCTATATTTCGTTACCCTAGAACATCCCTAACTCTGTTCTACCTAGGTTCCGATCCCAGCGAAAGTGCGGTGGTTCAGGAAGCCATTCGCGTCCTCCAACACCCAGACGGCAACGTCTTCAGGTCGGACGATACGGACACTTTCTTCCAACTCGCCACGCTCAAGGCCACTCTTGCGCGTCAGGACGCTGAGCTCCGCGCTCATTTGCTAGTCCGTCAGGCGACCGCTGTTCGTATTAACGAACTGCGCGAGCAGATGGAGCGGCACGAACACCGCCGCCTTCGCGATTTCCGTCGTCCCCCTTCCCCAGGTGTCGCCGCTCTAACTCGTGCCCACGACGCCCCAGTCCCGACGACTAAGGACCACGCCGTTCCAGCTTCCTCCAGCAAGAAATCCGTGAAGGAGTGGAAGGAGGGAAGGGAAAAGGAGAAGACTTCGAAGTCTCAGGCCGCCTCCTCCAAGCCGTCTGAGGCTACTGGCGAGGCGTCCACTTCTAAGTCTTCTACGAAAGGAAAGGAAGCCGCTCCAAAGACGAAGACTCGAGCTACCAAAGAAGTCGCCGCCCCAGAAGTCAAGGAAAAACCCAAGACTCGCGCCGCTTCTCAAGCTGAAGGTCCGAAGACGAAGGGCAAACGTCGCGCCGCTCCGAAATCGAAGGAAACCATTTCTGAGGAAGAGGAAGAGGAAGGGGAAACCGTCGAGAAGGACGAGGATGTGGAGATGCAGGAGGTCGATGCCGAAGGAGAGGAGGTAGACGAGGACATCCCCGCCGACCAACAAGAGGAGGAGGAGGAGGACTCTGATTAATCCACTCGTCCCCCTTCAATCTTCTTCTTCGCTCGTCTTTTCAGACAGCTTTAACCTAGGCATGCCTTCAAAGTTATAGTCCACATATGGTTCATTCCCGTCTTCTGTAGAGTTCGCCAAATCCTGTATTGTAGCTTCATCCAAATCGAAACCACTGTCCTTTCCAATTCCTACTGGTATAGACTTCCTCGGATGATAGGGAATTACCCTGAATGCTCCGACCTTACTGTGATACACCGAACCGTCTAATTCTGCCAAGATGTACGCCCCGCCTTTATTCCTAGTGACCACTACCATGGGTCCCAAGTAACGCGGCTTCATCTTTTTATTAAGGCTAGATTCAACGGCCGTATTTCTCATCAGTACCAAGTCACCCCGCTTGAAGTCCCAATCCTTTATAGTTGCCTTATTTGCCTTAGTGTATTCCTCGACCCGACGCCGCTTCTCAGCGTCGACCCGCTTCATAACGCTTTCAACGTGAGACTGATGCTTGGCTAGAGCCCTTGCTCTGGCAGCGATCAAATCTTCCGTCGACATAATACCCGTTGGGGGTTCCACTAACCAAGTGGCCTCTTGCACGTCAAGCGGCGTGACAGGCTCTGCTCCCGTTAATGCAAAGAACGGAGAACAACCTAGCCTCTTACGAACTGTGATTCTATCGGCCCACATTACATGATCAAAGAACCAGTACCACTTGTTCGTGTCACCGCCTGTAGCTTTATAGAGACTTTGCCTTACGTCCCAGTGAGGCCGCTCGATTTTTCCATTTGCCTTAGAGTTATATCCTGAAATCGAAATCCCTGTGATTCCGTATTTTTGTCGTAGCCATTCCACCGCAGCAATGAAAGGTTTTCCATTGTCGGTAATAATCCTGCGTAGACATCCCCACCTACAGATGATGTCCGAGAAGAGCCATGCTCCTATGGTTGCTGCCGTCTCCCTCCGAAGCGGCCTCCCTTCCATCCAAGACGTAAGAGCACACCGACCATGCACAATATAGCCATGTCCATTGCTAGGCGGTGTCATATGCAGAGTATCAATATGTACAGTCTGGAAGATAGATGGAGTCTCCGTAACCTTCGGAGGAATCTTTACCAAGGTTTTCTGACGGACTTGACAGAGGTGACACGTCCTGACGAACATTTCAGTGTCGCGTTCTACCTCTGGCCACCAGAACCTCTTGGTGACGAACGACAAGGTCGCATAGTGGCCTCTATGGCCGTTCGCATCATGAGCTCCCTTGAGAATAGCCATCCTTCGCTCTGGTTCTATATACAGGCGATGGTGTCCCTCACCATTCTCTCGCCAGTACAATCGACCATCCTTCGAGACGAAGAAGCGAGCAGCAAACTTCTCGAAACCTTTCCAGTCCTTAGTAGCCACCTCAGGCGGCTTGACGGTAGGTGTAGTCAACCATGCCTGTACCAGGGGAACCCACTGGTCGAGCTGCTTTCCTCGGCTAGTTCGCCAGTCGGATGGATAGTCCTCCTCCCCTGAGTCAACCACCTCTTCCTGTGAGGCGGCTTGAAGCAGAACTGACGCCGCTTCAGACTCAGTTGAGAGTCTCTTAGTTTCTTCAAGACAGTTCAAGAGTTGCTGAAACTCCAGGTCTCTGCTGAACACGTCCTCGTCCCCTTCCATCCCTTGGAATAAGAGGAAGTGAACAATATCTCGTGAAACCGTCTGAAGGTACCCTCCCCTAGTATCTATTTGATCCCTAAATGCCTCAAATGGTAGGGGATCGTCGTCCCCCGGGAATTTCTTGGAGTAAGTGATGGGATCTGGCGGATCAGTATCGAGGAACTCTTCGAACTCACGCCGCTCCGGATCACCAGGCTGCTTGCGTCGCCTAGATAGACCATCCGCAGGGAAAGTCTTGCCCATTACATGACTAAGTTCGAAGTAGAACTTCCTAACGTTCTCGATCCATCGATTAATAGTTGCGTTCGGAGCCGCTCCAGGATTTTGTAACATCCCCTGTACGTATTTCGCATCGGTCTCAACCACTAGAGGCCGCGCCATAACCAGGGTGTACTCGTTCTCCTTGAGTGCTCGCATGATCCCATACAATTCCCTCTTTGCCTGTGAATAATTTGCCTCTGTAGAATTTAATAGAGTCGAGCCGAACTTGATATAGTTCCATTTGCTCGGATCGACAGCATCCCGTTGACTAATGTACCAGCCCACTGCTAGATACGAAGTGTCAACGGATAGTCGAACAGGTTGCCCACTGTTCACGTCGAGCGGCTTGAGGACTGGAGCCTCCTCAACCGCCTTCTTGAGGTCTGCCATAGTCCGGTCCTGTTCTTCGCCCCATTCCCACTTAACTGATTTCCTAGTCAGTTTCTGGATAGGCTCAGCCCTCGAGGCATAGTTGGGAATGAACACTCTGAAGGTCCCAACTGTACCCAGGAAGGCACGAACATCTGACACGTCTCGACAAGGACCCCATCGAGAGATAACTCCAACTCTGTCCGGAGTGGGTTTCCGACCTTCGTAGGACACCCTATGTCCCACAACCGTAAATTCAGGCATGCATAGACAAGTCTTCTTTCCCGAGAACGTGCCTCCACAATACTTCATTCTTTGAATGACCCTATTGACATCCTGAATATGTTCCCAGACAAATCTCCTTATGCCGGGATTTTCAGGTATAGTCTCATATCCCCCACCAGGTAACTCATACCGCGTCAGAGGTCCCTTTACTGGGACGTCGTCCACGAAAGGTTCTGTAACGTGTGGGATTTCAGGTTGAAGAATAGTGGTTATGTCCTCGTGAAATATGGGAACCGAGTTAGTCCATCCCATAGGTAAAGTGACAAGTCGCATAGCTCCAAACGGTGTCTGGAAAGTCGTTAAGTCTCGAGAACGTTCGTCCAGTACCCGTTCATCGTAGCCTACATATAAGTCCATAGTCGTGCCGCATGAGCGTCCTGCAAAGCGGCTCGCAAGTTCCTCAGTGTTGGGAGGTAGCCCAGAATGCGCAATAGTTACCGCGTTGAGCGGCTCAAGACTATGTACAATTCTAAGACTTTTCCCGTCCTTCTTCAATACACAGAACCATCTACTGCGATATGAAGAGCTAGAAGGTTCGTACACTCCTGCCTCTATCTTGCCCTTGATCTGATCACAAACCGGCTCGAACAGAAACGGCGCGATGGGTCGGTTCCCTTGAACCCAGGGTGTGTGTGGAACTGTAGCAATTCGCACCGGGTTAAAGAAGTCTTCCCTAAGCTTCCCCCGCTCCGATTCAGTCCATGCGAATGCCTCGTTTTGCTCAGCCATAAGGTGATGCATGAGCTTTCGTTCCTCAGGCCACCAGAAGCCTTGGTGAGCTTGGTCAAACCCTTCCATCCTTTCTTGAGTGTACCTTCCCTTAGGTGAAAACTCAGGCGGCGTCGGAGAGAGCTCGGGCATACCTGCTAGAGGGTCCCCAGTGATATTACGCACTACGCGAAATTCCTCTGGAAGAGTACCATAGACAGGTCTGACCTTCTTGTCGACTGGCTTGTATTTCTTGCCGGTCGAAACTCCCTTTATCTTTGCCTCCTGTGCTTTCGGATTTCCTGATGCTTGTTCCTGAGCATAGATTCCTGATTCCTCCGTGATAGAACTCAGATATTGTTCGAAGGTTTCCCTATCCCTCGGATCAACACCTGGCTCTCCTAAAGCCTGTTGTAAGTATATAATTTTCTTTTCTTCTTGTGTGAACGCCTTCCCATGTTGCGGCTGAGCCGTAGAGATGATTCTTGGAATGCCATCCTCAGACATCTCCAAGATCACTGCTATTTCCTCTCCTTGAAACTGGTTCAAATCCTCGAGGTTTGAAAAGAAGTCTGCAATTCCTCCCTATATTGCTCGGGAATCTCACCCCGCGGGAACGATGGAACTACAATTCTATTCAAATTGTTCGGATCTGTCAAGGTAATAGTATGCTTTCCGTCCGAATAGTTATTGGACTGAGCACTCATTACCGAGAGGAAAGGCCGTCCGAGGAGCAGCTTATAAGCCGCGTCACGGACGATATGCAACTGTACATAGGCCGTTACATCGTTGCCACAATTGATAGGAACGTTTCGAGCCAACCCTAAGGTTCGAGCGGTCGTGCGGTTCGAAGACTGCAGCCCTATAGTCAAGTCGGGATCCCATGAGATTCCCAGAGCTTGTGCTGCCGCTTCGCTTGCTGAACAGACTTGTGAACCCTCATCGAAGATGCATTCTTCACGCCGCGCGTTGTTCACGGTCGGGTAGAACACACGAATCTTTTCAGACTCTGAGGCGGTCACAGTTCCTTTAACCCGAGTGCCTCCATTCTCTTGTAGGAAAGCCTCTACTGGGTCTGGGATGACAATACCACCCCTAGGAACTTCTCCCAAGCCGTCCGAAGAATAAAAGTCCGGCATGGGCAAGTCTTGAAGTAAAACCTCCACGATCTCTTGCTCGACTCGAGCCGTTTCTTCAGGGACTTCTTCCACTGTAGCGGCGCGAGAGGGAGAGGATGTGGAGCCGCTCGACGGTGTCTCAGCCATCTGAGAATATATACATTCGATATCGTCGAGCAAGGCTCCCGGTCCCAACCCCAACTGGCTATTCACTTCCATTAAGTCCTCATAGCATGCTTCCTGTACATTAGTAACCAAGCCTTCCTTGGTTCTAGCAATCCTATTCTGTCTAAGCATTTCTGAAGCCGCTTGCTTGGCAATAGGTGACATTTTTAGAAGGTCAGAAAACCTAACTGGGTGAGGTAGAGAGAAGATCTCTCGTATAATACTAATCACCAAGTCTTTCCTAGCCTTCTTAAGATCCACTGTCTCCTTAGCCGCCGGCGTCTTTTCAGGCGCCTTAGCCCTGCCGCCTGAAATCGGCTTCGTCCTAAGTGCGGGAACCTCCACATACGGCAATGGTCGCCGCACAGGTTCCACTATTTCCAATCCACTAGGTCCTAAGGTATTTTTGGGTTTTTGTGTTTTCTGAGTGTCGTTGACCTTGCTTGTCTGGCCCTCCAGAGAGTTACCCCGTCCTTTGTCAACGTGCTTTGTAGAGGCCGGGGTTCTTTCCTTCGCCGGGCCTCTCAAAAATCCTCTTGGCTGGATGCTGCCGCTCGGCGAGTCTGGAGCTGATTCTGCTCCATGGTCTCAAGCCGCTTGGACAGTCCGACCAATTGTTCGAAGACTTCACGCGTCGTGGGTTCCCTTTGAGTTTCAGGTGCTGGAGCCGCTCCCTGTTGAGACGGCTTGAGCTGATGAACAAGCTTGTTCAAGAAGGATTGTTGGTCCCTCCTGAGTTGGTCTAACGACTGATGCAAAACCGAATGAGTAACCGGTTCCTCCTGACGTTGATAAAGTACCTCGAAGGCCTC
>Ga0247781_1000394_pt1 | contig 13479 bp, 3 predicted proteins | sample UWRJL184509B5_FD_179922 | JGI IMG/M metagenome (GOLD analysis project Ga0247781, IMG submission 179922) | Plant litter microbial communities from Arlington Agricultural Research Station in Wisconsin, United States - UWRJ-L184-509B-5 | ecosystem: Environmental > Terrestrial > Plant litter >...
ATATTGGCCTCTGGACAGGTTTCTGTCACTTTGTTTGCTATACTTATTAAAATAAGCTTAATACCCCACGCCAAAATTGCCAGGAGCGAAAGTGAGGAATGGAGCGCCCCGTAGCGTAGCGAAGGGCCGTCGCGTAATGACGAACGAAGCGACGCCAGCAATTTTAAGATTATATTTTTCCAGCCAGGGTAAACTTAAGATTATGTTATAGTCTATAACTAATATAACGTTAAAGTTTACTTATTATTTATCCCCATCCACTTTAATCAGAAGTAGCAAGTAGTGGGTAACTTTACTATTATTATACTAATACAGGCCTCCTTCTCTATTTTATATAAGAATAGCCTCTTTATACTCTTAGTTAGGGAGTTTCCTTCAGTTAACTAATAAGAGGTACACTAAGTTAAAAGCACTCCCACTATTAATTACTACTCTTACCTTAAACAGCCTCCCTTTTCCATTTATTATGTCGACACTAGCAGAATAATGCTTATACTCTTTTAATATCTAAGTTATAATAACTATCTGTCCTTAAGGTCTTATCCAGCCTAACCTTTAAATACCTCTCCTTCTTTTTAAGGTTTTTACTAACTAGTAAACTATTAGTTTCCAGCCCTTCTAAAAGGCCTATAACCTTTTCCCAACTCTTTCTAGAAAAATAAATAACTTTAATAAACCTAACAATTAACCTTTTTTAAGTTCTTACACCTTAATGTCCAGTCGACTTCAAACAGTATAATGTTCTGGAAATCTTTAATAAGTCGATAATACGTTCTATAAGCTTAAATTACAGTAATGTCTCTCTACTTTTAGATCCGTTAGTAATCTTCCCACTTCTACCACTCCCTAGCTTTTCTATTAAGGTATAATAAGCACGTTATAACTAAGCAGTTATTAAGCATTCCTCCTTACCAGCACGTTACAGGAGCTTAATTAACTATAATAACTTTCCACTTATTACTAAACTCTCTTATTAGGAAGTAGGAGACTTAATAGTAAGTTAGTTCTAACTCTACCCTTACGATAATATAGTCCCGTCTCTATATACTTAAAAAGTGGTTATAAAGGGCTTTAAGCCCACAATACTGGTTAAGAACGCAGTTATTATACACGCAATCGATCTACAGTATATCTCTATAATTAAAGTAATTAATATTAACTGTAGGTGCTGTAATTATAAAGTATAGAATAAGGGAAGTGGCACCTTATTCTTTTTCTTCTTCCACTTACCTCTATATATATTATTTTTCCTAAACCTCTTCCCAAAACTTAGGTAATAACAACCTAACTTATTCTTTTACAAAGTGGCCTTCTTTAACAAGTCGGTATTTAAGTTAATTAGTAAAGCAAACTCTATTACAAAGTTATAACTTAATTTCCATTACTCTATCTTTAAACGTTACAGTAAAGCCTTTAACTCGTAAGTCTTCTACTTTATCCACTAACTCTTAATATTTTTCCTTTAACTCTTAAACTCTCCGTTAATATACTTATTTTATACCTTCTTAAGAGACCTTTAAGGTACTAGTTTAAAGTACACCAGCTTTAATACAAGGCAGCTATCTAAGCTGTCCTTCTTCCAGGGAGGTAAGGGTACTGATCCACTTAACATACTTAAAGTGTTTAAAAGTCTTAAGAAGTATTATTAAGAAAAACTTCCGTTTTTCCAGTTTAATTCTCTTAATTTGTTCTCTTTTACCTTTTAAAGCTTACTTTACTGTTTAAGTAACCTAAAAGGCTAGTTCTTTAACTCTTTCCACCATCTTAATAATTTCTAAGTTAGGGTCCTTCTTAAACTTCCTTAATTCTTAAACTTACAGGGTAAGGTTTTTAAAGCCTGTAACAGCTAACCGGAACATCTTTTCCTAAAGTTAGTCTTCTGTAACCTACACTTCTAACAGTTTTAAGTTTCTACCTTAAAGTCGGTCTGTAATAACTTATACCTCTATAGCTGACTCTTCTAAGGCACCTTTAAAGACTAAGTACACCACGTCCTAAAATTCTTCCTCTTCTTCCTTATCTCCCAAGTTACACTTATCTATCCAGATACAGTCTTTTTCATTACCTGCTATCTTAACATAAATATCTCCTAAGTTAAACCTAACGTGCTTTCCTCTTTCTAAAATAAGTTTCTAACTAACTTACTTTAATAACAGGCACTACCGTGCCATATAGCTTTTCTTATCGTAATTAAAACACTAAACCTAAGACAGGTCCTTAGACTACTTCTATTATTACTACCGTTAAGGCTTATTGTAATTAAGTCAGTTTTAACAGTTTACCATACTAATATCTATTAACCCAGGGTAGTGGCCTGTTGTAATTAACTGGTTTCCCTTTTTAATCTTACTTAGTGACTTGGGGTGTTTGTTCAGGCCGACCCTGTTATTCTTTTTAGGCTCTGTATGTAATATTACTGTAGCCGCTTATGTACATAGCGATACGTTCTCTGGCGCGTGCCACCGTTAAAAAGGGGCCGCGCCGCGCGGTTCTTTAAACTGCACTTCTTTCAACAATCATCATTCCGACAATTTTCACCACGAAGACCTCCTATTGAAAGCCCAGTGACATTCTGGCCCTTCGATCGAAGGAAGATAACCTGATCCACAGTTGCGTTTCCTTTATTATTTTATATTAGGCTCTGTTTTATACTAGGTACCGTCATATACTAGGTTTTATTCCATACTAGGTATGTATCTGTTTTTCTACGTTAGTTATATTTATATCCCTTTAATCGGAGGACTAATGGCCTAGGAGTTAGCCTTTTAGGCTGACAGCACCGTTCTGTATTTATAATTCTCCTTATAGTTTCTTCCCTGTTACATCACTACATTAGTTTAAATAGGGGCTCTATTAGGGAGCTACTTAGCAGCTAGGTTAAACTGGTCTGAAAGCTCCCTAAATATAATAAAAATATTATTAATTAAAGTAAACATTAGTATTAAACGATACCTAATATCTTATTAAAATCACAGCGTTACAGGTTTGGCCCTGCGCGGCCATTATTAACGATAATAATAATAAAATGTTTAAATCCCCAGCACTTGCTTATTATAAGGGTATGCTTTATCACTGCTCCCTTTAATTAAACCATTATAGTCCTTTAAAAGTGGGTGGAGTGTATTCTTAACATTTAGGAAGATTCCGTTAAGTTAAGAACTTAACGAAATTATAAGACCATAATTAAACACTAAAAGCAGCTACATATCACTAATGTTAAAATATATCCTGTTCTTCGCTATTAAAGTCCTTTAATAGCGTCGTTCCTTTAATTAAATAGATCTGAGAAAGTGGGATTAAAGATTAGGGAACCCGGCAGCTAGTGCTTAACTGCAGCCTAAATCTAATTTAACGTCAGCCACTTAGTTTAAAAGTGAGAACACTATTAGTTTCACAATCCTAAAATCAGTTAAGAACGTTACAGTGGTAATCTTAACGGTCTACTTTAAAATAAGAGTCCTCCTTAACAGGTAAATCGGAAAATGGTATGTTATTTAAATAATCAGACTAGTAGTAAAGCACCTTTATAATGAAGGGATGGTATTATTAGACTTAAAATACCAGTCTTCCTCCGATTAAACTAATATTATAACTAAGTTATAAAAAGGAAGCCCTTATAATCGTTAAACGTATTAATAAGCTTTATCAGCACTTTTTATTAAAACGTTAAAAACCCTTATTAAGGAAATGTTAATCTTAATAACCCTAATAACTCCGTCTGATAATATAATCTCTTTAAAGCAGTCTCTTATTAATCGAAACATTATATTATTATAACAGCAGTTCCTAACTCCTTAAGATACAGGGTTTAATAAGCTTTTTAATAGAGAATATGTCACCAACTACCTAGAAACATTTAATAAGTATTATAAAGATTACACCAGCCTTATAGATAAGGCACGTTTCTTTAAGTGGATAAGATAGTATAAGAAAGACGTAAAGGTGGAGATCTGTAATAAGAAGGAAAATATAGAATTATACTTATAGGATAGATTAAAGATTTAAATAAAGAAATACTGGAAGTATTAAGACCCTTACTAAAAGGAGAGGCTAGTTAAAGCCCTTTACCATTTTTATAACCACCTTATTAATTAAAAGGCCCTAAGCCTTATTATAGTTATTTAAAAATATGGTCGACTCTTAGCCTGGTTAAATATAAATAAGTATAGGAAGGTTAAGCAGGATGCCACTTAATACTTTTATAATATATTTAATCCCTTTATTAAAAGTGTTATTTGTTAATGTAAGGATATATTTAATAAGGATGTTAAAACTATTACTTATAATAAGTTTAAGGAGTGGCTTATTAACTTTATATCTAATAGTTATTTAATAGATAGGGAGTTTACTTACCTATAGCTTTTTAATCCCTTAAAAGGAGCGGTTAAGGTGACCACTTCTTTAAAAACCCCTTTTATCCCTATTAAGGATAGTGTAAAGGACTTCCTTCTTACCTTAGAGGTTGAAACTGAAAATCCTCCCCCTTTAATTAGAATTAAAGAACCTTACCTTATAACCCTAATGATGGAAAAGAAAGTGGATGCCCTAATTAGGAGCCTTAAGTAATTAAAGTTAAACCTGTTATATTCCAGTATTAATGTCCCTTAACAGCCTGGTGTCCTTTAAGTTAAACTAATCTATGCTTAACATTAATAAAAGGCAGTATAGTTTATTAAAAGTGAGGAACCAGTTATAACCTTTACTTAACGATTAAGAAAGTAAAAAAATACCTACTTATCCTCAGCTTATAACTAAGGGTTTATAACTCCTATGTGTTATTAGTGTTTATAACCTGGTTACATTATAACTACTTATTATACTATAAACTACTTATTACAGTTAAGACTGGTCTATTACACTTATAATAATCTGTACCTAGGCCCAGTTATTAGTAAGTAAGGGAGACTTAATTAGGATAATAAACTTTTAAAAGAGGAGGTTATAAAGATAAAGGAGAGATTAATTCTTAGACCTTACGTTATTACAGCACTAATATTATAACTTTAAAAGCCCTACTATATTAGGTTTAAGGAATGGTATAGGTAACTTAAAGATATAAAGCTGGGATTTTAAATCCAGTGGAACTTAGTTAGAATAATAAGCAGGCTGGAGCCTAATTATAGGGATATCCCCAGTCCTTTAATTAAAAGAGAACTAAGGCCTAACATCACCTAGACGGGTGTTAACTGCCTTTTTAATCCTAATAGAAGATTAATTATTAACTACCCTAAGTTATATAAGGTTAAAATAACGGTAAAGTACTAGTAAAGTGCTTAAGTCTACATTTAAGCCTTAAAGTTTCCTAACTCTAATGTTAAACCTAATAGCGATTTAAGATTAAATGTAGATTTAAGTGTATAATATGCCTTAACTACCCTTATTAAAAGAAGGAGAGTTAAGGAAGTTAAGGATAGTGAAAGTTAAGGGGAAGGAATAATTAACACCGCTCCTTTTACATTATAAAGTGTGTAACTACTAAAAATTAAATTAAATCCTAAGGTCACACTTACCTTTAATTATAAAAAACTAGCTTCAGATATATAAAAGATAAGTAAAAAAGTTAAAAAAATACTAATAATTTCCTTAAAAATTAAGGAATAAAGGGTATTAACACAGATTATTCCCTTATAAAGTTTAGCTTACAGGTAACCCCCGGATAAGGTTATTAATAAGTGGCTTAATTAATTATTAAGTGGTAAAATAAAAGAATTGCTTTTAAAACTGTTAAAACTTTTACCACCCTTAAAAGTTACACTTACGTCTTACCTTAAAAACGACGGAAACTAGCTAATTCTTATATATTTAAAATCTGTAAAACCAGATAATAATATCCCAGGTAAACTCCTAACTAAAGTGAGCTATTTAAAGCTTTTTAATTAAAGGAAGTTTAAAGAGAATATAATTATAGCTGTAATAGGTGTTAATAGTAATGGTAAGTTACACCTACATTATAATAGGCTGTGGAGAGATCTTAAGAAAGGGAAGGTTATTATTAACACTTTTTAAGACCTTAATAGAGATGTTATAAGGACTTTTACGTAACAGACTGTTTTAATTAAAGTAGTAAATGTTAAAGGGAAGTTTATAAAGCTGTATTTACTCTTTAATCTTTACCTTAATATTAAGTCTTTTAAGTTAAAAAAGGTGTTAGCTCTCCTGGACTTTAGGTTAAAGTGTAATATAATCACGTATATACTTATAAGGGTATTTAATATCCCTATTTTTAACATAACTATACGGTTATAAGGGCTTAATAATACAGATCCTGTTCCTTTTATTAAAAAGATAAAGATACTACTGTTCCTTTATAAAAAGCCGTATCTGGTTTACTTTTTCGTCTTTAAATATAAGGTTATAAATTATAATTTACTTTTTAAGGTCCCCTTCTTTAATAACACTTAATTAAACTAGGTATACTCTGGAGATTTTAAGGAACCTAGGTGTATTATAACTGTTAAGGTCTTGTTTAGTAACGTTTATATTATGGTATTAATAGTTAATAATTTTAATTAAACTGAAAAACAGCATGTTTAATAAGTATACCTGTATATTAAAGGGACTAATATACCTTATAATACAGAAGTATATCCCTAAATAGGTGGGTTTAGAGAAAGGTAAAGAACCTATTAAATTCTTAAATAATAAAAATAGCAGGGCTATCTTTAATAACATTTTTAAACGCTTTACCTTACCGTTAGTTAACAACTTATAATGTAAAGCTCTTTCCCTTTAATTATTAAATGATTTTACCTTTAATTAGAAGAAGATAACCTTAAAGGAAGAAGTTTACTAGTTATGGGAGGTTTTAGAGATGTATAAGTGTTATAAGAAGAAAGAACCTTATTAGCCAGATATAAAGGAACTACCTGTTTTAGTTAAAAGCTTCACTATATATAAGCGAGCTGATAAGAAGGTTAAACTAGTTAATATTACTTTATCTAACAGCTCTGTTCCTAAAGGAGATCTAGATTAGAAGTGTAAATAAATAATTAAAGTAGAAAAGCACATATAGTATAACAGTAAGTTTAATAAGTATTACCTATTAAAGTTCTCTTTAATTAAATAAGGGATAAGGTTAACAGAGGAGAGGTTATAAAACATCTTTAATAAAGTTAAGAAAGACCTAACCTTAAAAGAAGTTAAACTATTTATTTATATCCTTTATAATAAAGAAGCAGCTCTTTTATAGGACTTTACAGAAAGTGGCCAGATTAGCTTAAAGATTATATCTTTATAAAAGATTAAGATTATCCCTTATAAAGCTTAACAGTCTGGTTATATTCCTATCTTAAAACCTCTTATCCCTAAGGTTATTTAAGTCTTTAAAGATAGGGTATAGTAAGGAGTTTTAAAGGAGTCTTATATAACGTACTGTAATAACTAATTTATAATTTAGAAAAAGGATAGTGGTTTTTATCTAATTAATAATACTTAAAAGATAAATGGAGTTACAGTTTATAATACCTTTAGCCTATTAGGTGTAAAAGAGTTTAATAAGGAATTTAAAGGCTGTAAGCTTATCTCACTCCTAGATCTTTTCTCTAATTATAATTATGTTAAATTAGATGTTATAAGTAAAGATATAACGACTTTCTCTACTCTAATTAGACTTTTTAAGATATGTACTCTTCTTTAAGGAGTAATAAACTTAATAGCTTAGTTTATATAAGCTGTGATTTAAATACTTTATAACCTTATCCTATATAAATGTTAGCTGTTTTTTAATAATATCTGTATTAAAAGGCTATAGTATAATTATAATAAAGAAGAGCTTAAGCCTAATTTACGATATTACGTGGTTAAGTATTTAATGAATTTAAACGTTATATTTATTAACTGTAAACTAGTAAGAGTAACTATTACCCTAGTTAAGTTATAATAGGTTTAGGTAAAAGCTGTTCTGCTAGGTTACTTATATTTACTAGACAGACGTTTCCCTAATTAGATAAAGGTTATTAAAGTAAATAAGTGGAGAATTTACTTAAACGTTAAAGAAGTTTAGTTATTTATAGGAATAACTGGATTTTATTAAGTTTAGATTAAGTTATTTAAATAAGTTACAGCACCGTTATACGTATTAATAAAGAAGGATATGTAGTGGGAATGGACTGAAAGAGAGTAGATAGTAATAAAGTTCCTGTAAAGGAAGGTTACCACTGTTTTAATCTTAGCAGTAATAACTTATAATAACCCTTAATATAACCTTATCTTTATAGTTATTAATGTTAACCTTAAAGGATAAGGAGGAGTTATTAAGTAAGTTAGGCCAGATAAGAAACAGCACCCTTACTATTTTAAGAGTGGAATATAGTTTAATGTTAAAAAACGTTATAACGTTATTAAGTAAGAATTTAAAAGATTATTAAATATATTAAAATAAACCTGTTATTACCTTTATAAGGTTAAGTTTATTATTAAAACTAATACTTTTATTCTGGTTTATTAGTTAAACAGAGCTATTAGTAATATACCTAACACCCTTCTTATAAGATGGATTACTTAGATCTGGAACTTTAACTTTAATATTAAACATATACCTAGTTTTAAGAACATTATGGCTAACAGGCTGTTATAAAAGCCTGTTAATACCTTTAATTTAATAACGCTTAAGTTTAAAAAGGATATTAACGACTTTATTAACGCCTAGATCTTTACTTAGAAAACCGTTAATATAAACCTTTAAACTGGACTGTTACTTAATAGTATGTGGAAAAAGAAGTCCCACGATATTACAGCTTATTTAACCAGTTTTACTATTCCACCTAAGGTTATAAAGAAGTCACGTTTAGTAATTTAAAAGTGGAAAATTAAGTGCTATAAGTACATCATTAAGTATAAGATCCTTTAAACACGGTTACTTAAGGGTATAAGTATCCTCCTACAGAGAATCGTAAACTGTTTAAAGCTATAAAGACAGATCTAGTTACGTCTTTATAAGCTCTTTAGTTATTAAGGATGTAAGGTTACTTATAATTAGATCACTAGGTATTATTATTAAAAGGGAATGTATGTTATAATTAAAAACTGGATTAAAAGCTGTCCTAACTGTTAGTGTTATAACAGTAGGTGTTATAAAAAAGGACTAGAGTATAATACACCATCTTTATAACCGTTTGTAAAGTGGACTTTTAACCTTTAAGTCTTTATATCTAGGCTTAAAGGTAAGAAGATATAAGTGATTAAAGGACAAGATAATCTCTTTAAGTATTTAAAAGTAAAAGTCCTTTATATTAAAAGTTTAAAAGTAGTGAAAACCTTTATAATAGATTACATTATTTTATAATAAGGATAGCCGCTGGAAGTCCTGGTAAATAGTGGCTTTAAGTTTAAAGGGTTTTTAAAAGAATACCTTAAAGAACTTTATATTAAACACATCACTATATCCTTATATAATTTAAAAGTTAATAAATTAAATAAAGGAGGCTATTACCAGATTACCTTAACGTTAGTTAAGCTTACTAGTAGAAACGTTATCAGATTTAAGAAATGGCTTCCTTATATCCTTTATACTAATAGGACAAGTCTTAAAAAGAGTTATAAGATAACCTTTTTTTACCTAGTAAAAGGCTTTAACCTAATATTTGAAGTTAAGGTTAATCACCCTTCTTAACGTCTTATTAAGTGGGATATAATTATCTCTATCTAATTAGATAAAAGGTAACCTGATCTTAAAGCTAAAGTTACGCTAATAACTATTAAAGTAAGATACCTTAATAAAGCTTAATATAATATAAACATTACAGCAGATTAAGTTATAACTGTAAGGTAAAAGTAAGTTAATTATTAAAAGAAGAAGTTTATATATAAGTTTTAACCTTAATTTACTCTAATTAAAAAAGGAGACCTTATTTTAATTTAAAATAATATATAAGAGATTAATATATCTATATATTAAAAGCTAACGTATTAGTAACATAACCTTTATAAAGTTAAGAAGGTTAGGCTTAAGTTAACCTACGTTTTTAAAACGTTTAACAAAGTATAATTCAGGACCTTTTACCTATTAAAAAGAGTTAAAAAGTTTTTCTAAATGGATAATATTTATATAAAGTTTAATAATAAGGCTATTCTTACTTTTAAAAACCCTAATCCTAATAAGTATAACCTAAAGGATTTAGATATAAAGGATATCTTAATACTAATATTTAATAAGAATGGTAAACTTATCTTTAATTAAAAGGAAAAGGATATTACGTAAAATAAGGAAGTTAAGTATAAGTAAGAAGTTATTAAGTAAAGTGGTATCCCACTTCTAATTAATAAAGGGAAGTAAATTTAAATCTTTAAGTTAAGTAAGTTTAAAGTTAAAATTCTATAAGGGAAGCCTCCTAGCTTTTAAAATTAAAGGAGTAATATAGGTTTCCTTTCCCAGGTGTCTCCTACCTTCCTATTATTAGTTCTGTGTCTTAAGGTTATCTATATATCACCTTTAAACCTTATAATAACATTTAAAGGGAAACACCACTATATAACCTTAATAACTTACAGTTTCTCTAAAATAATATAAGTACTTTAATTAAAAGGAGCTTAACTCCCTAGTTTCTTTTTTTTCTTCTTTTATTTTATTTCTTCCCTTTAATAGTTTAGGTATACGTTTTAACATGTTATCACTTTCATTATACCTTAAAGTAATATAAAGGAAAAAGATAATAAATTTATTTCTGTTTTATAAAATATATATATCCCTCACTTTTATCTTCCTATACAGGATCCTACTTCCGCTTTTTCCCCTACTTCTTCCCCTTTTTAAAAGCCTCTTATTACTCTTAAACCTCACTTAAGTTAAACTTCAACTTATCCTTTAACAGTATAATTATAAAGTTTAATAGAGAGTTTCTTAATAGTAGAGCTGCCTTTTATAACTTTACTTTTAAAGGAAGATTCTAGTTCTTATAACTGTAAATACGGTTATTAAACTGGCAGTTCCCACACTACCCAGTATAAGAATTATTATTAATATCTAGGTATAATAAACATTTAAAGAAAGGCCATATTAACTAAACCTTCTAACTGTTAATCTTACAGAATAAATAGCGAAAGGATTCCTTATATTTAAAATAAGGGTTAAAGTTCTTATTAAAAAGACTTAATTAACCTATATATATCTAATTAAGTAAAAAGAGACATTTATAACCTTTTAAATACTTAAATAAATAAGCCCTTTACATACTTAAGACGACTAATAACTTAATAAAGCTAACAGTTAAATAGGCCACCGTTATATACCTTAATATACATTATGTTAAGTAAAGGGAGATAAGTTCCATTAAAGAGCTTAAATTAAGCCTTATAAAGGTTAAGGTAAGTAAAGAGTTTTTTAACTTTATCTTTACTATTAAGAACTAATTAAGCCATATATATATCTAAAAAGGCCCCTCCTACCTTAAAGATTCTAAGGTATAATAACATAGTGAAAAAGTGGTTAAAGCTTATCTGAATTTACTATAGCATACTATTAGGGATTATCTTAATATCTTAAGGTAGAGATCTAAAGTTAAGAACCTAAATAAATTAAAAGGGCACTGTTACACCTTTTAACTTTAGGATAAGAGTAAGGTTTACAGGTTTAAAGGGTGTGAATTATACTAGTGTTAGATTACATTTTAATGTCTTACACATTAGTGTTAGACATTTAGGCGTCTTTTAATTAAAGATAAAGGAGAGTGGAGATAAAAAGTTTAAAGCCATTATTATAATGGTAAGTGGTAGAAAAGTTAAAGGTTATAAAAAGAAAAGTGGTGTTAAAAAAAGGAGGAAGTTCTAAAAATAAGTTAAATTTTATTTCCATAATTATTATTAAGTGTAAACACTTACTCTTTCCTTTAATTAGATGAAAAGAGAGCGTTTACCTTTTTAACTAGCTAGTTAAAATAGGCTAGTTTAAAAAGTTATTTTAACCCCCTTAACTGCTTTTAACCTTAAACCTTAAACTTCCACTAAACCACACACTCTTCTAACCACTTTTATAACCTAACACCACATACACTTTACCTCCTTCTTATTATTCCCTCCCTTTAATTAAATAAAACTATCGTGAGATTTATATTCTTTTTAAGGTAAAACGGTGTTTTTCACTACTTAAAATAGCTTCACCCACTTTACAAACCCCTGTTAAAGTGTATACTATAACTCTTACCACTCCTGCTAGGCAGTGTGTTATTAAGTGAATCCTTACTCCTAATACTTAATTAAAGCTTTTCCCTCCCTTAAAAAACTTCCTAAACCTTCCAGAAGTTTACTCCCCCTTCCCCAGTTATAACCTTATTAAAAACCTAAAGTTTAAGGGCTTAGTTATATTTACTATTAGCAATCAGACCCGTTCCTTCTCTACCTTAATCCTTTAATCACACTGTTAATACCGTATTAAGCTCCTTAACAGGCAGCTATTAACACCTATAATCATTTTAAAGAATTAAATCCTACCACTTTAAAATTAACCTATTAATTACCCTAAAGTGGCAGTCTGTAACCAGCTAATGTTTTATAATTTAATTAAACTTAAGGTTAAAGATAAGATATATTAAATTCACTTTCCTAAAAATACCTACATTTATAATAAGACGGTCTTTAGAGAAAGGTAGCCTACTTATACCTTACAGCTTTATAACACTTATATTAAAGTTAGCTGTGAAATCTGGTTAAACAACCTTAAGGTAGGCACCCTTATTGCTTATACTCTTTAAGGATTAGAAGATAAAGTCTAAATTACTTCCAGGGGCGTCTTTACTTAATTTCACAACCCTGTTTATAATTATAAAGAGTAAGAGTGGATAGTGTTTTAACGGTTTTAATACCTCCCTGTGAATAAAAATAATAAGCACTAGGTGATAGTTATGTACGATAACTGCCTTAAGATTCTTTATAACATTAATTCTCTTAAATAAGGGAAGACTTTTAAATAGTGGAAGTAAATCACTCTTTAACGCCTTTATAGTAAAGTGGTACCTTAAATTATAATGTTGTTACTGCTAATTATAACACCTGATAACATTAACATTAAGTAGGTGTAAGTGTTATAACAGGTATATAAGTTAAAGTGTGGCCTTATAACTGTAAAGGTAGTAAGAATAATCCTATAAGAGTTAATAATAGTTAGCTATAACGTCCCTTAAATTAATACCTTTACATCCCTAATATACTCTTCCTTTTAATTAAAGAAAGGGTTAAATAAAAAGAACATCACTTTAAATATACCCTAACATTAAGTAAAAGTTATCTTAAACGCTCTTTAGATAACCTTAAATGTTATATTTTATAAAAAGAAAAAGTTAAGTTTAAAGGATAAAAGGTTTATCACTTATTATAACTATAATGATTATATGGTAAAGTATGCGGCTTTTTTAACTAAAGGGAAGGGAGTTAGCTCCTTTAAGTTTACAGTTTTAAGTAAGCTTAAATAAGCAGTTTATATTAAGGGAATAATTAATAAGGTTTTAAAAAGTTTTATAAATTTAATTATAACGTACTAACTCCCTAGTT
>Ga0247781_1000395_pt1 | contig 13440 bp, 11 predicted proteins | sample UWRJL184509B5_FD_179922 | JGI IMG/M metagenome (GOLD analysis project Ga0247781, IMG submission 179922) | Plant litter microbial communities from Arlington Agricultural Research Station in Wisconsin, United States - UWRJ-L184-509B-5 | ecosystem: Environmental > Terrestrial > Plant litter >...
AGATAGCTTCCCGCCCACGGGCTTCGACCTCCATGATCCCCAGTTGCATCCTGTCCCATCCTGCCCCGTCCCATGCCTTGGCTGCGTCCCAGGTGTCGACCCCATCCCCACCGTTTTAATCCCACGCAGGGGGATATTCTCTGTGTCTGCAGTGCATATCCGCGCTGTCATGTGGGAGTAGGCAGGTGTGAGTCTGGATCTGGGCTGGTCCAGTTTAGACACGACCTCAGGACAGGAAACGCCGGCAAGCTAGGAACGGCTCAGTGGCGATGGAACTGGGCAGCTACCTTATCTACTTCCCTAGACTCAGGTACCTGCAGGTCCCGGCCCAGGTCCGCAGATAATCCGGCTCATCGCCGGTCTAGATCAAATCTCTAGATGGGTCTGAAAGTGTGGGGAGGTGGGAGGCGGGAGAATGTGGGTGGGTAGTGGGTCTGTAGTACCCACCCCCTGTTAACAGTGGTTTCATCGATACGAGTTGCCCTTTTTAATCCTTGATGGTTTCGTTTTTCTTGTGCTTGCGTACGGTAATTAGATAGTACGCATGTTGTATGTCGGATATAGCTGGAGAAGTCGCCGAGAATGGAGACGTTTAATTATAGGGTAGGTAAGGTATTCCGCAGGTATTGGGTATCTTTTTGTCATGAGTCTGGTCACTGGTGTCGAGGGACCAGATTTGGACATTTGACGCTGGCTCCTTTTCCCGGTGTCGATCGACTCGGTCAGGACGTACCTTGATATTTGTCCTGATGGGTAGGTAGGTGGTACCTTGGCTAGTATATGTCTTGGATTACGCTTGATGGGCGGTATCAATCGCAAGGGCCTGCCTAGCATCTATCCCTCAAGGTTCCCCGTAGCACCGGGAATTCTCGTCATCTCAAACTCGAGCTGTCAATATTGCCGTGGTCGTGGTACTAAGTGCTAACTTTCAGTCCCAGATCGGAGAAAATCGCCCGTCGGTCCGGCAATCACCATGACAATGGAGCCATGAACCGGACCGAAGTCGCTGTCCGCGAGCCACAAAGTCGGACCTTGTTGATGGCCTTCTCTTGTCCCCTTGCACGGTCCGGAGGGCCACAGCTCATTAGTCATGCTACTGGCATGGCATGTGCGTTTTAAACTCGCGTTTGAAGATTGATAGCAGCCCAGTTGAGGACGTCGACGACAGCACGAGAGAAGCTAGATGTGCGGTGCGGCGTGTTGTGTCGTCCACCACCTGCAGTGGGCTGCATCGTTAGTTCTGTTTATGATGCAAGACATATTCAAGGACCCTTGTTCGTGAATCCCACACTCCAGCAAATCGGATGGGAAGCCCTCGGGATTGTCTAGAGATCGCCCAGATTGGCCGGGACAGGAGGAGAAAACAACATATGACATTCTCTACGAAAAGATGACACGATACTACTAGGTCAAAGTGCAGAGGGTGCAACCTAGGATGGGAGTGTTTGACGCAGGCCCGACGGGAGAATGGCGAATAAAACAACGTGTTTGGTCTACTCGTGGCGTACTTTCATGGTCACAAACTTGTGGCAGGACGCTTTCCCGGATTCACTGCGTCCTGTCGTGGGTACCCATCCTAATACGAGTTGGACAGAGCTCGGCCGGCGACGGGTTTATGTCGAGGACATTTGCCTGTCAGCTCGGCGGTGTTGAAAACTTGGACTTCCCGGTCGACTGCTTGCTCAACCGTTTGTCAGAGTGGCTGGCCGATACGGATAGGTTGGCCTGGTACGTGTTGTTTGTAGCTTCGAACCTCTGTTTTGTCTGGTCCGTCCTGCAAGACAGCGGAGACGGATGGATTTGCTGTGGCTTCAAAGTTCTGGCATGGATCCTGTGGTGAAATTTTGAGACATGGACGGTTGATGTGCTTGACTTTGCTCAGTGACCACCCGGCCAGGTATGAAGAACATACATGCACATCATCGGCTTCTGCAGCCATCAGATCATCATCCAAGCCACGCATTTGGTCCACGGCCACCACGCTGTGATACTTCTCTATAGGTATTGTTAATGTGAGAGGTGCAGAAATCGATATTAGAAGTTGCCAACTAAACCCTAGTATCACGGCAGTATCAGGAGAGTTCCAGTTGTCACCTGCATTCAACAATCCCGGCTTCTTTTTCTCCATGGCCAGTCAGCCAGCTGGGTTCGGGGAATTGGCCGAGGGAACTTTGTGAGTGGCATGGAAATAAAATCTGGGCCAGTGGATTCAATCTCCAGGTACCAGGTAGGCAATAAAATGGGCCGAGAGGCGGACATGGAAGCAATTCAAGCAAACAACCACGACTTGGATGAGCTGGGTGTGCATTTCTCGACTATTCCTCGCTGGGAAATCTGCAGTTTGAACTTACTCGAAGCAGTAAAGCTCCGTGCAAACATGCATTCCGCCATCTTTGGGGACATGATAGATCGCTGACCCCGTCGTTCATGTCCACAAACGCCCCCAATAGGTAATTACATGAATGCTCACGATTCAAGTTTTCTTTTTATATTTTGGCTTCTTGTCTTGTTTGACAGTGACACGTTACATGCCGGCTTAAAATCCCTGACATGACATGGACATGACTACTCGTCGAGATCAGGGCAATTGGACAAGACTGGCAGTGGCGGGATCAAGACAAACACACGAGGACGGCCGAGATTCATAGGGTCGACGATCAATTTGACGTCAAAGTTTTTGCATGTACTTGATCCTGCGGTGCTAGCCTGAGGTCCATCAGTATCTCGCACTACATACGGAATACTTTTTAACTTAGCTGGGCAGGTTGCACAAGTCTGCGGGTCACGGTTGATGTTCACTTTGCAGTGCTCTCACTACTGTACAAATGCTTCAGCGGCTGGATATTTGCTGACCCATTGGGCCTTGAAGTCTTTGCCATCAATGAATGGTATTTGGTTCAAAGGTTCATGTTCCAATAGCACTTGCCCTAATTACCATCGCGTTTGACGTTTTGGCTGCAAGTGGCACTAGGGGTGGATGAGAAATTAGTCCGCCCACCACATGCAATGTTGGTTGGAAGAAGGGCAGTACATGTAACACACAGGACCAGTGTTTGCTATGACAGAGCTGGCTTCTCCCTTGATGCTGCATCTGTCATATTTCAATCTCATCTCTCCAGCACGAGGGTCCTATTTTTGACCTTGGCCGCCTTTTCTCGATCCGGAGATGCCTGAGATCAGTGTTTCAGTTGCGGAATAATAATTAGTTGTTTGTACTTCGCCCGGTACGCCCCCTGTAGTTCCAAAGCTTCACGCTGTTGTTTCTCGCACGATACGGGGGCATATGATACTCGAAATGCCCCCATGCTGTAGCTGGCCGACTCTGAATCGTGGGCGGCGGTGAGACAAACAACTCGAGACTACGAGGAGGTGCCTTGTACTTCCGACGGCAAGGGCATTGGCATTGCGGCTTGCCTTTTTAGAGCCTTGCCTAGATTGCCGTGTCCAGAATTGTATTTCATGGATCGTTGTAGTGGGAGGACGGAGTTAAAGCCGCTCGGGCGTGGAACCCGATGACTGGATCACGGCTCCGGAATCATGTCGATGCCTGCTTCGAGAACACCCATGTCAACAAACAGCCTTTATCACCATGTGCAAGCCTCGACATGGAGCTACCCAAGCCACAATTGACCAATGGGATTTCGTCAAGTTTGGGAAGCTGTAACGTGGCTCACCAGAATATGATCAATGATCGATGCAAGCTGTAGGGGGACGGGGGCAGGGCGTCAAATACCAACACCGCTTGGGTCCTGTCAAAAGCTTGGCCGATATTGTCCAAGAAGGTAAGGTAGGTACTTGTTGCACGGGTACTGGCCACTGGCACCCTATCAAATGACGCAGAACGTGGGTGCTTGCTGCTCCACATCAAGACGTGTCGAAATCGATCTCAAAATCGGGGGCAGGCAAGGAAGGTGCATCCCAAGGGGTTTTCCAGTCTGTTTGGACACCACGCCCCCAAGCGCCTTCCCTCCACCATGTACCACATCCCATGCCCCCCATCCTTTCCAGGCAAGAGGCGTCTACACTTCACGGGATCATATTCAGCCACCCGAAAATGCTTCCTGATCGACCATGGAAGAATCCGTGTTCAATACATGTACTTGTACTTATCTATGCATGCATCCAGTGTACTATAGACAGGAAAAGTCCAGGTCCCCTTCTGGGCCCGTTTTCAAGGCCGCGTTCGTTCTGTTCAGTCGTCTGCTTCAAACCTATTGCTGTCAAGGCAGGGCATATTTTACCTTAATTATTGTTGCATGTAATTATGGCTAGCCGGCCCCGCATGCTGTGTATCTAGGCCAGGGTCGAAGCATGGATTGTACCATACCAAGTGGAATGAGCCGACTGCGTGCGAGTACAGGAGCTTGGTGGCAAGTACTCCGCATTGCGCTGCTCGACGACCTGAGCCCGAGCTCAAGTCTGCAAAGCAAACGGAATCTTGCTAGACTACCTTGGCTTAGCAGTGCTGGTCGTGTATGTATGAGAGGCTTGAGAGGCTTGGAGAGAAAGAGGTTCAGCTCTGGCAGGTGAGTGGCACTGCGAATATAACACCACGATGGCTGCATCTCGCGTCCCCTTCCCTTTGTGTTCAGTTTCATCTCCATTTTCTCTCCTTTCTGGCTCCGAAGGCGGACCAAGAGCGCCCTCTTGTTGTTCGCACGCTTGATATCCTCGAGTCCAGTCGGTTAACTGTTATTTCTTTGGGATATCCCAGATTTCGATTTTGAAACGCCAAAAGAAGCATCACCGCCCACCCCTGGTTATACAACTTGGACCCCTTTCTAGCCAAGGCATATCTAGTAGTACTTATCCAACAACTTCTCATCCCATCCCAATTCTAGTCTCGTCTGACTCACCGCTCCCCCACCTGTCAAGGTTTGTCTCGTCTCCTTTCTTTCAGATTTCCCCGAGGACTTGTGATGGCAGTTCGATCTGAACTCGGGCAGCACGGTGATGGTGCTTTGTCTCCGCAGCTGGGACTTGATGTTGCCGGTGACGCCTTCCACCGTTCAAGTTGCAGGGTTCAATGTTCCAATTCGTGCAGTCGCCAGATGCCAAAAAGACAAACATCAGATGCTGGCATGCTTTTTTTGCCAACCTTATCCCAAGTGAACGCGGCGCTGACGAATGACAGGTCCAGGTCCCCATCTCATCACCTTCGAAACACAAAGACACACATTGCAGCTCGCTGGAAAAACTCTATCAAGTCAACGCACTGTGGGCACCTACCTTGGCACATCTCTGCGTTGGGATTGAATCGATTGATGTCGGTCTGGAACCAAGGCCCCCATCGTTGTCTCTGCCCTTGCACTTGTCTTGCCTCATTCTTTTCTCCTCCCCGCCTTGGTTGGTCGCGCCGAGGGTCTTTCTACTTGGAACAAGCTGGAGCGCCACTGGCAGTCCTTTCAGCACCAATATCTGTTTGGGCCTTGGTAATATCCCTCCCCTCAACGTACCTACCTACCTATCCTTGCGGCTGCGTCGACCGATTTGGGACCCAGCACAAGGATCAAGCTCTGATCGGGTCGGACAGCTGACAACCGATTGCGCAGCCCTGATTCAGTATCCCGAAACCAAGGATACCATACCTTAATCATCTTCAATCTGAACACGGAGGGGGCACAAGAGATTGAAAAAAAAAGAAAGACAAGTTGAAGGACAATGGTGTCGCCCGTTCATTACAGCCCGAGCAACGGAAGACGATATAGCCGACCCTTCCCTCCCGTGCCGTATCTTGGGTACTCGGAACGCCACTCGCACTCCTCTCCCCACGACGCAAGAGCGGTGCAAGTGACAATGACAGACCAACAACTCGAGTATGATGGCGCGCCACAGAGAAAGCGCATTGCCGTGGCGGTAGGTCGCTCTTTCGCCTCCAGTCTTTTGACAAACCCCAGCCCCACCTTCCCAGCGACTGGACCGTGACTGACATTGTCATGTCGTTAGTGTGGACGATGCCGCAAGAGAAAGATCCGATGCAGCGGCGACCCGGGTACCGGACAGCCCTGTTCCAACTGCAAGAATGCCGGAGTCGATGAGTGCCTGTTTCTGCGGGTTAGTATGGTAATCTCTCCGGTTTGGATAATTACTACCTTGTTGCCATTGCATGCATCCTCAAGACACCCTCTGATCTAACCATGTCTTCGGTTGTCCTATGTAGGTGCAATCCCGAGAAGCCCCGATGCGAGTCGACCCAGACAGCTTCTACAGTGTTGGCGATGCCCGCATGTATGCCAGCCGCGCGGCAGTCAACCCCAACATGCCTTACGCCCAGGACCTGCCAAATGTGAGCTCGCCCGACGTTGCGCCATCGTACCGGGGCAATACTTACCCGTACCCGGCAAGCAAGCAATACTATCCCGCCTACGGCCCTCCTTACACCGACGAGTTTGACTACAGCATCGGCGTCCCACCGCAGCCGGTCCTCAGCCACGACCCTGTTGGCCTGCTACCCGGCAGCCACTGGGCCCCTCGGGCAAAGCAGCCCACTGACTCGGGCTACGGGAACATGATGATGACGACGGAGCCTTCGCCATACCCATACAGCGGTCACAGTCTCGTCCATCGTCCGGCAGTCAGCTCGGACGCAAGTAACTTCTCCTTTTCCGGAGTGGCCGCGTCGTTGCCCAGCGCCTCGAGCACGGAACGCCTGCTCCCGAATCCGAATCCGATGGGGCGCTCTGCCACTGCCACGCTACCGGTGCCATTTCCGGGGCAGGGAGGCGCCACTGGCAAAACCCCTGCATCGGTGACAACACCTGCATCAACGTCCACGCTTGCTGACGTGGCTGCAGCAGCGGCAGCAGCAAGCTACGCCGGGGGCGCCTACGACACGTCGGGACTACCCTACCCATCAATATCATCGTCATCTGCAAGCACTGGCACCCTAGGCAGTCCCCACCAGCACGCGTCTGTGTCCCGCACCCCGAGTTCGGACAGCTACTCTGGGGGCGGCGAGAGCATCTTTAGCGAGCAGGAGCGAAGTCTTGGAACCCAGGGGTCGGATTTCGACATGAACAACTTCACTGCGGGGCCACGCCGCGGCTCGTCCAGTTCCGGTGGGCATAGCAGCTCGACTCTCTCCAACGGCCAGACATATGTCCCCAGTGACGGGGGCTCCTACGACATGCATCATCCTTCAGTGCCCTCACACCATCATGCGACATCCACAGTCGCCGGGTACGCTGTGGCTGAATCTCCGACTGCTGCTGCCACTTCTCACGGCCAGGAATACCGTCGCTCCCAGAGCCACCAAGGTCACCAAGGTCACCACCACCATGGCCACCACACCCTGGGGGGAGGTAACACCAGCAGTTCGGATAACCACCGGCAGCAGGCTGTGAGTAGCCGGCGCTAGTGGTCACTTGGCCTGTCGACCCTGTCCTCCAGCCCAGTCTGACACCGACCGACCACTTTGCCCAATTACATCACTCTGTATTTATTCCATCGTATTCCTTTCTTACACCTACATTATGACGACCCGGTCTACTGTTCGGTGGCTGGACCGATGCAACACCCTGGCTTCCCATGTGCTATGTCTCTGGGGAGGACATGCACCTGTTCTAGCACCAAACGGTCGGCGACACAGCGGAGGTACTGCCCACCCATGGCCCTGACCTGCGAGGCGATGACTGGTTTATTTGGCACCTGACAAGAATGATTACGTGCCTCTAGCTGTAGCAAGCTAGGTAGCTGTCAGATATATGAAATGACATCTGCTTTCTTCCTTTTCTTCCTCTCCAGCCTCCAGTTTCTCCTCGCTCGGGACAATGTGTTTTCTTTTTTCTTTTCGGTTTTGTCTCTCCTTGACCTGATGATAATTTTCTTCTCAGTTTCATCCCCTCTTTCTATTACATTACACAAGGCTTGGGACTTGGACAACATGAACCCTGCCCAGCTTCTGCGCGTCAAATCAATGCAAACCAGCTGGTCGGTGGCGCTACAGACCCGACATTGGACCAAGAATACGAATCTTGACGTTGCAACCTGCGCCAATATGGTCATGAAGAACAAAACGCCACAATCTTTCCGAAACCGAACACTGCACGACGATATCTTCTGCATCTTGGGGGGTCCCAATGCAGTGATCGGAATTGGTTCGCGGCTCATCTCAAGTCAACCGCTCCCCCCTCTCCACCCCCTGCGCCTGTCACGACATTTACTCATGGGAGGCATCTTGCCGTACGACGCTACGCCCGCAACGATTCCCCCTGCTCTCCCATCCATCCATTCAAGTGTCTTCCCGAGAAGCGGAAACGGCAGGCAGCCGGCAGGTGGCGGTTTGAGATTGAGCAACACACAAGATGGCATGTCAGGCGCCCGTCGGTCCGCCAGTGCCCAATGTCGCCAGCTTTCGGGTTCAGATGTTTCCTGCCTACCTACCTTACCTTACATTATCATACACCCCTTTTTAATCCACGACATCCCGATAAGCGACACGGACATGCACAGGACGTATTACGTGTTCACCTGATAGCCTTTCCATCTCCTCACCTTGTCCCGCCTCGCTTCGCATTGCCTCCCGGGTATTACTACTCATCATAGATGCCTACAGGTACAGGATGGATCATGGATCTGATCCCATGTCATGCGTCCGATGTGGAGGCTTCCGTTTCGTTCCAGAACAGACCAGGTTCACTGCGACAGACCACGCGGAACCCCCGATATCCTGGCTTGCTGATTGCATGCTCTCCCGCCCTGTCGCTCGGAATCACAGCTAACATCATGACTACGGAGAAAGAAAACTTGGCAAACATGCATCTCGTTTATTGTTTCTGTTATCTACCCGCTTACCTGTCTTATCTGCCTCATCGTCGGTCGGTCCGTCTGTCTCGGCCATTAATTTCGACCCAAGTCAAGTCACCAGCCCAGTACCCAACCTGTCCTCCCAATCGGCGGCCAACCTACTGACCGAGCGACCGGTCAATATCTCGTACCACCTACCTGAGGTACCTAAGGGACTTAGCTCCTCACCTTTGTTCAAGGTCCCAGCACTCATCCCCTGGCTCCCCAACCCCGCAGCACTGAGACTCAGACTCAGATTTTAGGTTGCTCCGTTCGGGCTGGGGATGCTGTGTACAGGATGGGGCATTGATTGACTGGCTGGTTCTGCCACACTTGACTCACTGGTAGATGTTCTTCTCTTCCTTTTGTCGTGGTTCAGGTTTGCATTCTTTTCAACCCAGGGTATACGTCCCCATCACTCCTTAATCTAATTTCATCTCTCTCTCTTATTCCCATATCGTATTTCGAATTACTCCCTTTTGCTATCTATTTTCTTCGAATCAAGAATCGGGTTGGGCTTTCGCGCTAGTATTTCCAAAAAGCCGAAAAGAACGGGCTGAAAACGTTTCCTTGCAAAAGTTTTAATTTTCTTTTCATAACTGTCTTATTAGTTAAATGATAATCTTCTGGCTTTAACTCTTGGGTGGTTATTCGTTGGTCATCATGACGTCTCCTTCTTACTCGGAAACGTCACACCTCGGGTCTTTTATCTTTTCAAGTTCAACTGTGCAACGTGTTATATGTCCTTGATTCGTGTCCAAATATGCAATACCGTGGGTTCTGGTTCAAGTCTTTGTCTGGTGATGTTTCATATATTACTTTCAAGGTGAAATGTCAAAAGGGTTAGATTATAAGAAGAAATGGGAATAAAAACTGAAATAGCACACTTGAAAAATGCAAATACCATTTAATGACGAAGGATTAATTAGTGACTAGCTGGAAGTTAAAAACTAGCACGAGTGCTGTTGCCATGGAAATACATTCGCATCAGAGACATCATGTTAATTTGGTCTGCAAGTTATAGGATAGGTATTTACGTCAATAATAATCCGTAATCCGTTCGACTTTGAAAAGGTACCTTTCAACAACCCCTATAAGGACTAATCTAGTGCCTCAATAACTTTGAACATTCTTAACAAGGCCTTCTATTTTATAATTCATTGTTTTACTTACAGCTGAGCGGTGTACATGTTTATTTTGGACCCAGTTGCTGACTTTCATGCTTTGTTATGAGAAGAAAAAGGGGTTGCGGGATATTCAAGTGATTCACGTGACAGCACATAAGATGGGCAAAATCCAACTTCAACCCTTTCAACTAATGTCCACAAATCAGATTTGAGAAGCCACGACTCGGAACATACGTCATCTTGTACAAAACACCGCCCTCCTCTACATTCGATCACATCTTATTAGTGGAGGGCAGCCCAAGCCAAAATGGCGATTGATCAGTCGACCCGGAGTGGTGCTTCCCCGGAGCAGCAGATCACTCGCTTCTGTCGCCAATACCTGCAATTGGACTCTGACCTGGACTACCCCGACAATGAGATTTTGCGAGACGAGGCGACGCAAAATACTTTACACAATCAACTTTTTGACGGCCAAGTTACGCCTCCACGGTATCGGCTCAGAGTGCTGAAAGAGCTGGTTGCCAGAATTGAGTCATCCATCACTGATTGGGATGAGCATGTAAGGCAAAATTGAAGTCACACTCAAAGCAGATTCCTTTCTCCTGACCTGATTGTTCTCCAGGGCATTTCGGATGATCTCATGTCGACTCTCACAGAGTGCCTTGTCACTCCGTTACCATCCGAGGTGGCAGCAGCTCAGCGAAAGTCTCGCGTTATATACCACCTATCTCTCCTGGACCAAACTGTCAAGGATGCACACATCACTCTGCTAGAGTCCCGAACTCTGCTCTCGGCATCAGGAACCACCGGCTTACGTACCTGGGAGGCCGCGTTGCATCTTGGCCAATATCTCTGCGCCAACCCTTCTCTTGTCGCGGACAAGCGGATCCTTGAGCTGGGCACCGGAACTGGCTATCTGGGGATCCTCTGCACAAAGTACCTTGGTGCACGCCATGTGATTGCCTCGGATGGATCCGAGGACGTCATCAATAATTTGCCCGACAATCTTTTCCTCAATGGGCTGCAAGACTCTGACAAGATCACGCCCATGGAACTAAGATGGGGGCATGCACTGCTTGGAACCGAGGAGCAGCAGTGGAACGGGGGCCGGCATGTGGACATTGTCATTGGAGCAGATATCACGTATGATTCGAGGGTGAATTTCGCTCTGGTTGCGACGTTGGAGGAAATCGTGGTGCTGTATCCGGAAGTGACGGTGCTGATTGCCGCGACGGAGCGGAATTACGAGACCTTCAAGAGTTTCTTGCTTGTATGGGAGAAACGGGGGTTTGAAGTCAGCCATCAGTCGTTCCCCATGCCGCCGAGAAGGGAGCAGGCAGGGCCATTTTACGATGGCCTGGCACCCATACGTATATGCCAGTTGAGGCATGTCGGCCGGACGTAAAACCTGGCAGGCTATCTGGTCCGGGCCGTTACTAGAGGGCGGTATGTGGTATGGTATGTGGTATGATGACAACAAGTACAATGGCATGATAATGACAACTGGCCCTTTGCGCGGATATGGGAGGAGTGAGGAAATTATGCAGTTTACCAGCTCAGTAGTATGTGCCAATGTGAGCATTTTTTGTCCAGATTTCGTTCAACGGGATCAATGTTGGAGTCGGAATGTAAGTTGAGGGTGGGGGTCTTGTGCGATGGATGCTTGGGAGGGGAACGGGTCCAGATACAATGAAAGTGCAGTGCAAGCCTCGTTGTAACATGCAATCGCTGGGATAAAGGCTGTGAAATGCGGGAGAGTGTCTTTTCTTTCCAGGGCCTTTCCGGATGGCGAAAATGTTCAGATTGCCACTTCCTCCATGTTCACGTCGTTGAAGACGATCGGTTCATGACAAGCAGCAAAGTCTTGGCAAGTATCGGAGCGCCACATTCAATTGGTGGTGTGCCGACCGCCCCACTTTCAAATTTGTTTGTGCCTTAATGGTCCTCCATCAAAGGTGGGATTAGGGCTTCGCACCCATTTTAAGCGACCACGGAATCGGATTTTTTTGAGACCCACCCGAGGCGCAGTTTGGAGTCCAGCAAAAAACACAGCGCTTCAAGGCAAAATCCAACCACCAGCACACCTCTCGGTCTTGATCGCCAAAGTCACGCAAGACAGCAACCATGGCCGACTCCGACGCCCCCGTCACTCTGCGCACGCGCAAGTTCATCCGCAACCCTCTGCTGGGCCGCAAGCAGATGGTCGTGTGAGTTACTCCCCTCGGAGCTTCAATCGCACTCAACGCGATGCCCACCGATTTGTCTCCAACTCCAATTCTGCCGATTCCATCCTCGACCACCCGACGACGCGACGATTGACCCATCAAATTGAGGCCATCGAAATGCCTTAGATACCGAAGTGTTGGCCTGCTGATGGCTTCAATTTGATGGACAAAATCGGAGCCGAGTTTTGGTCGCAGATTGGATATCGGGTCGGGATTTGGGGAAGGGATGATCGGGGCAATACCAAAATCCAAGACACGATATACTGACCAGTGTTTTGTCGCGTTTACAGTGACATCCTCCACCCCGGTCGTGCCAACATCTCCAAGGATGACCTCCGCGAGAAGCTCGCTGGCATGTACAAGTCCAACAAGGAGCAGATCAATGTCTTTGGTCTCCGCACACAGTTCGGTGGTGGCAAGACCACTGGCTTCGCCCTCGTCTACGACTCCCCCGAGGCCATGAAGAAGTTCGAGCCCCACTACAGACTGGTCCGCGTTGGCCAGGCCAGCAAGATCGAGAAGGCCAGCAGACAGCAGCGTACGTTGGACCGACATGCCGACCCAGCCGCGGCAGACGGAACAGTCGATTTTGGGAGTTGCGGGCTGACATTACATTTCTCCATACAGGCAAGCAGCGCAAGAACAGACAGAAGACCCTCCGCGGAACGGCCAAGGTCAAGGGCGCCAAGCCGAAGAAGGAGAAATAAGCGTATCGTTTTGTTTTTGCGTCGGTCTATTACATCGGATATCTGGACGGATGGGCAATGGCTTTGCTTTGTGCGGTTTCATTTACCGCCACTGGCATCCGGCATTCAAGATAACTTGACTTCAATTTGGAATCCACATGGGAGGCGTGACGGTCGGTTCTTATGGGATCTTAATTGCGCACATAGCATCAATACAAGGGGGTGTTTGTGTCATTAAACAGAACAGTCAAGAGCACTCGTGCACCGATGGAATGATGTCTTTGGGCCGTTGGGATTGTTGTGGTTACGAATAACGAGTTTTTTGCCTTTGGAATTAGGGATAGCATCAAGCTTTCCCATGGGTATCTAATCTGCCTAACCGCGCCACCATCCCAGAAAAGCAACTATTTACGTCCCTTGAACTCCAATGATCTTTCTTCCTGCCAGACTCCGTGCAATAGGAAACAAAATGACAGCAACAAGAGACGCGAGAAACAAATATTGACAAGAAATAGAAACGAGCGCGACCCAAGACATTCGATCGATCGATCGGCCGACCCTTTGTTACCTCCCAAGCAACACGACACCGACAATAGCTGCAACCGCCACCGCCCGCAC
>Ga0247781_1000396_pt1 | contig 13436 bp, 14 predicted proteins | sample UWRJL184509B5_FD_179922 | JGI IMG/M metagenome (GOLD analysis project Ga0247781, IMG submission 179922) | Plant litter microbial communities from Arlington Agricultural Research Station in Wisconsin, United States - UWRJ-L184-509B-5 | ecosystem: Environmental > Terrestrial > Plant litter >...
GGCTTGAACCAACAAGATATGAGCCAGGCCCTCCCGGAGCCGCCATTGGACAGACATCAGTGAGCGCTAGGACTGTCGACCGTTGTGCTGTGTTTCTGCCGTGCAGTTCGCCGTGGCTCAGCCCGCGGGGTCCCGGCTGTGAGCTAATTCGAGTGAGCTTTTTGGTGCAGTGCAATCAACGACGGAGGAGGGTGGCCCATGCGTCCGTCGACCGTTGCTCCTGCTGACGATCAGTCAGCCAACTTTTGTGCGGCCAGTCTGTCATGCCCGTGGGAGGCAATAGTTAGAGGTGAGATGGAAACACGATTGGGCAACGGCAACGGCAACGACATCAAAGTTGACAGGGTCTAGTGCTGTTTGTCCTCCGTCCTCACTTATCAACGTCCTCATTTTCGGATATATGCCGAACTGGCCCGGGACTCCACAATACGTAGAACACCAAAACCGAGGTGACTTGTGGAGAGTCTGGAGACGAGATAAACAACTGGGCCCGGGATGTAGCCACAGCCCAATCGTTAGCCGCACAACGGCTGCAGAAAAAGGAGACTTGAACAGTGCAACACAGCAAACCAGCCACATCCATGGACGACCCTGACAACCCGGCTCCCTGCTCGACAAAGCCAGTGCAGGACGGACCCAGAGGTATTTGCTTCTCCACTGTCAGGGGCATCGCATCGCATCGCGCAGCCAGCGCAACCGCAGACCGCACGCAGATTAACAATTTGACATGCCAAAACTCTTCGCATTTCGCATCTGGTCCGGAATAATCATCCGTATGTACACTGACCACGGCGGAGAATGTAATGTGACGAGAATCTTTGCAACTAGGCTTCAGAATATAGAGTATTGGATGGGGAACACCACGCACTGGCTGTCGTCAGTCGTCGCGCGTCCTCAACTGTCTCTCAGTCAGCGTAGCGGCATGGAAATTCGTCTGCCTTCGACGGTCGACGGAGACAGTATGATATCAGAGGGCAGAGGGTTGGTTCATGAGACTTGCCCGGAGCCATCATTTTGTAGCGACACATTGCAGTATTGATTACATCTGTTAGTCGAGCACTTCAACACCAGGGTCGAGTGTGGCAGGGCTGACTTGAGCAGGGCTGAGCAAGCGGGGAGGTCCGGTTTTGCAGGTGTGAGGGCGTGTAATCTGAAACTCAATTGAGAGTAATTCGAGAGGGAGTGGTAAACCGTGCCGCGAAAAGGTAATTCAGGTTACACCAAACAGTCAAGTACTCTTCTATTGATGCCTAACAGTTGAGGTTGGGCGCACCAAGTCTCGGGAACCTGGCAGCCAACCGGCGCTATCAGTTGACGAGCTGGCAGTTCCAGTACCGTACAATAGTGTGGCATTGAGCGCTGTGGAGGACATTTTCGGTTGGAGAGAGGAAGGATTCGCCAGCTGGCCAATTACGAGACACCGACCACAAGCTGCGCCGCAAGGTCCACTTTTCTTAGAGGAACTGGCAGGGGGGCGCTTTACCCATCCCGGTCGCTCGAGCAGGCAGCAACGTCGGATCCTCCACGCATTTCTCATCGTCTTCTCCCGCTGATCCCATCGCCAACAAGCCCATCTTCCTCTTCCTCTCTTGTCCCCGGATCTCTTCCATCATCGCGTTTTCCCCTCTTCTGACTTTTGCCTTTCTCGATCTTTCATCCCTGAGGCCGCACGCCCGATTCCACTCGACAAAAAGGTTAATATTCGCACCTTTATTCTCCAACCCAAACGACCGGGTCTTGCACTGCCTTCCCTGTCTTGCAATCCTGTGCAAACCGTCAATTACATCCTCTGTTTACTACTACTTGATTCCATCGTCGTCCAGCACGTCGTTCAACGCGCCCTTCAGTTCGGTCCGAGCTGGTCAGAACTTGTTCGTCTTCAGGGCACCTTCATCTGTGACACCTGGCCCATATTGCGTCTCTCTTGACTTCCTGAAGCTGCTCGCCGCGCCGAGCTGCCTGCTCCTGCGTGTGCTAGTTTCTGAGCAACGTAAGATACAGTCCACTCACTCTTGTCTTGCCCACCGTGTATTCCCCTTCTTTCCGAGTCTCGGTTCCATGTCTCCTGCATCGTGTCTCTCTCTTCTTCCCGTCATTTCTCGCTCGCCGTCCTCAGATTGACCAATCCCAACCGTCGGTCTGTCTGGCTTTGAGGAGGAAAGGCGTCGGAAGGGATGATGCATTCGGTGTAGCATGTTGGATGTGACTCACATGCTTCCTTCTTCACACGCACCCAGCCTTACTTTCTTTAAAGCACTTGGATAACTGACTCCCAGGACTTTCAACAGACATCCCACCCACCTTATCATAAACTCTTGGGTGCACCCCACACTTACCAGCAAACATGTCCTCCAATCCTCGCAGGACGCTGGTGACTCGCCCGGACACGAGGGCCTTGACCCTTAAAACCAACATGGTCCTCAGGAAGGGGGCGACTTTCCATTCCCCCACAACCCCTCCTTCATCCCCAGAGCTCGAATTCAGACCTCCGCCACTTCCCCGTCGTTCCCAGACCAACCTCGACGATGTCATCGACGCGCATCGTCGCCGTGTTGCTTTGACTTTGGGCAACATCGACAAGTCCCTCGCTGCCACGGACTCGACCACCACGTCCAAGGCACTTCGCGACGACAGTCTTCCTATCCCTCGAGGTGTGTTGAACCACACCCTTGACTCGTCCATCATGGGCAAGGAGCCCGAAGTGGAGCGCCGAGTGCTCCGGCCTCGCACTCGCAGAACCTCGAGGCACCACGAATCGGACAGTGGCCTTGGAACATCTATTGGTTCTACCGAAAAGGGCGCTGCCTCCAAGAAGGACAAGACGGTCAAGACTTCGGCTGTCACCAGATCGGCTGCAGCTCGCACTACAACCACAGCTCCCCATGGCCTCAGCGTTCGTGCCACCAACCGCATCTTCGAACACACCCTGAAGCCGCTACTTGCGAAGCCAGCTTTCAAGGATTTCCACCCTCTCGTCCTTGAGTGCCCCAAGAAGATCCAGGACAGAGAAATCGTCTGCCTGAGAGATGTTGAGAAGACGCTGCTGCTTCTCGCTCCGGTAAGTGAACTCGAAGCAGATGGAGGTGTACGGGGAGATACTTACCGAAGATTGTGTGTAAAGGAGAGGACAAAGGCTGCCGACATGTATCTCGACTTTTGCCTGACGACAATTCGATGCATTCAAGCGACTGTTGATTACCTCACACCTCGCGAGCAGACTCGCGAGCGCGACCTTCCTTACAACAGCGGTTACTTCATTGACCTTATCGATCAAATTCGACACTACGCGCAGCAGCTGGCTGACGCAAAGGAGAACGGTGACGACGAGGATGAGATGGATGTTGACCCGTATGTATTGCACTTATGGCCTGAAATTTCGACTCATGCTCACACTGGCTTCAGTACCGACGAGATCAAGCTACATGGTGGCATCCACGTCAACGGGCGCCCTGCCGAACTCGTTCGCATCAAGAAGAACGGGAAAGCCATTTCAATGGCTACTGGTGAGCCCGTCGAGATTGAAGAGGATGGAGATGGCCTGGTGCGCTTCAAGCGCTCCGCCAGCCAGGAGCTTGAGGACGAGGAAGAGATTATGCGGTCTATGGCTCGTCGGAAGAAGAACGCCACCCCAGAAGAGCTCGCCCCGAAGAAGTGCCGCGAACCTGGATGCAACAAGGAATTCAAGCGCCCTTGCGACCTTACCAAGCACGAGAAAACCCACTCTCGTCCCTGGAAATGCCCCGTTCCCACTTGCAAATATCACGAATATGGGTGGCCGACTGAGAAAGAAATGGATCGCCACCACAATGACAAGCACTCGGCCGCTCCTCCAATGTACGAGTGTCTCTACAAGCCATGCCCATACAAGTCCAAGCGAGAGTCCAACTGCAAGCAGCACATGGAGAAGGCCCATGGCTGGACCTATGTGAGGACAAAGACCAACGGCAAGAAACCGGGAATGGGAGACAGCATCTCGGGCGGCTCTGCACACCCAACCCCGTCGCTTCAGAACCTTCCAACGCCATCCAGTGACAGCATGGGTGTAGCGACTCCCCCAGATGACTGGAGCCATGTCTATGGCAGCAACATCGAGTTCCCAACTTATATTCCTGATGCCGACTTGGGCGCTTTCCCTCAGGAGCTCAGCCTCGACTATTCTCCTATTGACAACGGCACTCCATCGACCGATGCCTCTGGCATGGATCATAACTCGGCCTACCAAGATCTTGGAAATGACTTCAACATGTATGATGATATCTACAGCGCCAACGTCCAGCTTCCCACCCCCGTCCACGACGTATATAACAAGAACCTGGCGCAACAATTTGCTGCCTTTACTGCGGCCGAACTCTTCCAGGCTCAGCCGGCTCACCTCTCGCCCATCGGGCAAGGGAACGCCATGCTCTACACACCCCAGTCCCTCAATGATGTCGACGAGGGATTTGATGAGCACCAGGACTACTCGGCTCTTTCGGACGGAACCAATGGAGCTGATTTCATCTTATTCCCGGGCAACAGAGTGACGAAACCAATGTTCAACGAGTCGCTTTTTGCCCCTGAAGTCCCTAGCATGGCTGCTGGCTACTCGCAACCTTCCTCCCAAGACCTGATGAATGCGTTCAACGTCAACGTGGACTGGTCGGCGCACGATATAAACCAATATCTTCCTCATTGAGCAAGAGCAGAAAGCTTCATTGCTTAGCCATGTGACTTGCGCAAGTCAGTGGTATGATGACCCGTGTTATGATGTAATGAAGAGCACAAAACGTTTGGCGAGAGCGAGTTAGCGTGAGAGAAGAGGCCAGAGAAGTTCTCAGGAGGAACGGATTCAGAATGGACCATCTCTCTCTATCTTTGTATTCCTACATGACAAATTTGTTTTTACGTTGATCCGGATTTGTTTCTTGCTCTCTATATTCCCTCTCAGTTTACTTGAGCAAATGATTGATTGCCTTGGCTTTTTGAGCAGATATTTTTAAACTATGATAGTCGGATTGGAATGACTGGAACTCTCGGACATTAGCTAGAGGTGTTCTTAGGTAGTAATAAGATATCTCTATATATCTCAACTTGTTCTCAGTCCATCTTGTCTGGTATTTTGCTACAACATGATATCACTGAACGTGTATTCACTTTTCTTGACCCGAACGAGCGGGGAAGTTGCTGCCTGAATTGGCTGATGTGGTCTGTGCGCATGAACTCAATTGAAGCTTCGATGGGTCTTCCCGCTCCACCTCAAAGCTTAATCACCGCTTTTACTTTGTCCCGGCGATTATATTTTCCTGCCAGAATCCGACCTTATCTGGGATTTCCGCTTTCCATTGCTCACTCTCTTTCTTTCCTCTTCTTCGAGAATCGCCTCGCACAAACAACGCCATGCGCAATGGTTTACCAATTGCGAGAATTCGCACGCAAATGCGATGGCCTGCTTGACTAATTGAAATTGGGTCGGGCAAACAACAGCCTCGAAATTTATGGACTCTGTCTGCCCTACCAACTGCCAAGCTAGGTAGCTATCCTGGTCTGTCTCGACAGCTCCCTGAAAGCATTCCTAAGCTTGTGCTTGTCGGGCAACAACAACAGCAAGGAACTCGACGTAAGTCTATTATTTTCTCTCTATTCTACAACCAAGGCGGGAAGAAAGGCACGCAAGCCTCCAACCCCTTTCTCCACAAACACAACGACGATGTGCCACTTGTTCTTTTTTCCCCATACCATGATGATCTTCGCAACGCGAGTTGCAACCCTCAATCAAATCTATAGGAAGAGCCGTATGAACTTTCCCTTAGCTGTGGCATCTAACCAGGCAGTGTCTTGCTTCGATTCCTCTTGGTCCTGTTCATGCATCGTCATATGCTTGTTGGATTTGTGGGAGGGTCGGGGGAGGGTACATGGCTGCTCTGGGTGTTTGTGGCTGAGGACATGGTTATGCTTATAAACTGGGTTTCTGATTGGGAAAAAAGATTTGTGGACATGTTGTGTTCTTGTTTGGAGAGTTTCGGGGGGTTGGTTGGACTTGCTTCCTGCTCGCCTTGTGGTTTTCTGCCCTGAAGCAGCTGTTGTTCGTTTGCGAATGACAGAAATTGTTGGAGCCGAGACTGACCTTTCCGCTCTGTACTAGATGCCTCGTTGTCGGTTATGCCTCATTCGACGATACATCTACATCCAGGGCATGGCGAGCAGTTCATGGGCCGTCCTTGGACCAACTGCTCGCCTTGCCCGGCCGCCTTACTTGCCCACGCTAGCATCCAACAAATGCTGCATGGTTTGTCTTGAACCGCGGGATACATGTTGGATATACGACACTGTCTTGATACCGGGCGTTCGGGGTTGCGTTCCGGTGTTGTTGGTCTGGGAAGAATCTTCTCAGTACCACCCAGCAAGAAGTCTTGCCGCTCCCTGCCCTACACCCGAGCCGTCTCCAGGATAGTGATTGCCATATTACCTGTCGATCGTGAATGAATGGTACTTGGACGGCTCGTTAGGTACTGCTGCTTTCCCATTGAGCTGTGGAAATCACGCATCAAATACTGGGCCAAAAGCAAGGAACTTGATGAGTTCGTACAGCATGTTGAGTGGCAGCCAATCCACCTAAATGATTGATATGCCAGAGCGCTGAGAATCTAACAGATCTCAAGACCTTATTATTCTAGAACTATGAAATACATAGCTGAATTGAAGAAAATGAGTTGTTTGAACCACCTCGCTAGGTACCTATACAATACACATTTACTTTATTCGAGACACGTCATCCATAGCAATGACGTGTTGCTAGTTCTGAAGTTTATATTATTATATCAACCAATAATGCTAGTAAAACAAAACAAATAGAACATATCCTGAGAAGAGCGCCTTCTAATTACGCATGCCTCTCATCCCGTTTCGACCTTCACCTCTTGCCGTCATCGTACTTCGTGGACCTAAACCTGCCCCCCAATACACCTTCAACACGATGCTGCACCCATCTAGATAGTTGAACCAGTTACATGCCCACCTAGCTCCATACAAGGCAAATAGCACATCGACATCACGACATGAAACAAACAAGACCCTTCTCAAAACAGTACATTTATCTTTAACTCTCAACACGACGATTAATGTCTTCTTCCATCCCACCCCATCCCATCCCAACACAATGTTTTGTTTAAACTCGCCAATTAACAAAGGAAATCGCAAAAAACTTAAAATGTGTCTTGGTCTTGCAGAATAAATATCTAATCAGCTCACTGAGAACACGCCAAAATCCCAGCGTTGCTGACATCCGCTCTCTCTACCTATCGATTTATTTGGCAAAGTGAAGATCGTAGCCGAGCCACTTCCTCCGGAGGACCTGGTCGACCGAGAGACCAGGATACCCGTAGGTAAGGGGCAGGAAGAAGTACCAGCCGGCAAAGGTGAGCGCAAGAATCACGAGAGTCGCAATCCACGACGCCATCATGCTCTGGCCGGCGAACCGCTCGCGAGCAGTCAGGTGACGCTTGGTGGTAATGGGCTTCTTGCCGGACTTGATAGCCTGGTAAGCGGCCTCGTGCTCGGCGGAATCGGCACTAAAGATGAACTCGACGAGCGCTCCGGTTACGAGGGCGGAGGCAAGATGGGCGGGGAGATAATGATGCAGGAAGAGCTGGCGACCCATCACGTAGAAGGGGAAGTAATGGGTGGCCCAGGCGAGGAAGAAGAAGCCTGTGGAGTTGTACAGACGGGAGCGAGAACCTGCCAAGAGGGGTTAGTGAGCGTTATTGGTTGATAGGTGTCTGCTGTTGAGAAAAACTTACGGTGGTCCAGGGCATCAATGCCACGGCGGAGAGAGAACTGATCCGCGAGGAGGATACCGGCGTAGATGGCCAACACACTGCTGGCGATCCACCAGCCGATGGGGTTTCCGAGGAAGTAAATCTGCTGGCGGGTGTCGTTCTGGGTCCAGAAGCTCACACCGCGAAGCAGGAAAGGCCACTGGTAAGGCAAGGAAGCATACGGGTGGCTGCTGGTCAACTGGTTGTTGTGCCAGAACATGGACCGCTGCAGCTCGAACCACTTGCGCAGGAAAGGCAGTGTCTTGACCTTCTTCTCCGACCTCTGGCGGCGGGGGCTGTCGGCGGGGATAGATGGGATATCTTCCACCAGCCAGACATTGGAGCTGGGAGCAATCTGTTTGTTTCCGTTGATTTCCTGCTGCTTGAAGCCCCATTCTGGGAGTGGCGTGGTATGAGTCCACATGGCGACTTTGCTTGGGTTGTGGATGAACTTGAAGTGGCTGGAAATGCTCTTAAACTCTTGGTTCTGCTTGCCGTTCTCAATCCGCACCTCGAACAGGCTGTCGGCAGCGCGGTCACCATATGCGTCGGCAACGGAGACAGTGGTGAACTCTTGGTTGGTAGGGTAGTAGGGGGAGGCAACGTCGTGGGAAAGCAGAATAGTGTCGGTGACCAGATGGCGCAGCCTTACGAGGTCGTGGTTCTTGACGTGACGGCCCAGCTTCCTCTCTTCCTGGACAGCGGGAAGGATCTCCCATTGGTTGTTGGTATCGTTGTAGGGATATCCCGTTACTTGCTGGCCCTGGCTGGAGACGCGGCCATCGTCATATCTCAGGGGGTACTTGTCTGGATGGCTGTGGAGGTAGGCCTTGGTTTCCTTGTGCTTGATGGTGAGAGAATCGTAGTAGTCAATCGTGATTGCGTTGGAGAGCATGACGTTGTCGCTCAGCGTCTCCTGGAACTCGGGCGTCATGAAATCGTCTCCCGGCCCGGAACGGGTGAGGATGGAAAAGTGGACCTGGAACCAGAAGAGGTAGAAAAGGAATGGCACGATGATTAGACCAAAAGCCCGGGCAGCAAAATGCTTGCCAAAGTCGGGCAGGCTAAGAGCACCACCGGGCCTCTTGATGTCCAACAGATCCCACAGATCGATAATAACAGCGCAACCAATGGTGATAAAGGCGAACAGGCCCACGTACTTGGTCGAGATGTCGCACGAGAGGGCAATACCAGTCAAGATCAACCACTTCCACCACTTCCTCGAGAAAGCCTGGTGTCGCAACTTGTAGAATTTGATGTAGGCAAGCAGACTGCAAGCCATGGCGAAAACGAGGGTCGCGTCGAGGAGGATCAGACGAGTCTGCCCAATGTGGGCATTGTCGAGGAGAACCAAGCCAGCGGCCACAATACAAGCCGGAAGGCTGTATCCCGACTCCCACATGATCATGTATACGACCGAGACGGTCAGGGCGCCGAGGATGGCGGGGAGCGAGCGGAATGCGACATAGGGGACCTTGTTCGCGATGTACGAGTCGCCGATATTGTCGAAGTGGAAGTGTCCATCATAGCCCACGAGCCAGCCCATAAAGGCGAAGAGGAGCTTTCCAAACGGAGGATGGACATCGAAGAAGTAGGTTTTCTCGAGGTAGTATGAGGCGAACTATGTGATACAGCCGTCAGTCATCACATGTCCAATTGCAAGAGAGAATGCGCCTAGAACATACCTTTCCGAAGTGGACCTCGTCAAAGACAACCTCGTTGGGGTGGCTGATGCCCCAGAACCTTGTGAGGAAGGCCATGGCGGTGATGAAGAATAAGACAATCTTGTAGTCGCGTTCTGACCCAGCCGGAGCGGCCTTGCTGGCCTTTACGAGCTTGTCAAGCTCGACATCCGAACTGGTGTCATCTTTGCTCTTTTTACTCGGGCCGCCAACATTTCGTTGGCGCAGCGAGCCCTGCGGTGCCGCCATGACGGGGCGACGTTATGGGAGGGTCAAACCGAAGCTGTGGCGAGTGGGATGGTCAGCCAATGGCTACTTCTTGAGTGACGATATATCCGTTGGATTCCACGGCTTCGTAGAAACGCGATTGGGACAGGGAAGCAGGAGAAGGGACCTCGATGGATGGATCTCGACGGCCTTGGGAGATGGATACGAGGTCCATTGAGCGAGTGGGAATCATCAAGTTGGAGCATTGGATGGCGCAACTTACAGGTACCAGATTCGAATTGCCAAGTGGGAATCGTGAAACGCGGCGGGAGAAAGAAAAATTATCAAAGAAAAAGGAGCGTTGTGAATGAAGAATGGTCAAAAGAAGAAGGCGCAAAAAGTAAAATAGAAAACACGATGAAAGTTGGCTTGCCCTCGGACGGCTGAAAAGTAACGGCCTGGTCAGTTTTGCCCCTATTTTGCTCCCATGTGCTGCACGTCAGCCTCTTTGGCGGTGGATCCATCCTAGCACAGCGGGAGGACAGTTGGCAAAGTCACGCCCTAGTGCACGTCAACCAGACCTGGGGAAGTCGATGGTCCAAGCTTCTTCATGGGTCAATTGTGCTCGATAAGATAAGAACAGCACAGCTCAACTCAATGAGCACGAAAGTCAATGGAAGGGATATTTGAGATCGAAGACAATTATCCCTATTCAATCCCATTTTTCATCCATACTTGACGTTTCTATTTCTTGCTTAGCGCGGTATTGGGTTGCAATTCAGGCTTCTGATACCGATAATGCAATTTGCCAGCAAGGTACCCAAGATACCCGGTTGTCCTCCCGGGTCATGTACGAAACGGTGGAATTGAATGACCACCGAAACAAACAAAACCCCTACAGGCAACTTCCAGGTTCCCAGGCTTTGGAAACGGTTCGTTCACTTGCTGGGCTTTCCCGCCAGGGGCTCCTCCCAATCTTGACTCCTCCCGACTCCTCCAGCTCCATCCAGAATCCTTGTTGATAAGTCCAAAATCCACCTTAAGACACACAATCACCGACAAGATCGGTCCGGTGGTGTAGTTGGATTATCACATCGTTCTTATAGTTGAGCTTCAGAAACTCATCATATGCGAAGGTCCCGGGTTCAAGCCCCGGTCGGACCAGTTCCTTTTTGGAGGAGGTTTGTTGACGTTTTGTTCCTCGAGCCAATGTGGGGCTACAACACCATATGGATTGGTGTATTTCATGAATGGAACAAATCAGAAACCTCTTACATGTGATGTAGTATTGTAGCCTCCTGTCAGTCAATAATTCTTTGTTATTACTAATTAATTATCCTCCCGTATTCCGCACCTTCCTGGTAGGGTAGGCTCTGGCATGATTACATGAAAACGTTCCAGATCATGGTTGACCCCGCAGTCAAGTCGGGGTACGGCTCTGTTTCCACTGCGGGATTCCGAACAACGGAGCTGTAGTCGGAGCTGCAGCAGTATTACCAGTAGAAAGCTAAACTTCAACCCACAACCTCATCTCGACCTCTTTCCATGTTTGCCATCAGACGTCAAGCTCTACCTGTTCTCTTTCGATCTTCCACAACCTCGTTAAATAGACCATTTATTTCGAGGGTCATCCTCCGCAACTTCACCGACAAGATGTCTGCCTCTATCGTCTACACCGACAAGGCCGCTCAGCGTATGTTTCTCCTCTACTGAGGTTGTATCAAACACATTACTAACATGCCCGTCAAATAACCAACAGCCGCTGGTCCTTACGTACGTATTTCTTATATCCTGATTATTGAAACGAACTCGTCACTAACAATGAGAAATACAGTCCCAAGCCATCAAGACCCCGACTGCCATCTACTGCTCCGGCCAGATCCCTTGGGACGCCCAGGGCAACCTCATCGAGGGCACCATCCAGGAGAAGACGGCTGCATGCATTTCCAGCTTGAAGGTCGTCCTGGAGGAGGCTGGCTCGTCAATTGCCAAGGTTGTCAAGGTCAATGTCTTTCTCACTGACATGGACAACTTTGCTGTAAGTGCCATCCATCTCTCTAAGAATCCTACGCATCGGGCATGACTAATTTGTCTCCCACTTACAGAGCATGAACGAGGAGTATGCCAAGTGGTTCACGCACAAGCCTGCCCGCAGCTGCGTTGCCGTTAAGCAGCTTCCCAAGGGCGTCGATGTCGAGATTGAGTGCATTGCTCTCCCATGACTCGATGGCCCACAGGAAGGAAAGTCGGCAAAGCTATAGGTGTTCTTGGCCGTGCTGGACAAGGTGGTTTTGATCATGGATCGTGAAAAATGTCGGTAAATTTCAAGGTTCCAGATATTGGGAGCGGTATACAAAAAGATTATCAGCAAATCTCGAAAAGTATTTGGCTTCAAACTGTTGGCACGGAATATGACCACGTCCAATATCGACTTGATGGACGGTTGTTGAGATGTAACTGTGCCAAGCAAGTGCGACCAATCATCGCCATGTCGCTGCGCCGCCCACTGAAGCCCGATTACGCGTTGACCATTGAGCCACCCACAACCCAACAGAACAGCGTATTGCGCCGTAGATTGTTTTCCCTCTAAGGAAATCGTCTACGGGTTACTATATCTTGATATCACATCTCCCATGATTTCTCCCATTCCCGCGCAAATGATTCAATCCTATCTTTGCCGTCAACTAACACCCAGCTCAGTGGACATTAGATCAGAGCTCTACTCGTTCTAAGTGGGCAAGTGACGTCAGTGCTTCTTGTTGCGATGTACGTATGGATACACCGGGCCTTTACAAACAACTTAAGATTATGGGCTCTTGACTAACTCGGTTCTTTTTATTATATTTTGAACAGAGAAGGTGAACCAAATAAAATAGAGAGAGACGGTCTCATTCACCATCAAATAACATCATTATCTCAACAATGGCGCCGCAAATCAGACCTCCTGTTAGCGCAAACCAAGGCGATGCCCCGTCCCGGTCGATTTTCTCCCGAATATACATGGTAAGTTCATCTCATTATAGCTTATCAATAACTAGAAAGAATGAGCAATAAAGTTATTCCATTCATAATCGCATCTAATAACCCAGTCAATCATCATCATCATCTCATCTCACACCTCCCTCACAGGTAATCATGACCCCCCTGATATTCATCTCCTTCGTGGTATCCCTCGCCATAGTCGACTTCCGCTACTCACTCCGCCGCTCTCGTAACCACACGGAATCTTCACAAAACAACGGCCCACGTCAAACAGCCACCCGGACTCCAAGCTGGTTACACCGGTTACTGTTTAAATACCGATATGTCGCCGTGTCAGAGACAAGGGATAACCAGCAACCTTCGGATGAAAAATCCCGCAGCAGATGGGGCACCTACTACCACACCAAGCAGCGGAAGCTCTTAAAGATGGAAGCCGCCGATGCTTTTGAGATTCGCAGCACTGTCCTTGCTCTCCTGGGGATCTTGAGTCTGGGTCTTCTCTGGGGAGTTTGGCGTGTCCTGAGTTGGGGGTTATACGCCACAGGCTTGAGAGGTTGAGAGTGTTTACGAGAGTAACTCTGATGTCAACAACACAGACAATCACAAACCAGTGACCCTTTCATCAAAAGACACAGTGACCTCTCCTCAAAAAACTCTACCTCCCCCCATCTCCACCCCCCAAATCCCGCTCCCTCCACCAAGTAAAATGCAACGCCATATGGCCCCCTCCCCAATGCGTCTCCCACTCCTCCCCAACCTCCACAAACCCCTC
>Ga0247781_1000398_pt1 | contig 13420 bp, 2 predicted proteins | sample UWRJL184509B5_FD_179922 | JGI IMG/M metagenome (GOLD analysis project Ga0247781, IMG submission 179922) | Plant litter microbial communities from Arlington Agricultural Research Station in Wisconsin, United States - UWRJ-L184-509B-5 | ecosystem: Environmental > Terrestrial > Plant litter >...
ACCCTTATTTTAAACCTAATAGATTAAATAAATTTAATAAATATTAAAAGTTTAATTAATAAATTAGCTAATTATTTACAAATATTAATACTTTTTTTTTAAATTATAATATAAAAACTAACATTTTTAATATAAATAATATCGAATTTATAAAAATTAAAAAGCCTATTATATACTTTTTTACAATTTCCAAATCTTTTAATAAATATTAATAATTATTTAATATAAACTTTACAATATATATTTATAATAATAAAAGCTTATTTACTAAATTGAAAAACTTAAAAAATTTAAATAAAATAAATATAAAAAATAGCCTAATTATTTTATAAAATATAAATACTATTATTATTAACATTTTAGCTAAAAAAAAAAGCAAATTTAAATTTAAATTTATAATTTTAATTAATATTTTTTTATACTTTTATTTTTACTAAATATTATTTTAAAATACTATTTATATTTTTTAAATAGTATTTTAATTAAAAAATATTTATATTTAAAAATTACAAAACTTATAATTATATTAGATTTTTATAAATTAAAATTCTTTTTTACTATTTAAAATAACTATATATTAAAATTAAATAAATAAATATAATTTAATAATATTATAAATTATTAAATAGTTTATTTTATAAAAAACTATTTTTATACAAATTATATAATTTTTTATTTATTATTAAATAATTTACTATTATTTATACTATTTATTACACCTTTTATATTATATTATATTCTATTATAACTATAAAATTTACAAAAAATCTAAAATTTATTTAAAAATTAGAAAAAACTACAAAAACCCCACCTTTTAACAATTTAAATACTTTAAAAGAACTTTATAAACTTTCAAAACTTTTAAAAAATACCTAATTAGCTATAAAATAAATATCTAATTTTTATAAAAACTATAATTAATATATTTAAACTTTAATATATATACTTAAACTACTTAAATTTTAATTTAATATACTATATAGCCCAAATTACTATTAATATACCCAAATTCAAACTAATTAAATTTAAATATTTTATATATAAAAATTATAATATAATTAAAATACTATAACAACTTTTTAAAAAACCAATTAAAACCTTTTTATATATATTATATTAACTAAAAAAGAATTTATTTATTATTCAACTTATTTTATAAAATAAAAAAATTTACAAATTTATTATAATAAATTGAAAAACCTAATTTTGTTTTATATATTTTATAAAAAGTAAAAATAAAATTATTATAAAAATTAAATTAATAATTAATAATTTATATAATATTTATAAATAATATCTAGTTTACTTTTACTATAATAAAAATATTAAAATAAACCCTTTATAAACTTATTTAAATTCTAAAAATATTATTTATAATAAATCTAGCCCTTATATTTACAATTAAAATAATCTAATTAAATATTTTATAAAAATTATATTTAAATATTTACAAATTATAATAATCTTTTTTAACCTTTTTTAAAAATTTTAAAACTATATTATATATTTTATAATTAAAATTATCAATTATATAATTATTAATTTTTAAAAACTTACTTTCTACTAACTTTTTTACAACAAATTTGTCATAGATTGTGGCTTAACTGCACCCATGAGGCTTGGTGTGTGGCGATGTGGTCTGTGCACTGATGCCTGGCACTAGTGCCTTGGCATTGAGGCCCGTGCGCCAGTAATTATAAAAGCTCTGGCGGCCACACACATCTTCTGTAGTTTCCTTCTTTCTTCTGCACGTTAGTATTAACTTTTACAATACCAGTAATACTGCGGCCCAGACCCAGTCCCAATACTGCATCTTGTGATAAAATTCTTATTTTTTTAAATTCCTTATATATTTAATTTTAAAAACTATAAAATTGTAAATTTTAAATATATAATATTTATATTTTCTAAATAGAAAATACTAAGTTGAAAATTAATAATTAAAATTATAAAAAAAAAACGTTTAACTATTTTTAATTATTATATTTACTTAATATAAATAAAAAAAATAAAAGTTTTCCAAATTAGTTTTATTAAACTATATAAAAACTTTAAAAAACACTTAACTAACCTTTAAAAGCCTCTATTAAACCTAAAATATACTAAAATAAAAAAAATAAAGTCTAAAATAAAAAAACCAATTTCTAAATTAGCCAAATTTCTACCCGAATTTTCCAAATTAATAACTAGGTTTTTATTAGAATTTAGCTAAATCGATATTCTATTATAATAACTATTTTAAAAAAAACTACAATAATGTAAAATAATAAATAACTTTAAACTAATAAATATTATTAATTTCAAACTTACAATAAACCTAATAACCTACTTAATTACTATAATAATTAATTTAAAAATTATAAAAAAACTAAAAACTATTTATTTAACTACTTTTACAACTAAAAAAGCTAAAATTAACAAATTTTTAAACCCTAATACTTTTAAATAAATTTTAAAATATTCTAAAAAACAATAATAATTACAATTCTTTTTTTAAAAAACTTATATAATTTTTAATTATTAAAATACTATATTTTATTAACTATTTTAAAATTAAAAAAACCCTTATAATTTTTCATTAAATTTTCAAAATTAAAAAAAACGCCTAAAATATTATAATTAAATATAAAGTTAAATTAATAGTATATAATTTCTAACAACTTTCCAAAACCAACTTTACAAAGATTTATATAAATATTACTATACTATTTATTTAGCAAATTATACTAACTATAATTACTATAAAAAACTATAAAATTGAATAAATCGACTTTATAAATATATTTTTAAACTCCCTATTAAACTTTAATATTTATATATAATTTCCAAAAGGCCTATATAAATTCAATTTTACTAATAAAACTACCTAAATATTTTTATAAAATAATAATTAAAATTCTACTAAAAACCAAATTATATTATTTAAAAAAAGCTTTTACAATTTTAAATAAATAGCCTATTTATAATAATAAAACTTAATAATACTATTTAAAATACAAAATTTTAAATTATTTATTTTTAATATAATTATTTATTATAATAAAAAAAAACAAATTTTCATTATAAATTATATTAATAACTATTTAATTATAAACCCTTTATTATAATATATTAATATATTAAAATAAAAGCTAAATAATACTTATAATATCAAAAATCTAAATTTAATACATTTCTTTTTAGGAATTTAAATTAAATAAAATAAAGTTAAAAAACTTATATAATTTTACTAATAAGCTTATATATAATAATTTATCCAATATTTTAATTTTAATATTATTAAATTTAAAATACTACTTTTTTTTAATTTAATTAACTTTAAATTATTATTAAAAACCTTAAATAAAATCAAAATCTATTTATATTAACAACTTATAAATACAATTATATATACTATTACCCAAATTTAACTAAATATAATTTTTTTAATATAATAATTTTCTATATATTTACAAAAACCTACTATAATTTATTTTAATACAATTAAAAAGCTACTAAATTATTTTTATAATATTTAAAAATTCTTTATTATTTTCAATATTATTAACAAAATAGCTTTAATAAGTTATATTAATAATAATTTTACTAGTTATAAAATTACAATTTATTTAATTTATAATTACTTTTTTTTAATAAAAAATAATCTAATAAACTAAAAAGTTAAAAAATTTCCAATAATAGCCTATTTAATTTTTAAAACTAAATTTACAAATTTAGTAAAAAGTAATAAAAAAGCCTTTTAATTTAAAAATTATATACAAAAATTAGTTATAATTTATAATTCTCTACTTTTATTATAAAAAATAATAAAAAAACTATTAATTCAATTTACAATTCCAAATACAATAACTGTACTAAATATACCTTTATATAATTTTAAAAAATCCAAAAAAGCATTATAGGTAATAATGTAATTATAAACTATATACTTACTAACAAAATACCTACTAATAATTTTATTAAAACCTTCAATTATACTAAATATCAATAATTTATAAATTATTAAAATTTATAAAGCCTAAATTTACTTTATAAAAAATAAAAATAAAAAAAACTAATACAAAATTCGAATTTATAACCTTTTTAACCAAAATTTTCGCCTTATTTAAATAAATAACAATTACTAGGGTTTTTTCAATACTATTTTATATTAAAAAACCCCCAATAACTATTATTTATTCAAATAAAGTAGAAAATTTATTAAAACTAAAATGCACTATTATTATACTAATTAATTTATAATTGTTAAAATAAAAAGTACTAAAACTTCTATATTAATTATAATAAGTATAATATTAGGTTTAAAAAGTAGTATATAAATTTATTTAAAAAAAAAATATATATATAACCAACATATTAACTATTAATTTCGATTAATTATAAAAATTATACAATTTTTTATACACTATTAAAAAGATACAAGTATAAAAAAAGTATTAAATTGGATATTTATATATTATACAATATAAAAAGGAATATTATAAACTATTAAATTCAAAAACAATCAAAAATAAAAGTTAAAATTGTACATATAGTTGACTAGGCAACAATTAGGAATAACCAATATACATACTAGCCTAATACTAGCTACTCTAATAACTATTATAATATTATACTACTACTATATAACAATAATTGCCTAATTTATACTCTATAAATCTACTATAATACTATATTACTAACTTATAGTATAATAAAAACCTACAAAATTAGTATATACTAATATATACTAAATCTAATATATATTCTAGCTTTTTATTTAAATCCGGCTAATATTACTATATTTAATACTAATATAAATATAGGCTTTTATATTATAATATAAACTTCCAAAATACAAAAGCTAATCCCTTAAAATACAAAACCAGCCTACCAAATTTATATTACAATTATATTATAAATCAATTATTTACTTTTTTTATATTCTAATTTCCAAAATATATATTTAGTATTTATATTTACTATTTCCAAATTTACAATAAACCTTCTAATTTATTAAAAACTTTCTAATTGTTTATATAAAATTACTATTTTTTTTTAGCTAATTAAATAAATTCTTATTAAATAAACAAATTATTTGCCCTATATAATAAATATAAACAAATAATTTATATAATTATTATAGTATTTTTACTACTATTTTAAATTTATAAACTTTTATTATAATATTCTATTTTCTATATTACCATCTATTTACTTTTTTTAATACTATTTTACCTCCTACTATTATATTCTAAATTTACTTAATTTAATATTATTTTTATATTTTATTACCTACCCCCTACAACTTCTACTCTACAATACTATTATATAGCCTTCTATATAGACTAATTACTCCTAATTTTACAAAATACGCACCTTTCTACTACTACTTATAATTAGTAGAGTTTAATAGTAGTTTATACTTATATATAATATAAAAGCTAAATATAGTATTTTTAATGAAAATTTATATAATTTCGATAAAATTAGCTTTATAATAGGTATTATTATTTTTATTATAGTAATTATTACTTTTAATAACTATAGTAAAATTAAACAAATTTAGTTTAATAATCGAAAATAAATTATAATTATTTAAAAAGTAAATATTTTAAATTAAGCTATTTTACTATTTATTATCTTAATCAGGCAATATTACTTAACTAATTAATATAAAAAGTACAATTTTTTAGCTAATTAGTATATTATAATAATTAACAATAGTTAAATTACAAATAAAAAAAGTATAAATTAAATTTAATATTTTGATTTTTATACAATATATTATATAAAAAATATATATTAACTATTAATTTTCGATAATTATAATAGTTACTACTTTTAAAAATTCGAAATTTATTACTAAAAATATAATATTATTATACTTTATATACTTTTATACTTTTTATATTTACTTTAATTATTAAATATTGGCTATTGTTTGCTATTGAAAAAAATATATAATTATTAAATTAAATAATTAATACAAATAAATATTATATATATTAGTAAATTGTAGTTTTTTTGTAAATTTAAAAAAGCATTTTTTACTTTAATTATAGAAAAAAATATTTCAAAAAGTTTTGCCAAAACTAACTTTATATTATATAATTTAAAAAAAGTAATATTTAAATTGGATATATATATTTAGATTTTAATATTTCTAATTTTAAACCTAATTACTATATTATTTTAAGTTTTTTAAATATTATATAATCCTCAAAAAACTACTTTATAATTAGTATTCATTAAAATTCGAATTTCCAACTATTAAAATAGTTTTTTAATTTTAATATTAATTACTATAAACTAATTTGCTAAAAAAGTAATAGTAATAATATACAAAGTAGCTTTTTTCTATATAGACGTTTTTTTATTAAATAAAACTAATAAAAAACTTAATACAAAATACAAAATTTATTAAATTAAAAAGCTATAAGTAAGTAGGTAATTTAGGAAATACGACAAAATGGTAGTAGTATAGGGGGGTTTTGTACGAAAATTCAATACTATAGTATATACAATAAGCCTAATTATAATATATATATATACAAAAAAACTACAAAATTGTCTAATTTATTTGTTTTTAATTTAATTATTATTATTTCCTAATATTGTAGTTATATAATTGAAAATTGTTGTAGTAGGATAATAGAAAATTCGTCGTTCGTTTATATTCGTCGCTCGCTTATAATATACATTAGTTAATATTTTTATTATTGCCTAATACGGGCATGCACCTGTGGCAAATTTTGCGGGCGGGGCTGGCGGGGCTGGTTTAAGATGCATTGTTTAGAGCGTATTTCCAACTCCTAAACTAGGGCCCTAAATTGGGGAATTCTAAATCATTTTTCAGGAGATTGCACAAACCTCAACTAAACTCCAATTTGTAGCGTTTTCTAGTTTTAATTAAAAGCCTACTATTTAATTAAAAAACCTAATTCAAAATCGTAATATTTAACCAATTTTAACTTAGTATTTTCGCCAGTTTATAAACCTAGTATTATAGCAAAGCTATAAAACTCTAATATTGTGAAATTTGACGAAAAAGCATATTAGTAAAATGGAAAGTTGTTTATAATGAATTTATTTAATAACTTTTTTGAATAAATATTTCCAAATATTTATATTAAATTGTAATATTAAAATACTTAAATTAGAGTATTTTCTTAATAGCAAAAAATATTAAAATTGGAAATATTTACAATAGTTATTAGTTATAATAAATAGGTTGTTAATTATAAAAAAGCCACTAAAACCTACAAATAGGTTGTAAATTGATTAGTAAATGCATTTACTACTAAAACACTTATTCAGTCTATTCTTTCAAATATCTTTTCGCAATTTAGCATTTTAAATGCTATTATAATCCAAAAAAATATACCTTTAATTTCAATTCCTGCCTAAATTTCAATAAATTAACTAATTTTTTCAACATGTTGCAAAAACTTTTGCAAAAATACTAGCAAAAATAATTCAGTTTACTAAACTAAGGTTATTAAAAAAGCTTTTTCGAAATCCTAAAGTAAATTAGCGATACTAGAATAAAAGGCCAAAATAGCTATAAAAAGCTGTTGAATTAAATGCCTGCATACTATGCAGTGCAGTGGGGAGCGTTGCAGACTACCAAGGTCAGGGGCAGTTAGGGGCAGTCAGGAGCCAGGGTTAGGGTTATGCATAGAGCATGCCCAGTACTGGCCACTCCAACAGCCACCATAACACCACACCACTACCTTACAACGGTAGGCGCTTGGCTTATACTCTACAGATCTACTACAACGCTATATTACTGGCTTATAGCATAATACGGGCTTACAGAACCGGTATATACCGGTATATACTAGATCCGGCCTATATTCCGGCCCCCTATTTAGATCCGGCCAATACTATTGTATCTAGCCCTAATACGGATGTAGTTTTCTACATTATAACGTAGGCTTTTAGAATATAAAAGCCAACTTCTTAGAGTATAGAACCGGCTTGCCGGATCTATATTATAGTTATATTATAGTCCGATTATTTACTTTTTTTATATTTTAGTTTTTAGAATATACATTTGGTATTTATATTTACTATTTTTAGGTTTATAATAAACTTTTTAGCTTATTAAGGGCTTTTTAATTGTTTATATAAAGCTACTATTTTTCCCAATTAATTAGATAGATTTTTGAATAAACAAGTAAATTATTTATTTTATATAATAAATACAAGTAAGTAATTTATACGACTTTTATAGTGTTTTTACTACTATTTTGAATTTATAAGCCTTTATTACAATATTTTATTTTCTATATTATTATCTACTTGCTTTTTTTAGTATTATTTTACTTCCTACTATTATATTCTAAACTTACCTAGCCTAATATTGTTTTTACACTTTATTGCCTACCCCCTATAGCTTTTGCTTTACAATACTATTATACAACCCTCTATATAGACTAATTACTCCTAATTTTACAAAATACGCACTTTTTTATTATTATTTATAGTTAGTAGAGTTTAATAAAAGCAAATATATAATATAGTATATACTAATTTATTTGCACAATATTATATTCGTTTTACTACAATCTAAATTCTCAATAAATTTGATTATTTTAAATATAAATAGTTATTGAAGTCTACTAACTATAAATAGTAGTAGAAAGGTGTGTATTTTGTAAAATTAGGAGTAATTAGTCTATATAGAAGGTTGTATAATAGTATTATAGAGCGGAAGTTATAGGGGGTGGGCAATAAAGTGTAAAAATAATACTAGGCTAAATAAGCTTAGAATATAATAGTAGGAGGTAAAATAGTACTAAAAGAAGTAAATAGATAATAATATAGAAAGTAAAATATTATAATAAAAGCTTATAAATTTAAAATAATAGTAAAAATACTATAATAATTGTATAAATTACTTATTTATATTTATTATATAGGGCAAATAATTTACTTATTTAATAAAAATCTATTTAATTAGCTAAAAAAAATAGTAATTTTATATAGGCAATTAGAAAGTTTTTAGTAGGCTAAAAAGCCTATTATAAATTCGGAAATAGTAAATATAAATACTAAATACATATTCTAAAAATTAAAATATAAAAAAAAAAAAAATTAATTTGTAATACAATTATAATATAGATTTAATAAGCTGGTTTTGTACTTTAGGAAATTGGTTTTTATATTTTAAAAGCCTATATTATAATATAGAAAATTATATCTATATTAATACTAGATATAATAGTATTAGCCAAATTCGAATAAAAGGCTAAAATATATACTAAATTTAATATATACTAATATATACTAATTTTATAAACCTCTACTATACTATAAGTTGGTAATATAATATTATAGTAAATCCGTAAAATATAAATCAAATAATTACCATTATATAATAATAATATAATATTATAGTAGCTATTAGAGTAGCTAATATTAGGCTAGTGTATATATTGATTACCCCTAATTATTGCTTAGTTAATTGTATATACAATTTTAATTCTAACTTTTAACTACTTTTAAATTCAACAATCTACAACGCTCGTTTTTATACTATATAATATACAAATATTTCATTCAACACCCCTTTTATACCTATATTGCCCTAATAGTATATAAAAAATTGTATAATTTTTATAATTAACCGAAATTAGTAGCCAATATATTAGCTATATACACTTATTTTTTTAAATAAACTTATACACTACTTCCTAAACTTAATATTATACCTACTATAATTAATATAGAAATTCCAACACCTTTTATTTTAACAATTATAGGCTAGTTAGTATAATAGTAATATATTTTAATTTTATATTATAAAAGAGCAAATTTACTTGTAAATTACAAATATTTGCTTTTTTTTTATAATAATTAAAAAGGCTATAAATTCAATTCCCACACTAGCTGTTTTTTTTTTTACTTTTTATAAACTTTTTATATACTATTATAATTAATATAGAAATTCTAATACATTTTATTTTAATAATTTAGGTTAATTAGTATAATAATAGTATATTTTAATTTTAATAGATTTTCCACTTTATTTGAATAAATAATAATTATTAGGGATTTTTTAATATAAAATAATACTAAAAAAACCCCAATAATTATTATTTATCCAAATAAGGCAAAATTTTTGATTAAAAATGTTATAAATTTGAATTCTATACTAGTTTTTTTTTATTTTATTTTTTATAAAATAGATTTAAGTTCTATAAGTTTTAGTAATTTTATAAATTATTAATATTTAATGTAATTAAAGGCTTTAATAAAACTATTAATAGGCATTTTGTTAATAAATATATAGTTTATAGCTATATTATTATTTATAATATTTTTTTGGATTTTTTAAAATTATACAAAAATATATTTAATACAATTATAGTATTTGGGGTTATAAGCCAAATTAATAGCCTTTTTATTATCCTTTATAATAAAGGTAAAAAATTATAAATTATAGCCAATTTCCGTATATAGTCCCCTAAGCCAAAAAACTTCTTTATTATTTTCTATTAAACTTGTAAATTCGGCGTCGAAAATCGAGTAGGCTACTATTAAAGATCTTTTAATTTTCCAATTTATTAGACCACTTTTTATTAAAAAAAAGTAATTGTAAATTGAATAAATTGTAGTTTTATAGCTAGTAAAATCACTATTAGTATAACCTATTAAAGTTATTTCGTTAATAGTATTAAAAGTAATAAAGAGCTTTTAAATATTGTAAAAATAATTTAGTAGCTTTTTAATTGTATTAAAATAAGCTATAGTAGGCTTTTATAAATATATAAAAAGCTACTATATTAAAAAGGCTATATTTAGCCGAATTTAAATAATAGTATATATAATTATATTTATAAATTATTAATATAAATAAATTTCGACTTTATTTAAGGCTTTTAGTAATAATTCGAAGTTAATTAGGCTAAAGGAAAGTAGTATTTTAGGCCTAATAATACTAAAATTGAAATATTAAATAAATTATTATATATAAATTTGTTAATAAAACTATATAAGCTTTTTAAGCCTATTTTATTTAATTTAAATTTCTAAAAAAAACTATATTATATTTAAATTTTCAATATTATAAATATTATTTAGCTTTTTTTTTAATATATTAATATATTATAGTAAAAAACCTATAATTAGGTAATTATTAATATAATTTATAATGAAAATTTGCTTTTTTTTATTATAATAAATAACTATATTGAAAATAAACAATTTAAAACTTTATATTTTAAATAATATTATTAAATTCTATTATTATAAATAGGCTATTTATTTAAAATTATAAAAGCTTTTTTTAAATAATATAATTTAGTTTTTAATAAAGTTTTAACTATTATTTTATAAAAGTATTTAGGTAGTTTTGCTAGTAAAATTGAATTTGTATAGGCTTTTTAAAAATTCTATATAAATATTAAAGTTTAATAAAGAGTTTAAAAATGTACTTATAAAATCAATTTGCTCAATTTTATAATCTTTTATAGTAATTATAGTTAATATAATTTGCCAAATAAATAATATAGTAATATTTATATAAATTTTTACAAAATTGATTTTAAAAAACTATTAAAAACTATATACTATTAACCTAATTTTATACTTAATTATAATATTTTGGGCGTTTTTTTTAATTTTAAAAACCCAATAAAAGGTTATAAAAGTCTTTTTAGCTTTGAAATGATTGATAAAATATAGTATTTTAGTAATTAAAAATTATATAAGTTTTTTAAAAGAGGTTTATAATTACTACTATTTTTCAAAATATTTTAAAATCTATTTAAAGATATTAGAGTTTAAAAATTTGTTAATTTTGGCTTTTTTAATTATAAAAGCAATTAAATAAGCAATTTTTAGCTTTTTTATAGCCCCTAAATTAATTACTATAATAACTAAATAGACTATTAAATCTATTATAAATTTAAAATTATTAATATTTATTAATTCAAAATTATCTACTATTTTATATTATTGTAGTTTTTTTTTAAACAATTATTATAATAAAATATCAATTTAGTTAAATTTTAAGAAAAGCTTAGTTATTAATTCGGAAATTTTAGGTAAGAATTTGGCTAATTTAAAAATTAATTCCCTTATTTTAGGCTCTATTTTTTCCATTTCAATATATTCTAAACCTAATAAAAGCCCCTAAAAATTAGCCAAATATTTTTTAAAACTTTTATATAATTTAATAAAACTAATTTAAAAAAAGAATTTTTTTTTACTTATATTAAATAAATATAATAGTTAAAAATAGCTAAAAGCTTTTTTTTTATAATTTTAATTACTAATTTTTAATTTAATATTTTTTATTTAGAAAATATAAACACTATATATTCAAAACTTATAATTTTATAATTTTCAAAACTAAGTGTATAGAAAATTTGAAAAAGTAAAAATTCATTATAAAAGAATTGGTAAAAAATACTTTTTTGAAAATTAGTAGCTATATAATTAATAATTTCGACTATAAAATATATAATATAATTCCAAAATTTTAAAAAAAGATTAAAAAAAACTATAATAATTTATAAATATTTAAATATAATTTTTATAAAATATTCAGCTAAGCCGTTTTAATTATAAATATAAAAACTAAATTTACTATAAATAATGCCTTTAAAATTCAAATAAATTTATCAAAAGCTCAGTTTAATACTTTTATTATAATAAAAATAAACTAAATACTATTTATAAATATTATATAAATTATTAATTATCAATTTAATTTTTATAATATTTTTATTTTTATTTTTTATAAAATGTATAAAACAAAATCGGGTTTTTTAATCTACTATAATAAATTTATAACATTTTTTATTCTATAAAATAAATTAAATAACAAATAAATCCTTTTTTAATTAATTTAATATATATAAAAAGTCTTTAATTAATTTTCTAAAAGACTTTTATAATATTTTAACTATATTATAACTTCTATATATAATATATTCAAATTTAATTAGTCTAAATTTAAATATATTAATAGTAATTTAAACTATATAATATATTAAATTAAAATTCAAATAGTTTAAATATATATATTAAAATTTAAATATATTAATTATAATTTTTATAAAAGTTATATATTTATTTTAAAATTTTAAAATATTTTTTAAAAGTTTTATAGCCAATTGGGTATTTTTTAAAAACTTTGAAAATTTATAAAGCTCTTTTAAAATACTTAAATTGTCAAAAAATAAAGCTTTTGTAGTTTTTTCTAATCTTTAAATAGGTTTTAGATTTTTTATAAATTTTACAATTATAGTAAAATATAATATAAATAATAATAAACTATTTAATAATAAATAAAAGATTATATAATTTATATAAAAATATTCTTTTATAAAATAAATTATTTAGTAGTTTATAATATTATTAAATTATACTTATTTAATTAGTTTTAGTATATAATTATTTTAAATAATAAAAAAAAACCCTAATT
>Ga0247781_1000399_pt1 | contig 13402 bp, 2 predicted proteins | sample UWRJL184509B5_FD_179922 | JGI IMG/M metagenome (GOLD analysis project Ga0247781, IMG submission 179922) | Plant litter microbial communities from Arlington Agricultural Research Station in Wisconsin, United States - UWRJ-L184-509B-5 | ecosystem: Environmental > Terrestrial > Plant litter >...
AGTCATGCAGATGATCGGGCAAGCCACGGGGTTCTTGCGTGATGACAGGCATGCCGAGTGGAATTACACAAACAGTATGTGTGTCCCTAATGACAGTCGGAAATCATGTCGCATTTTAACATTAGCACTGCAGGCTCTACGTGGATGAATTTCGACCCTACCACCATCTCGTCCATGTCAGTCCGCATCCACACGCTGTTGGAAGACATGATATGCGACAATCCATATGGAAAACACAGCAAACAATGCCACTGCGGTGTGCTTGGCCGGCACTACGGCCCGCGCATCTTTAAGTGCGCCTACCCGAGCTGCGATCACAGCCGTCATGGCTTCTCTGGGCGGAGTATTCGCAACGCTCATGTCAGTCACCATTCCAGACCATGGAAGTGTTCGCTCGAATCCTGCCCTTTTGCAATCATTGGGTTTGCGAGGAAGCGAGACTCCGAATCCCACTGGCAGCAAAGGCACCTGGCTAAGAGAGCATCAGCGCCGCCAGCTAGCCCCAACTTGGCAGGGCTTTCTGCTGGTGAATATAAGGCGTTGGCTTATGAGTTGACCAAACTGGGCAAGCTTGACGAGCTCCAGCACGTGGTCTTGTATATGGCTCAGCGGTTCAACACTTCGTTCCTACTACTGCCAGCCAGGCTGCTCGCTGCCGAGATAGGCTCGCTCCTTGTGCTTGAGCTTCTCGAACAGTTTGACGGGGACTGGATCGATTACTATTTCGGAACCCCGTTTCCGGTCGCCGTGTTTCGTGGCAGGAGTACCGAGGTCCTACGCTGGATGATCACCAAACTCTGCAGGCTGAAGGAGAAGTACCGCCACTACGGCGCGTTGGCAGCTACAGCTTTTGGCACCGATTCGCCCGATATGTATACCGTCTGGGAAGAATTCCTACTGAACAACACGGACCGGCTCACAGAAAAAGAATACCCCTATTCGCAGTACAGTGAGAGCCAGTTCATCCCTGCCGAGAACTTGATTCCACTTGCTTCCAAGCGCTCCGTCCTTTTCTCCGAAAATGCATTCTGCGCCGTGCGCAAGAACGTAATCCACCAGATCCGCCTCGTCCAGACATGGCACCGGTTCATCGACAAGGTCCTTCTAGGTCACCTCCCGCACCCACGCTTCCTCGGATGGTCGTTGACACGCCTTGCAATGTCGGCGGGCCCCTCCGTAGAACTTGCCGCAGAGCTTCTACGCCTTGGGGCTCCTATCGATTTTCCTCGGGGCAGCGCCGGTGCCGTCGCAGATAACACTGACATCGCTCGGATCGCAACGGCCATGACATTGGCCGCGTGCAACAGTTCATCCGACAGTGAGGATACAAGATCTGCACGGCGACGAAGACAACTTTCACGAAATAGAGGCAAGACAGCGCTTCACCATGCGTCAATGCGGGCCACTGAACAGTCTGCGCGTTTCATGCGCTTTCTGCTTGAGCAAGGAGCAGACCCCAACTACGCCTTTGCGGGCGAGGAGCCGGCACAACAGCCCGGAGCACGAGCCATGGAAAGTTTTCTCGGTGAGTCCTGGGAGCAGGTAGTTGAGAGAACCCTTCCGGCAAGGCTCGCGAGGAAGGAACAAGAGGGACACCTTGACGTTGATGATGGCGATGAAGATGAGTTGGAACAAGATGAAGCAACTAGGACGAAACGGCGTAGGAAATAACTTCTATAAGAATGAGGAACCAATGAATCTTGCCTGCTCATGCTGACGAGAAAAGGTTCCATTATGTACCACCGTCATGGCCCCTAACGATGCTTTTGACAAGCTATAGGGTATTTCCCAATTCGACTTGGCTAGTTTCGGCCCCGTCGCTTCTTCTCGTCCATCCCCTGTGTCAAACAGTCTTATTTCCACCCGAGCATTATCCCGCCCTCTCTCTGCTGTTTAAACGAGAGTCATATACCCCAGACCCTGTACTTCCAGATCAGTTGGCCAAGCCGAATGGTCCCAGGTGTACACTTGCAGGCGTCCCGCGTGCAACCTCGGTGGCCTTCTCCTGGGCGAGGTTCGTGTGCATCCCATCTGACATGGCCGATACTAATTTTCCTGGAACACCAAACCCTTACCCGCAACGTTACCTCGATCGACCACCGCAGCGATTCACATTCATCAGGGCCCCTGATAGGCGTGCACCTCCACTTTTTACTACGTGTGCACCACACTCCTAAAATTGATACGCGCACACTAACTTATATATCTTAGAATCAATCCACGCTAGAGGCCGCTAAGCATGAACGGTTTTCAAAATAAGTAATATACTAATATTAATTATTGTCAAAAGCGCTGGCACTCTTGGAAACAACGTGTGTGATTCAATCGCTTGTGTTGACTCTGTTCCTCTGGCTCTGGCTGGAAGCCAGAGGCTTCTTTATAGACTATTCTACAGGATTCAGGCTTCGTCACTTTAGTAGCTAAGGCTTACTAGTGTACTGCCAGTGCCAGGTATCTAGTTAGCTCTACTGACTAGATGCCTAGGGCCTCTGAGCCCCCTTCTTTCTAATAAGAATATTACAGTGGCCACGTCAGCTACTACGTTAACAGAACTACATAGAATGGTTCATAACAGTACTATTCTATTATTGTATCAGTTAGTTCCACTTTATAGAAGGCTCTGGAATTCTTCTGGAGCTTTCCACAGCTTATAATAGGCTATCTCCTCTCCTGTGTCTAATTCTAGTTAAGTAAGCAATTCCACTCCATTCCAGTCATTATATCAGGCACTGCCTTCCGGATCCTCTTATTTCCAGCGCTAATATTTGCTGTAATAACCCTCTTACAGAAGCACTGCGTCTGTAATTCAGGCCATTTATTTACTTCTTATAACACTTACAGCGCTGTAATACGGCTTGGACCAGTACGTACTTCTTCCTCTGAGCTATAGCTACTGTATTACAGCCCTATAGGTTCCTGAAGTTTAATAGGTTTCTTCCCTATTACGCCATCACACCAGTTCACTACATTAACAGAAACACGTAAAATGGTTTAGAACAGTACTATTCCTTTATTATTAAACTGGTGTGATAACGTAACAGGAAAGAAACGATAAAGAGAACCACACCTATAAAACGTTATTATTAGCTTAAAAGGCTAACTCCCAGACTACTGGTCCTCCGATTGGAGGGACAAAAATGCAACTGACGTAGAAAAACAGATATGTACCTAGTATAGAACAAAACCTAATATATAACGGTGTCTAGCATGAAACGGAGCCTAGTATAGAATAATAAAGGAAACGCGACTGTGGATCAGGTTATCTTCCTTCGATCGAAAGGCTAGAATGTTACTGGGCTTTTAATGAGAGGTCTTCGTAGTGAAAATCGTCGGATCGTTTATTGATTGAAAGAAGCACGGTTTAAAGAACCGCGCAGCGTGGCCCCTTTTTAACAGTGGCACGCGCTAGAGAACGCATCGCTATATACATAAACGGCTACAGTAATATTACACACAGAGCCTAAAAAGAACGACAGGGTCGGTTTGAACAAACGCCCCGAGTTAATATTTTAGTATTTAATGTAGCAGATTAGAAAGCGTCGATCCTATTTATATGTGTTTATTACTTATAATTTTCTTAGCCGTGTTTGAACTTAAGCGGTCTGTGACGACCCTGCAGGCCGTCACTTGGGCCGGGGCGGCCTGACAAACCCCCTACAGAAGGAACAGTGCAGAAAGGCAGTACGCACGGTACTGCGCACTGGGCCAGGGGTGTAAAGACCCGAAACCCCTACGACTAATCGTTAAGTGATTACTCTGATCTCGCTAAAAGCACAGTAATTACAGTAATCAGAAGCATTCTAATTACTGTAATCACTCCTCGTGTTAAGTAAGTATAGTAATTAAGGTACGAAGTACCTTTTAACTAATTAGTATAGATAGTTATAGTTATGCTTATAACTACCATAAGGGACTTTAGTTCCTTACGTTAATATTTAATTATTTATTTATATCTTACTATCTAGACTTACCTTTATACATTATAATAATAACGACTTACAGTGACATTAAACCCCTATTTAAAAGTATTAGCTTAATAAGCCGTCTTTAAAACGCCTTTTACCTATTAACGTCTTATTATACGTTCTGTCTTAACTTACACTAATCCTTTTAAGGCTTATATTAAATATAAGTTATAATACGATACTAACATCCCAGTTCTAAACGCTATTTATTAAATTCCCAGACACCACTTCTCTCCTATTAATATATCAACCTCTGGAAAAAAAAAAGAGATCAAGGAGGTATAAGCTTAGCTTTAACTCCCCATTATTAACAAGTTAGCTGTACGCTTTGAAGATTTGAACCTTAATTAGCAGAGACTGGTTAAAGAGCTTAACGAAACCTTTCCTAAGGATATTAAAAGTCGTATTAATCTTATCGAAAAACTTTAAACTTAACTTAACGCTATTAAGTTAGAGAATAACAACTTTAAAGGCTTATAGAAAAAACGAGTGAAGCTCCTCTTACTATCGCACTTTAAGGGAGACTCTGCATAACTGGAGTCTTAAATAGCCTAGCTTTAAAGTTATATTACCTATTACAATAAGCAGTTCTTTAAAGAAGAAGGAAAAGTTAGGTTTGTTAAAGCCTTATTAAACAGAGTAACTGCTTATTAGTATAAACCTTATATAAAGATAATTAATAACCTCTTTATAAATAAAGCACGTAAAGAGGCCCTTAAGATTTAGGCCCTTTTTGACGACTTTAACGTATTTATCGACTAACTCTAAACTGAGTTTAAAGAACTAGACGCCTTTAAGTAGGCTAAATAGCAGCTTATAGCCTTAAAGTAGATATCTTTAGTCCTTAAGTTCTTTATACGCTTTAAACTGGAAGTAGTAAAGATTAAACTTAACTGGAAGGCCTTAATAATGCTGTTTTAAAGTGGCTTAAAGGAATACGTTACTAAAGATCTTTATTAAGAAGACTAATTAGACTGTTTGTAAAAACTAGTTAAAATAGCTATTAAAGCTGATAATTAATATTATAATTATTATTATTAAAAGAACTTCTAGAAAGAACAGACCCCTTATTAGCTAAGTAAACTTAAGAAGGAGAACTAATTAACTGTAATAAGTTATTACCTTAAGTTAATAGATATTAGTATAATGAACTGTTAGAACTGACTTAACTGCGATAAACCTTAATGATAATAATAGTAGAAGCAGTTTAAAAACCTATTTTAGGTTTAGTGTTTTAACTATAATAAGAAAGGATATATAGTACAGTAGTACCTATTACTAAAGTAAGTTAGTTAAAAACCTATTTTAAAAGGAGGAAAATATATTAGGTTTAACTTAAAAGATATCCATATCAGAATAGCAGGTAACGAAGAAGATTACACCTAAATAGATAAGTATAATATAAGAGACGAAGAAGAAGAAGAAGAAGAACTTTAGGACGTAATGTACCTAGTCCTTAAGGGTATTTTAAAAGAGTTAGCTATAAAGGTGCAGGTTGCGGAAGACTGACTTTAAGGTGGAAACTTAAAATTACTAAAGGTGTAGGTTATGGAAGACTAACTTTAAGAAGAGATGTTTCAGTTAGCTATTATAAGCTTTGAAAACCTTACCTTATAAGCTTAGGAATTAAGGAAGTTTAGGAAAGACCTTAACTTAAAAATCACTAAAATAGTAAAAGGAGTTGAAAAACTAGCCTTTTAAGTTATTTAAACGGTAAAGTAAGCTTTAAAAGATAAAAGAGAATAAATTAAGAGAATTAAACTGGAGAAATAAAAGTTCTTTTTAATAATACCTTTTAAGACTTTTAAACATTTTAAGTATATTAAGTAGATTAGCACCTTTACTTCTTTAAAAGAAGGATAATTTAAATAACTACTTTATATTAAAGTTAGTGTACTTTGGACTGGTACCTTAAGGGTCTCCTAAGAAGGTACAAAGTAAGTATACTAGCAGAGGGTCTAGGAATTAAAGGAAAAGTATTAAGAGTTAGTAAACGAAATAAAGGATTTATAAGTTAAAGGTCTTACTGTAACGTTTAAGGATAAAGTAGTGGAGATTAGGTTAAAACTTTATAATAGAGTTTGTTTTACTAATTAACTTAAATATCGACTTATTAAAGAAGGACATTTTGTAAAGGAATAGGTTAGGTTGCTGTTACCTGAGTTTTAAGAAGAGGTTTAGGAGAAATAACGTATATAAAGGTAAGTGGAAGAAAAGAAAGAATAAAGTGCCACTTCCCCTGTTCTGTACTTTATAATAGTAGCACTTATAGTTAATATTAACTACTTTAATTATAAAGATATACTGTAGATTGATTACGTGTACGATAACTGCACTTTTAATTAGCATTATGGACTTAAGGCCCTTTATAACTATTTCCCTAATGTATGGAAATAGGATTACGCTGTTATAAGGGTAAAATTAGAATTAACTTATTATTAAGTTTCTTACTCTTTAATAAGAGAATTTAGTAATAAACAGAAGGTTACTGTAATTAACTAAGCTCTTACTACATACTGGTAAGGAGGAGTACTTAATAACTGCTTAGTTATAATGTGCTTATTACACTTTAACGGAAAAGTTAAAAAGTGGTAGAAGTAGGAAGACTGTTAACGGATTTAAGAGTAAAGAGACATTATTATAATTTAAGCTTATAGAGCGTATTATTAGTTTATTAAAGACTTTAGGAATATTATACTGTTTAAAGTTAATTAGATGTTAAGGTATAAAAACTTAAGAAAGGTTAATTATTAGGTTTATTAAAGTTACCTGTTTTTTTAAAGGGAATTAGGAAAAGGCTATAAGCCCTTTAAAAGAGTTAGAAACTAGTAGTTCGCTAGTTAGTAAAAACCTTAAGAAGAAGGAGAGGTATTTAAAGGTTAGGCTGGATAAGACCTTAAGGATAGATAATTACTATAACTTAGATAATAAAGAAGTATAAGTATTATTCCGTTAGTGTTAATATAATAAACGGAAAAGGGAGGCCGTTTAGGGTAAAAGTAGTGATTAATAGCGGGAGTGCTTCTAACTTAATATACCCCTTATTAGTTAACTAAAGGAAACTCTTTAATAAAGAGTATAAAGAAGCTATTTTTATACGAAATGAAGAAGGAGGCTTATATTAGTATAATAACGGTAAAGTTACCTATTATTTACTACTCTTAATTAAAGTGGACGGGGATAAATAATAAGTAGACTTTAACGTTACATTAGTTATAGGTTACGATATAATCTTAAGTTTACCTTAGTTAGAAAAGTATAACTCTGTAATTAACTAGAGGAGTAGTTACTTTACTTTTAGTAAGTCCTTTAACTATAATTACCGTTTAAAGGAAGTTAAGAAGGTACCAAACTGCTTTAAAGATATATAAAGTATTTAAAAGCACGTTAAACTTTTAAAATTAAATACAGTTTAAGTTAGATTTATTAAGATAGTTAAAGGATTAAAGAGTTTACTATATTACTTAAATAATAACTTAAAAAGTGGAAAGAAGTAAGAAGCTGATTTACAGATAAGTAAAGAAGTTGACTTATTTAAGGTACCTGTAAAGTATAGGAAGTTTACCCTGTTTTGAAAAAAGATACCGCGACTATTAGATTACGGATTATAAGACTATAAAATTAAGTTAAAGCCGGAAGTAAAGCTTTATAACTTCCAGCCTTACTACCTAAACCCCTAATAGGTTAAGGCCCTGTAGGAGTATATTAATAAGAACTTAAAGAACAGGTTTATTATAAAGTCCTAGTCCCTAATAGGGTATTTAGTGCTATTTGTCCTAAGAAAGGGAGATAGTAAGCTATATATAGTTGTTAACTACTAAACGTTAAACAAGGATATAATTAAGAATTGCTATTTATTACTACTTATTATAAAAATGTAAAAACGGATTATTAAAGTAAACTAGTTCTTTAATCTTAACTTCCTTATAAGGTTTAATTACGTTAAAGTGAAGGAAGAGGACGAATATAAAACAGCCTTTTAAATTTATAATAGGTATTACTAATACTGTATTATGCTAATAGGATTAATAAATGCCTTTATAACTTTTTAAAGCTTTATTAACAGTGTTCTTTATCCTTTCTTTAATAAGTTTATCTTTATATATTTAAATAATGTTTTAATTTATTCCGAAACTTTAGAAGAACATTAAAAGTATATGTGATAGGTTTTAATAGTTTTTAAAAAGGTGAAGCTGATAGTAAACTTAGAAAAGAGTCACTTCCACGTTTAAGAACTAAACTATTTAAGGTTTAAAGTAACCCTTAGAAAGCTTAAAATGTAACTAAAGAAGATAAAGGCAGTTAGGGATTAGCCCACTTTAAAGAACTAGAAAGAGTTATAAGCCTTTATTAACTTTACGAATTTTTATTACTATTTTATTAAGTATTTTACGAAAATTGTAAGACTACTTTATAAACTTATAGGTAAGGGAAAACTGTTTAAGTAGACTAATAGATAATAAAAGGTATTTAAAGACCTTAAACACACTTTTATTATAGCGTTAGTTTTAGCTCTCCTTAATTTCTTAAAGCCCTTTTAAGTTAAAACAGATTCTTTAAAATTTGTAATTAGTAGAGAACTTAGTTAAGTCTAGGATAATAGAAAACGCTACTTAGTTACCTTCTTATCGAAAGGAATCTACGGCTTAACCTTATAATATCTAATTTATAATAAGGAACTAATAGTGGTTATTTAATGCTTTGCTAAGTGGGTACTGTACTTAAGTGGTATAGAAGAACTAGTTTAAGTCTTTTCAGATTATAATAACTTCTAGTACTTTTTAATTAAGGAACTTAGTTTACGGTAAGTATAATAAGTAGAATTAATAGCTCCGTTCTACTTTTAAATCCACTACGTTAAAGGAAAAGATAATAAGTAAGTTAATACTTTTAATTAGAGATAAGACTATAAAGATATTAATTTAGTCCTGGTTTTTATTATTATATTTAATAAAGCTAAAAACGGTATATTAGAGTATATACTGTAAGTGTTAGATAATTAGATACTGGAATAAACTATTAACGTTTATATAAACTTATAGATAGAGTATAATATCTATTAATAATAATAAGACTTTTAAGTAAGAAGATTAATAAAAGGAACCTATAAGTATAAGTATCCTTTAGGAGACTTCTTAAGATACTTATAAGACTGTAGTAAGGAGTACTTAAAGTATCTAAATTATAATAAAACTAATTATTAGCTAAAACAGTTACTAGAAGGTATAGATAATATATTTAAATTAAGAGTAAAGCTTTAGTATTAAGAGAAACTGTACATTTACAACCTGGTTAAGAGAAAAGAGTACGTTTAGTAAGTTTATAAGTCTTAACTTAAAGGATATATAAGTTAAGTTAAGACTTTCACGTAAGCTTAATAAACGTATACTTTCTTAGGAATGAAGAAGCTGGTTAAGGAAGTAGTTAATAATTACAATATCTGTTACTGTAAGTAAAACTGGCGTTATAAACCTTATAAACTTCTTAAACCACTTCCTGTACTATAAGTATTATAAAGTTCTATCTTACTTAACTTTATTATTAAGATTTTAAAGTTTAAGGATCTTATTACAGGAGTTACTTATAACCAGATCTTTATAATAGTTAACAGATTAATAAAATAAGTTTACTTTCTATTAACTTTAAAGGATATAATAGTAGAGTAACTTACTTATGTCTTTAAGAAAAAAGTAGTTTTATAATACCTTTAGTTAAATAATATCGTTATAGATTAAGATAAGCTAATTATATCGAAGTTCTAATAGGGACTGATGTAAAGAATAAGTGTAAAGAGTAAACTCTTAATAGCCTTCTACTTATAGACAGATAGTTAGATAAAGTAAGTTAATTAAATACTTATAACGTATCTTTAAGCTTACGTTAATTTTAAATAAGATAATTAGCTTAAGTTATTACTAATAGTGTAAGTAACTTATAATATAACATTAGTTAAATTAATAGGTATATTACCGTTCTTTACTAACTACAGTAAAAAGCTTAAGCTCCATTAAAGCTTACTTACTAATACCCTTTAAGCTGCACTTTATATAGATTAAGTGTAAGGGCTGTATAATTACTTACGAATTAAACTTAAGTTTACATATAAACGGATAAAGAAGTTTACTAATAAATACTAAACTAAGTAACCAGTACTTAAAAAAGGACTTTATTATAATAGTAAATAAGTTAAAAGACTAACTCTTTAAGAAGGGGACTATATCTACCTTTTTTCACGAAACCTACATTTAAAATAACTTAGTAAAAAGCTTAACTTTAAAAGGTACAGACTGTTCTAAATTAAGAAAAAGGTTATTACCTTTAATTACAAACTAGACTTACTTATTAACATAAAAGTGCAGATTAAGGTTTTTCACATCTCACTTTTAAAACCTGCTTTAAAAGGAGTTCTTTTAGAAAGGAAGATTAAGATTAACACTAATAAAGATAAGTACGACGTTAAAGAAGTTATAGATTTGTGGAAGGAAAAGAATACGTTTAAATATCTTATTAAATAGCTAGATTACAGCTTTAAAAGTAATTCGTAGGAACTAGTTAAAAACCTTAAGTGCTTAAACCTAATTACAGAGTTCTACTGAAAGAATTTAGACTAATTAAAACTACCTGTAAAGAATGTAAAGTAAAGGTTAAATTAGTTAATATAGCCTTAAGGAGGTAAACTAACTAATTTACTTTAGAAATAGAAAAATAAGATAAGATCTAATATCTAAACTGCTAAACTGAAAAGTAAGACTATTATAGGACTTAGAGCTTAGGAAATAACAGGAAACTCCTTAATAAGTATAGAAAGATATTTATTAAAAGTCTTAATTAAAGTTAAAAAGACTTTAAACTTAATAAAGAGATAGAGCTTCTAAAGCTCTTAATACGTTCCGTATGAAAATAAGTACTGTTAAAAAAGTTAGTAAAAAGAAAATAAGTAAGTGTATTACCGTTACGCTAAGAAAAGCCGTTTTTATTTATTAAAAAGAAAAGAGTGATAGATTAAGTTAAGAAGAAATTACCAGTTACAGTAACCCCCTGGAAAAAGAACTGCGTACTGGCTTTACTAAGAGGTTTCCCTAGTTAAACTTAAGAACTAGCGCGGTTACTTTTTAGGCCTTACGCTCCTCTTCTGCTATAATGTTAAACTTATAATTAAAAAGTTTATCTGCCTACTACATTAGTCCCTTCTATTAGTCCTTAAGGCGCAGAAGCTTAAAGGTTATATTGTGGAGAAGGAGGGCAGTTTTACACTCCTTAGCGTTAAGACGCTTCTTTTCGTTTAAAACCTTATACAGGACAGACGGGTCGTTTCCGTAAACGTTACAAGATAAGTATACAGTCTTATTAGCTATTATATAATAGCTGCACAACTTACTCTTACTGGCTACCTTACAGTCCAGTTAGTTTAAGCGGCAGTAACGATTACACTTTATAGGTATAATAATCCCGAAAGTAAGAATAAACTTAACGTTAATAATGCGGCGTTTAGTTAATAAGGGTGCTACGTTTCTCCTATTCTTAATTATCCAGTTAAATAATATAACGACTAGCAGAGAAGAAGAAGGAACGTACAAGTAGTTCTTTATAGAAAAAGAACGTTAAAGAGGGGGAATTATGTAACGACCTTACAGGCTATTACTTAAGCTAGGGCAGCCTGATAAACTCCCTGCAGAAGGAATAGTGCAGAAAGGCAGTACGTACGGTACTGCGTACTAGGCTAGGGATATAAAGACCTAAAGCCCCTACGACTAATCGTTAAGTAATTACTCTAATCTTGCTAAAAGTACAGTAATTACAGTGATTAGAGGCATTCTAATTACTGTAATCACTCCTTATGTTAAGTAAGCATAGTGATTAAGGTACAAAGTACCTTTTAGCTAATTAGTATAGATAGCTATAATTGTGCCTATAATTACCGTAAGGGACTCTAGTTCCTCACGCTAGTATTTAATTATTCATTTATATCCTACTGTCCAGATTTACCTCTGTGCATTATAATGACAGCGACCTACAGTAACATTAAACCCCCGTCTAAAAGTGCTAGCTTAATAAGCCGTCTTCAGAACGCCCCTTACCTGTTAGCGTCCTGCTATACGTTCTGTCTTAACCCGCGCCAGTCCTCTCAAGGCCTGTGTCAGGTGCAGGTCGTAATACGGTTACGGCTATAGAAGAAGTTGCTGTGATGTGGCTTAGTTTCTCCTTTTTATTAGCTGATATTATTGGGGAGTTGCGTAATTCGGCTACGATGTTAGTTAAGAGAACGGTTTTACTACTTCCTAGTTTTCTATAAATTAGCAGTATTAAGGGTTAACTTGAGATTTTTTAGAGACTGTAGAACGTTTCCTAAAAGCTTTATTCTGTGGTTCCCTTCCTCCGCTGTTTGCGCTAGTTTATAACTTGTTCCAATTGTTACGAGTATAGTTAATCTTAAAGCTGGTGACTCTGTAGTATTGAACTCTTGTACTTCTTGTCTAATAAGACCTATTAAGTTATTGCTCGGCTGATTTTAGCGATAATGTTTATCATATTAACTTGTTTTTAATTTAATAGAGCCACTGTAATAAGGGTATAGGGTAATAGGTGGTGAGTATGATCGTAAGTACCGAAAAAGATGGGTGTTATAAGGATTAAAAGTTGAAGCGTGGCCCGCCAAATGGGTCGTGTTCCGATAGCTCTTTATATACATGACAGTATTTTTGTGCTTAATATACTATATCCGGGCCGTATCCGGCCTATACACAACAAAGGGATGTTGCAACCTTTGTTATATGGCCTCTGGCCAGAATCCCCTTCTCTGATATAAGATTTTCAGGATAAGTTAACGTATATATAGGACGCGTGTACGTTGTCGCTTTCCATTGATAGGAAACTTTAGCCGGGGGGGACTGAAAAGGAGCCTCTGAGGCTGTGCGGTGGCGGTGTATGGGAACACTCTAGCTCAGGAAAGAATCAGGGGAAGCTCAGGACAAATCAGCCACAGCTTACCCTAGCTCAGGACTGCGAACGAAAAAGGAAATTTCGCGTGCCCAGATTCGTCGCAGACAACCAAGCTGTAATGTAGGCAAAGAGAGGCAGCTTTCTTTTCGCTGTAATGGTGGTTGTTGCCGTGACTGCTTTCAATGGTAGATTCCATGGTAGTGCGAATGCGGGACGTGTTGGCCGGCGAGGGTCAGATGGACTAGAAAGACACCGCCTGGGGAACCGGAGACCTGAAGGCCCCCAGTGATCCACGGGGCAACGAGGGAAATTGAACTAGCAAAGCCCTGGGTCATAAGGATACACCACCGTACAGGTTCTCCCGGCATGAGGCACTGCTTGAAGAAGAGCGTCAGGGTGAAAGAAGAAAGAAAGAAACGGCCACGTATGGCGGCACAATGGAATAGTGAGTCGCCAGGTATATCCGACCGTGGGGGGCACAGCCAGGATGATGGCGT
>Ga0247781_1000400_pt1 | contig 13399 bp, 11 predicted proteins | sample UWRJL184509B5_FD_179922 | JGI IMG/M metagenome (GOLD analysis project Ga0247781, IMG submission 179922) | Plant litter microbial communities from Arlington Agricultural Research Station in Wisconsin, United States - UWRJ-L184-509B-5 | ecosystem: Environmental > Terrestrial > Plant litter >...
AAGGTGGCCGGCACGCCGTTCGCCCCTCGGCCACCCCTCGGGCCCCGGCCACCGGCTCGCACCGCGCCCCCGGCACCCTGCCGATCGAGTCCTGGCTGGTGCTGGGGAAGACCCGTCAGCGGGCGATGCTCGCGTCGTTGGTGGCGATCGGCATCCTGCTGCTGGCGATGCCGGCCGAGCAGCGCCGGGACGGCATCGACGCGGTGAACGCGGCCGCGCAGGCGGTGGCCGGAGTGCAGACCGAGAAGAAGGCGCCGCCGCCGGACGTCCGGGACAAGCGGGCGCCGGTTGCGGAGAAGGCCCCGGAGAAGACTGCTCCGCCCAAGCCCAGCGCGACAGTGCGTTCGCCCGCGGTCGAGCCGACCGACGTTCCCACGGCTCCCGCCAAGAAAAACCCCGGCGTGGGCCCGGGCCAGTCGCTGCGCACCACGGGCAGTGCGACGGTCGCGCTCACCTTCGACGACGGCCCCGACCCGGTGCAGACCCCCAGAATCCTCGAGTTGCTCGGTAAATACCAGGTCAAGGCGGTGTTCTGCCTGGTCGGCGCCCAGGTCCGGAAGCACCCCGACATCGTCCGCCAGATCGTCGCCGAGGGTCACACCCTCTGCAACCACACCTGGGACCACAGCCTGACGGTCGGCAAGGACAAGCCGGAAGAGATCAAGGCAGACCTGGACCGTACGAACGACGCGATCCTGGCCGCGATGCCGACCGCGCGGATCCCGTTCTTCCGGGCGCCCGGCGGCAACTTCACCGACCGCCTGGTCGGGGTGGCCGGGAATGCCGGGATGACCTCGCTCTACTGGCAGGTGGACCCGCGCGACTGGCAGCACCCCGAGAAGGAGACCAAGGCCCAGCACATCGCCCGGGTGATCACTGACGTCCGCGAACACGTGCGGCCGGGGTCGATCGTGCTCTCGCACGACTTCAACCAGCCGCAGACCATCACCGCGTACGAGAAGCTTCTTCCCTGGCTGACCGAGAATTTCACGCTCGGCATCCCCGGCGTGGAGGCGGAGACACCGCCGACCCCGACGCCGGAAGTCAGCCCGTCGGCTGACAGCTAGGACACCAGTAGAGGTTGCGGCCGGCCAGTTCGCCCCGCGCCACCTCGGTGCCGCAGACCAGGCACGACTGCCCCGGACGGCGGTAGACGTAGACCTCGCCGCCGTGTCGGTCGACCCGCGGCGCGCGCTGCATCGCCTCGGGCGTGTGCCGGGTGTGCACCGTGTCGATGCGGCCGCGGGCGACGCCCTCCTTCATGAGCGCGCGCAGGTCTGTCCAGAGCTCGTCCCAGCTCTCGGCCGAGATGGCCCGTCCCGGCGTGCTCGGCGCGAGCCCCGCCCGGAACAGCACCTCGTTGGCGTAGATCAGCCCGCACCCCGCGACGATCGACTGGTCGAGCAGGAGCGCGAAGATCGTCCGGGGGCCGGACCGGACCCGCTCCCCCGCGGCGCGCGCGTCGGCGTCGTCCCGCAGCGGATCGGCGCCGAGCCGGTCGCGCAGGAGCTGGGCCTGCGCCGGGTCGAACACCTCGCACGCGGTGGGTCCGCGCAGGTCGAGCCAGTGCGCGTCGGCGACCAGGCGCATCCGGACCTGCCCGATCGGTTCCGGCACCGGCGGCACCCCGTCGGTGAACTTCCCGTAGAGCCCGAGGTGCACGTGCACGCTCAGGTCCCCCTCGTAGTGGTGGAGCAGGTGCTTCCCGTACGCCTCGGTGTCGCTCAGTCGCCGGCCGTCGACCAGCCGAGCGCCGCCCGCGAAGCGCCCTTGCGGGCTGCTGACCCGCAGCAGCTGCCCGGCGAAGAGCTCCCGATGCCGCACGGCGAGCCGATGAATGGTGTGTCCCTCTGGCACGGCGGCAACGCTACCCAGTGGGTCGGGTTCCGCCGTCAGCGGATTCGCCCACAGGGGAATCGCTGGGCGACCCGGGCCGGCCTGGGGAGACTGGGTTACGTCGAACGGCCGGTCGGGTGGCAGGTCCCACGGCGGATGCGAGAGGGTGTTGTCATGAGTGTTGACGAGTTGACGATGCGGGGCGGTGGCGCATCCTTCGATGACCAGGTGTTCGAGCGGCTGCTCCGGGAGCGGATCATCTTCCTCGGCAGTGAGGTCAACGATGAGGTGACCAACCGCATCTGTGCACAGATGCTGCTGCTGGCCTCGGCCGACAGCGAGAAGGACATCGCGCTCTACATCAACTCGCCGGGCGGTTCCATCAGCGCCGGCATGGCGGTGTACGACACGATGCAATACATCAAGAACGACGTGGCGACGATCGCGATGGGCATGGCGGCCTCGATGGGCCAGTTCCTGCTCTGCGCCGGCACCCCCGGCAAGCGGTACGCGCTTCCGCACGCGCGGATCATGATGCACCAGCTCTCCGGCGGCATCGGCGGCACCGCGGCCGACATCGCCATCCAGGCCGAGAGCATGCTGCACATCAAGAACGTGATGAACGAACGGATCGCCTTCCACACCGGTCACACGGCCGAGCAGATCGAGCGCGACGCCGACCGTGACCGCTGGTTCACCGCCGAGGCGGCCCGCGAATACGGCATCGTCGACCACGTGGTCAGCAAGGCCAACCAGGTGGGCAGCGCGACCTCGCTCATCTGACCCGCACAAAACACGGGCACGCGGGAGCTTCCCGCGTGCCCTTTGTGTCGTCCGCGGCAGTTCGGGGTAAGAGAACGGCATCCCCCGAACCTGTCAAGGAGGTGCTGACGTGAGGATCCCGACTTTCTCCCGCCAGTCCACGACCGATACCGCGGAAACTCCCGAACGCCCGGCCGCGACCGGCACGGTGACCCGCCCCCGCGAGAACAACACGACCGAGGTCCGTACGGGTCCGGTGCGCCCACGCCGCGACGACGAGGACACCCTGACCGATCTGCCGCCGGCCCCCAAGGCCGCCGAACGCACCGAACTGCGGCCCCCGCCGCCCCGCTCCTCCGCCGAGACCAAGCCGCCGGCCGGCACCGCTGTGGTCGACCGGACACCTGCCCCGACCGGTCCCAGGCCACGGGCCACGCTGCTCGGCACGCTCGGCCTGATCTTCGGTGTGGCGTCCCTGCTGCTGGTGCTCTCCGGCCCGCTGCTGGGCTATGGCATCGTTGTCGCCGGGGTCGCCCTGATCTTGTCGCTGAGCGGCATCCACGCCACCGGCAAGCGGCATGTCGCCGGCAAGACCGACGCGCTGCTCGGCATGATTCTCGCGCTCGGCGCCATCGTGCTCGGCGTCCTCGCCCTGACCGGTTCGCTGAACTGGCTCGGCACCGACGTGCAGCCGGTGAACTCGCTGCGCGAGTGGCTCGACGCACACACCGTCAACCGCTTCTAAGGGGTTTGTCGCGGCAATTGTCGGGCAGTAGACAGTCGCGGCCGGTGACCAACCGGACTCGCTGATCGGAACCGGGACCGGCGTTGACCGGTCCCGCCCCGGAACCGTCCGGCGGTTCGCCGGCACCACTGAGCATTCGAGGGCGGCCTGGTTCAGGCCGCCCTCGAAGCCAGTACACAACGAATCGCCGCCGCAGCCCCCCAGCACGCAATGATCGAAAGCAGTGCGCATGGTTGAACTAAGGCATTCGCAGGTCAGGCACGCCTAGCGTTTCAGCCATGACGACCACGGACTCGCCGCGCCGCTACCTCATGTGCCGGCCGACCCACTTCGCGGTGACCTACCGCATCAATCCGTGGATGGATCCCACGGCGCCCTACGACAACGCGCTCGCCGTCCGCCAGTGGGAAAGCCTGCGGCAGACCTACCTCGACCTCGGTCATACGGTCGAGCTGATCGAGCCGCTCCCCGGGCTGCCCGACATGGTCTTCTCGGCGAACGGCGCGACGGTGGTCGACGGCCGCGTGCTGGCGGTGCAGTTCCGCGACGCCGAGCGGGCCGACGAGGCCCCGGCGTACGCCGCCTGGTTCCGCGAGCAGGGCTTCGAGGTGTTCGAGCCGAAGCACACCAACGAGGGCGAGGGCGACATTCTGCTCGCCGGCGACGTGCTGCTGGCCGGCACCGGCTTCCGCACCGCGCACGCCTCGCACGCCGAGACGCAGGAGGTGCTGCGCCGCCCGGTGATCTCGCTGCAGCTCGTCGACCCGTCGCTCTACCACCTCGACACCGCGCTCTGCGTGCTCGACGACACGAACGTGGCGTACTTGCCCGCGGCCTTCTCCCCCGGTTCCCAGGACGTCCTGCGCCAGCTCTACCCGCACGCGGTGATCGCCGATGCGGAGGATGCCGCCGTGCTCGGCCTCAACGCGGTCAGTGACGGCCGTACGGTTGTCCTGCCGGAACAGGCCACCCACCTCGCCGCCAAGTTGCGGGCCGCAGGCTACCGAACCGTCGGGGTCGACGTCTCCGAGCTGCGCAAGGCCGGCGGCGGTCCGAAGTGCTGCACGTTGGAGGTGCGCGCGTGACCAGCGTCGACCTGCGTACGCCCGGCGAGCTCGCCGAGGCCGAGCGCTACACCGCGCACAACTACCACCCGCTGCCGGTCGTGATCACCGAGGGCGAGGGCGCCTGGGTCACCGACGTCGACGGCCGCCGCTATCTGGACTTCCTGGCCGGTTATTCGGCGCTGAACTTCGGGCACCGGCACCCCGCGCTGATCGCCGCCGCGCACGCCCAGCTCGACCGGATCACGCTGACCAGCCGGGCGTTCGTGCACGACCAGTTCGCCGACTTCTGCCGGTCGCTGGCCGAGCTCTGCGGCAAGGAGCTGGTGCTACCGATGAACACCGGCGCCGAGGCGGTCGAGACCGCGATCAAGGTGGCCCGCAAGTGGGGTTACCGGGTCAAGGGCGTGCCGGACGGCCAGGCCGAGATCATCGTGGCGGCGGACAACTTCCACGGGCGGACGACGACGATCGTCAGCTTCTCGACCGACCCCGACGCGAGGGCGGACTTCGGCCCGTACACGCCCGGTTTCAAGATCGTTCCGTACGGGGACGAGACCGCGCTGCGCGAGGCGATCACCCCGAACACGGTCGCTGTGCTGATGGAGCCGATCCAGGGCGAGGCGGGCGTGCTCGTGCCACCCACGGGCTACTTCGCGGCCATGCGGGCGCTCTGCGACGAGCACCACGTGCTGATGATCGCCGACGAGATCCAGTCCGGCCTCGGCCGGACCGGGCGCACGTTCGCCGTCGAGCACGAGGGCGTCGTCCCCGACATGTACGTGCTCGGCAAGGCGCTGGGCGGCGGCATCGTGCCCGTCTCGGCCGTGGCCGCCGACCGCGACGTGCTCGGCGTTCTCAAGCCGGGCGAGCACGGCTCGACCTTCGGCGGCAACCCGCTGGCCTGCGCGGTCGGCCGCGAGGTCGTACGCCTGCTCGCCACCGGCGAGTTCCAGCGCCGCTCGGCCGAACTGGGCGAGCACCTGCACGCCCGGCTGACCGCGCTGCTCGGCCACGGTGTCGTGGCGGTGCGCGGTCGTGGCCTGTGGGCCGGCGTCGACATCGACCCGGCCCTGCTCACCGGCCGGCAGGCCTGCGAGCGGCTGGCCGAGCGCGGCGTCCTGGCCAAGGACACCCACGGCTCGACGATCCGCCTGGCTCCACCCCTGGTGGTCACCGCCGACGAGATCGACCACGCCACCGCTCAGCTGACAGCCATCCTCGGCAGCTGACGGCCGTCCCTCGGCAGCTGACAGCCGTCCCTCGGCGCTCACCGGTGATAAGGCGATCGCCCGCGGAGCGAAGCGGAGCCAGCCAGCTCAGCTCCGCTCGAACTTCCTGAGGGCCATCGTCGGCGCCTCGCCCATCACCGATTCGGGTTGGACGACGCCGCCGGTGGCCCACATCTTCGCGCGGCCCACGTGCACCCCGCCGTAGAGCTCGACCACGTCGTCCGGGGCGAGCGTACGGCTCTCGTTGCGGTGCAGAGTGACGCGCTCGTCGTCGTTCGTCGAGCCGCCGGGACGCACCCCGCTGCCGTTGGTGCTGACGTCCTGCACGGTGAGGTTGCCGTCGGTGCGCAGCGTGAACTGCACGTGCCCGCGGCTGATCCATTTCCGGGCGTCATCGGTGAGCCACTGGCCGAGCATGACCCCACGACCGCCCTCGGGGGCGCGGCCGACGACGGTGGGCTCGTCGGCCGAGACGACGAACCGTTTGCGGATCACCCCGTCGATGCGGACGGAGAGAACCTCGACGGCCGGCCGGGGGCCCGCGTCCCGCAGCTTGGCCCCGTGCCGCGGGCAGGTGGGCGCCCCGCCGCGCAGGGAGGGCGGTGGCTGGGACACCGGGCTGGTGAAGGTGCGCATGTCGGCGAACGGGCTGTCCGGGTCGCCGCCGGAGCCGAAGCTGTTGCAGTTCGACTCGGGGCAGCTCCAGACCCGGGCCAGCAGGCGCTCGCCCAGCGGGGAGCGCTCGGCCGGCTGCGGCGGCTCGCCCCGGCCCACGCGCGCCATCAGCACCGTGCTGCCGCCCTCGCCGGCGACCGCGGCCAGCAGCCGGCCGGGCTCCTCGACCCACGGGTGCCGCTCGCGGTCGCCGCGGGTGCGGGTCAGCACCGGCAGCCCGAGCAGCTCGGCCACCTCGAAGACGCGGTCGTCGACCTGGGGCACGACCTCGACCTTGCCGTCGTCGGACCAGCGGCGGATGACCATTCGCTCGTTCGAGGTCAGGTCGGTGTCGGAGAGCAGGCCGCGAGGTGCCACGACGTAGACCGGCACGTTCTCCTCGGAGAAGCGCATGCCGAGGGCGTCGACGGCCAGACCGAGGCGTACGGAACTGGCCGGGCGACCGCCGTCAAGGTCGGCATAACGCACAATTTCCGACATATCGACCACGGCACGAGCAAGTGCGGGATCGGTGGTGAGGCGGGCCTCGATAGCATCGAGGACCTTGCTGACCTCGAATCTCACGGGTCCTCCCGGGGGGTCTGCGGGTGTCTGAGCCACGGCAATGATGCCCGGTCGGCTCGGGAGGCTGTCGTCACACCCCTCCGTTCGGGTCCGACCCGGGCCACGTTGTCCGTCGTGTCCGTTTGCCCGCGGGGGTGACAGGGAATTGACGTTCGTGAGCCGACGTCACTCGGACGGCGGTCGAACGAAGGGACGGACATGCCGACACCACGGCTCGCCGGGCTGGGTCTCGCGACGATGGCGACGGTCGCGCTGTCGCTGACCGGTTGCGGCGACAGCGGCACCGCGACGACCGGCGCGAGCGCACCCGCCGCCTCCGGCGGAGCGTCGGCGACCGCCTCGGTGAGCGCGGCCGACCCGGCCGCCGTCGCGGCCCTCACCAAGGCGACCTCGCAGCTCGGCACCACCAGCTTCAAGGTCACGGCGACCTCGGGGGCCGGCTTCAAGCTGACCGGCGCGGTCGACCCGGCCCAGAGCAACGGCACCGCCGACCTCAGTGCGACCGGCCCGAACGCCGAGATCAACATCAAGACGCGGCTCGCCGGCCAGGATCTTTACCTGCAGGTCCCGGGCATCACCAAGGCCGGCACGTGGACCCATGTCGACGTCTCCCGGCTGCCCGAGGGCGTCAACGTCGGTCTGCGCCCCGGCCAGATCGACCCGGTGAACACCTCGAAGCTGCTCAGCTCCTCCACCGACGTGCGTTCCACCGGCGCTACCAGCTACGCCGGGACACTCGACCTCGCCAACGCGGTCGGGCTGGCCGGGGTCTCGCAGGTGACGGTCGACCAGTCTCCGGCGCAGCGGGTGCCGTTCACCGCCGAGCTCGACGACCAGGGGCGGATCGCCAAGCTGACCGTCGAGATCCCGGCCGTGAACGGGCAGGCCGCCCAGCCGCTCGAGGTGCTCTACAGCCACTACGGCGTTCCGGTCTCCGTCACCAAGCCGGCCGCCACCGAGGTGACCGAGGCGCCGGACAGCCTCTACAACTCGCTCGGCAAGTAAGACTCGCCGGCTCAGATCTCGGCGGTGGGCGGCTCAGACGTCCGCCGCCGATCTGCGTGCGGCCCAGTCGGTGGTGAGCGGGCGGAACGCCGGGCGGTTCTCCTCGATCCACGAGTCGATCCGTTCCCACCAGTCGTAGAGCCAGGCGACCCGCTCCTCCTCGCCGGTCGGCACCTCCTCCGGCGGGACGCTCCAGAACTTCATCACCAGCCGTTTGTCCATCGGCAGCTCCTGCCAGACGTCGGCGACCGTCATCATCCTGTCCAGGCCGGTGTGCGCCACGAAAATGACCCCGGCGTCGGGGACCGCGTCGATCGCCGCGAACAGGCCGCCCGGCTTCGGCGGAAGCACGTGCCGCAGGCTCTCGGCCCGCTGGGCGGCGTCGTCCAGACCGCGGGCCCGCAGCCGGGCGATCGCGCTGGTGCGGCGGCGCGGCGTGAAATTGCCGCCCTCCGGGAAGATGACGAAGGCGTCGTTGTCGTCGAGGCCGGTGGCCGTCTCGGCGATCTGCTGCTCGAGGGTGGCGGTGCCGGTGCGGCCGGGCGCGATGAACCGGTTGGGCAGGCGGTTGAGCAGCACGTCGACGGCCGGATCCCATTGCAGGGTGGCCTTGAGGACGATCCGCGGCTCGCGGTCGAACCAGTTGACCAGGGCGTGGATGAGGATGAACGAGTCGCCCGGCCCGGCGTGCCGGCTCACCACGATCTCGGGACGACCGGGCATGCCCGTGTCGGGGTCGGTGCCGACCACGTCGACGGTCAGATGCAGGGCCCAGCGAGCGGCCCAGAAGAGGACGGCCAGGAAGCGACCGGTGACCACGTAGTGCGCGCGCTGGAAGGCAGGGCTGCGCAGATTGCGGCCGAAGCCGGCGGCGACCCAGAGGACGGCCAGCACGACGAGCGCGGCGGCGTCCCAGAACACGTAGAGGATCGCCAGCAGCACGAGCCGGGGCACCCGCAGGTGGCCGGGGACCAGTGGTGAGGCCAGGAGCGCCAGCACCAGCCAGATCGGCACTGTCGCGAGCAGGGCGACGGCGAGCAGCACGACGGCAGGGGCGATGACGAGGCGGCGTACCCAGATCGGGGGCGGCATCAGGGAGCCGTCAGGGCGTTGGCGGCCAGATAGCGGCGGGACGCGGTGTAGGCGCGGCTGATCCGGCGGCCCACGGCGGCCAGGTCACGGTAGGCCCAGGGGCTGTCATCACGGCTGTCACCGCCGCCGGTGGGCAGGACGTGCACCCGTACGTCGTCGGGCAGCGCGGCAAGCTCCCGGGCGAACCGATGTCGCCGGGCGATCTCGAAAGCCACCTGGGCCACCTCCCACGGACGCCGCGGAACCTGCAGCGGGCGCTCCACCCGGCCCACCTGCAGGACGAAGATCAGCTTGGCCCCGATGCGCACCGCCTCGCCGATCGGGATCGAGTTGACGATTCCGCCATCCACATAGTGCTCCCCCGAGATCTCCATCGGGGGCAACAGACCGGGTACGGCCGAGGACGCCAGCACGGCGTCGACCAGCGGCCCGCTGTCGAACCAGTGCTCGGCGGCCCGTTCGATGCTGGCCGCGCAACAGTGGAACGGCACCTTCAGGTCGGCGAAGGTCGACTGCTCGCCCAGCTCGCTCTCGAGCAGACGGCGCAGCGGCAACGGCGAGTGCAGGTGGGTACGGGCGGCGAACCGGCGAAGCTGCCGGCCGAGCGAGTCGCCGTAGACGGTGGCGGCCTCGGGCGAGGTCCAGAGCCGGACGAGCCGCTCGGTCACGGCCTCGTTCGGGTCCGCCGCCACCAGCGCGCCGTTGACCGCGCCGATCGAGGTGCCGACCACGACATCGGGCCGGAAACCGGCCCGGAACAGGGCACGCAGCATGCCCACCTCGACGGCGCCGAGCACGCCACCACCACCGAGCACGAACGCCACCGGACTGTCGACCATGTCCTCATCGTGGCACGACGGGCGCGCTCGTCCCGAGCCGCTGAGCTCGAGGCGAGCGCGCGAACCTCAGGAGAGCGACTTCAGGTACGTGCCGTTCTGGTTCTGGAACTCCCAGGCGTAGAACTTGTCCCAGTTGATCGACCAGGTCATCAGGCCCCGGAAATTCGGGTTCGTGCCGCCGCGCAGCGTGTACGAGCCGCAGTTCGTGCCCCGCACCAGACAACCGACCGCCTGCTGGACCGCCGCCGGCGCGACGTAGCCGTTGCCGGCGCTGACCGAGCTCGGGGCGCCGAACGCGACCTGGTCCTCGCGCAACGCCGGGAAGACGTTGGCGGTGTTGCCCGCGACCGGGAAGCCGGCGAGCAGCATGTCGGTCATGGCGATGTGGAAGTCCGCGCCGCCCATCGAGTGGTACTGGTTGTCCAGGCCCATGATCGAGCCGGAGTTGTAGTCCTGGACGTGCAGGATCGTGAGGTCGTTGCGCAGGGCGTGGATGACCGGCAGGTACGAGCCGGCGCGCGGGTCCTGTCCGCCCCACGGCCCCGAGCCGTAGTACTGGTAGCCGAGCTGTACGAAGAACGTCTCGGGGGCCATCGTGAGCACGAAGTTGGCTCCGTACCGTGCCTTGAGGCTCCGCAATGCGGCGATCAGGTTGACGATGACCGGCGTCATCGGGTTCTTGAAGTCGGTGTCGCCGGTGTTCAGCGCGAGCGAGTGGCCCTCGAAGTCGACGTCGACGCCGTCCAGGCCGTACCGGTCGATGATCGCGCTGACCGAGCTGACGAACTTGTCCCGGGCGGCGGTCGTGGTGAGCTGCACCTGACCGTTCGCGCCCCCGATCGAGAGCAGGACCTTCTTGCCGGCGTTGCGCTTGGCCCGGATGGCCGCGATGAAGTCGGCCTCGCTCTCGACACCGGGGCATTCGGCGGCCGGGCAGAGGCTGAAGCGGATGTCGCCCGAGGTCGCGGTGGTCGGCTCACCGAAGGCGAGGTTGATGACGTCCCAGTTCGCGGGCACGTCGGCCATCCGCAGATAGCCGGAGCCGTTGGCGAAGCTGGCGTGCAGGTAGCCGATGAGCGCGCGCTTGGGGATGCCGGTGGCCGGCGGCGGGGTCGTCGGGGGCGTGGTGGGCGGAGTCGTCGGCGGGGTGGTCGGGGGTGGGGTGGTCGGAGGCGGGGTCGTCGGGGGCGGAGTATCACCGCAGACCCCGCTGTCGATCCAGACGTCCCACTGTCCGCTGTGGGTGGACGGCGACTCGTTCTGCGTCCACCACTTGGCGGTGTAGTTGTGGCCACTCTGCGAGGCCACGTTGTCCTTGACATAGACGGAGGTGGCACTCCAGGCCGTCGCGCACGCGGCCGCGGCGCTGGCACTGGAGGCGAGGTAGACGGTGCCACCACCGGCCGCGAGCACCGCGGTCAGGGCGAGGATCATCGATCGGCGCATAGCCAAGTATGAATACTGTTAACTTTATTTGTAAATGGCTGCCTGCCGTCGTCGAGCCGGCGAGCCCGCTTGAGGAGGAAGCCGTCGCCGGTTCCCCGCAGTCTGGTTCCCCGCAGTCTGGTTCCCCGCAGTCTGGTTCCCCGCAGTCTGGTTCCCCGCAGTCGGGTTCAACTCAGTCGGGTTCAACTCAGTCCAGTTCCGGCATCGCCACGGGGTGCGGCCGTGGCCGGCAGGTGCCGCACTGCACCGCGTCGTCCACCACCAGCGACTCTGCCCGCCGCCGCGTCTCGGACCGGCTCACCTGCAACAGGTAGGGGCCGAAACGGGCATGGTCGGCGCAGACACCGCGACCGCAGAAGCGGCAGCTCGCCCGCGCCGACTCGGCGCAGAACCAGCAGAGCATCGGACCTCCTGACGAGTGACGAACGGGCGCCCGAGCGGCGCCCCGGCGTCACTCGGCAGGGCTCGCGTCGGGATCGTCGGGCTCCTCGGACGGGCTGGTCGAGGGGCTCGAAGACGGCGGAGACGAAGGAGGAGTGGTGGATGGCGTCGGCGGGCGCGGCGTCGGCGGCGTCGTTGTCGGCCTGGGGGGCGTGGTGATCGTCGGCCGCGTGGTGATGGTGCGCGTCGGCGCGACGGTCGTCTCGTCGTCGTTCGGACCAGCGGTCTGTGATGGTGTGACTACAGTAGCGCTCGGCGACGCCGAGCGGCTCGGGGCGATCGACGGATTGATCGATTCCGGATCGGACGGTAGGAGCTGGGTGCCGTCCGGCTCGGGAGTGCTCGACGGCGGCGCCTCGACCGGCACGCCGTCGGCGCAGGCGAGCCGGTCGCCGGTGGCCTCGCGGGGGGCGCCGTCGAGCGCGACCGTGCCCCGCGCGACGGTGACCGTGGCCTGCTCGACCGAATACCACGCCGCGCCGGTGTTCGTGACCCGGCCCTCGGTGCGCTCCACGGTGAGGGCGAGCGGTCGGTAGGCCCCGCTCGTGCTGCCCGTCCCGGCGAGCACCCGGCCGGCCTGCAGCGAGAGTGTCGCCTTCGGACTCTGCTCGCGGCCCCCGCCGGTGCTGAGGTTGCCGATACCGACCCGGGTGTTCGCGCAGAGCAGCGCGGTCGCCCCGCCGGGGAAGGTCAGCGTGGCCGACGCCCGGATCGGCACGCCGACCACCTCGCCCTGGTCGAGGTAGCGTCGCGTGCCCTCGCCGAGGTTCGCCGGGGAGCCGTCGAGGGTCGCGGTGATCGTGCCCTCGTCGACCGAGAGCAGCACCCGGTTGGCGGGCATCTCGGCCCAGGCCGGGCCCGGACGGAACGAGAGGCCGGTGAGGACCAGCGCCACGATCAGCACCACGACGGCCAGCCAGGTCAGGCCGCGCCCGAAACGGCGGTCGGCCTCGGGGTCGCCGTCGCCGGTGGGCGGGCCGGGCGGGAGCGTCAGCGGCGGATACGTCCCGCCACCGGGCACTCCAGGCCGCAGTGAGCCCGTTCCGGTGACAACCGGCATCGGGGAGCCGGGCCGATGGGTGGAGCCGACCAGTGGCGGCAGGTCGGAGGCGTCGGGGAGCACCCACAGGCGTACGGGGGTGATGGTCTGGGCGACCATGCCGGGGCTGCCGTCGCCGACCGGCCCGACCAGCGTCCCGCGCCGCAGTTCGACCCCGTCGGGCAGCGCGATCACGCCGGACTCGACCACCACCGCGTGGGTCGGCCCGGGCAGGATGACCGGCGCGCTCGGATCGAGGTCGACCGGGTGGGCCGAGCCGATCAGGGCGAGCCGCTGGTCGACCGCGAGCCCGGCCAGCGCCGGGGTGTCGGCGAAGAGCGCCTCGGCCTCGGCCCGGTCGTGCGGCGGCGGACCCGGCAGCGGTCCGACCACAGTGGCCACCGTGGCGGTCGGGATGGAGAGCAGGGTGGTGCCCGCGGTGTGCCAATCAAGCTGGGTGTCCCGGCCGGTGATCGCGTTGACCAGGCCGACGACGGCGCCGGGGCCGACGTGGTGGCGGATCGTGCCGGGCTGGTCGCCGGGCCGGCGTGCCTCGAGCGCGCCCTCGACGACAACGTAGACGGCCTGCTGCGCGCCGCCGGCCGCGACGATCTGACGGCCGGTCGGCGGGTGCACCCAGCGGGCCCGAGCGGCCAGGC
>Ga0247781_1000401_pt1 | contig 13376 bp, 15 predicted proteins | sample UWRJL184509B5_FD_179922 | JGI IMG/M metagenome (GOLD analysis project Ga0247781, IMG submission 179922) | Plant litter microbial communities from Arlington Agricultural Research Station in Wisconsin, United States - UWRJ-L184-509B-5 | ecosystem: Environmental > Terrestrial > Plant litter >...
ACCGGTCGAGGGACTCGGCGACGCCGCCCGCCCCGGCACCGGCGAGGTCACTGCCACGGTGATTGTCAACGCGCCCGCCCCGCGGGTCTTCGCCGCGTTCCTGAGCTGGGAGAAGCAGTCCGAGTGGATCCCGTTCACCAAGGTCCGGGTGGTCGAGGGTGACGGCGGCGAGGGCAGCCTGGTCGAGGCGATCACCGCGCTCGGCCCGGCGGCGCTGCGTGACGAGATTCGCGTGGTCAAGATCAATCCGCCGTACGAGGTGGGGGTCGTGCACTGCGGCAAGGTGCTGCGTGGGCCCGGCACGATGCGCTGCACAGCCATGTCCGGCGACCGCACCCAGGTGGTGCTGCACGAATGGTTTCACCTGCCGGCCGGTCCGATCGGCAAGCTGGCCTGGCCGGTGCTCTGGCCGGGATCGAAACTCGGGTTCACCGGGGCGCTGAAGAAATTCGGCCGATTGGTGGAGCAGGGCCGCCTGCCCTGAGTTCTGTCGTACGTCGGCCCTACGGTGGTCGCCATGACCGATACCTCGGCGTTCGGCGCCCCGCAGCCCGGCGTCGCCCCGGCCGACCTGCTCGAGACCGGCCTGATCCTCGGCGAGGACGGTAACGCCCGGTGCTTCTGGGGCGGCGGCACCCCCGACTACCTGGCCTACCACGACACCGAGTGGGGCCGTCCGGTGCACGGCGACGACGCGCTCTTCGAGCGGATGAGCCTTGAGGCGTTCCAGTCCGGCCTGGCCTGGATCACCATCCTGCGCAAACGGCCGGCGTTCCGGGCCGCGTTCGCCGGCTTCTCGATCGACAAGGTCGCCGCGTTCTCCGAACAAGACGCCGCCCGCCTGATGGCCGACGCCGGCATCGTCCGCAACCGCATGAAGATTGACGCCGCGCTGGCCAATGCCCGCGTCGCCGCCGACCTGCCCGACGGCCTCGGCGCCCTGCTCTGGTCCTACGCGCCGGCCCCGCGCCCGCCCCGCCCCGCGACCCGGGCCGACGTGCCGGCCGCCACCCCGGAGTCCAAGGCGATGGCCAAAGACCTCAAGAAGCGCGGCTTCCGCTTCGTCGGCCCCACCACGGCCTACGCGTTGATGCAGGCCACCGGCATGGTCGACGACCACGTGACCGGCTGCTGGGTCCCACCGCTCGGCCCCGATCCGCGCCCGTGATGAGATGGACCACATGGCTCAGTGGGCGGTGATCATCCCGGCGGACAGGTGGGCGACCGAGCGGTTGTTCCACCACGACACGGTGACGGTGTCGGGTGGCGCGGGTCCGATCGACCCCGACGACGAGGTGCTGCTGGTCGCCGACGGCGCCGTGGTGGCCGTGACCCAGGCGCTCAAGGCCGACGTCGACAACTTGGTGCTCACCTACCGGCGACGCGCTTTCGACAGCCCCGTCCCCGCCACCGACCTGAGCCTGGACGACAGCGTCCGCGTCACCCCGGTCGACCCCGAGGTGTTCCGCCGCCTGGCCGCCACGATCGGCGGAGCCGCCCCCGGCGGCGTCGGCGGCGTCGGCGACAAGCAGGCCTGGCTGGTCAGCGTCGCCCTCCCCATCGAGGCCGCGACCCCCGCCGATGCGGTCCGCCAGTTCTGGTCCCACCTGCTCGAACTGGGACCGGCCGAGCTCCCCACCTACGTCTGGCCCGCCGGCGACGAGCTGGCCATGCAGGCCTTCGTCCTGGGCGCGGAAGCCAACCAGGACCCCGAAGAAGACGAAGAAGACGAAGAAGATATGACCGCATTGGGATCACCGCATTTATAGATATCAATGAAAGGCTCCTCTCCTACGCGTCCTACCGGACGCGCTCTTGGTGGGGAGGACCAGAATGGTCAAGTGGCGGATCCTGGTGGGCACGGCAGTAGCCGCGCTCACCGTGGCAGCCTGGGGCGCTACCGCGTCTCCCGCCGCTGCAGCTCCGGCGGGCCCGGGCGGCAGCGGCGTGGCGAGCCCGCAGGTGGTCGGCGGCACCCGTGCGGCGCAGGGCGAGTTCCCATTCATGGTGCGGTTGTCGATGGGCTGCGGCGGTGCCCTCTACAGCCCGACCCTCGTGCTCACGGCCGCGCACTGCGTGAACGGCACCGGCGCCAACACGTCGATCACCGCCACGCTAGGCGTCGTCGACCTGCAGTCGAGCAGCCGGATCACCCGGACCTCGAACTACGTGTTACGCGCGCCGGGCTACAACGGCAACGGCGACGACTGGGCGTTCATCCGGCTCTCCAGCCCGGTGACGACGCTGGCCACGCTGCCGATCGCGAGTTCCACGGCGTACGACTCGGGCACTTTCACGATCTCCGGTTGGGGTTCGGCCAGCGAGGGCGGCGCGCAGCAGCGTCACCTGCTCAAGGCGACCGTGCCGTTCGTCAGCGACAGCACCTGCAACTCGTCGTCGATGTACGGCGGTGAGGTCATCGCGGCCGAGGAGATCTGCGCCGGCTACACCGCCGGCGGCGTCGACACCTGCCAGGGTGACTCGGGCGGCCCGATGTTCCGCCGCGACGCGAGCGACGCCTGGATCCAGGTCGGCATCGTGAGCTGGGGTGCCGGTTGTGCCCGCCCGAACAAGCCCGGCGTCTACACCCAGGTCAGCTTCTTCTCCTCGGCCATCCGCAGCGCGGCCACCTCGCTCGGCGGCTGAACCGAAACCAGCTGGGAGAAGGGGGACGCTCCGGCGCCCCCCTCTCTCACTTGCCTTCGAAGACCGGCTTCTGCTTCGCGACGAAAGCGTTCACCGCAGCCTTGTGGTCGGCCGTGGCCCCACAGATCGCCTGAGCCTGAGCCTCGGCCGCGAGCGCGTCGGAAAGCGTCCCAGCGTCGCCGATGGAGAGTTCCCGCTTGATCGCCCCGTAGGCCACCGTCGGCCCCGCCGCGAGCCGCTCGGCCAGCTCCTGGGCCACCGGCAGCACTTGCTCGTCATCCTCGGTCAGACGCGAGAGCAGGCCGATCTCGTACGCCCGGGGGGCCCGCACCGGCTCGGCGAGCAGCAGCAGCTCGATCGCCCGTGCGTGCCCGACGATGCGCGGCAGCGACCACGAGACGCCGCTGTCGCCCGCGAGCCCCACATTGGCGAAGGCCATCAGGAAGCTGGTCTTGGGCCCCCCGATGCGGAAGTCGGCGAGCAGCGCGAAGGACGCTCCCGCCCCGGCTGCCATGCCCCGGACCGCCGCGATCACCGGCTTGGGCGTGCTGGCGAGCCGCTGGGCGATCGGGTTGTAGTGCTGCCGCACGGTGTCGAGGTCGGTGCGCCCCGACTCGAGCTGTGCCGCGTGCTCCCGCAGGTCCTGGCCGACGCAGAACGCGCCCCCGGCCCCGGCCAGCACGACCGCCCGGCACGACCGGTCGGTCTCGAGCGAGGCGAGGGTGTCCCGCAGCGCCTCCTTGAGCTCGACGTCGAGGGCGTTCATCGCCTCGGGCCGGTTGAGGGTGAGGGTGACGACGGCGCCGGTGCGGTCGACGAGCAGTGAGCTCGTCTTCGGTCCGGTCGTGGGCGACGGGTGGGGCGGTTGGACGGCAGTCATAGCTCCGAGAATCCCATACGGGCGCGGGCGATCGACTGAAGGCAACACTCCACATGACGGTCCGCGGCGGGGCGCAGACGGGCCGCGTGGCGGTCGAAGAAGCTTGCCGCACTCGCCCCGGGCCAGCGGGGCGGCAGCAGCGAGGGGGGCAGCTGAGGATCACGGAACAGGAACGATCGCCAGGTGTGGACCAGATGAAACCGGGCCGCGTACGCCTCCTCGTCGCTGCTGCGGGCGTTGACCGAGGTGACCACCGGCCGCAGTGCCGCGACGAAGTCTTCGTAGGACCGGGCCAGCGCGCCGAGGTCCCAGGCCCGGCCCGCCACGTCGGCGGCGGTCGGCGAGCCCGCCGCGTGGGTGGCGCTGAACCGTTCGTAGGCGACCCCGACCTCCTGGAGTACGGCGTCCGCCTCGTCGGCCGGACGGGGCGCGACCCAGGTGTGCTCGCCCAGCGCGCCGTACCCGAGGAACGCCAGCCGGGTAGCCTCCCGCTTGCCCAACGCGCCGGTGAGCAGGATCAGATCGAAGCGCCCGTCCCAGCTCGACCGCCCGGTGCGGTAGATCCGGGCTGCGGCCTCGTCGAGCCGACGCGCCGCCTTGGGAGTCAGGAGATAGCCCGGTCCGGAGACCAATCGCGTCGGGCGCAGCCACCCTTGCCGCACCATCCGGGAGACTGCCGTGCGTACCGCGGGCGGTGTTATGCCGATCGGCGCAAGCAGTCTGACCAGGGCCGCGACCGGCGCTCGGCCGCCTCGAGGGCGGAGGTAGTCGCCGTACAGGTCGAAGAGTGCCGACCGCGCCTGCATGACCGCACATTGTGACAGCCCAAAAGGCGATATGCTAGACGCTGTCACATCCGCCCGGGCTGGGTTTGGGTTCGCCGGTGTTCATCAGGGAAAATGTTTGATCGGCACGGTGGGCCGGGTCGCGTTCAGCGCGTGATGGCCTTCGGCCGGCCGTCGGAAACTAGATAACGCGTCACGTGGGGCTGAGCACGTGGCGTAGGGCAAGTGGCTGTGGGACCAACCCACCGACACCCTGATGTAGGTCTGAGGGGAGACAAGATGGCGGCGATGAAGCCGCGGACGGGCGATGGTCCGCTGGAGGTCACCAAGGAGGGTCGGGGCATCGTCATGCGTGTCCCGCTGGAAGGTGGTGGCCGTCTCGTCGTTGAGATGACTCCGGACGAGGCCAGCGCGCTGGGTGACGCGTTGAAGTCGATCGCCGGCTGACGTTTCACGCGAGCCCGCCGGTACGGTACCTCCCGTACCGGCGGGCTTTCCACGTCTTCGACAAAGGTCACGCTCTCGTGTTTCCGATCCGGCGGACCGACCACCTCGACGACGCCCGGACCCGCGACCCGGCCAAGGGTGCTGGCCGACGCTGTGGCCTACGACACCGCCGCGCTCGAGCTGACCCGGGGCGCGACCGGCTGGGGCGGACGGCCGTTGCTGCGTTACCTGGCCTCGAGCGGCTCGGCCGCGATCAGCGCTTGACCGCGGCGAGCAGGCCCGCCCCGGACGGGACGATCGCCGGGATCCACTCCTCGGACTCGCGGATCGACCGCACCGTCTCGCGGATGGTCAGCGTGTCGACGTCGCGCGCGGCCGGGTCGCTGATCCGCCCACCGGCCAGCGCGCCGTTCACCAGCAGCACCCCGCCCGGGCGCAGCAGGCGCAGCGCGGCATCGGCGCAGGCCCCGACCTCGGTCACGTCGGCGTCGACGAAGACCAGGTCGTAAGCGCCGTCGGCCAGCCGGGGCAGCACGTCCAGTGCGCGGCCCGTGATGATCCGGGTACGCGACGCGGCGAACCCCGCCTCGACGAAGATGCGCCGGGCGACCCGCTGGTGCTCGTTCTCGACGTCGATCGTGGTCAGCACGCCGTCCCGCATGCCACGCAGCAGCCACACGCCGCTGACCCCGGCGCCGGTGCCGATCTCGACCACGGCCTTGGCGCTGCCGGCCGCCGCGAGCAGGCGCAGCACCGACCCCACGGCCGGGGTGACACTGTCGAGACCTAGCTCGTGCGCGAGGCTGCGCGCGGTCTGCAGGACGATGTCCTCACTGGCGTACGCCTCGGCGAATTGCAGGGCCTGGCCCGTCGACGGGCCGATCGGTCGGGCTGACGGGACGATGACGACCTCCGGACGGTTGGCGGACGCGCGTGGACGCAACCACGTACATCGGATAAGAGAGTAGAGCGATGCTCTCGCGGGATGCGGGGGGTGGTCGATGCATAAAAGGGCCGGGCCCGGGCGTCGTCCGCGATCCATGTCATCCTGGAGGGGGAGCCCGGGAGGATTTCGAGTGGAGGCACCGACGTGACCGATGGCTGGAACGTGCGTCCCACTCCGCCGTCCGCCAATGGTCAGCCCGTCGCACCGGGGTCGCCCTGGTGGTCTGACGCGCTCGCTGACCCGTGGCGTGACCCCTATGCGCCGACCGCTGTGGTGGTGCCGAGCCCGCCGCCGGTGGGTGGCCCGCCGCCTGAGCCGGTCGTCGACCCCGACGCGCCCCGCCGGTCGTACGCGCCGATTCTCTTGATCTGCCTGATCACGGCCCTGCTCGCGGGCGGTCTGGGCGGCACCCTGGGCTACGTCTTCGCAGTCCGCGGCGGGGTCGGCGGTGGTGGTGGCACGCAGCTCGGCGCGGGTGCCGAGGACCCGCCCGCGGCCGCCAACCGGGCGCCCGATTCGCTGGCCGGGGTCGCCGGAAAGGTGCTGCCGAGCGTGGTGACCGTGCGGGTGACCGGCGCGATCGGCTCCGGTTTCGTGGTCTCGGCCGACGGCTATGTGATCACCAACGACCACGTGGTGGAGGGCGGCGGCGACGCGATGTCGGTGTCGTTCAGCGACGGTTCCACCGCCCGCGCCGAACTGGTCGGTCGTGATCCCCAGTCCGACATCGCTGTGATCAAGGTCGCCAAATCCGGTCTCACCCCGGTGGGCATCGGCAACTCCGACTCGATCGCGGTCGGCGACCCGGTGCTCGCCTTCGGGTCCCCGCTGGCTCTGGTCAACACGGTCACCGCGGGCATCGTCAGCGCCCTGGACCGCACCATCGAGGCCGGCGACGCGGGCACCACGCGCTACTACGCGGCGATCCAGACCGACGCCGCGGTCAACCAGGGCAACTCCGGCGGTCCGCTGGTCAACGCGGCCGGTCAGGTCATCGGGGTCAACTCGGTGATCCGCTCGGTCGGCGGCAGCGAGACCGAGGCGGGCAACATCGGCCTCGCCTTCGCCATCCCGATCAACCAGGCCAGCCGGGTGGCCAGCGACATCATCGACCACGGCAAAGCCCGGCGGACGGTGATCGGTGCGGAAGTGACCACCGGCGGCAACACCGCGACGGGCGCCCGGCTGCGCTCGGTCGAGCCGTCCGGGCCGGCCGCCGCGGCGGGTCTGAAGGCCGGCGACACGGTCACCAAGATCAACGGCCATCTGCTGGAAGACGGCACCGACCTGATCGCCCTGGTCCGCAAGTACGCCCCGGGCGCGACCGTCTCGGTGGAGTACCGTCGCGGGGCGAAGGTCCAGACGGCCTCGGTGAAGCTGGCTGCCGACTCGAACTGATCGCCGTGCGGACTGCCATCGGCTACCTCGCGTGCGTAGGCTTGCTGCCGGAACCTGGGAGGCCACATGTTCGAAAATCTGAACTGGTGGGAGATCGGAGCGCTACTGCTGCTGGCGCTGCTGATCTTCGGTGAGCGGCTGCCCAAGGTCATCGGCGATGGCCTGCGGATGCTGCGGGGCCTGCGCGCGATGGCGCAGAACGCGACGAGTGACCTCAACCGCGAGCTCGGCACCGACCTGCAGCTGCAGGACCTGCACCCCAAGGCGTTCATCCGCAAGCACCTGCTGAGCGAGGAGGACGAGGCGGCGATCCGGAAACCGCTGCAGGGCCTCCTCGACGACGTGAAGCAGGACCTCAACGGCGTGCGGAGCGACCTGACCGACGTCGCCGCGGCCGCCGACCTCAAGAACAACCAGCCCGGCTCCGCCCCGGCGGTGGCCCAGAAGCTGGACCTCGACGCGACGTAGCCGGGCGCGACGTAGCCGGGCGCGACGTAGCCGGGCCTGACATAGCCGGGCCTGACGTAACCGGGCGCGACGTAGCCGGTGAGAAGTCCCGCCGTCGAGAGACCGAGCGTTATCTCACCGGCGACGATTGCCGGTTCGAGCCGTTACCGCCGGGCGTTCACCGTCAGGCCCAGCGGCTTGCCGACGAGGGAGTCGCGACGCAGCGCCAGCTTGTCGGCCACGGCGTCGAGAGCCTTCGCGGCGGGGGCGTCGGGCGTGGTCAGCACGATGGGGTCGCCGGCGTCGCCGGCCTCGCGCACCCGGGTGTCGAGCGGGATCTGTCCCAGCAACGGCACCGAGGCGCCCATCGTGGTGGTCAGCGAGTCGGCGACCTTCTGACCGCCGCCGGCGCCGAAGACCTCCATGCGCGAGCCGTCGGGCAGCTCAAGCCACGACATGTTCTCGACCACGCCGACCAGGCGCTGGTGGGTCTGCATGGCGATCGCACCGGCTCGCTCGGCCACCTCGGCAGCGGCCGTCTGCGGCGTGGTGACGACCAGGATCTCGGCGTTGGGCAGGAGCTGGGCCAGGGAAATGGCCACGTCGCCGGTGCCCGGGGGCAGGTCGAGCAGGAGCACGTCGAGGTCGCCCCAGTAGACGTCGGCCAGGAACTGCTGCAGCGCGCGGTGCAGCATCGGACCGCGCCACACCACGGCGGCGTTGCCCGCGGTGAACATGCCGATCGAGATCACCTTCACGCCATGTGCCTGCGGCGGCATGATCATGTCTTCGACCCGGGTGGGCTTGCCCTCGACGCCGAGCATGCGGGGCACCGAGTGGCCGTAGATGTCCGCGTCGACGACGCCGACCGAGAGGCCCCGCTTGGCCAGGGCCGCGGCCAGGTTGACGGTCACGCTGGACTTGCCGACGCCGCCCTTGCCGCTCGCCACCGCATAGACCCGCGTGCGGGAGCCGGGCTGGGCGAAGGGGATGACCGGTTCCGCGGCGGCACCGTCACCACCACGCAGCGTGACCTGGAGCGACTTGCGCTGCTCCTCACTCATCACGCCGAAGTCGATGCTCACCGAAGTGATGCCGGGAATCTTGGTGACGGCGGCCGTGATGTCGCTGGTGAGCTTGTCGCGCAGCGGGCAGCCGGCCACGGTCAGCAGCAGCTCGACCCGGACTGCGGCACCGGTGACGGTGAAGCCCTGGACCATGCCGAGGTCGGTGATCGGACGGCGGATCTCGGGATCGTCGACCGTGGCCAGCGCGGCCTGGATCGCGTCCTCGACGGTGGGGGCAGGAGCGGACATGACGCCCATGCTACGTCGGAGCTATCGGCGTTCTTCCTCCCAGTCGGAGCGCGCCCGCTTCTCGCGCCGGTGGGCGGCCTCGTCCAGCTCGTCGGCGAGCCGGGCCAGCTCGGAGCGGAGGAAATCGCGGGTGGCGACCTCGCCCATCGCGATCCGCAACGAGGCGATCTCGCGGGCCAGATATTCGGTGTCCGCCTTCTGCATCGCGGCCCGCCGGCGGTCCTCCTCCATCGCCAGGCGGTCGCGGTCGGCCTGGCGGTTCTGCGCGAGCAGGATCAGCGGCGCGGCGTAGGAGGCCTGCAACGACAGGATCAACGTCAGGAACGTGAACGTGTACGGGTCGAAGCGCAGAACCGCCGGAGCGAGCGTGTTCCACGCGAACCAGGCGGCGATCACCAACGTCATCAGGACGATGAACTGAGCCGTGCCCATGTAGCGGGCGGTGTTCTCGGACCAGCGGCCGAACGACTCCGGGTCGAAGCGCGGCAGCCGCACCCGTCCCGGCTCGACGGGCTGGTCGAGGCGGTCCGGACGGTCCCGGCGCGGCTCGGTCACAGCGTGACCTGGTCGGTCTCGTTGAGGTCGCGGTCACGCCAGTCCCGCGGCAGGGAATGGTCGAGCACGTCGTCCACGGTCACCGCGCCGACCAGGCGGTGCGTCGAGTCAATCACCGGCATGGCGACCAGGTCGTACGTCGCCATGCGTTTGATGATCTCGGCGAGCGTCGTCTCGGGGCGCAGCGGCTCGAGGTCGGCGTCGACGATCCCACCGACGATGGCGGAGGGAGGCTCGCGCAGCAGCCGCTGGAAGTGCACCATGCCCAGGTATTTACCGCTTGGTGTGGCCGAGGGCGCGCGGGCCACGAAGACCTGCGCGGCGATCACCGGGGAGAGTTCCGGTTCGCGGATGCGGGCCAGGGCCTCGGCCACCGTCGTGTCCGGGGTCAGGATGACTGGTTCCGAGGTCATCACGCTGCCCGCCGTGCCCGGGCGGTAGTTCATCAGTTGGCGGACCGGGTCGGCCTCGTCCGGCTCCATCAGGTCGAGCAGCAGGGTCTGCTCGGCCTTGGGCAGCTCGGCGAGGAGGTCGGCCGCGTCGTCCGGGTCCATCCGCTCGAGCACGTCGGCGGCCCGCTCGCGGCCGAGGTGCACCAGGATCTCGACCTGGTCGTGCTCGGGCAACTCCTCGAGCACGTCGGCCAGCATGCGGTCGCTCAGCGCGGCGGCCACCTCGTTGCGGCGGGCGTCGGGCAGGTCCTGCAGAGCGTTCGCCATGTCGGCCGGCTTCATCTGCTCGAGCAGCGCCAGCAGGTTCGAAGTGCCCTGGGTGTCGGTCGGGCCGATCAGGCCCCGTACGCGATCGAAGTCGGCCTGGAAGACGTGCCCACGGCGGCTCAACCGGCCGGTCAGGCCGCGTACGGCGACGCGGGTCACCAGCCACTCGTTGTTGCGGTTGAGATCCATGCCGATGTCGACGACCGTGCACGGGGTGCCAGGCCCGTCGCCGGTCTCGGGCGCCACCGTCACCCGCCGGTCGAGCAGTTCCTCGACGACGAGCAGCTCGTTCGGCCGTTTCTCGAACCGGCGCAGGTTGAGCACGCCGCTGGCCAGCACGACCGCCTCGGCGTCCATCGATGTCACCCGCCCGATCGGCAGGAAGATGCGCCGCCGCAACGCCATCTCGGCGACCAGCCCGACCACCTGCGGCGGCCGGTTGGTGGTGCGCAGCCGTATGACCGCGTCGCGTACCCGTCCCACCCGGTCGCCGTTGGGGTCGAACACGGGCAGCCCGGCGAGCCGGGCCAGATAAACCCTCGTCCCCATGGTCACTACTTAAGCCTAGGTTAGGGTCGCGACATGTCAGGTGTGGCGTACGAGATCGTGGACGTGTTCACCGATCGGCCGTTCGCGGGAAACCCGCTGGCCGTGGTTTACGGCGGCGAGGGTCTTGCCGGCGATCAGATGCACACGCTCGCCCGCGAGTTCAACCTGTCCGAGACCGTCTTCGTCCTGCCACCCACCGATCCGTCGGCAACCTATCGGGCGCGGATCTTCACGCCCGAGTCGGAGCTGCCGTTCGCTGGGCACCCGAGTGTGGGCGCCGCGGTCACGTCGATGCGGCGTGGGCAATTTCCCCCTGGCGAGGTCGTGCAGGAGTGCGGCGCCGGGCTGCTGCCGATCACCGTCCGGGAGTCGGGCTCGGCCACGCTGACCGGTGGGACGCCGCAGCTGGGCCCGCCGCTGGACGCCACGCCGCTGCTCGCGATCGGCGGCCTGCCCGCTGACGCGTACGCCGAGGGCGCACCCCGGTCGGCCGGTTGCGGACTTGACTGGGTGTTCCTTCCCGTACGCCGGGAGGCGCTCGCCGACGTCCGGATCGACGTGCCGGCGGCGGACCGGGCGGGCATCACCGACCTGACCATCTTCTCCTGGTCGGCCGAGACGTCGGAGGCCCACTCCCGGGTCTTCGTGCCCGGCGGTGCGGTGCCGGAGGACCCCGCGACCGGGTCGGCGGCGCTCGGGCTGGGCGTGTGGCTGGTGGCCGCCGGTCTGCTGCCCGGCGAGGGCACGTCCTCCTACCGGGTGCACCAGGGCATCGAGATGCACCGTCCGTCGCTGCTGGAATGCACGGTCACCGCCGCGGACGGGGTGGTCACGCGGGCAACCGTGGCCGGGCACGTCTGCCCGATCGCCAAGGGCGAGATCACCGTCCCACCCTTCGTCGGCTGATCAGCGCCGCTTGACCCGGTGCAGGCGGAACGGCTTGCGGGTCTCGACGCGAGCCGGAGTGTCCCGGGGCTCGGCCGCGCCCGAGCCGCACGGGAGGTCGGGCGCGGAGATCGGCACCTCGTCGGGCACCGGCGTCAGGCGCACGACCGCGCAGCCGGACGAGGCCCAGCGCGCCACCACGTCGTCGGCCGAGCCGGACGCGTTCAGCCGCTTGGCGGCCAGCTGGGGCGCGACCTCGGCCCACTCCTCGGTGCCCGGGGTCAGCCGGGCCACGACCATCTCGTCGATCACGATCAGAGCGCCGTTGTCGCCGCGTAACCGCACGGTTGCCCGGGACGCCTCGGCCAGGGCCGGCGCGAACTGCTCGCCCGGACCACTGACCGCGATCAGGGTGCCGTCGAGCGGCATCACCCACAGTCCCAGTGCCGGGCCGTCACCGACCGAGATCCAGGCCAGCGCGGCCTTCTTGAGCGCCTCGTCGAGCACTGCGGAAGTCACCGCGCCATCCTTCCACGCCGCGACCGTCAGGCCACCGCTCGCTGGCGGGTGTCGGCGATGCGGGAGTGGTCGATCAGGCCGACGATCTCGGTGAGCGAGCGGACCGTACGCCCGGCGAAGTTGGTGTCGGCGTCGAAGACCAGGTGGTTGGCGAGGTCGGGGGCGGCCAGGCGGACCGGGGTCATGCCGACGGCGGCGGCCCCGGTGAGCTCGTGACTGCCGCCGTCACCCACGTAGAGGCACTCGTCCGGCCGTAGCCCGAGATCTTCGCAGGCGGCCAGGTAGATGCGGGGATCGGGCTTGCAGACGCCGAGGCGTACCGAATAGATCGTGGTGTCGAGCAGCGGCGCGACCGGGAGACTGGGCAGGAACGCGGGCAACTCGTGGGTGCAGTCGCTGATCAGTGCGGTGGACAGGCCCCGGCGCTTGATCGCGGCGAGCGCGCTCACCGCGTCGGCCCGCAGACGGGTGTCGGCCTTGAGCGCGTCGACCCGGGCCGGCACGCCGGCCCGCAGCTGATCGGTGCGGGGGCGGCCCCCGGCCTGCTCGATCACCCATCGTAGGGTGGCCTCGGCGGACCCGTACCGTCCCCGCGCACGGGCTCGGAACGTGCGGTCCAGAACTCCGCGGACCGCCTCCGGATCGGCGCCGAGGGATCGGGCGATCTCCGCGTGTTGGGGACCTCGCTGGACAGATCGGGTCAACGTGCCGAAGAAGTCGAACACGACCGCACGGTATGCGGGCACGGCGAAACGCCTCCCGAGGCATTGAGGGGGGTAAAGGGATGAGAAACCTTCGCGACTGTAACGACAGCACTACTCTCCGCTCAAGAGGGTTCGGCAAACTGTGGTGCACCAGTCCGCAAGAAGCGACTGCCAAGGATGAATGAGCGTTCAGCACGCCTACCGACCGTCCTCGCGCTGACCGTCGCCGTGCTGGCCGTCTCCTCCTCGGCGCCACTGATCGCCTTCGCGGCCGCTCCGGCCTTAGCCATCGCGTTCTGGCGCACCGGGCTCGCGACCCTCGCCCTGACCCCCATCACGTACGGGCCCCGGCGCTCGGAAATCCTCGGCGCCGCCCGCCGGGCCGTGCTCTTCGGCGTGCTCGCCGGTCTGGCGCTCGCCGCCCACTTCGCCACCTGGATGCCGAGCGTGCAGCTCGGCTCGGTGGCGACGGCGACCGCGCTGGTCGCCACCCAGCCGGTGTGGCAAGGCCTGATCGCGGCCGTGCAGGGACGCCGCCCGTCGGCCGCCGGCTGGGCCGGCATCGCGCTGGCCGTGGCCG
>Ga0247781_1000402_pt1 | contig 13373 bp, 21 predicted proteins | sample UWRJL184509B5_FD_179922 | JGI IMG/M metagenome (GOLD analysis project Ga0247781, IMG submission 179922) | Plant litter microbial communities from Arlington Agricultural Research Station in Wisconsin, United States - UWRJ-L184-509B-5 | ecosystem: Environmental > Terrestrial > Plant litter >...
GGTTGGGGATCAGGTGTACGGGGGTTCATGTTGCGAGACTGGGGCTGGTTTGAGGGTTGCGATTTGATGACTGGAGCTGGATCAGAAGCTGAAGCTGCACTGGGGTCGGCAATGCTTGGAGTCGGGGGCAGACGACTAGTATTTCTCGAGCCGCGTGTTCGACGACCCGGACGAGAGGGGGTGGTATCTCCTACATCACCATTGACAGTCTCGACATCGACAACCTCTCCGGTTTTGTTGTACTTCTTGATACCCCATTTCTGTCCGATGCGGTGTATGTATTGCCTCTTTCTGTGGGAAATGTCAGCTTGGTGCACGTCCGAATAAGGCTGGAATTGTACACACGTTGCTTTGAAGTCGTATGTGTCCCTCATATAATTGATAACCTGTTCGAGAGTGCCTTCCTCATACTGCTTGAGTATGATGTCTTTGTATTTCTCCCAGGTATCCTCCGGAATCCGCGGGGCGTTGACTGGTGTACTGTTGTTCATCCAGGTGAGTGTCGTCTGGTCTCCCATGGTGATTGTCAAAGGTGCATGCTGTGTGTCTTGACTGTCGGGACACAAGAGCGTACGAGAGCTGAGTACGACATATTTATAATGCTTTGTTTGATGTAAGTTGGCTACGCAGTATATATCCTTGAAAATGGAATTTGACTAGTTTTCGCCTCGTCGACTGGGTCGCGGACTACAATGGCACAAATTGTCGAGGGAAGAGGACGCCTATAAGGTTGCCTTACCCCGTACGAAAGCTAGTTCCCCAATCTGGAGTTTGTAAATTTGCAACCACTGCGTCGTCGACACTTGCATCGTGCCGGGCCAATCAGCCAAGATTGGTCCACCATGCAGCCCCAAATTGGTTGCATACCACAGCCTCCTTCATATCTAGATCTAGATAATGGAATTTCCTCATGCATCGAGTGAGATCTTGCCAGCACATCCCCGCCAACAGCCAAAAGTTGTAAAATAATTTGGGAAATCGAAATTTGAAATGGCAGGATTTTGCAAATGACAAGTGCAATGGGAAAAGAAAAGAGATCAGTAATGATAGCCTCGCCAGCAGGACCATATCCCACATTGGCATATATTTGAGCCTCTCGTCCCGGTCCCTGCAGCCTGAGGGACCGAGTAAAACAGTGAAACAAGAAATCGATTCAGACCGGTATGGCACCCACCTGTCATGATGCTAACGACGCTGCAGCCACGCTGGTTGGGATCGGAGCCTGGGCAGACCCTCATCTGCTCGCCTTGCAGAGCCAAGGTTGCAAGGCCGAGCCTCGCGAAAGTGAGAGTCCAGTGAGACCAGAGCTTGTTTATGGGCCGCTATCGGAACAACCAAAGTCGGTGTACATATCTACACCGTCGGTCGAGGTCGATCCATGCGGGCATCAAATTGAAGCAGGCAAACAAGCCCAGGCACTCTCCAGGCGGAATGATGCCCAACATTGGCTGACGCCGGTCGAGCCCAAGGCACGACGGCTCTCTCACATCAAAGCTGCAAGAGGCGGTCGCTCCCAGCCCGAGTGTCACGACTCCAAAGAGCGGTCACCGACTTATCTCGTCGACATTCTCGACATCGGATCCGCAAAAAGCATGGACCAAGGCAGAACAGTGAGGCATGTCTGGCACGGCGTGCGACTTTTCTGCAAGAGGTTGAGTGGGTCACCTCTTCTGATCTGTGATGTCCAAGTTTGAAGCTCGCTAACAGGCTGGAAACAGATTGCGATGCCTACTTGTCCGTTGAGAACTGGTCACAGTCTCTGGTAACCGGCCGAAATCTCCAAAGCGTGGCATATGCAGTCCTCGAGTATGTTGGCAATGTCCCCTTCATTCCCTGCGCCCTGGATCTCAATGAGCCGCCGTAAATCTCGTATGAGTTCTGAGATTTCCCAATACGCATTGCGGGTAGGGATCCTGGGATTCTAGTCTTTGGTTTCCATGGGAACCAGCAAGGGGCTCAAGCAGTCCAGAAACATGAGTAATCGAATTGATGTACAATACCAAGAAGTAAGGCAAACGATGAAACCGGTCAAATGGGGATAACTAGGTGGTGATGTGAGACCGATTGAGAAAGGGAACTGTTGAGTCAGGAGTGAGGACCTACTTCTACTATTGGGCTTGTCAAATGATGCCAGGATAATTTGATATTGTTTGTGTATGTAATAAAAAAAAATGGGTAAGCTCTCCATCCAGTGAGGCTGGTGTTGGACAAATCGGGGTTCCGAAACCAAGCACCGGTGAGATGCCCGCCCCTTAACAAACCGTGCTGAAAGCAACTTGCCCCTTCCATGCCCTAGCTGTACCTTCCACGGCGTGCATCAAACCGCCTGTCGTCCCCTTCACCACACCTATCCCGCAAAACTTCACTACACAGAAACAAAGGCACAACCGAGCAATCCAATCCGAAATATAGGCAATGGCAACACAGAATATAATGAAAATTTATGCAGTACTACAGTATCTCATTTCATAATGCAGCTGGTATTTCGTGCTTCAGTCCAATATTTGTAAACCATCAAGCCCTCATGAGGCTCGCTTTCCCTTCTCGTCTTCTTCCACAACCAATGGGTGTTCAGAGGGGGAGCTCCTCCTCCGCGGCGTTGGCTGCAGGCGCCCCCCCCCTACCCCATGAACCTCGATGGCTCGCTTGATCGCGGTTAGCATAGGAGGTCCCCAACTTATGACGACATGGGATCAGGACATAAAGGCCACAAGACCCAATCAGAGCCAAGGGTGATCCGCCGTAACCCCACTCACAAGATTCATAAACCAACTTCAACTTGAGTTGATGTGAATCCGTGGTGTAATAATCACAAACTGCCTATTCATGACAGATGTCTACTACTTATTCTATCAGTCAGGCATATAAGGAATGGCGGTTGCTTTCAGCGTGGAGAAAATAAACAAATTGCACCGACATTGACTCGGTCAGAAGAGTACACCGGTGTGATCGATGAGCAGGAAGGAATTGGCAACTCGGAAACAGGCAATGACGTACACACATATTGGAAGGTACCTTACCATTGGCATACACAACATCAACAATCGTAACCAGACCAAATCCGTCCACTTATTCGCCTTCTGCTACTCTTTACAGGAAGCACGAGGTCACCTCCGACTCCCTAGAATCACCTAGCCTCCTAGCACCGTTGTGGCCTTGCCTTTCTCGTCCATCTTTGAGAAGCAGTGCAGGAGAATCCGCCTTCCAATTCGTTTGTTCCATCCCACTTGCATCGATCGTCCTTTCCCCGCAAACTCGCGGCGCATGAACCTGCTTGCCTTTCCCCTCACTGGTCAACTGGGCTTCTGCCACTCCATCATGCCACTGCACTCAAAGAGGTTGCATCACAGGTTGCCTTAGCCTCCCGTCCTCGCATCACCTTGCCTCCCCCTACCAAGTACAAGCTTGTTCCACCATAATTTCTTCCCTGCTTTTTGATTTCCGAGCTCATACATATTCACGAGCTCTCCCAGGCATTGCACGCAACCACTCGAGATCTCGTCTCGATAATCTTGAGCACTCATTTTCGACCGTACCTGGTAGCCATCATCCACCTCCATCGTCCACAATGGACCGTCTCAGCCATAGTACGTTCCATGCCCTTTTGGCCCTCTAAGCTGTTCTTCTGCACCGCGATCCACAACACTGCTAACACAGGTTTACCATCTACAGTTAACCCCTTTGCAAAGCGGGACTCGCATACCCCGAGCTCTGTCATTACATACAAAGTGTTGACGCTCCTCACCTGGCTCCTATCTGTCATCACATCGGTTTACTACACATTCCATGCCCCAGAAGATGGCGCCTGGGCCAGGCGATCGATATGGGATCAGAACTACCTCTTCTATTCCGGCTTCACGCAGAACGCCGTGACCACGTCGCTGTACTGGTGAGTTTCCATCCATCTCCCCCTAACTCACAAACGCACATGCTAACCTTGTCTCGACCAGGCTCGTCCTCTTCATCCTCCAACTCGGCTACATCGCTCACCTCTTCTCGAGTAAGGTCGAGAACGTCAATGCGGCATGCTCGGTCGGAAGCCATTTCATCTTCAACAACCTGCTGCACTTCGCCTTTGTGATGCTGTTTGTCCGCTCGCACTTTATCTGGGCCGAGATCATCTTGATCATCAATTTCTTCAACCTCACAGCGCTGTACTTCCGCCACAATGCCTACCCACGCTTCATCCACCTCCCGGCGGTGTCGGGACCATTGGCTTGGACGTTTGTAGCCATCTATTGGAACGGAGCCATCATGGTGTACCGTCCAGATAATTTGGTCGCTCGTATCTTTGCCAACGTCTTTATTTGGTCCATTTTGGTGTATGGATTGTTCTTCATCATCATCTACAAGGTATGTAACATCCTGTTATATCTTAGCAAAGGGGATTGTTCGAGAACAACATACTGATGAGCCTGTAGGATTACACCATGGGATTCTGCTTGAGCGTCCTGTCCGCATCTCTGGGCGTGGCACAATTCTTCCGACAGATCATTGCCTTCCAGTGGATCTTTTCGTTTACCATCATGGCAGTGCTGTTTGTCTTCACCGTTATCGTGGCTTTACCTGCGTGGAGCGGTCGTGAGGTATCATGGGGCAGACAGCAGAGCACTGCCGACACGGAGCGTGCTCCTCTCCTTGCCGATTCGTAGGTTGAGGGAAGGATAGAGGATTATGCTGAGGCCCAGAACCAATTCGCTTCTGGATGAATATTTGAGTGACTCTGGCCGGATGGCAGAAACAAGATTGATACTTCTTTTTCCTTTGGCTGCGTCCGTGAATTGGGAGGTTGCGTTTGGGTGTGGGATCAAAATGCCCTGGTGGTCATTGGGTCTTTTGCAGGTTTTTCTTTCTGTTTATGGTATTTTTATTGATGGCACAGAAAACACATAGTGTCTATAATTGATCCGCGGACGAGACCACATGTGGCTGGTTTTTGTTTTGTTTGTTTTGTTAGCAATTGATGTGGTTCTGTTATTCCAGCATTTGTCCTCAGCTATATGTAAATGCAGTACATACTTGTACAGGCCAAGTCCACTAAAATGTCAAGTTTACAGTGATGGTAGGTAATTAAGATCAGGTGACTTCCCGACGAAATCCGCATGCGCGTTGGGTCAACCAACCGCGTCATGGAGCTCCCTTCCCGGCGTAAAATACAGACGGCACTTGCACCAAACGCGCTGTCAATGGGTGAGCTTGAACAGCCATCTAACCACTCCTTCAGCAAAACACACAAAGGTACAATAATTACTGAAGTGTCATTAAATCGCCCGAGGAATTTGTCGGCAACCTATCACCGTTTCCAGCCTGACCTGGCCTAATTCCACTGTGTTACGAACAATCAAGAACCCTGATAACCGACTGCCCCGCCAAACCAAGATCGCCGGAGGGGCCAATGTGCTGTCGGTTTGAACTTCTTGGAACTCTTATTCTTTTCTTCCAAAGCTTGCGCGACCGAAAATCGCAAGAACCGTCTGCGGCACATGTTGGCAAGACATTGTGAGAGGTGTTTTCCTTGATCGTGGGGAAACTGCTAATTCCCAACAGCCCCCCGGCCTCGACATGCTCCACGAAATCCTCCTTTCCCTCTCGGGACATCCCTCCCCCCTCCTCCGCTCAGCCAGCTCCTCAGAAGCCTATGAAAATGGCCTCGTCGACAACAAAATCCTCTCGCCGTCAGAGCGCGCCCTCCTCGCATCCGTTGCGCACCTCAGCGACCTGCACGTCAAGCTCATAAGCTTCGCCGCCCAGATCGCCGCCTCACATCCCTCCGTCATCTGCCGCGCCGTCGCCACCGCCATAGATTCCATATATCTCTCCGCCTTTCAGCGCAAAGTGCTCGAGGTCGAAGATTCCATCCTGCGCAAGGATGCAGGCCTGGTCGGCGCGTACAACATTGTGCCCCTCACGGCCATTGTCAGCGAGTTTGATGGCTGGACAAGACGGATGGAGTGGTTATGGCAGTTGGTGCAGTTTATGCTGAAGACGGAGCGATCCAAAGACGGGCAGGGCGCAGGGACACCTTGCACTGGCGCGAAGGTCACGGACTGGCTGCGGAGCGAGCTGCAGACTGGATATCAGGACATAGAGGATACGGCGAGGGGTCTGGTGAGAGTTGCCGAGGTGGCCTGGCTTAAACAAGTATCTGCGTGGATCCTCTATGGGAAGCTCCCTAGCTTTGGCTCAGGCGACTTTTTTGTCCGAAAGTCTGAAGATGTTGACGAGGTATGGGCTACACCATCACATAACTCGCTGAGTATGCTGACAGCTAATACTAGGAGTACATATCCATTTCGAGTTTGCTACCATCATTTGTAACGCCGTCAACGGCAGGGTCCATGTTATTTATAGGGAGATCGCTGAACCAAATTCGCGCCAAAAGCTTGGGAGACTCGAGTTTGCGCGGGACAGATCATCTCTCTACACAGCTCACGCAACTTTCCAAACTCAAACACCCGCTGGACTCGGCCAGCTTCTCCAGGACGATACTGGATATTAGAAATTTCCTATCAAGGACCACTTTACAACGCCTCCTACCACTAAGCAAGGTACTCGAATCACTTCACCTTCTGCGAGATTTCTTCCTCCTACGCCGTGGTGACTTTGCTATGGCATTGATACAGCAGGCCGACGAGAAGATCCGTAGTCGATGGCGTCGAGCTGAGAACCTCGCATACGAGAAACGTGAGGGTCTCGGAACTGTGGTGGTTAAAGAGGGAGAAGTTGCCGCTGTTCTTGTACGGACCTGGGCAGCAATAGGGTCTATGCAAGGCGAACACGCCGAGGAGGACGAGGGCGTAGAATTGGCCAGAGATCTTGTGAGACTGACATTGGCCCGGTCGCCACGGCCACTCACACCAATGACACCCGCTGCTACCGAAGGCGGGCTTGCTTCCATCGCCCCAACCCCGTTTCGCAATTTACTATTCTCTATTCCTGTCATCTTGACACTTCAAATACCCTCCCCATTAGATCTATTCTTAAGCCAATCCGACCTCCAGACATACACCGCCATCAACTCATACCTCCTCTCCCTCCGCCGGGCCCATCTTAGACTCACAGACCTCTGGAAAATCACCTCTCTCCGCAGGCATCACCCCGCTCCACCGGGTCCCCCGTACGGAAGCACACGAAATGGGCGGGAAAAGGTCCACCTCCTGCGACACAGACACACAGCACGGTCGAGGACCCTCCGCAGCGCCTGGGCAACTGCCAGTGCAGCTATATTTTTCCTTGGTGAAACAGAAGGATATCTCCAGATGGAGGTGGTTGCTGGCCTTTCGGATGGATTCCACCAGTGGCTTGCAACGGGCGAGGATAACCAGCGTGAGGACAGTCAAAAACCTATATCGATATCCTCCGTAAAACCAGCACCAGACAACAATGACGATAACGATGATATTTGGCTGGCACCCAACACCTCCAAACCAAACAACACCGACAACCAATCTAATTCCTCCTCATCCAACCACCCACGCGACCCGCAGACCCTCGCCACCGCCCATCGTCTCTTCCTTCGCACCCTCCTCCGCCGTCTTCTCCTCTCCCAAACACCGTTCACCGACCCACTGTACGAACTCCTCGTGCATATTGATCACCTAGTTGCTCTTCTACACAGGTTACATTCCGTCTGGAGCGCGGCAGATCTCGAGGCGGATGTGGGTGTAGTCGATGCATTTGTGGACCTGGAGAGGGAGGAACGGGATGTCGAGCGGGAGATTTTGGGGGTCGAGGGAAGGATTAAGAGAGGTATCGAGGGGTTGATTGGGGAGTTGAGGCGGATGGAGGCGGATGGGGAGGATGGAGGAGATCATAAGGGGGAATCGGAGGAGGAGGAGGCGTTTAATATGAAGGAGATGGGGGAGTATGTGCCTAGACGGGTTGGGGGGGTTGATAGGTTGTTGATGAAGCTGGATTTTGGGGGTTGGTTTGGGGGAGCGGTGGAGGGGGATGGGGAGGAGGAGTTGTTATGAGTGGTGTTATTGTACGGTTATGAGAATGGGGATCGGAATGATGGGTTTTTCTGTCTAGGTACCTTTATGGTTATCACTCACTTCCTCGACCTGCTTGCTTAACCTTTATATAGTCTCTTACAGGGCTCTTGCGTAAAACATGAATATACAGATATTGCTTACCATTCACTTGTGTTTTGTAAAGCTAGCGTTATGATTACTATGATGGGGCTCACTTTGAGGTGCAATTGAACTAGACAATAAATAGACCAAGTAGGTAGGTAAGTGGACAACGTAAAGGATATTGGGTCAGGCACCTCAGCTTACAGCTTGGACATGTGGCAGAACCTCGGGTACGGATGTAAATACCGTAATTGCCTAACATGACAGAACCAATAGAGATAACTTCCAAGTTGGAGAGTAAATAACATGAAGTAAATATGGGTACCCAATGACTATCAAACCAGCATCTAAGGGATAAATAAATCACACCAAATGCTCAGAATGCTCAAAATAGGTACTCTTCTTATAAAGTAAAAACCACCCAACGCAACACAGCACTAACTACTAACCGGCCGGCCAGCTAGCCAGCCATTATCTAGATAATGATATCCTCTGCTAAGGAGGTATACCTAACAACGCCCAACGCCCTGAACTCCCTCCCTTAACAAAGTCAAATGTGGTATTCGTCCATCCATCCTTATGCCCGCCGCCCACGGAAATGCAATAAATCAAGTAGGTAATGGGCTCCCTTCCTCCCTTCCTCTACCGTCCAAAAAAGAAAAGATAACAAAACAACAAAAGGGAAACTTCTCCACCCAAACACTCATTCATATGTACAACACACCACACCAAAATACCACCCTCATAGCGTAGCATCATCCCATCCCACTCGTTAATCATGTCTCGCCGACCCTTGACCATGACCTTGTGAATATCCACCCTCCCCATCCTGATGTTCCTGCCCCTGAGGCGTAGACGGTTTATACCCCCAAAGCGCCTCCCCAACCCTCATCTGCGTCGAGTTCCTCCCTCCCGTCCCAGGTGTCTGCGCTCTGGAAACCTGCGGAGAATGCCGATACATATCCTGTCTGCTCCCCTGCCTCGACCACCCAAGACTCTCCTCATCAACCGTCGACAAGCTCCCAGGCCTATGAATCACACCGCCCCCCGCCACCGCTCTCTGATCCTCCCGCGGCATATCCACAACAACATAATCACCATCATTTGGAGGTGATCCATTCCCACTCCCATCATAATATTGACCCGGACCGCTCGTAAGATTCCTTGGTGGGCTCATCTCCGCCGGATTAGGCTGGGCATTTTGAATTAGTCCTGCTCTTTCATCTCCGCGCCGCTGCTGTGCCGGCATCAAACCCATCTGGTCACGACCAAACCTACTCGCTCGGAACTGTGTCGCGATCGGCAGGTGCGAGGTGCTGTTGTTGGCCGAGGCAGCCTGGGACATTCCGAGGTTATTGGGTCCTTTATACCCCAAATCATCCATGTCAACGCCTGCACTGTCCTTGCGCGGGGCAGAGTAGCTAACATCCTTGTGCCGATGCTTAACTCCAACAAAGAGCCAGCGCATGCCACGGCCGAATCCCTTGGCCACGTCCCATATGTTGACCGTGTCCCACAGGGCGCGGACGCCTAGGAAGCCCCCCTTTTTGGGGATGCCATTGTTCTGGGTGAGATAGACTTTGTAGGGGAAGGCCCAGAGGTGGAGGATCGCAAAGCAGGCCATTTCGACGCAGAGGAGGAGGGACGGGATTCCGACTTTGATGTCGGGGTAGGCGAGGACTTCGTTGGGATGGACGAGGTCGAGGGTGCCGGTGCCGAGACTGATGGCTATGGTTTGCCAGAAGGAGAGAAAGATTACCAGTTTGATGGCAAGGATTTTGAGGAATGGCTGGTTGGGCTTCAGCTGTTCGGTGTTGCGGAGCTGGACGTAGAATTGGATTAGGCAGTACATTGCTACTGTTACTGCTACGGATTGGACGACGACAATCTAGGGGGAGGTTAGTATGCGAGAGTGTGGGGCGAAGTGGTTGACATGCCCAAATGTGACTAAACACGATGCTGTTGGAGCTCTCGCAGTAACGACCAAAGTACTGCGTCACGACCGCAGCAATCGTCATGGCGACTCGAATAAAGCAGTAGTGATAAACACCAATCCAGATAATATTGAACCAGGTTAGGCCGCTCCTCGGCGTCTTCCACGGCCCGCGCTGACCGCCGCAGCACTTGGCAAACCAATTAAGAGGCCACACCCAGGGCGTGATAGGATGCATATCGCGAAAGTACTCCTTTTGCTCGTGCAAGTCGGGCTTGATGTAATGGCACATCAGCGAGAAGAAGGACGAAATCGCAAAGGCTTCGTAGCAGTCGCATATGACTTGGAAGTAGATGGCGTGCCAGTAGAAACGAATCATGAGGAAGGACGATGCCGCGTAGACGGGGACCATGAAGAGGATGCGCATTATCTGTTTCTGTTCGTGGGGCACTGTGTAGTGTGTTGCGTGCATCATGATTAGGTAGAGGGAGAGGAAGATGGCGACCAGCGCCGAGCCCCCTCCGATTATGAGCGCCAACTGGTGGAAGGTTAGGGGTCCGGCGATGGCGATTTCGGTGCCCGGAAGGACTGTTATTGTGGCTATTGTCAGTTTTGGCGCAATGGGGAGGCGGAAGAAAGAAATGTACTTCGGAGCTCCTCCAGCGTGGCGTTGCATGTGGTGTTTAGCATGTTTGCAGTTGTTGCCTCCACGCGTTATAGTCTTCTTCTTCTCAAACTATTCGGGTCGATGACACGGTCGGAGGTGTATTATCGTCGTCATTCGGTTCTATGTGCCTTTATTTAAGATCGTTGCCCGCGAATTTCCCCCGACAGCGGCAACCCCAATTATGATCGACTCGACGGCTCGGGATGTCGTCAGATGAACGGTGACGAGATTGGCGCGGAGGAGAAAGTCGGGCTTTTTCGCCGGTCGTGTTAGTCGCAAGATGGCCCAATCGAGGGTCGAAGTAGTTCAAGTGCCGGTATCATCTAGTCGTCATCCCAATGTCGGCCTCGAAAGATTGTTGAAGGTGAAGAAAATGCGCCTTGGGCCTGCGCCGACGTTTGATGTGTGACATGCACCGAGGCTGTGCACTTGCTGCCCAAATCGCAAAAGAAATTACAGGGGACTAAAGATCAAACTCGGCGCATCTGGTCGGGCAGGCGTCCATTCTCAGGTCCCATCCACCGGGTGTCCCCTGTACCCCACACTGGTGCGGGCTGGCGGGGATGCATCAGTGGCTTGGCTGGTCCTCCACTGACCACTGGCAGCCACCCAAGTCGCCTTTGAGCATTTGTGCCAAGGAAGCCAAGTCCTTACATTGGGTTTGCTACCACATGGTCGGCCTCGATGCTTATTTCGAATAACCACCAATCCAACCAAAAGGTTTCTTTCCACTGCTATCAAAGACTCTCGGTGCCCCCCGTGCTTCCCGTTCATAGTCCCACGGTTTCTTTGTTATTGCGTACAAAAGGCATCTGCGGCCCGTACTCAACGGCGGGGTATTCAAGTTTGCTCTACGGGTGTAAGCTCGCATTATCAAACAGCCCCTCGGACTGCCGATGTTTGTTTCACGATCCATCTCACAGACAGCGGTATTTAATTGATCTATTACTACAATGTTCAACCACTATTATATCCAGTTCCATCAATCTTGTGCTCCGCAAACAAGCAAAATCTTCACGACAAACTTTCTTCAACCCCCTCTTGGCAACAAATGATCGACAGGGCAAGCCACGAGCCAAGCCACTCCCGCATCAGATGAAACCTTAGCGTACTTTTGAACTGAGCCTCAGAAATGATCGTTATTGACTACCTACCTACGATCAATTCTCCGATCGACACCCACTTCCATCTCCACTACTACGTACGCAAGGCTCGGCGACATTTTCCATATCGCAAAAATCTCGTGAACAACTGATGGAATTTACAGTGAGGCGTGAGGCACAGTCAGACAGGTCGTGCGCACCAGATGGAAGTGTTACATTGAACCCTCCACTTGAGGCATTCTTCAAGCGACAGTCAATCAGATTGAACGGGTGTATTCCGTAAATTGATACCAGTCGTCGTTCAACACCCAACATGATCGAGACTCGAACCCCCCTCTACTCCTTTCCTTTATCTTTACGGAACACAAAGCTTTCTTTAATACCTTTCACACACCGTCGGTCAAAGAACAACCTACCTCAACTATACACTAACAAAGACCCATCAAAGAAGCCATCACCTCCCTACCCCCGCGTCCCGCATCAGTGGCTTGACGCTTCACCTGACTTCCCCTGCCAAGCTTGTTTTCACCTCCACCTCCAGCGTCCAAGCGTCCAACCGAGAAACAGGGGTTTAAATCAGGTTTTCTTCAACCCCTATTCCGTCTTCCTCACGTGAAATTCACATCACATCATCGCTCCAAACATTTGAAATTCAGATCGCCATTCTTCCAAGTTTCGCTCCCGCACCCTACCTACATGAAATACAGTATGTAAATCCAGATCCACATACGGAATACTGTCCGGCGCGGTAATAGAAACACTTCAGGCGGCAGGGTATGTCCTGCAGCCAGCTGTGCTGTGCCCCTTGAACCCAACACATGGAAGAGCAGAAGCAGACCGAGAAGAGCTCCCTGCACCATACTGCATGGATCGAATACGCCGCCAACCACGCGTAACGAACCGAACAAAAGAGGCTTGTTGTTTGAATTGCTGAGATGCCGAGCCAACAAGCGGCGCACTCGCGTTGCAACAAAGACGCGCATAACAGACAAGGCAAACAAAGGCCATTGAGGAGAAATCACCAAGAGAGCACAATTAGGTCCAACATGTTTGTTTTGTGACCACCTCGATGGTAAAATATTACGACAACATGCGGCGACCAAGTATCTCTACCAGGCCTGCTCGACATCTGCTCCAATGCGTATGTACATAACCCGCCCGACCTGTTATGTCAGTCCTCAACCATAAGCGTATGAGGAGTGCCCAAAAATAACTTACCCCAGTCATCCTGTGCCAGACTGCTTCCCTAATAACTTGTTTCCCTGTGCATCCTTGATCATCGGTCTAATAACCCCCAAAAAAGAAAAAAGGCAAAAAAGGTTTATTTCCACGAGATAGTGCGAAGCAGAGATTAGACAAGACAAGTCGTGCCATGACGGCCGCCCGTCTTGTTTGCAATCCATCCAATACCTCCTTTGTTCATCCAGTTCCAACGGAACCCAGCCAAAACCCAACCCGTTAGCCTTTGTGTAGTAGAAGAAGAAGAGACCTGTGTCTCAGAACGCCGTGGTATCTTAAATGCAAATAATGTAGAGGGAAGGAAAAGGAGACTTTGCCAGGGATGCTGATGCTGGCAGTTTTGGTCGTGCACGTCA
>Ga0247781_1000403_pt1 | contig 13330 bp, 21 predicted proteins | sample UWRJL184509B5_FD_179922 | JGI IMG/M metagenome (GOLD analysis project Ga0247781, IMG submission 179922) | Plant litter microbial communities from Arlington Agricultural Research Station in Wisconsin, United States - UWRJ-L184-509B-5 | ecosystem: Environmental > Terrestrial > Plant litter >...
AGTGCGTGTGGTGGACTTTTTCCTGGCTGTTGGCGTCTTAAAGAAGGATGGATGTTATCTGTGAGTCTTGGCGGCCTCGAGAAGCGATGTGCTTACTACGATAGATTCCGCCCCTTCCGGTTTTGTCACACTCCATAAGAGTCTCGTCATCTCGCATTGCTGCCCAACCCTTTGGAAGACAAGACGCCACTCTGCGGCAAGGTTAGCAGCAACTGAAGCGCATTTCCACTCACAATTCCGATGTGTCAACACCACAAGGCCCAGAACCTCAACCTCATCCCACCACGCTGAGGGTGTGGTTTCACAGACAGCCCTAGCAGGCTGGACTTGACGCCGAATGATTACTACCCCGCTTCGGTCTACGTCCTCCATGCATATATTCTGCTCAATGCACAAATGATCCCTGTCAGCCTTGCACATCTGGACTTGTCACTTGTCGGATGCGACTGGTCTTGATAGAATTAAGGACCACTTTTTCTCACCAAGCTGCAATACTCCGTCCTGGAAACGACCATCTCCTCCCCCCTTTCACACAGCCAAATTCCGACCTATCATTCCTCCTCCTGTGCCACAACCACCCTCTCCACCGGCCCAACCCCAACAACAACCTCCTTCTGCCGCCTATCAACCCCCAACCACAACAAATCAGGCCTGCTATAGTGTCCCACAACATCCAAGAACCCCCTCGTCGCCACCGTCCTCCCCAAATCCAAATCAGCAACCACAACCCCCTCATCCATCCCCGTCCCATCCCCAATCGGCGTCGTCAGCCTCCGCCCATCCGGCCCAATAACACAACTATGCCCCCCTCCCGGCTGACGACACACAATCCCCTCCTGCGTCTTCAACCTCTCAATACTCCCCCCATTACACACCCCAGTGACATGCAGCACATGCGCGGCACTCTCAATCGCATACGTCTGTGACAACCCCAAACACCCCTCCACCGACATGCTCCACAGCCCGGGGTCTTCCACCCCAGCAGACGGAGCCAGTGGCGGCCACATGGCGACGTGGATCTGCTCCCCCTGAGAAATAGTGTGGTACTTGAGCAGCGGTTGTGTGTGCTCCCAGCAGGCAAGACACCCGACCTTGATTTTACCGTGGTCAGCACCAAAGTCGATCTCGACCACGTTGCTCAGGTCTCCGCCCGAGCCGTCGCCAAAGATGGTGCGCTCCATGTGCGTGGGCTTGAGTTTGCGTCGGTGGGTGAGCATGTCGCCCTGCGGCGAGATGATGGCTTGGGAGATGTAGACGCTGTGGGTGGGGGTTTGCTCGGAGAAGCCCAGGACCACGGCGATGGAGTGCTCTTTTGCTGTGGCTTTGAGGAGGTCCATTTCCGGGGAGCGGATGGAGAGGGAGTTGTTGATGTAGCGGGTTTGCATTTCGATGTCGACCGGGCGGGCCCTGGGATGGGAGGTCAGGATGAATGCTGGGGCGATGAGGGCGGCGGGAGACTCACCATATCCAGGCGGGATAGCCGGGGATCCAGCATTCTGAGAAGGCGACGAGCTTGGCGCCGCTGTCAGCGGCGTCCTTGATGAGGTCGCATGCCTTCTTGACTGAGGCTGCTAGGTCCAGGTAAACTGGCTCTGCTTGGACAGCGGCGACTCGGATTGGAGAAACCATTGTGGCTGTTGAATGTGTCTGTGTGCCTAGGTGTGTTGAGTGCAGAAGTTTGGAAAGGAGTGATGCGAAAAACAGAGATCCAAGGTTTGGCAAGAAAGATCTGGAAGAAACCTCTTCATTTTTATGTAACTGAACTTGACATGGACCGAAGGGTCTGGCACCCACGTTGACCTTCTGAAACGCGCGAAGCGCGGGTAGCTCGTTGTTGAGATAGAGATGTTGCACGGCAGCAGGTGGGCCACGAACGTACCAATGAGAAGACCTTGACTAGTAGGAGGGTGCATGCCGATGATGCAGAAATCTGGACGACGGTAGCAACTCCGATGTCCTGCATCGTCTTTTGAGACCCATCCCCCCAAAATCGAACCACACTCGCAGGCTCTCACAAAGTGTGGGGACTTGTCGAAGGCTCGGGCTGAAAAGAAAGGAGTGGCGGTTCCAGTACGTCTATGTACCCAGACCAAATCGAGGTGAACAAAGAGATGTTAGTGGTAAGCAAGGTGAGACTTATTCCATATCGGGTTAGCACAAATACTCGGTGCTTATTGAAGCAGATGTCCCAATTTTGAAGGTCACTTTCAATTTAGATAGGGTTAGGGTTATACATGCGTACCGTTCTCGATGCGCCCTCTCCCGGTCTGACTAGCACAAAACTGGACGCAAGCCCTTTTGTGACGGAATCATCCAGCCCTTGCTGCCCAAATAAGCACCCGTGCTTGGATGTCGGTTGATAACTTGTCTCACAACGCAGCTGCCTCTTAAAAGAAAACAGCTCATAATAAACTCTTGAAGATGTCAATTACTCCCTGTAGATGATTGGGACAATATGAAGGTAGAAATAATTTGAAACGGCGGAAGGAACTTAGACTGTACTTGTTGAAAAATAAAGTTCAGGGGTGCTAATCCTCAAGTTCGGTGAAGCAATAGGTGGACGAAATACGCACTCTTTGAGATTTCTTTCCATCTTGTATTATTCATTATGTTTTAAATACATGCACATTATATCCAACCACCTCCTCCGGATGTCCCTTTACCGATCAATGACCGGCACAAGCCCATCAAAGTCAATCGTGGCCCAATCCTCCACCGATGTCAGTTTTCTGTTGAAGGCCTCACAGTAATGCCAGCGGGCGCTATCCCTCCAACGGTTCTGCTCGTATTGACTCTGTGACGGAATGTTGGCAATTCTGTTCTCTGTGCGAGCGAGTCGTAAAACCTTGGCCGGTTCTGTTCCGGGGACGGCTTCGAGGGTTGATATCGCTTTTTGGTAAGATGCGCTGGACGGTTGTATCATGAGTATGGGGAGTGCAATCATGTATTTGTGGGTATCTTACATTGCCATGTCAAACTCGTGTAGTCTTTCGTGGATGGTCCCGATCTTGTGAAACGAGCGAGCGATTCCGTAGTTGGTCGCATTTTTGGGGATACGTGCTTGTTGCGCCTGACGGTGGATATCGAGGGCGGCTCTTGTGGCTCCGCGGGCCAGTTTGATGTTTCCGAGGATGTAGAGTCGGCTGTTGTCAATGGGTTAGACACTGCAGACGGGGGAAGATAAAATACTCAGGGTTCGTGGGCATAGGGAGATACCCACTCGGACATGTACTGAAACCGCTCCCGCTCCTTCATCGTCGGTTCCAAGTCTTCTGCCTTCTTGAGGTACACCTCTGCCTCGTCGAGCCTGTTGCCCATCAAGAGACTCCGGCAGAGGTTGAAGTAAGAGATGGTCATGATTCCCACGGGTGTTTCCAATGTCCTTGTCCTTATGTCTATCACCCGGAGGTGTGACTTCACTGCCTCTTCGAAACGGCCCCGGGATGTGAGGTAGTTTCCCATTTGCATGTAGCTATTTGCTAGCAGCGGGTCGTTCTCTTTGAGTAGTTTCGATCGGATCTGTAAAGCCTTGTCGAATAGCTCGCCTGCCTCATCGTACCGGTTAAGCGTTGACAGGACACTACCACGATTGACATAGATACGCGCCACTTCGAGCGATTCTAGGCTGGAGGATTTGGAGCAGACAGTTTCGATGCACTCGAGGAGCTTGAGTGCCTCATTGAGTTGGCCAATTTCCCACATGTACCTGACAGCGTCGTTGGGTGTCAGCAGGCTTTGTCTTGCAAGTGGATGAAGCGGTAGTGACATACCATGTGCAATCACACATCATGTTGATATAATCCGTGTAGCTGTTGAGTTTGGGTCTCCACTCCTGCTCTGCCCTGCTAAATGCAAGGACATGAGGAAGGTACTTTCCACATTCGTCCCAGACGTCGTACATGTGGTTTCCAAGAACCTGGCACGGAAAACAAGCTCTCAATGTGGAAAGAGCCATGTCGAATGCCTCGTTCCGCTCCGTAGGGGTAATCATTTTGATTCGGGTGCTTTGGACGACTCGGTGGATGGAGATGATGTCGTCGTTTTTTGCGATGAGCTCATACCTCATGAGGTCTGCTCTTGCGTCTAGGTACCTGAATTCGTGGCTTAGGAATTGAAAGCTCTCTGTTTTCGAGATATTTGGTCGGGGGAAGAGGTCGGCCGGGATTTGTTCCGGATCCAAGAGACTCAGCAGGTTCAGAAGCCTCGAGGAATGAGGTGGGAGGGTTGACAAGATGTGTTCCCAGGCCTTCATCAGAGTTCCCTCGGGATAGTCTGCATTGCCGTTATATGCGTAAATCTGCTCGTCGACACTAGCTCGCCGTGTATGCTGTACCCGCTCCCACATATCCTTGGGGGCGATGGGGCAATGGATCATGAAAGCTCCAAGTTGTCGGAGAACAAGCGGCCAGCAATCAAAGTGGATCGCCAGCTTTCTGCAGAGGGCTTTATCGCCATTTCCGGTTGATATCGAGCGTACTCGAGACCATAGAAAGTCCTCGCCTTCTTGTTCTGCAAGGCCGACCAAGTGGAAGGGGATGGTGTTTTCTGGCAAGTCCTTGTCGAGATGCTTGTTTCGGGTGGTGATGAGAATTGACCCCCGGCCCTTGTTTGGCAAGGAGTGGAGCAGTAGTCTGAGCTCGTCTGCATTGTCGAAGACGAGAAGCCACCGTTTTTCTGATGGGGCGCCTGTAAGCCACGAGATTGGGGGACTCCCGTCTTTTATCATTGGATTTGAACGTACCAGTTTCGGCGAGATGCCGGACGACTAACCCACGAATGACTTCGGGCTTTGTGTCCGCAGCCATCTTTCCCGCTTCATCAAGCCGCAAAAGATCAAACACCGCTTTGAAGTCTTGGAGAAGTTTGGATTCGTACTCGGCCGACAATATGAATATGTAGTCGTAGTCCTGTTCTTTCGTATCCCCAATGATTCGCTTGGCCAGACTGGTCTTGCCCATGCCCGGGCTTCCATGAATGACAGCGCAAGGAGGCCTGTGGTCACTTTCAAGTCAGTACGAGTGAAGTGGGGGATCTAATTAGACAAGTAGATGTGGGCCAACATGCCGTGCCGTGTCTCCATGGATGCCAGACAACAAATGAGGCTTGATGTCCCGTATTAAACCCTCACGGCCTGTGAAATGGGCGTCGTCTGGTATGTATGTCGGAAAAGTAATTTGCCCCACTATCTGTCGCTTGTCCGGTTTCCAAATCTTTCCCATGGATAATTTGTCCATGGCAATCTTGCCTTCTTTCGGGGTCCCGTTGTTGCTCACTTGTGGCACCTCATGCACCGTCGTAATCAACTCCCTTTTTGGCATGCCCTCGGACAATCTTGTCGTTCCCAGTGCCGTTTGCCTATCTTGGTATGCCTCCCGTAGTTTCATTGTGAGGGTCATGTAGTCTGCATCTTCGTCGCTGCGGAACCTGCACATCTCTCTGTGGCAAGAATTGACGGGTATTTGGATCTCACCGGGCTGGTTGGTAATCGCGGATTGCTTGGGGACAACCTTCAATTCGGTGTGATTTATCAGAATCTGTTATGGCGGTGCTTGATGGAAGGATTCACTGACCAGGGTCCTTCCAAACATGAACCTGGTTTTGTGCTCTTCAAAGAGGGTGAGGACTTTGATGTTGCAATGTCGCAACACATGGATGAAACTAGATTCCAGGTCAAGCAGGGCGATGGAGTCCCGTTTCAACAGCTTGAGGTTTCCAACAGACACACTCGTTCCGATTGAAAAGATGTGCGCCGCCCATTTCCCCCAATTCGCCGCCTGCGATCCTCGGTGAGGTGTGCCGAAGAATGCAATACAGCATGTGTGATCGTGAACGGGGTCGTACATCTCCGGCCCGCACGACCGTGACAAGGTCAAAGCCTACATGTTTGGCATTGTCAGATTCAGCAGTCAACAGTAATGGACATGAACAAGTCGACTTGCTTGTTTCACCACTATCCCACCAAGACTATGGGCTAGAAATGTGACAGGACGGGTCTTGGCCTGACAATGGGGGTATGAATGTCAGCATGTTTCGAATACATCATAAATATCGGTAGGTGAGCCAGACGAACTCGATCCATATCCCTGTTGGAGCTCAGCCCATGGAGAAGCGTTTGTGCTGCCTCCCGTGCTCCTCCAACACTGCCTGACCGCACTCTGGACTCGTATCCAAAGCACATTATACGAGCATTTGGAAAGCGCTTGGGTAGGAAATCTCGCAGCCATATCTTCGCGACTGGTTCGGTGCATGTCCATGTATTCACCCCATGGCCTTCTAGGCCATGAACTGCAATGATACTTGATTACTATTAGCCGGTGGGTCTTGTCTTGATGGATAATGGAAACTGACTCAAGGGAAACATGGTTATCATCGCCCTCGGGGGAATAGAGGGTGGTGATTCCGTGAAAGTGGTCGTCAATCTGCACTGCATCCAAGCCGCTGATGCACTTGAGGTCCTTTTTGAGTATGCCAAATGCTTTGTTCTTGGTCGTGGCATTCTGAAAAGTGATTGTAGCTACAAAGCCACTCTGGGCTCTTGCCAGACCGTGAGACGAAATCAGGTTGGTTCCACTTTTGGAGTTCAACAGTTCAAGAATCTCCTTAAATTGCGTTTTGGAGGAGAGTCCGCGCAACCGAATCGAGCTCATGACGACATCCAAGGTGAGGGCAAGGTGAAAGTACTTGCCGCCAAAAAAAAAAGGCACAAAGCAGACTAACAAGTTACCGACCAGGGTAAAGCCGAAACAGCAAAGTAGTTGATATAATGGGTCACTACCACTATGTACTAATACAATCTTTAACGGGGTACGTACTTCAAACACACGTGCGGCTATACTACTGTCAAGATACCTATTAAGGGTAATACACGAATGGGCGTTCCAGATTACAGCCTGGTATTTTTTGCAATCATGGTACTACGATGTAATTGATTTACTTGCCGAAGCGCTGTAGCCGCGGAACTTCCCGTACTTCATTTGGCCATCATACATGCAGTGCCACTAACAAGAGCCAATTATTATTCCTGGGGGTCACACCTCCGAGTCATGTCTTGACGCACAGCTGTCACACCCGAGATGGCTGGCAGTGCTTATGTGAGTGCCCCACCCCACCTTCCGACATTGGCTTCGGAGACCCAACGGAAAAGCGGAAACTCGAGGCTCAATCAACGGGTATTAATGACAGGAGTTATTAATGCCCAACCTCGACTCGAGGTCTGCCGACATAATATGTGGCAAGAGGAAGCTCTTCACTGACACCTGCACATCACAATACTCACTCCTTGATTCAACACTTTCTTGCCTCGTTTAACTGCCTGCATGCCAACCCGAAAGCAGATCCAATCGTCATAATCCAGTCTCATAATCCAGTTTCCAGTCCCAGATGGCCTCCATCAAGGAACCCACCGGAGAGGAAGGCCAAAGCCAACCTTGGAGAGCCTGGTGGCCGCCAAAAGAAAACGAGATTCAGATCATGACAGATGACGAGCTGAAGTCAAAGCCTTGGATCAACTGGAAGCCAGACCCCAAGAACCCAAACGCAAAGCCGTGGCTCCAATGGGTCCCCCGAAACTCCCACACCGTCAATCTGCAGAGTGCCAGTGATGCTAAGCCTGCGTCAGGCGTCGAGCCTTCTGGATCCCAGCCCGATACTTCGTCTTCTCCCCAACCACACCCAGCACCTCCGCCCTCCGAGCCGGCCAGTTCCAATGCTGAAGGGGGCTGAGCGTTCCCGTCAGGTCAGAGCCCAGTACTTCTCTCACTTCTCGGTATGTGGAAGGCATCCCTTGATGGAGTGATTGGAATCACACTGACGTGTTATTACGGTTTAACATCAGGCTCACGAGAGGTAACAGCACGGGCAGTCAATTACCCTGCTTTCGTTAATGGGACCAATATTTCATTGCCATTTCCTTCGATGAGAACGAGATTGCAAACAGGTTAATTTCATTCTCGTCAATTCTCTTACTTTGTCTCACGGCCTTGCCTTGCCAATCTGCTGTTCTTAGTATCATGACAAGATATTTGCCGTTTCTTCATATCCAAGTAACTTGCATCTCATTGGTCCATAGTATCATGTGCACAATCTCTTTGACCCACCTGCCTGATCAAACCAATTATAGACCCAGTCGATAGGATGCATCTCGTATTTGAACTGGCACTCTTGTAATTACATTGAAGGATCATTGCCCATTGCCATCAAAAATGTCCAGTCCAGACCCACATACACCACAGATGCAAACTAACCCTCCAACTCATATCCAAGCAGGGTTTTCCCCCCAAGAACCAAACACATCCTAACCAAACACCAAACACCTGAATTCGACACTCTCCCGGGGCTTTGCATCAATCAAAGTATTCGGATTGACAAAGGATGTATGGGCAACGACTTTATCTGTCAGCTTCACTCAAAAACCCCCAAAAAGACAGAAAGACTTTGGGGGTACTTACACCGAGCCACATCCTCCCTATTATCCCAGCATTTGAGAAGTGTAAACTCATTTGTTCTCTGACCGCTCAGAAAATGCCAACGGTGGTCAGGGTGCCAGGTAACCAGAAATTGCTCCCCGATATAATGGGGGAAGATCAGATCAGCCGCCTTGTAGTCTCTTGCCACATCAACGGTTTGCCAGTCACAATAAGTTAATGGGCAATCTTCGAGGGGACCGAAGAGCGGCCGCCAGACACTAGATTTATCCCGTTATTTACAAGTCACTGTCCATTAATTCGGTGCGTTTGCTTACTTAATGATCCGACATCTCGTTCTCAAGAGCGCACGGGCCATCTCTTCCCCCATATGGAGTTTAACCCTGTTCGCACCACTCAGACCGGTTTGATCTGTAACATCGGTCAGGTCCAAAAACATTCAAGGCTTGGAAGATAGATAATACCACAGTGGGCCGAGTAACTCGGTTGACGTCTCGCCGGTCTCAACTTCGTATCGTCGAGTTCCATTTTACCGTGCACACGTTTTCGAACCTGACGGCGAAGTTATCAGCACCGTGCTCACTCTCACAAGGGGCCCGAAAAGCAAGAGAACTGACTGTATGATCAAAGATCTCAACATCAACATCGCCAAACCGAGATCTGAGGACCCTCTCAACAACCGGATAATAATGCTGCTGTATCCAAACCTCTGAATCGAACGCTGAGGCTTCATCTTTAGCTTCCTCTCCAAACCGAAGGATCTCAAACCCATTCTTGTCCAGATCAAAGTCTTCCAAATGACGCCGAATGTCGTGGAACTCGATATTGTCATATTTCCAGGCAACCTGGTTGCTTTGACGGCCGTCCGGCGCAGGTACATTACTGTAGAACGGCTTTTCTCTACTATACAACCCCAAAGGGGCCGTATAATTGATTGAACTGGTTACAGTGGCCATCGCGTTGCGAGATCAGGGTTGTCAAGTCGATAACAGACTGTCAGAAGCCCTTTTTTTGACCTTTCCGGGACATGCCCCCCATGTGGCTTTTTAGGCAAACCGGGGTGGCTTGGCGGGCGCCTCCTCTGTGCTCATCCTCCTGGGGTAAAAGTGGATCAAACGACACCTGCATGTATCCACACGCTAATACGCCCAATTCAGAAGGGTGATGGGATGGGCATCAACTCCCATTTATTTGGGTGGCTGCATTGGTACCTAAGAATCTCCCTCTCTTACCTCGTCTCATTTATAATTGATTAATGAAATTTGGAGCCACTTTCCAATTGGCTGCAGACTTGTGTGGTAAACATCGGAATCACTGGCCAGGCCATTGCCGCCAAGTTCTGGACTTCTGAACAGTGTTACACAACATATAAGCAATCAAAACCTGCCACACGTTGACTGTGGCTCAAGCATGTAGGTGAGCACGCGTCTTGGCCCCTAATCAGCACTCCGAATCACATCAGTCGTGACCATGGTGGCCGGTTGCCCGCACTAATTTATGGCAGAGACTGGTATTGGATCGGAAGAAACATTCCAGCCAGTATTACACATTCCGTCCCACTTTGACTGGTGAAACAAGGGTCGGTTTATGTGATTGAGGCATGAAGGAAGATCATTCTCGCGAAAATGAATCCCGGGACCGAGGTACCGAGGTACAGAGGGGCCCTGGTGCATGGGGGCTTTCCCTCGTGGGTTTACCTTTCTCTTGGTCGTCTGGAGTGTTTCCTTTATTCAACAAGAAATCCAAGCACCCATTCACAGAAGCAGGTCTTCTATTGTATTCCACTGCCACAATGTTGCGTTGCCGCTCCATCGCCACCTTATTCACGGCCCGCGTCAACGGAACCACCAAGGTATGATCGGGAACGGGGCGATGGAGAAATGAATGGCGAAGAATAACTCTCTCATCTCTGCATGTAGGTCAGGCCGAAGGGTGGCGGTCTACCCAACGAGGGCCAGCCCATCGTTACCACCCTCTCGCCGGACTCCCATCACTTGATCAGCTCACACCCCCTGGCGGGTGTGCACCTCGGCACCGTTGAATACGGAACACCATTGGCTCCCGGATTTCGTCCTGCGGTCGTCGTCGAACTTGGCCCTTCGGTCAACATCTTGAAGACGGTTGAGAAGTTTACTGCTGACGCCGAATTCGACTCGCAATTCCTCGAAGTTGTGGTATTTGTCACAGAGACACGTAACAAAGCTACAAATGACCTGGTCAAGAATGCCTGGCCTTCACTCAAGTCAAGAGGTTGCAAATCGGTCTTTATTTTGGCCGGTGGCCGCGTACGCCCCCCTGAAGGCCCATGGTTTGTTCGAGAACAGAGTCTCCACCAAACATGGAGACTATATCCCGACATCTACCAGGCGTTTCAGCTCCCAACGATCCATGATGCCAATTTGGACGAGTTGAGTTTCACAATACGTTATTTCTTTGTCGTGTGTGCTGACATTTCATCAGATTCCGAGGAGTGACCATCATGATAGACGGCCAGCTCATGGTGCCAGTTCCTTCGCGCCTCCACTACCAGAAGACGAGGGATAAACCACTCTCAGGCGTCCGTGCCACGGTCAAGGATATCATGCATCTCAAAGGTGTTAAAACCACGGGCCAGTCGAGAGCATACGAGAAGCTCTACGGCCCTCAACGTGAGACTGCGTCGATCATCACCAAGCTGATAGACCTTGGCGTGGTGATCATTGGAAAGACGAAATGCACTCAATTCGCTTCCAGCGACCAACCCACCGCTGACTGGGTTGAATACTTTTGTCCAATGAATCCTCGAGGAGACCTTTACTTATCTCCCCGGGGCAGCAGCACTGGTACATGCGTGGCAGTTGCTGGATATGACTGGTGCGACCTTGGAATCGGCTCTGACAGTGAGATAAGTCATCTTTTCCAAAAGAGAATAAATGCTCATTATTCCACCAGCTGGGGGTAGTATTCGTGGTCCAGCAGCCGTAATGGGGCTGTTTGCCTTGCGCCCCACACATTCCTTCCAGAATCTGCGCGGAATCATAGAGCTATCTGGGTTTGTCTCTTCCAGCGTTACATTGCTGTCTAATTACATGCTGATTGGGCCAAAAAAACCAGGGACATGGATACCCCTGGGATCGTCTGTCGGGAGGCACACCTCTTCCATCAGGTCTCGACGTGCTTATTTGGACGACAGAGCTGCAATGCAGTCGGGACAGAGACATTAGTCGCCGAATCTTATACCAAATCCAGGGCAAACCAGGAATCTCACGTGAGCAATTATCGCAGTTACAAAGACTGGCGGCATTCTCTCTTCAAGTTTTACCCACGGGAACTGTTCGACACATCCCAATCATCTCCCGCCCCATCGCAATCAACATGCCCGCAATCGCCCGTGGCAAATGCAGTTCCCGTCGCGAGCGATGTCAAACCCACGGTCCTCCTGTATCCTCTAGACTACTGGGACCAGTGGTCCGGCAAGCCCGTGACAGATAAGATGGAAGAGGCGGTGAGACAACTAGAACAGTATCTCGGCGTCAAAAGGAAAACCGTCAATCTCGAGGAGAAGTGGCTTGAGGGCAATCCAGCAAAGACACAAGAACCCCTCAAGACATACCTGCAAGATGTGAGAGGCTCAAGGACAGACCCCATTACCGCCTACTGACAAAGCCGATTTAGACATTCATGACACTTCTCTGGAAAGGCTACTATGGCAATTTCTCAGACTTTCGAAAGGAATACAAAGAAAAGTATGGTTCTCCGCCATACGTGCATCCGGTGATTCAAGAATGTTGGTAAGTGAATGGCAACTCCCTAGCAACTTCTTTATGCATGAACCATGGTAACTAAATTATGGAACCACCCTTCATTGCATAGGAAACAAGGCGAGAAGATATCCCAAGAACAGCTCCAGAAGGCCAAAGAGCGGAAGGAGGCGTATAGAAGTTGGTTGAGAAATACTGTCCTTGGGGGCGAAAGTAACGCCGGAGAATTCAACACCATCATGGTGTATCCCGTTGGGGACTTTGCCCCCTTCTACCGAGATGTTTACCGGAAGTGAGTCAACCCATCTGACTGCCAGCAAGGGACGAGAACTAAAACAGGTTCAAAGAGATCCAAGAGATCAGATTCACTCGTACGACTGGACCGAGAGGGAAGACCATCAGGCCAGTCTAGCTGGTGTCCCGGCTGTGGTTCTTTCTGGTAAGTTCACCCATAACGAACGAAGTGAAGAATCATTACAACATGTGCTAACGCAAATCAGTCGGGCAAGTTGCCCATCCATCCAAGGTCACCGGCAAACAGCAGGAACTCCCTGTCAGCATATCCTTGATGAGCGGGGCAGGTAAGAAGCACACACAACCTAGCACGTATTACAAAACATCTACTGATCATACCAGGCACGGATATGCAATTGACGGGACTTCTCGTTGACATCACCAAGCAGGGATTTCTGAAGGGCGAGGTAAAAGTCGGAACCCATGCTTTCTAGTAACTGTGAGATGAATAATAAAACGTGATGAACGTACCCTGGGTAGTGCAAATGCTTGAAGGGAACCGAACAAGAGTGAAAAGGGGGGTCCAAGAGCAGCTGCCGCCAAGAGCTAATGGTTGGTTACGTGCCCCTGAATGGCACCCGCCATCACAACCCCTTGCTCATAGCCGGACAATGAACTGTAAAAAGAGGGCTTAGAGGGGGTCACCCTGTTGAGAAAATGATGAGAAAAGAAAGAAAAGAAATTAGTATGACCTAGACTTTCTTTGAATTTCTTACCCCTTTGATCTGCAAATGACCATGTCGTGTCTTCCAAGCTAAATGTAAACCCGGTGTATTTGATGACGTATTGGATGATCTTGAATCCACCAACACGGAACCGCTGCATCATTACCGCACCACACATAAACCTTAAATGGACCGGTTCCTGAGCAGC
>Ga0247781_1000404_pt1 | contig 13316 bp, 3 predicted proteins | sample UWRJL184509B5_FD_179922 | JGI IMG/M metagenome (GOLD analysis project Ga0247781, IMG submission 179922) | Plant litter microbial communities from Arlington Agricultural Research Station in Wisconsin, United States - UWRJ-L184-509B-5 | ecosystem: Environmental > Terrestrial > Plant litter >...
GTAAATTATTTAAGGCTTAAATATCTCGCCCCCAGAGGGCCCTACAAGCCCACCGACTGTAGTTTAAAACGGCCTAAATGCGCCCTAATAAGCACGTCGGCCTTGTAAAGCCCTATAACGTGCTAAAGCGAATAATATCTTTTATTAGCGTACCCTATAGTTATATAACATATCCCACGCCTTCACAGCGTACCCTATACCTATATAGCGTACCCTACACCTTTATAATATACTTTACACTTATGTATTCTAACTTTAAACACCTATATCTTCTGTATTAGAGCCAGTATTATAAAATAGGCTTTAGTTCTGGAATTTATAAAAAGAACTACGTACAAAACTAGTCTGTTTAGTTACGTTTAGCTGTATTAATAATTTTAAATACACATTTGTTTAATTTTTTTAAATGCTAATAACTCGTGAGCCGTAACCCTAACCCTGAATCTGACTTCAGATTTGGACTCCTGGTCACGTGACGTATCTGAAAACATATCATATCACGTGATTTGGGGCCCGAGCAGACCCACTTTTGATAATGAACCGACCAGTCCTAGGTCGAGTTGAATTTCCTTATCAGTTTTGACTGAATTTCCCATAGTAATTTTTTTTTTTTAAACCACCCTTATAACAAATTGTCCTCCGGACAGGATAAGAGACTTTAATTCCTTACACTAATATTCAATTATTCATTTATATCCTACTGTTTAAACTCACCTTTATGCATTATAATAACAGCAACTTACAGTAACATTAAACCCCAATTTAAAAGTACTAGCTTAATAAGCCGTCTTTAAAACACCCCTTACCTGTTAGCGTCTTGTTATACGTTCTGTCTTAACCCGCATTAGTCCTCTTAAAGCCTATATCAGGTGTAAGTTATAATATAATATTAACGTCCCAGTTTTAAACGCTGTTTGGTAAATTCCCAGACATTACCCCTCTCCTACTACTAATATATTAACATCTAGAAAAGGTAAGGAGCCTAAGGAGGCTTAGGCTTAGCCTTGGCTCCTTATTATTAATAAGTTAGCCGCATACTTTAAAGAGTTAAACCTTAACTAGCAGGGACTAGTCAAGGAGCTTAATAAGGCTTTCCCTAGAGATATAAAGAGCTGTATTAGTCTTATTAAGAAACTTTAAGCTTAACTTAACGCTGTTAAGTTAGAAAATAATAACTTTAAAGGCTTACAGAAGAAATAAGTAAAACTCCCCCCTCTATTATACTTTAAAGGAGACTTTACATAATTAAAGTCTTAAATAACCTAACTTTAGAGTTATATTACGTATTACGATAAATAGTTCTTTAAAGAAGAAGGAAAAGTTAAGTTTACTAAAGCCTTGTTAGACAGAGTAGCAGCTTACTAATATAAACCTTATATAAAAGTTATTAATAACCTCTTTATAAATAAAGTATGTAAAGAGGCTCCTAAGACTTAAGTACTCTTTAATAATTTTAACGTTTTTATTAACTAACTCCAGACGGAGTTTAAAGAGTTAGATACCCCTAAGCAGGCTAAACAATGCCTTATAGCCTTAAGGTAGATATCCTCAGTCCTTAAGTTCTCTATACACTTTAAGTTAGAAGCTGTGAAACTAAACTTAGTTAAAAAGCTTTAATAATACTATTTTAAAGTGGTTTAAAGGAATATATTACTGGAGACCTCTATTAGGAAGATCGACCAGACCGTCTCTAGGAGCTGGTTAAGATAGCCATTAAGGCTAATAATCGGTACTATAATTACTATTATTAAAAGGACTTCTAGAAGGAATAAGCCCCTTACTAGTTAAGCAAACCTAAAAAGGGGAACTAGTTAACTGCGACAAGCTATTACCCTGGACTAATAGATATTAACATAGTGAACTATTAGAACTAACTTAACCGTGATAAACCTTAACGATAATAGCAGTAGAAGTAATCTAAAGACTTATCCTAAGTTTAATACTTTAACTACAGTAAAAAAGGCTATATAATACGGTAGTGCTAGTTATTAAAGTAAGTTAGTTAGAAACTAGTTTTAAATAAAGGGAAACACGTTAAGTTTAATTTAAAAGACGTTTATATTAAGATAGTAAGTAATAAAGAAAACTACATTTAGATAAATAAGTATAACTTAGGAGATAAGAAAGAAGAAGGGGAAGAACCTTAAGACGTAATGTATTTAGTCCTTAAAAGTGTCTTAAAAAAGTTAGTTATGGAAATATATGTCGTTACAGACTGACTTTAAAGTGGAAACTTAAAACAGTTAAAAGTGCAGGTTATAAAAGACTAACTTTAGGAAGAAATATTCTAGTTAGCTGTTATAAGCTTTAAAAACCTTACGTTACAAGCCTAGGAACTAAGGAAGTCTAAGAAAGACCTTAACTTAGACCTTATTAAAATGGTAAAGGGAGTTAAAGAATTAGCTTTTTAGGTTACTTAAACGGTAAAGTAAACCCTGGAAAGTAAGAGAGAGCAGGCTGAAAGAGTTAAGTTAGAAAAACGGAAATTCTTCTTAACTATACCCTTTAAAACTCTTAAACACTTTAAGTATATTAAGTAGATTAGTACCCTTACCTCCTTAAAAGAAGGATAACTTAAATAATTACCCTATATTAAAGTTAATATATCTTAGATTAGTACCTTAAGGGTCCTTTAAGATAGTATAAAATAAGTATACTAACGGAAGGTCCAGGAGCTAAAGGAAAAACATTAGGAGCTAATAGATAAAGTAAAGGACTTATAAGTTAAGGGCCTTACTGTAACGTTTAAGGATAAAGTAGTAAAGATTAAGTTACAACTTTATAATAAAGTCCATTTTACTAACTAACTTAAGTACCGACTTGTTAAAAAGGACTATTTTATAAAAGAATAAGTTAAATTACTATTACCTAAGTTTTAAGAAAAGGTTTAGGAAAAGTAACAGATATAGAGGTAAGTGGAAGAGGATAAGAAATAAGGCGCCATTTCCCCTATCTTGTACTTTATAATTACAGCACCTGCAGCTAACGTTAACTACCTTAGTTATAAAGACGTTCTGTAGATTAATTACGTGTATAATAACTACACTTTTAATTAGTATAATAGGCTTAAGACCCTTTATAACTACTTCCTTAACGTATAAAAACGGGATTACGTTATTATAAGAGTAAAGTTGGAACTAGCTTATTACTAAGTCTCTTACTTCCCGATAAGAGAGTTTAGTAATAAGTGGAAGGTCACTGTAATTAACTAGACCTTTATAACCTATTAGCGAGGAGGATTGCTTAATAACTGCTTAATCGTTACCTATTCTATCTACCTTTAAATAAAGGTTAGAGAGTAGTAGAAGTAAGCAGACTACAGACGGATCTAAGAGTAAGAGGATATTGCTGCGATCCAGTCCCGAAAAGCGTATTACTGATTTGTTAAGGAGTTTCGGAATATTAAACCGTTCGAAATCAACTAGACGCTAAAGCGTGAAAACTTAAAGAAAGTTAACCGCTAAGTTTATTAAAATTGCCTGTTTTCTAAAAGGAATTAAGAAAAGGCTGGAAACTAATAGTTTATTAGTTAATAAAAACTTTAAAAAGAAGAAGAGGCACTTAAAGGTTAAGCCGTATAAGACCTTAAAGATAGATGGTTATTATAACTTAAATGTTAAAAGAGTATAAGTATTATTCTATTAGTGTCGACTTAATAAATGGAAAAGGGAGGTTATTTAAAGTAAAAGCAGTAATTAATAGCGGGAGTGCTTTTAACCTAATACACCCTTTATTAGTTAATTAAAGGAAACTCCCTAATAAAGAGTATAAAAAGGCTATTCCCATTTAGAATGGGGAAGGAGGCCTGTACTAGTATAATAATAGCAAAGTCACCTATTACTTACCACTTTTAATTAAAGTAGACGGAGATAAATAATAAGTAGATTTTAACGTTACATTAGTAATAAGGTATAATATAATTGTAAGTCTACCCTAGCTGGAAAAGTATAACCTTATAATTAATTAAAGGAGTAGCTATTTTACCTTCAGCAAGTCCCTTAGCTATAATTACTATTTAAAGAAAGCTTAAAAGGCATTAAACTACTTTAAAGATGTATAAAGTATTTAAAAACACGTTAAACCCTTAGAACTAAATATGGTTTAAGTATTACGACCTGCACCCGACACAGGCCTCGAGAGGACTGGCGCGGGTTAAGACAGAACGTATGGCAGGACGCTAACAGGTAAGGGGCGTTCCGAAGACGGCTTGTTAAGCTAGCACTCCTAGACGGGGGTTTAATATCACTGTAGGTCGCTGTCACTATAATGCATAGAGGTAAGTCTAAACAGTAGGACATAAATGAACAATTAAATACTAGTGTGAGGAACTAGGGTCCCTCACGGTAGTTATAGACATAACTATAACTATCTATACTAACTAACTAAAAGGTACTTTATACCTTAATTACTGTGTTCACTTAATATAAGGAGTAATTACAGTAATTAGAATGCCTCTAATCACTGTAATCACCACACTCTTAGCGAGATTAGAGTAATTACTTAATAATTAGTCGTAAGGGCTTCAGGTCTTTACACCCCTAGCCTAGTGCGTAGTACCGTGCGTACTGCCTTCCTGCACTGTTCCTTCTACGGGAGATTTGTCAGGCCGCCCTAGCTTAAGTAACGGCCTATAAGGTCGTTACACAATTCCCCCTCTTTAACGTTCTTTTTTTATAAAGAATTACTTGTACGTTCTTTTTTCTTTTTACTAATCGTTATATCGTCTAACTAGGTAATTAAAAATAGGAGAAACGTAACGCCTTTATTAACTAAACGTTATATTGCTAACGTTAAGTTTATTTTTACTTTCGGGATTGTCATACCCGTAAAGTATAATCGCTATTACCACCTAAACCTGCCAGACTGTAAGGTGGTTAGTAAAAGTAAGTCGTGTAGCTATTGTATAACGGCTAATAGGACTGTATACTTATCTTATAACGTTTACGGAAACGATCTGTCTATCCTACACAGGGTTCTAGATGAAAAGAAACACCTTAACGTTAAGGAGTGTAAAACTGCTCTCCTCCTTTGTAATATAACCTTTAAATTTCTACGTCTTAAGGATTAATAAAAAGGACTAGCACGGCAGGTAGACGAACTTTTTAATTACAAGTTTAACATTATAATAAAGGAGGAGCGTAAGGTCTAGGAAGTAACTGCGCCAGTTCCTAAATTTAACTAAGGAAGCCTTTTAGTAAAACCGACACACGACTCCTTTTCCAAGGGGTTACCGTAACCAGTAACTTCTTCTTAACTTAATCTGTCGCTTTTTTCTTTTAATAAACGAAAACGGTCTTTCCTAACGTAACGGCAACGTACTTTACTTATCTTCTTTTACTAACTTCTTTTTCTTAACAGTGCTTATTCTCGTGTAAAGTTTACTGGAAGCTTTAGGGGCCTAGCTTCCTAATTAGGTCTAAGGTCCTTATAACCCATAGCTAAGGCTCTGATAAACGTCTTCCCATACCTACTAAAGAGTTTCCTACCGCTTCCCGGGCTTTAAATCCTACAGTAATCTTACTCTTTAGTATAGTAATTTAGATGTCAGATCTTATCTTATTTCTAGTTCTTATCGTTAACTTTAGTCAGTCTGGATTCTTTCAGTAGAACTCTGCAATTAGGTCTAAGCACTTAAGGTTCTTAACTAATTCCTATAAGTTACTCTTAGGGCCGTAATCTAACCACTTAACAAGATACTCAAACGTGTTCTTTCCTCTCTATAAATCTATAATTTCCTTAATATCGTACTCGTCTTTATTAGTGTCGATCTTAATCTTCTTTTCTAAAGGAACTCCCTTTAAGGCAGGTTTTAAAAGTAAGATATAAAAAACCTTAGTCTGCACCTTTATGTTAGTAAGTAGGTCTAATTTGTAATTAGAGGTAACGACTTTTTTCTTAATTCGGAACAGTCTGTACCTTTTAAAGTTAAGCTTCTTACTAAGTTATTTTAAATGTAAGTCTTGTGAAAAAAGGTAAACGTAATCCCCTTTCTGAAAAGTCAGTCCCTTAACTTATTTACTATTGTAATAAAGTCTTTTCTTAAGCACTAATTACTTAGTTTGGTATTTATTAGTAAACTTCTTCATCTATTTATATATAAACTTAAGTTCAGCTTATAAGTGGTTATATAGCTCTTACATTCGGTTTACGCAGACTGCAGCTTAGGGGGTGTTAGTAGGCAGGCCTTAACGGAGCTTAGGCTCCTTACCGTAATTAACGAAGAATGGTAATATACCTATTAACTTAATTAACGTCGTGTTATAAGTTATCTGCGCTATTAGTAATAACTTAAGCTAATTATCTTATTTAAAGTTAACGTAAGCTTAAAGATACGTTATAAGTATTTAGTTAACTTGTTCCGTTTAGCTATCTGTCTATAAGTGAAAAGCTGTTAAAAGCTTACTCTTTACACCTATTCTCTACATTAGTCCTTACTAGAACTTTAATATAATTAGTTTATTTTAATCTGTAACGATATTATCTAGCTAGAGGTGTTATAAAACTACCTTTTTCTTAAAGATATAAATAAGTTACTCCATTATTATATCCTTTAAAGTTAGCAGAAAGTAAGCCTACTTTGTTAATCTGTTAACCATTACGAGAACCTAGTTATAAGTAACTCTTATAACAGGGTCTTTAAACTCTAAGATCCTAATGATAAAGTTAAATGAGATTAAACTTTATAGCACCTATGGTACGGGGAGTGGTTTAAGGAGCCTATAAGGCTTATAATGCCAATTCTGCTTATAGTGGCAGATGTTACAGTTATTAACCACTTCTTTAACCAGCTTTTTCATTCCTGGGAAGGTGTACGTTTACTAGGCCTGTACGAGAGTCTTAGCCCAGCCTATATATCCTTTAAGTTGAGACTTATAGACCTGTTAAACATACTCTTTCCGTTTGCCTGGGTTGTGAACGTATGGTTTCTTTTAGTATTAAAACTTTACTCCTGGTTTAGGTATATTATCTACACCTTCTAACAGTTATTCTAGCTAATAACTGGTTTTATTATAGTTTAGATACTTCAGGTACTCCTTACCATAATCTTATTTATACCCTAAAAAGTCTCCTAAAGGGCACTTATATTCACAGGTTCCTTCCACTAGCCTTCTTACTTAAAAGTCCTGTTATTACTAATAAACGTTATACTTTATTTATAAGTTTATATAAACGTTAATAGTTTATTTTAATATCTAGTTATCTAACATTTATAATGTGTGTTTTAATATGCCGTTTTCTACTTTATTAAATATAATAACAGGGATTAGGACTAGATTAGTATCTTTATAATCCTGTCTTTAACTAAGAGTATCGGCTCGCTTATTATCTTTTCTTTTAATATAGTGAATTTAGAAGTGGAACGGGGTTATTAACTCTACCTATTGTACTTACTATAGGTTAAGCTCCTTTATTAGGAAGTATTAGAGGTTATTATAATCTGAAAAGACCTAAACTGGTTCTTTTATACCACTTAAGTACAGTGCCCACTTAGTAAAGCATTAAATGATCACTATCAGTTCCTTATCGTGGATTAGATATCGTAAGGCTAGCCTGTAGATTCCTTTTGATAAAAAGGTAATTAGGTAGCGTTTCTTATTATTTTAAACTTAGTTAAGTTCTTTACCAATTGTGAACTTTAAGAAGTCTGTCTTAATTTAGAAAGGCTTTAAGAAATCGGGGAGAGTTAAGATTAACGCTGTAATAAAAGTGTGCTTAAGGTTTTTAAACGCCTTTTACTGTTTACTAGTCCACTTAAATGGCTTTCCTTTACCTATAAGTTTGTAAAGTAGTTTTACGATTTTCGTAAAGTACTTAATAAAACAGCGATAGAAGTTCGTAAAACCAATAAAGGCTTATAACTCTTTCTAATTCTTTAAAGTAAGCTAATCCTTAATTACCTCTGTCTTCTCCAATTATATCTCGAGCTTTTTAAGGGTTACTTTAAACTTTAAATAGTTTAATTCCTGAACGTGGAAGTGGCTCTTTTCTAGGTTTACTGTCAGCTTCGCTTTTTCAAAAGCTGTTAAAACCTATTATATGTACTTTTAGTATTCTTTTAAAGTCTCAGAATAGATTAAAACGTCGTTTAAATACATAAAGATAAACTTATTAAGGAAGGGGCAGAAAACACTATTAATAAGGCTTTAGAAGGTCGTGGGGGCGTTTGTTAATCTTATTAACATAACGTGGTACTGGTAATGCTTATTGTAAGTCTAAAAGGCCGTTTTATACTTATCCTCTTCCTTCACTCTGATGTGGTTAAATCCTATAGGGAAATCAAGACTGGAGAACCAGTTTGCTTTAGTAATCCGTTCTTACATTTCTGTAATAAGTAATAGTGGGTAACAATTCTTAATTATATCCTTATTTAACGTTCAGTAATTAATAACTATACGTAGTTTACTGTTTTCCTTTCTTAAGACGAACAGTACTAAGTACCTTACTGGGGACTGGGACTCTATAATGAACTTATTTTTTAAGTTCTTATTAATATACTTCCGTAAGGCCTCGGCCTGCTAGGGGTTTAAGTAATAAGGCTGGAAGCTGCAGAGCTTCACTTCCGGCTTCAGCTTAATTTCATAGTCCTATAGTCCGTGGTCTAGTAGTTACGGTATTTTTTTTCAAAATAAGGTAAACTTTTTATATTCTGTAAGTACTTTAAATAAGTTAACTTCTTTACTTATTTATAAATTAGTTTCCTGCTTTCCTCCACTTTCTAAATTGTTATTTAGGTAGTGTGGTAGACTTTCTGGTCCTTTAACCGTCTTAGTAAACTTAACTTAAACTGTACTTTATTCTAAGGGTTTAGTGTGCTTCTAAGTGTTTCGTGCATCTCTAAAGCGGTTTAGTGCCTTCTTAGCTTTTTCCAAATAGTGATTATAGCTGGGGGACTTGCTAAAGGTAAGGTGGCCACTCTTCCAGTTAATTATAGGGTTATACTTTTCCAGTTAGGGTAGATTTAAGATTATGTTATAGCTTGCAACTGGTGTAACGTTAAAGTCTACTTATTATTTATCCTTATTTACTTTAATTAGGAGTAGCGAGTAATAAGTGACTTTACTATTATTATACTGGTATAAGCCTCCTTCTCTATTTTATATAGGAATAGCCTTTTTATACTCTTCATTAAAGAGTTTCCTTCAGTTGACTAGTAAGGGGTGCATTAGGTTAGAAGTATTTCCGCTATTAATTACTGCTTTTACTTTAAATAGCCTCCCTTTTCCATCTGTTATATTAATATTAATTAAAATATTACTTATACTCTTTTAATATCTAAGTTATAATAATTATCTGTCCTTAAGGTCTTATTTAGCCTAACCTCTAAGTGCCTCTTCTTCTTCTTAAGGTTTTTATTAACTAGCGAATTACTAGCTTCTGGCCCTTTTAAAGGGCCTGCAGCTTTTTCCCAATTCCTTCTGGAAAAACAGGTAGCTTTAGTAGATCTAGTGGTTAACTTTTCTTAGGTTTTCGTACCTTAGCGTCCAGTTGATTTCAAACGGTACAACGTTTTAGAAGTCTTTAATAAGATAATAGTACGCTTTACAAGACTAGATTATAGTAATGTTTTTTTACTTTTAAATCTGTTAGTAGTCTTCTCGCTTCTACTACTCTTAGGCTTTCCCATTAAGGTGTAATAAGCACATTACAACTAGGCAGTTATTAAGTACTCCTCTTTACTAGTACGTGGTGGGGGCTTAGTTAATTACAGTAATTTTCCACTTATTACTGGATTCTTTTGTCGGGGAGTAGGAAACTCGGTAATAGGCCAGTTTTAACTTTACTCTTATAACAGTGTAATCCTGTCTTTATACACTGGGGAAGTAATTATAAAGGGTCTTAGGTCTATAATGTTAGTTACGAAAGTAGTTATTATATATACAGTTAATCTACAGTATATCTCTGTAATTAAGATAGTTAACGTTAACTGCTAGTATTACAGTTATAAAGTACAGGACAGGGGGAGTGGTACTTTGTTTTTTTTCCTCTTTTACTTACTTCTATGTACGTTGTTTCTCCTAAATTTCTCCTTAAAACTCAGGTAATAACAGCCCCGCTTGCTCTTTTACGAAATAGCCTTCTTTAATAAGTCGGTATTCAAGTTAATTAGTGAAGCGAACTCTGTTATAGAGTTGTAACTTAATTTCCACTGTTTTATCTTTAGACGTTACAGTAAGGCTTTCAACTTATAGGTCCTCCACTTCGTTTACTAACTCTTAGTGTTTTTCCTTCAGCTTCTGGACTCTCCACTAATATGTTTGCTTTATACCTTCTTAAGGGACCCTTAAGGTACCAGTCTGAGGTATGCCGGCTTTAGTGCAGGGCAGCTATCTAAGCTGTCCTTCTTCCAGGGAGGTAAGGGTGCTGATTTACTTAGCGTGCTTAAAGTGTTTAAAAGTCTTAGAGGGTATGGTTAAAAAGAATTTCCGTTTTTTTAACTTAATCCTTTCAGTTTACTCCCTTTTACCTTCTAATGTTTACTTTACCGTTTAGGTAGCTTAGAGGGCTAGTTCTTTAACTCCTTTAATTATCTTAATAAGGTCTGAGTTAAAGTCCTTCCTAAACTTCTTTAATTCTTAGGCTTACAGGGTAAGGTTTTTAAAGCTTATAATAGCTAACTGGAACGTCTCTTTCTAAAGTTAGTCTTCTGTAACCTACACCTTTAACGGTTTTAAGTTTCTATCTTAAAGTTAATCTACTACAACCTATACCTCTATAACTAACTCCTCTAAGATACCTTTAAGGACTAAGTACATTACGTTTTAAGGTTTTTCCTCTTCTTCTATATCTTTTAAATCGCACTTATCTATCTAAGTGCAGTCTTCTTCGTTACCTACCATCTTAATATAAATATCTCTTAAGTTAAACCTAATGTGCTTCCCTCTTTCCGGAACAGGTTTCTAACCGACTTACTTTAACGACAGGCACTACTATACTATATGTCTTTTCTTATTATAGTTAAAACACTAGATTTACAATAGGTCTTTAAACTGCTTCTACTGTTACTACTATTAAGGCTTATCACGGTTAGGTTAGTTCTAGTGGTTCACTATACTAATGTCTATTAGCCTGGGGTAATAACCTGTCGCGGTCGACTAGTTCCTCTTCTTAGGTTTACTTAACTAATAAGGGGTCTATTCCTTCCAGAAGTTCTTTTAGTAATGGTGATTATAATACCGGTTATCGGCCTTAATAGCCATTTCGATTAGCTTTTAAAGGCGGTCCGGTCGATCCTTTTAATAAAGGTCTCTAGTAACGTGTTCCTTTAGACCGCTCTAGAATAGCATTACTAAAGCCTTTTAATTAAGCTTAATCTTTACTGCTTTTAATTTAAAACGTATAGAGAACTTAAGGACTAAGGACGTTTGCTTTAAGGTTATAAGGTACTACTTAGCTTATCTTAAAGTGTCCAGTTCTCTAAACTTAATCTGGAGTTAGTTAATAAATACGTTAAAGTTATCGAAAAGAGCCTAAATCTCGGGGGTTTCCTTTTATACTTTATCTATAAAGAGGTTATTAATTATTTTCGTATAAGGTTTATACTAGTAAGCGGTTACTTTATCTAATAAGGCTTTAATAAACTTAACTTTTCCTTCTTCCTTAAAGAACTGCTTATTATAATAGGTAATATAACTTTAAAGCTAGGCTATTTAAGACTTTAGTTACGTAAAGTCTCCCTTAAAGCGTAACAGTAAGGGGAGCTTTACTTATTTCTTCTATAAGCCCCTAAGGTCGTTATTCTCTAACTCAATAGCGTCTAGTTAGGCTTAGAGTTTTTCAATAAAGCTAATACGACTCTTAGTGTCTTTAGGGAAAGCTTCGTTAAGTTCTTTAACTAGTCCCTGCTAGTTAAGGTTTAAGTCCTCAAGGCGTGTGGCTAACTTATCGATAGTAAAGAGCTAAGGCTAAGCTTACACTTCCTTAATCTCCTTTCCTTTTCCGGAAGTTGACATATTAATAGTAAGAGAGAGGTAATATTTAGGAGTTTAATAAATAGCGTTCAGAACTTAACGTTAGTATTATATTACAACCTGTACCCGATATAAGTCTTAAAAGGACTAGCGTGGGTTAAGATAGAACGTATAGTAAGACGCTAACAGGTAAAGGGCGTTCCGAAAACAGCTTATTAAGCTAACACTTTTAAATAGGGGTTTAATGTCACTGTAAGTTACTATCACTATAATATACAGAGGTAAGTCTGAACAGTAGGACATAAATAAATAATTAAATACTAACGTGAGGAACTAAGGTCCCTTACAGTGGTTATAAGTATAACTATAACTATTTATACTAACTAGTTAAGAGGTACTTTATACCTTAATCACTGTATTCACTTAACATAAGGAGTGATCACGGTGATCAGAATGCCTCTAATCACTGTAATTACCACGCTCTTAGCGAGATCAGAGTGATCACTTAACGATTAGTCGTAAGGGCTTCGGGTCTTTACACCCCTGGCCCGGTGCGTAGTACCGTGCGTACTGCCTTCCTGCACTGTTCCTTTTACGGGGGATTTGTCAGGCCGCCCCGGCCTAAGTGACGGCCTGCAGGGTCGTCACATTAAGTTAGGTTTATTAAAACAGTTAAAGGATTAGAGAGTTTACTATATTACTTAAATAACGATTTAGAAGATAAAAAGAAGTAAGAAGCTAATTTATAAATAAATAAAGAAGTTAATTTAACGTGTTTGATAAGCGAACGGATAATATAAGCGAGCGGATAATTTTCTACACGTCACACCTCCTTACCTTTCATAACGTTTTCCTCCACCACATAACATGGCATCGCGTTTAAACGAAGCGTAATTAATCCTAGCCTTTAAAGCTTTTAAAAAAGACCTAAAACTTCCTATTTCCAAAGCAGCGGAAATCTATACTGTTTTATATACCACACTCTATAACCGACGTATTAGTCGGCCTGCATAACGTAATATTCCAGCCAATTCGCGAAAGCTTACAGATTTAGAGGAAAATACAATTGTTCAGTACATAATTAAGCTATATACACGTACATTCTACCCTTAGCTTTATTACATAGAAGATATGGCCAACTGACTGTTACGCAAACGCAACACGCCCCCTATCGGTAAACGCTAGGCTTATAACTTTATCAAACGCCAGCTAGAGCTCTAAACGCGTTTATCACGTAAATACGACTATTAGAGGGTTAAATGTGAAGATCTAAAGATTATTAGCGAGTGGTTTGCCTTTATGCATAACACGAAGGTTAAATACGGTATCTTTAATGAAGATATATACAATTTCGACAAGACTGGCTTTATGATGGGTATTATCACTCCCATTATGGTAGTTACTACC